>Ga0209310_1002293_pt1 | contig 12437 bp, 8 predicted proteins | sample AD_UKC030_MetaG_FD_184415 | JGI IMG/M metagenome (GOLD analysis project Ga0209310, IMG submission 184415) | Active sludge microbial communities of municipal wastewater-treating anaerobic digesters from USA - AD_UKC030_MetaG (SPAdes) (version 2) | ecosystem: Engineered > Bioreactor > Anaerobic >... | reverse complement strand
GAACTGATGGCCGGCATTTCCCGGGAAGAACAGGCGCGCGAAGCGCTCGCCCGGGAGATCTTTGCCGGGATCGGTCCTGACCTGCAAGCGCTGCAGAAGCCTGCATGCTGGCGGCGACAACGTCGGGTTGGCGGCACACAATCCTGAATACGAAAAAGGCGGCCGCAGCCACCTTTTTCTGTCCGCCGGGGACTTAGCCAACCCAGCGCCGCGCATTGCGGAACATGCGCATCCACGGCGAATCTTCGCCCCAGTTTTCCGGATGCCAGGACATCTGCACGGTACGGAAAACGCGCTCCGGATGCGGCATCATGATCGTGAAGCGGCCGTCGGCCGTGGTCACCGCGGTCAGGCCGCCCGGCGAACCGTTCGGGTTGTACGGATAGATCTCGGTCGGCTCGCCCTTGTTGTCGACGTAGCGCACGGCCGACAAAACCTTGGCCTTGTCGTCGGCGTTATCGAACACTGCCCTTCCCTCGCCGTGCGAAACGACGATGGGCACTTGCGAGCCTTCCATGCCGGCGAAGAAGATCGACGGCGATTCGAGGATTTCGGTCATCACGAAACGCGCTTCGAATTGCTCGACCTGGTTGCGACGGAAAGCCGGCCAGTTTTCGGCACCGGGAATGATGGACTTCAGCGCGCTCATCATCTGGCAACCGTTGCAGACGCCCAGCGCAAAAGTGTCCTGGCGCTGGAAGAAGGCGGCGAATTCGTCGCGGCAGCCGTCGTGCATCAGGATGGTCCGCGCCCAGCCGAGGCCGGCGCCAAGCACGTCACCATACGAGAAGCCACCGCAGGCGACCAGACCCTTGAAGTCCTTGAGGCTGACGCGGCCGGCGAGAATGTCGCTCATATGAACGTCGACCGCAGCAAAGCCGGCCTTGTCGAAGGCGGCAGCCATTTCGTAGTGGCTGTTGACACCCTGCTCGCGCAGGATGGCGACGCGCGGCCTGGCGCCGAGTTCCCGGTAAACCTTCGTGAAATCGTCCTGCGGATCGAAAGTCAGCTTCGGCGTCAGGCCGGGATCGGCGACGTCGAGGATGCGATCGAATTCCTGCTGCGCGCAGCTCGGATTGTCGCGCATGGCCTGCATCTGGTAGCTGGTCTCGGACCAGGCGCGCTGCAGGTCGACGCGCTTTTCGCGCAGCACGCGCTTGGCGTTGCGGGTGACGCGGATTTCGTCCCATTCGTTCATCGTGCCGACGAAGTGGTAAGGCACGCGCAGGGCGCGCAGCACCGGTGTGACCTTTTCGCGGTCGGCCCGGCGAATCTGGATCAGGGCGCCGAGTTCCTCGTTGAACAGCGCGCGGACGATATTCTCGAAATCGCGGCCGGCCAGCAGGTCGGGACGCTTCTCGGAACCATCGACATCGCCGGCCCCGGCGTCGTAGCAAATGCCGTCGAGATCGAGCGAGACGCCGCGGCGGGTGGCGAAGGCCATTTCGCAGGCAGCGACGAACAGGCCGCCGTCGGAACGGTCGTGGTAGGCGAGCAGCAGGCCGTCGCGATTGAGCTTCTGCACGGCATCGAACAGGCCCTTGAGCTTGGCCGGCTCATCGACATCCGGCGCATCGCTGCCGGTGGCATTGTACACCTGCGCCAGACAGGAACCACCGAGGCGGTTCTGGCCGAGGTCGAGCAGCAGCAGTTCGGTTTCGCCCTGATCGACAGCAAGCAACGGCGTTTTCGTCTTGCGCACGTCGTCGACCGCAGCAAACGAGGTGACAACCAGCGACAGCGGCGAGACGACCTGCTTCTTGACGCCCTGATCTTCCCAGGCGGTACGCATTGACAGCGAATCCTTGCCGACCGGGATCGAGACGCCAATCGCCTTGCACAGGTCGGAGACAGCTTCGACGGTGTCGAACAGGCGGGCGTCTTCACCAGCAACGCCGCACGGCGCCATCCAGTTGGCCGAGAGCTTGACTTTGCCGAGTTCGCCGACATCGGCGGCGGCCAGGTTGGTCAGCGCCTCGCCGATGGCCATGCGGCCGGAGGCTGGTGCGTCGAACACGGCGAGCGGGGTGCGCTCGCCCATGGCGAAGGCTTCGCCGAGGTAGCCTTGATAACCCATCGTGGTGACTGCAACGTCGGCCACCGGCACCTGCCACGGACCAACCATCTGGTCGCGGGCGGTCATGCCGCCGACGGAACGGTCGCCGATCGAGATCAGGAAGGTCTTGTCGGCGATGGTCGGCAGACGCATCAGGCGGTAAGCGGCGTCCTTCAGTTCAATGGCCGTGGCGTCGAAAGAGACGAAGGTTTCCGGCTCGTGCTTGACGTCGCGCGTCATGCGCGGCGGCTTGCCGAGCAACGCTTCCATTTCCATGTCGACCGGATTGACGCCGAAATGGGCGTCGGTGACGGTCAGGTGGCCGTCGCCGGTCGCTTCGCCAACCACGGCAAACGGGCAGCGCTCGCGCTCGCACATGGCCTGGAATTCGGCGATGCGGTTCGGCGGGATGGCCAGCACGTAACGTTCCTGCGATTCGTTCGACCAGATTTCGGCCGGCGACATGCCCGGCTCCTCGGTCGGCACCTTGCGCAGATCGAAAATGGCGCCGACGCCGCCCGAGTGGGCGAGTTCCGGCAGGGCGTTGGAAACGCCACCGGCACCGACGTCATGCACCGACAGGATCGGATTGTTCTTGCCCATCTGCCAGCAGCGGTCGATGACTTCCTGCGCGCGGCGCTGGATTTCCGGGTTGCCGCGCTGCACGGATGCGAAGTCGAGGTCTTCGGCATTCGAGCCGGCCGTCATCGACGAGGCGGCACCGCCACCGAGGCCGATCAGCATGCCGGGGCCACCGAGCTGGATGAACTTGGTGCCGACCGGGAAGGTTTCTTCCTTGAATGACTGCTCGGCCTGAATGGAGCCCAGACCGCCGGCGATCATGATCGGCTTGTGGTAACCGCGCACCGTGCCGGCGACGTCCTGCTCGTAGGTGCGGAAATAGCCGGTCAGGTTCGGGCGGCCGAATTCGTTGTTGAAGGCAGCGGCGCCAATCGGGCCTTCGAGCATGATGTCGAGGGCGGAAGCGATGCGCGACGGACGGCCGTAGGCATGTTCCCAAGACTGCGGCGCATCGGGCAGATTGAGGTTGGAGACCGAGAAACCGCACAGGCCGGCCTTCGGCTTGGAACCCTTGCCGGTGGCGCCTTCGTCGCGGATTTCGCCGCCGCTACCGGTCGACGCGCCGGGGAACGGCGAGATGGCCGTCGGGTGGTTGTGGGTCTCGACCTTGGTCAGAATATGGGTCAGCTCTTCCTTGTAGCTGTAGCTGCGGTCGGCATCCGGGTAGAAACGCTGGATGGTGGCGCCTTCGATGATCGAGGCGTTGTCGGCGTAGGCCATCACCGTGCCTTGCGGGTGGGCCTGGTGCGTCTCGCGGATCATGCCGAACAGCGTCTTGTCCATCTGCTCGCCGTCGATCACCCACGAGGCGTTGAAGATCTTGTGGCGGCAGTGTTCGGAATTGGCCTGGGAGAACATCATCAGCTCGACGTCGGTCGGGTTGCGGCCGGCCTTGCTGAAGATGTCGAGCAGGTAATCGATTTCGTCGTCGGACAGCGCCAGGCCGAGCGAACCGTTGGCGTCGACCAGGGCGGCCTTGCCGCCGGCCAGCACGTCGATAGTATTGAGCGGCTTCGGTTCGAAATGGCGGAACAGTTCGCCGGCGGCATCGAAGCCGGGCAGAACCGATTCGGTCATGCGGTCGTGCAGCAGGCCCGCAACGGTCTTCTTCTCGTCGGCCGTCAGCGTGCGATTGTTCTTGGTCACAACGTGGAAGGCGACGACGCGCTCGATGCGCTCGATGGCATCCAGATCGCAGTTCCAGGCGATGTCGGTGGCCTTCGACGACCATGGCGAAATGGTGCCGATGCGCGGCGCGACCAGGAACAGCTCGCCCGACTCGGCGCCGGCCGCATTCTCTTCCAGCAGCATCGCCAGCTTGGCGCGCTCGTCGGCATTCAGGGCGCGCTTCTGCGCCACGACGTGCCAGTAATCGGCGACCACCGATTCGATATCTGCCACCGCCGCGTTAAGGCGGGCTTGCAGGCGTTGCAGACGGAAGGCGGAAAAGGCGGCGTCGCCCTTGAGGCAAAGAATGTCGGCCATGGGGAGGAAATTTTGGGTCAGGCGGAGAGGCCGGCATTATACCCGAGGGTGGGTGGCTACCGGAGTTTGGCGGATGGGATGGTATTGGCCGCCAAACGAGGAGCAGCACGTGAAGCTTTAGCCCTGAAATTCCCGATGACCTGATTAAACTTGAGTGGCGTGTATCAAAAATACTACAGGTATCCAAAGGCACTAACTTTTTTTCCTTATATCAACTGGTTACCGAGTAATATTAATAACGCTATTTAAGTCAGGAGGGGATACAGAATGCTAGTTAATCGGCAATTACACTTTCCATTGCGGGGAAGCGCCATAGTCGGGGCAATTGCAATGATTTTTAGCGGCTTTGCTCAAGGGGCGGAGATCACGCCGACACAGGCAAAGGCACTGAAAACGCAACTCAGCGAGCAAGCCAAGCGCTTGGAAACCCTCCGGAAGCAACTGGCGGACGCTGACGCCAAGTTGCTGGAAATGCAGCGGAAGCTGGGTGTCGATGCGCCGGCCAAGACCGCCGCTGTCACTACGCCAGCAAAGACGGCAGAAACACAACCCACCCAAGTGGCCCAGGCGGCCCCGGTTCAGCAGGCCCCCACTGCTGAAAAACCGCCCGCAACGGTCGGCGAAAGCCGGCCTGAGCGAGTGCAGCAGGTCGCGCAGATCTTCGAACAGCCAGGGGTGCTCACACCAAAAGGACAGTTCTCATTTGAAGCCGGCTTGCAGTACGCGTACTCGTCGAACAATCGGGTGTCCATCGTTGGTTACACCATCATTCCCGCCATTACGATCGGTGTGATCGATGTGCGCGAGGTCAAGCGCAATACGTTTACTGGCAACGCGACGGGGCGTTGGGGCGTGACCAACCGCCTGGAACTCGAGGCCAAGGTGCCCTATGTCTATCGCTCGGACGATCAAATAGCCCGCGCCTGGAATACAGGCAGCAGCTTCGACGACACACTTGACAATAGCACCGGTCAAGGCGTGGGCGATATCGAGGCAACCGCGCGTTACCAGTTCAATGAAACCAGCGTTGACAAGCCGGTTTACATTGGCAGCCTGCGCTTCAAGAGCCGCACAGGCAAAGATCCCTTCGAGGTGTTGTCGAACCAGATCTTGTCGCCCGAGCTTTCCACCAACCGGATCGAGGCAGAGTTGCCGACGGGTTCGGGCTTCTACACCCTGCAACCAGGGTTGACCGTACTTTACCCGACCGACCCCGCGGTATTCTTTGGCGGCCTGAATTATCAGTACAATTTCTCGCGCTCCGGAGTGACGATGAATACAACCCAAGGGCCAGTGGATCTCGGTACCGTTGATCCGGGCGATGTTATCGGCTACAACTTCGGCATGGGGTTGGCGCTCAATGAAAAATCCTCGTTCAGCCTCGGTTACGATGGCGCTTCAGTGGGCAAGACCACGATCAGCTCGCAGGCAAACAACTTATCCACGCGTGTCCAGCTTGGAACGCTGCTTCTCGGCTATTCCCAGCGCATGAGCCCTGCAACTTCAGTCGGTCTTACGGTCGGCGTCGGCGTTACCCGGGATACCCCGGATGTAACCCTCGGTTTGCGTGTGCCAATGTCTTTCTGACGTTACGCAACTTGCAACATGGAAAACGGGCCGCTGTAACGGCCCGTTTTTTCATTCCCCCGGCGCAGCTGTCAACTTGTGTGCTTAGCGCCGCAACGAACTGACGATACCGTACTGGATGGCATTCTGGACAGACATCGCGCGCATTGCCTGCATGCTGTTGACGCTTGCATTGATGGTCGTGACAGTCTGAATCGTCTGGTTGCTCAAGCTGTTCTGTACAACCGTTGCGGCAGGATTCTGGCTGACCTGACTGGCCACGTAATTGCCAGTAGCTCCGTTTTGTACGACAAGTGCACCTGAAGATGCCGCCGGCAACGCACTCGCTGCGCTAGCTCCGCCAGCTGTCGATTGAAGACCCTTGAGATTGAGTACGTTAGTGGCCACCAAATTGCCGTTGATAAATACCGCTCGCTCGATACCAATGGAGAACTTCAGACCGCTTCCTTCCATTTCAAAGCCACCACGGACTTGATCCAGCGACTCCGTGTCCAAGGCAACCAATTGTCGGCCCAATGGATGGGGGTGTTGATTCGCCGAAGGCCGTTGGATTGATGATTCATTCGCGCCAGGCGCATCTTCGCCAGATACAGTAGCCACTACAGTCACAACGGATGGAACATCTGCGATTTCGACGGCTTCTGGTAGCGCATCGTTGATTAAAGCCACCGGCCCATCCGGAGTACCCACGCACTCGGCCGGGAGATGGTCATCCAGAGGCCAATCGGCGAGCGACAAGAGTTCCGGCGCTATCTCGAGCGCGCGGCGTTTGGCCGCTTCGCATGTCCGACCACCGTGTTCGGCACTCGCCGTCTGGATGACATCGCCGAAAATCAGCGTTTCCAGGCTGCTCACCATGAACTGGACGGACACACCCACCCCGCATGCGAGCAGGAATTTTTGGAGATCGAGGCGGAAGGTCATCGCAACCTCCCTCAGAAATCCGCAGGCCCGCGTTTGGCCAGACCGTAGTCTGAAACACTACGATGGTGGCCGGCAGCGATGGGGCTGCCTGGAGCCGCCTGCCAGTCGCGCTCAGTGTTGAACGTGGCAATCTCAAGTTTGTTTTTGATCACGAACAGAATCTTGTTGGCCCAAATTTCCGTGAATTTGCTTTTCGGAATGGCCCGAGTTCCTGAAGACGGATCGCCAATCAGAACCCGACCATTGCGCAGACCCTTGACGACCACGAAATGGTAATAGCCTTGTTCCTTGACCAAGACGATAGCCGGAACACCGGCAGCAGAGAGTTTGTCCAGCTCGGCGACGTACCCGTCAGCTTCAAAACCACGGGTAGCAAGATAATTCTTGATATCCAGTAACGAGAAGCCTTCCTTTTTTATTTTCGCCTGATCGCCGCGGGCGAACATTTCACGGAAAACCTCCTGCTCGCTGACCGGAAAGTTGTAATGATGCGTCAGCAATGTAGCCAGTGCTGCCGAACCACAGCTGAAATCATATTGTTGATGGACGGTTTTCTGGAAGCGTTGTTCCTTCATGCTGAAGACCGGCACGGAAAAATTGCCACCCGACTGCACAGGTATCTCTACGCGTCCCTCAGGTACAGCCGAGGCACCCAAGCTACCGATGAGCAATGGGAAAAGGCAAAGAGCCCTGACGGCAAAGGAGGACATTATTGAACACGCAAATTGATGATGGTCGCGTTCTGAATCAAGACGTTGTTGCCAGAGTTCTGCACCACCGTAGAGAAACCGGTCGCACCAGCGAACGAACCATCGGTGACAAAGTTGCTGCCCGTTACCAAGTTGGAAGCCTGGTTTTGACTTACCAGGCCATTGTTCTTGAGATCGTTCAGAGTAATTTCGGCGCCGCCTCGGGAAATGTCGAGATCCTGACTGTCTACCGCAACACTGCCGAAAATCTCACCAGCACGTATCGTTGCCTGCCGTTCAGTCTCTTCGGCACCGACCTGAAGCGGGAGGAAGGCACCGCCAAGCAAAGTCATAACCACCAACCACCGGGAATGCGTAAGTGCTTTCACGTTCTTCCCCTTTCTTGAAAAGCGAAAAGTCCCGGGGCCGGATAGCCCCAGGACCGACTGCAACTTACTTGCCGACGTTGACGGTGGCCATGACGTTCACCCCTTGCTGAACCATGGCGTTCATGCCACTGTTCTGGGCTGCCACCATGATGCCCGCTGCGGATTGGCCGACGCTGCTCATGTTGTTGGACATGTTGAAGGTACCCGCGTTGAGGGCGATAGACCCACCGGCACCACCGGCACCACCGACCGCGCCGTTGCCGACGCCACCAACGCCACCCTCGCCAGTTCCGCCAGCGCCACTGACTGCGCCAACTGCACCATCACCGCCAGAACTGGAACCACTGGCCGCACCGGCTGCACCAGCCGCGCCGTTGCCGGCTGTTGCGGTGGCGCTACCGTTCGAAGCCGAGGTCGAGGCGCTGCCATTTGTTGCGGATCCGCCTGCGCCGCCGGTGTTGCTCGCCGTGCTGGCGCCGGTGGTACCGCTTGCCGAAGCAGTGCCGGAGTAGGAACTGCCTGACCCAGTACCCGCACCGCCGGTACCGGTCACTGCACCGCCCGTTCCAGCCCCAGCCGTAGCAGTTGCGGCAGCGCCGGTGGCGGAACCGCCGCTGGCGGATGCAGTACCGCTACCTGCACCACCGGTATTGGTTGCCTTCTGAGTGGTGCCGCCCGACCCGGAGGAGCCGTGACCGCCATACGACCGCCCGAAAGCCTCCGGCTGGTCGCAGCAGGCGTTCGCATCCTGGATTGACCCGGCCGGACCACCTAAGCCGGCGCCAAGCGCACCGGCGGATCCGCCCTTGGTTACATCGATGGCGCCGGCGGAGCCGCCAACGCCGGCGCTACCGCCGAGGGTGCTGCCGCCCAGACCGGCACCCAATGCGCCGCTATCGCCACTCTTGGCCTTGGTGCTGCTGTAGTTGCTACTCAGTGCGCCGAAGGCCTTGCCGCCATTGCCCGCGTCGGCGCTGCCGTTGCTAGCATAGCCAGCACTGGCTCCAGCATTGGAGACGTCTCCGGTTGAACCGCCTGAACCGCCTGAGCCGCCTGAACCGCCAGCACCAGTGGCGCCAGCGTTGCCGCCAGCACCGCCATTACCGCCGTTACCGGAATTACCGCCACTACCACCGGTGCCAGTGCCGCCGAAGCCCCAGCCACCCTTGCCGCCGCCGGCGCCATTGGTGGAGCCACTGTTACCGACAACGTTGCCAATCCCGTACACCGTGTTGCCAGAAACAGTACCAGTCAGTTCAACCTTGGCAATCGCCTTGCTGGTATTGAAGGCATTGTCAAAGTTGGATGACGCGGTTGCGCTACCACTGGCAGCAGTGCTGCCGAGCCCCAGTGACTTGGCACTGTTGTCGCTATTGTTGCTGTTGTCGTTGGCGACGTTTTCGACAGTCACATCCAAGGCCAGCGAAGGATCAGATTGTCCGCCACCATTGTGTTGTCCATTCGCCCATGCAGGAACGGCACTGTAAGCCAACGCAACGGCCACTGCTAAAAGAGTCTTGTTCATGGTAAACCTCCAATCAAGAATATTCGAAGTGGCCGCAGCGCCATGCTACGCCCTCCGGTTACCTAATGAGCAATGACCATGCCATAGCATGTCTAAAGTTATAAGATGCTGATTAATAACGAATTTAGTAGAATTATGCAAAAGAGTCACAAGGCCGGCCCAAGCAGCATGTGTATCCAATCTGAAACACCTGTTCGCAATAAATCTTCACGTAGCTTTGTAAAAACGAGCGCTTATGTCATGAAAGCAATGGAGTTTTTCGCTACTGGCAGTTGTATCGAACTCGATACAACGAATTGACGGACAATGGCATTGCCTTTTATCCGCTTCAGGAAGCGGCTACGCTCGATACCAGGCTAAATACTGGATCCAGTTCCTGGCATAGTTGCGCCGCACGGAACGCCAGGAAGAACTGGTAGATGTGACCAGTCCTTTGAAAGTCGAAAAATCAGGGGGCTTCTTACAACTCGATGTTCAGCTTGCTAATCGCCCGGTAAAGCGTGACACGGGAAACACCAAGTTGACGGGCGGTCTTGGCCACATTGTTGCCATTGGCGCGCAGACTCGTTTCGACAATATCCCGTTCGAATGAAGCACGCGCTGCCTCCAAGGTCACCGTGTGCTGCTCCAGTGCAAACGTCTCAAAGCCCAGATCACTGGCGCTGAGCAGTTTGTTATCGCTCATGATGACGCCGCGATGTACCCGGTTGATGAGTTCGCGAACATTGCCCGGCCAGTGATAGGCGTTCATCGCGCGCATGGCCTCGGCACTGAATCCAGTCACCGGGGAATTTCGCTCAATCGACAGGAAATTTTTAAGAACAACATCCGCCAGTATGCGAACGTCGCCCTCACGCTCCCTCAGGGGAGGTAATTGCAACTGGATGACATTCATGCGATAGAACAAATCTTCGCGAAAGCGCTTGGCGCGGATGGCTTCCTGCAGATCGACATGAGTTGCCGCAACAAGCCTGAAATCGACCGGAATCGCGCGCGTTGACCCGAGGCGGGTAATCTTGCGCTCCTGCAGAACCCGTAACAGATTTCCCTGCATATCCAGTGGCAGGTCGCCGATTTCATCAAGAAACAGCACCCCACCATTCGCCGCCTCGATACTCCCGATCTTGGTCTTGTCAGCACCCGTAAATGCGCCCCGCTCATGCCCGAACAACTCGGACTGGATCAGCGTGTCAGGTATGGCACCGCAGTTCACCGCGACAAAGGGTTTTTCCGAGCGTGTCGAATGGTCATGTATCGCCTGTGCCACCAGCTCCTTGCCAGTACCTGACTCGCCGCTGATCAGAACCGGCAGGTCCGCCTGGAGCACTTTTTCAAGTTGGCGAAAAAAGCTCACCATGATCGGGCTGGCGCCAAAAATCCCAAAGCGCCCGGTTACGTTCACTGGATTGGTCAGGGCAAGGCGCAGCCTTGCCTTGCCGCAAGCATGACCAATGCTCATTGCGAGCCTTTGCGGCTCGATCGGCAGGGTATGGTAGTCATGAAAGGCATTCAATATGAATGACTGAAATGCCTTCTCCTCCAGCATTTTTGGCGAAACAACTGCAATCCACTCGGTCGTCTGGCTGGATGCAATCAATAGCTCGATGTCGTCCTGAAAAGCTGGCGTCAATGAGTCAAACACAACCAGCCCAACACTGCAGTAATATTTTGACAGGGCCTTTTTTGCCGCAACCACGGACTCGACGCGATGAAACGCCTGGTCGTAAGCCGTAATCTGGAGTGACTGATTACTCAGATGACCTTGCGGATCAACCGCTAGTACATGCCTTGTTTTCATTTGTCCCCCACCATGGCCAATAGTACCCCCGTTTGGCTTGCCGAATCCGTCGTCGGGCACTCGAATGCGAACTGACACTGACCTAACAGGATTTTACAAGAACAGAAAAAATCTACGTGTGCAATATTTCACAGGCATGACAATCGCACAAACAACAACCTCGTCGATGGCGCTCTGGATTTTATGCAAACCCGATTGCAGTTAAAGATTCATATCCGGCCTTCCAACTGAACGGCAAAGCGAATCAGATCGCAGCAAAATGATAGAATGCAGTATTAATTTACTCGAGAAGTTCAAGTGCGCTGGTTAGTTGTCGCGGCAGTCGTTGCGTTTTCTTCGTTGGGTGTCAATGCATCGGAACCGGTGACGGACGAGGCGACCTCCATCGTCGAGGCTTCCGGTGCGGACGCGGGCGTGACTGTAACGCCGATCCCGATGCCCGCGCAGGTGACCCAGTTGCTGCAACCGGCAAATCCCGTCGCGAAGCTGCGCCCGGCCAAGAAGCTCAAGCTGGCCAAGAAAAAATCATTCCCCAAGACGATGTTGTCCCGGACGGAACGGCACCAGATGGCGCTTCTTTCGCCCAGTTCCAGCGCTACTGGTCAGCCCTCCCGCAAGCATCTGCATGATGAACATGGCGAAGCAGGCTATGACGAACTCGCGCTTCACAGCTTTTTCAGCCGTCCCAAGATCGTTCAGAAACCAGCGGAAAACGAGGAGACTGACGCTTTCGGCCTTTCGGAGACGATCAAGCTGAGATTGTTCCTGGCGCGCGTCAAAGCAGTGGAGGCGCATACGCTGGCCAAGGTAGCCGACGACCAGGATGACAATCTGCCTGAAGCGGTCAAACTCAGGCTGTTCCTGGCTCGCACAAAGGCAGTACAGGCGCACCAGAAGAAGTTTTCCTGACATCGGGCGAAACGGCAAGTCTCTGGGGTGCGCAAGCGCCAAGCCCGCAAGCGAGCCATGGAGCAGGGACGCCTCGCCATCCTCGAGCCTGCCCAAGCAGTCGGACTTCAGGATTGATCGACTGCCCCGCCAGCCATGCGAAAATTGCCCTCATGCGTTCCCTAGCCTTCGTAGACCTCGAAACCACCGGCGCCACCGCCAGCGCAGACCGCATCACCGAAATCGGCATCATCGAAGTCGATGAGGACGGATCGGTGCGCGAGTGGCAGCAACTGGTGAATCCGGGTACCCGCATTCCACCTTTCATCGAACAGCTCACCGGCATCAGCAACGAAATGGTGGCCGCGGCGCCGCCCTTCGCGGCCGTGGCCGAGGAAACCTTGCGCCGGCTGGCAGGCCGGTTGTTCATCGCCCACAATGCACGCTTCGATTACGGCTTCCTGAAGAACGAGTTCAAGCGGCTGGGCGTCACTTTCCGGGCGTCGGTGCTGTG
>Ga0209310_1002285_pt1 | contig 12458 bp, 10 predicted proteins | sample AD_UKC030_MetaG_FD_184415 | JGI IMG/M metagenome (GOLD analysis project Ga0209310, IMG submission 184415) | Active sludge microbial communities of municipal wastewater-treating anaerobic digesters from USA - AD_UKC030_MetaG (SPAdes) (version 2) | ecosystem: Engineered > Bioreactor > Anaerobic >... | reverse complement strand
CGCCAAGCGCGGCATGTCGGCCTACGTCGAGAAGGTTCAGGAGCCGGAATTCGCTGCCCGCGACCGTGGCTACACCTTCGTGTCGCACCAGCAGGAAGTTGGCACCGGCTACTTCGATGACGTCACCACCGTGATCCAGGGCGGCAAGTCCAGCGTCACCGCGCTGACCGGCTCGACCGAAGAAGAACAGTTCCACTAAGAAGCCTACCGCTTTGAATCGCTGCCAGACCCGGCGGCACGAGGCCGGCGCTCACAAGGCGCCGGCCTTATTCATTGCAGCCGCAAAATGCCCGACCACCACGCCCGCAGTTTTCCTCCGCTAAGCGCCCCCGACGCCCGCATCCTGATCCTCGGCAGTATGCCCGGACTGGCCTCGCTCGCCGCCAAGCAGTATTACGCGCACCCGCGCAACGCCTTCTGGCCACTCATGGGCGAGTTGCTGCGTATCCCGCCGCAGCTCGCTTATCCGGCGCGGGCAGCCGCGCTGTGCCGGGCCCGCGTTGCGGTGTGGGACGTGCTGTATTCCTGCCGCCGCCAGGGCAGCCTTGATTCGGCCATAGAAGACGACACACTGGTCGCCAACGACCTGGCCGGATTCCTCGCCGGACACCCGGCGATCCATCACGTCTTCTTCAACGGTGCCAAGGCCGAAAGCTGCTTCCGGCGGCACATCAAACTCGCCATGCCGGAACGGGAAATCGCCTTTACCCGACTGCCGTCGACCAGCGCGGCCCACGCCGGGCGTTCATTCGAACAAAAATTGCTGGCCTGGCGCGCCGTCGCCGACGCACTTGCCGACTAGACGCTCGGCCGCGTCCACATCCACGACAGGACCAGCACACCAACTGCCGCCGGCACGTAACACCACGGCTCTGGCAGCGTCAGCCAGCCGCCGATGGCGCTGATTGCCAGCAACAGCGCGGCCAGCCGCTTGGCCACGCGCGGTATGGCGCCGTGGTCACGCCAGGCACGGATCGCCGGACCGACCTCGGGATGCGCCAGCAGGCGCGCCTCCCATTCCGGATGGGAGCGGGAAAAGAAATAGGCAGCCAGGATCAGGAAGGGGGTCGTCGGCAGCAGCGGCAGAAAGGCGCCAAGCACGCCCAGCCCGACCGAACACAGCCCGAGGATGCGGTAGACCGGTTTTTTCATGCCAATTTCACCGCAATTCCCAGTAGCTGGGCCGCCCGTAGGTTTCCTTCAGCAGGTCGATGAACAGCCGGACCCGCAGCGGCAGGTGCCGGCGTTGCGGAAACACCGCGTAGATGCCCATCGGCGGCGCCTGCCAGGCGTCGAGCACCGAAGTCAGCGTGCCCTCCTTCAGATCCTGCCCGACTTCCCACAGCGAACGCCAGGCCAGCCCGCGTCCGGCCAGCGCCCATTCGTGCAGCACGGCGCCGTCGTTGCATTCGAAGCTGCCGCCGACCTTGATCGTATCCACCTCGCCACCCTGCGGGTTGCGGAACACCCAACCGCGCTGCTGGCCGAGCGACAGGCAATTGTGGCCGGCCAGATCGCCCGGTTCGCGCGGCACGCCGTGCGTCACCAGGTAAGCCGGGCTGGCCACCACCATGCGGCGCATTTCACCAAGCCGCACGCTGATCAGGCTGGAGTCGGTCAGTTCACCGATACGGATCGCACAGTCGATGTTTTCGTTAAGCAGATCGACCAATCTATCGCTCAAATCGAGGTTGACCGCAACCTCCGGGTTGGCCAGCATGAACTCGCCGACCAGCGGCGCCACATGCCGGCGCCCGAAGCCGGACGGGGCCGACACCCGCAACTGGCCGCTGGCGCGCACACTGCCGAGCGAGACGGCGGCCTCGGCGTTGGCCAGGTCGTTGAGCACCTTCTGGCAATCCTCGAGAAAGGCCTGGCCTTCGAAAGTCAGCGTCAGCTTGCGCGTCGTCCGTACCATCAGCCGCACGCCCAGCCTGGCCTCCAGGGCATCCAGCCGGCGGCCGATAATCGCCGGCGTCACCCCTTCCTGGCGAGCCGCGGCCGATAAACTGCCGCGCGTCGCAACATTTACAAAGGCCGTAATCTGCTTAAAAGAGGACATCACCTTATACCTCAGGTAAAAGAATCTTCGCCAAAATGCGGTCTTATTTTATCTCTCAAGTAACAATAGAATCCAACTCGTCCGCTAACCACGCCCTTCAGTCCGTCAAAAATGCAAACCACCGAAATGCTCCTCGTCGGTGCCGGCGCCTTCCTCGCCGGCGGCATGAACGCCATGGCCGGCGGCGGTACATTTTTCTCTTTCCCCGCCCTGCTCGCCGCTGGCGTGCCGCCGGTGATGGCCAACGCCAGCAACACCGTCGGCCTCTGTCCGGCCAGCCTGGTCAGCGCCTGGGCCTATCGCCGCGAGGCCTTGCGCCATGGCAAATGGGCCCTGCTGCTGGTCGCCGTCTCGCTGATCGGCGGCATCGCCGGCGGACTGCTGCTGCTCGCCACCAGCAACGAGTCCTTCTCGCGCATGATTCCCTGGCTGTTGCTGGTCGCTACCGCGCTATTCGCCTTCAGCAGCCAATTCTCGCGCCTGATCAAATGGGCCAAGGGCCGGCTGGGCGGCGATGTCAGCGTGCGCAACCCGGGTGGCCCGGGCGGTGCCCTCTTCCAGCTCATGGTCGCCATCTATGGCGGTTTCTTCGGGGCCGGCATGGGTATCCTGACGCTCGCCGCACTGTCCATCCAGGGCTTCGAGGACATCCAGGAAATCAACGCGCTGAAGAACCTGACTTCCGGTGTCAACTATTTCGTCTCGTCGACCACCTTTATCGTCGCCGGCGCCGTCAGCTGGCCGCATACCACGGTCATGCTGGTCACCGCCATGGCCGGCGGCTATGCTGGTGCCTCCGTCGCCCGCCGTCTGCCCGCCATCTGGCTGAAGCGGCTGGTGATCGCCGTCGGCGCCAGCCTGACCGTCATCTATTTCATCAAGACCTACGCTTAACCTTCAACCCAAGGAGCTTTCCATGAGCCTCAACCTTCCGCAAGGCGTGCAAATCACCGGCGCAATCAAGCCGGGTTACGAATCCATCCTCACCTTCGAAGCCCTCGAACTGGTCGCCAAGCTGCACCGCGCCTTCGAAGCCCGTCGCCAGGAACTGCTCAAGGCCCGCGTTACCCGCCAGGCCCGCATCGACGCCGGCGAAATGCCCGACTTCCTGCCGGAAACCAAGCACATCCGCGAAGGCGACTGGAAGGTTGCGCCGGTGCCGCCGGCCCTGCACTGCCGCCGCGTCGAAATCACCGGCCCGGTCGAAGCCAAGATGATCATCAACGCCTTCAACTCGGGCGCCGATTCGTACATGTCCGACTTCGAGGATTCCAACTCGCCTAACTGGGACAACCAGATCGTCGGCCAGATGAACCTGTACAAGGCGATCCGCCGCGAATTGTCCTTCAAGAACGAAGCCGGCAAGGAATACAAGCTCAACGACAAAATCGCCACCCTGCAGATCCGTCCGCGCGGCTGGCACCTCGACGAAAAGCACGTGCTGGTTGACGGTCAACGCGTCGGCGGCGGCATTTTCGACTTCGCCGTGGTCTTCTTCCACAACGCCAAGGAACAGATCGCCCGCGGCGCCGGCCCCTTCTTCTACCTGCCGAAGATGGAAAGCCACCTCGAAGCCCGCCTGTGGAACGACATCTTCGTCATGGCCCAAGACCATATCGGCCTGCCGCAAGGCACCATCAAGGCCACCGTGCTGGTCGAAACTATCCTCGCCACCTTCGAGATGGAAGAAATCCTCTACGAACTGCGCAACCACTCCGCCGGACTCAATGCCGGCCGTTGGGACTACATCTTCTCGTGCATCAAGAAGTTCAAGAAGAACAAGAACTTCTGTCTGGCCCAGCGCGGCGCCATCACGATGGAAGTGCCCTTCATGCGCTCCTACGCCCTAGCGCTGGTCCAGGCCTGTCACAAGCGTGGCGCGCCAGCGATGGGCGGCATGTCGGCGCTGATCCCGATCAAGAACGACCCGGTCGCCAATGAAAAGGCGCTGGCCGGCATCCGCCACGACAAGACCCGCGATGCCAACGACGGCTACGACGGCGGCTGGGTGGCCCACCCGGGCCTGGTGCCGATCGCCATGGAAGAATTCGTCAAAGTGCTCGGCGACAAGAAGAACCAGTTCGAGAAGCAGGTCGAGGGCAACTTCGGCCCGGCCCAGTGGCTCGACTTCAAGCCGGAAACCCCGATCACCGAAGCCGGCCTGCGCAACAACATCAACGTCGGCATCCACTATCTGGGCAGCTGGCTGGCCGGCAATGGCTGCGTGCCCATCCACAACCTGATGGAAGATGCGGCCACCGCCGAAATCTCTCGCTCGCAAGTGTGGCAGTGGGTGGTGTCGCCGAAGGGCATCCTCGACGACGGCCGCAAGGTCACCGAAGAGATGGTCCGCCCGATGATCGCCGAGGAACTGGCCAAGGTGAAGGTCACCGTCACTGCCCAGGGCGAAGACACCGCCACCTACGACCAGGCTGCCGTCATCTTCGACAAGATGTCGCTGACCCCGGACTATCCGGAATTCCTGACCCTGCCGCTGTACGAAGCCATGGAATAAACAGGACAAAAAAAGAAGTGGAGAGAGACTGAAGCGCCGGGGCAACCCGGCGCTTTTTTGTTGGGGAGAGAAATTCGGCGCCGGGGCGGGTTCGCAGTTCGCAAATTGCGAACCGCTGCGGTCGACCGTCAAAAACGTTCGAAAATCAGTTCCTCGACAACGAATCACCCAGCGCCAGGCGCTCGCGCTCCAGTTCCTGGCGCAGTTCTTCCTCACTCGGCAGCACCAGTCGGTACTTGGTGGCGAAAAGCTGCTCATTTTCGTGCAGAACCGAATAGCGCACCACCGAAGCATCCTTGCCGGCACAAAGGATGATGCCGACAGTCGGGTTATCGTCGGCGCTGCGCTTCAAATCGTCGTAGATGCGGACGTACATATCCATCTGCCCGATGTCCTGATGCGCCAGTTCTCCGGTTTTCAAATCGAAAAGGACGAAACACTTCAGCAGATAGTTGTAGAAAACCAGATCGAGGTAAAAATCCTTGCTGTCGGTGCTGATCCGCTGCTGGCGGGCGACAAAGGCGAAGCCCTTGCCGAGTTCCATCAGGAAAGCCTGCAGGTTGTCGATCAAACCCTGCTCCAGGTCCGCCTCCAGCACGCGCCCCGAGTCTGGCATGCCAAGAAACTCCAGCAACACGGGGTCGCGCACGAATTCGCGCGGCGAAGCAACGGCCGCCACCGCCTGCGCCGCCTCGGCGAGCACCGGCTGGCGCTCCCGGCTGCTCAGCAGGCGCTCGTAGTACAGCGTGCCGATCTGCCGCTCCAGCGCGCGCGTGCTCCAGTTCTGGTCAGCAGCCTCATCCATGTACCATTGCCGCGCCTCGGCATTGTCGACGCGCAACAAGCTTCGGTAGTGCGTCCAGCTCAATTCGCGACGCAGCGCGTCACAAATCGGGAAGGCCAGAAAAAACTGGCGCATATTGCGCAAGTTCGAGGCATCGAAACCCCGTCCGAACTCCGCCGTCAGGCGCTCCGCCAGCCTCGGCAACAAGCGCGCCCCATACATCGCCCGCTCGGCACCGTTCTGCTCAAACTCGACGATATGCCGGCCGATCTGCCAGCAGGTCTGCACCTGAACGACATCGACCGCCCGCAAAGCCTGCAGGCGGGCCTCGCCGATCAGCGCCCGGAGCTGGCCGAACAAGTCCTCCGGAATCACCTGTGCATCCGCATCAGCCATGACTCACCACCTCCGCCAACTGCTGCGCCACGCCCCGCCCGGCTGCGTCGCGCTCTACCGCGAAAAGGAACAGATTACCGGTCAGTCGCGCCCAATACTCACCGATCGCACGCTTCTCGACCGAATCGTCGTTCGTCTTGTAGCCCTCGCCCTTGTACTCCACCACCAGCAAGCGGCCATCCTTCAACTCGGCGACGAAATCCGGGTAAAAGCGATCCCTCGACGTCGGCAACCAGAATGAAAACTCGGGAAAACGTGGCAGGTTGCGCACCCAATGGCGCACCTCGGGCAATTCGTCGAGGCCAACGGCGCAATGGTATTCATGGTCAGGCTGCTTTGCCGGCGCCTCCTTCAAGTCGCCGATCACGCCGTAGTAATGCTTCAGGAACCGGTAACGGCCCTGGTAATACGGCGGCCGCGCCGGATACATGCCAATGCCGAACTGGAACATGAAATCCGGGCTCACGCAGCCGCGCGGATCCGCCCCCAGGAAAGAAAGCTGAAAGCCCCGCTGGCGGGCTTCGGCGGCAATCGCCGCCAGGCGCTCAAGCAAAACATCGCATAACTGGTTGCGATGGCGGACCAACGCCGTCAACGTATGGCCGCCCTCGCGCTGCAGCCAGCGCAGCACGCGGCTCAACCAGGCCAGGCGCTGCGCCTGCGTCGTTTCGGCACCGCGCAGCCGGCCGTCCAGCCAGCGCAGCAGATCGGCCTCGGTAATCTCCGTCGGCACCAGATCGAGATTCACCGCGTACGTCGCCTGCTCCTGCTCGATGCGCAAATGCCCCTCGGCCACATCCAGCAAATACGGTTTGCGCTCACGGTCGGGCACGAAAGCGGGCAGTTCCGGCGCCGCGTCGGCCAGCGAAAAGCCGGCCAGATCGAGCAGCGCCTCCTTCTCGGCCAGATCGAGCTCGCCCTGGCTGTCGCGCACGCAGAGCAGCGGCAGCGGCGCGAACGGCACGCCGCGCACCGACGGCGCCGACACCACCTGATGCCGCAGCTCAAAACGCTCCAGCAGCTTATCCAGCGCCTCGCGGGATTTCCTGTCGGCCAGGGTCGCCACCAGCGCCGCCCGCATTTCCAGCGTCGGCGGCTGATCCAGTGTCACCGTCACACCGCCATCGGCGCTGGCCCGTAGCGTCATGCCCGCGACCGGCGGGACACCGGATTTCAGCCCACCCAGCAGGTCGACCGCAAAAGCCGGCGCCTGCGGCAAGCTCAACTCCAGCGGTTCCAGCGCGGGCAAATCGCGCGCCGCTTCGCGCTCGAACAACGGCAGCGTCGTCGGAAAAACCGCCTGCGCCGCCTCCAGTTCCTCGAACCCCATCGCCACCAGCCGGTCAGCCAGTTCGTTGGCCACCCGCGCCGTCTCCGGGCTGGCCAGATGGGCGTAGGCACGGTTGAGCAGCGGGCTTTTCCGGCTGCGGGCATACGGCATGCGCAGCACGCGGCCAAGCAACTGCTCCATGTCGCGGCTCGAACCGATCTTCTGCAACGAACAAAAGACGTAGGCGAACGAGCAATCCCAGCCCTCCTTCAGCGCCTCGACCGTAATCACCACCTCCACCGGGCAAGCCGGGTCGAACAGATCCACCCCGTCCAGCCCGCGCTGGCTGCCGGTAGCAATCGCAATCCGCTCGGCGGCAATCTGCTCCTGTTCTAAAAGATACGATTTCAGGACGTCGACCGTGACTTCCCCGGCCTTGTCCTCGGCCTGTAACAGCAGGATCGGGCGCAGATAATCCGCCTCGTTCAAAGCCTCCGCCGCCAGCCGCTTGCGCGTCAGCAGCGCGTCGCGCACCGCCTCCTGCCAGTTGGGGTGGGTTTGCAGCACGATCGGCAGCTTGATCATCTGCTCCGCCTTCAGCTCCTCGGCCGAAACGTGATAAAGCACATTGCTGCGATGCGCCCCCTGACGCACCGGCGTCGCCGTCATTTCGATCAGCGCGGCCGGGTTCAGCCGGGCGAAGGTGTCGTAAGTCAGCGGCGTGCGGGCGTTGTGCGCCTCGTCGATGATCACCACCGGCCGATGCCAATACATCAGATTGGCGAAGCTGCGCTTGACCTTGCCCAGATCGGCGCGGGTCAAGTAAGGCTGGGCTTCCAGGTCCCTTTCGCTGACCCGCTCGAAGCCCGGCAAGTCCGGCGCACGGGCGAAATGCGCCTCGAAATTTTCCTTGTAGGCATACACGTCGCGCCCCGAGGTGTCGTCCACACGCAGCGTCTGCAAGGTGCCGACGACGATGATGGCCTTCTGCTCGAAATCCTGCGGCCGCAATTGCTCGCAATCGGCAATATCGAGCACGCGCAAGCCATCGACGCCGAAATAGCCTTCCAGCGCCTCGCGGTAGGGATGGCCCGGCGTGCGCAAGGCCGCCAGCGTCTGCGTGCGAATGATGTTAGACGGCACCAGCCACAGCGCCAGCGGCCGATCCTGGCCGGTGTAATGGCGCCCGGCCGCGGCCAGTGCGTGCGTGCCGAGCAGCGTCTTGCCGCCACCTGTCGGAATGCGCAGGCAGACATAGGGAGTTGCCCCCGCCGCATTGACGAAACCCTGGGCCAGATAGGGCGGAATGCTTTCCGGCCCGATTTCCTGCTCGCGTAGCGCCTGGCGAAAAGCGGCATCCAGCCCGGCTTCGTCTTTTGCCCCGCGGGCCAGATCGAAGAAACGGGACAGCGCGGTCAGCGCCTCTTCCTGATACTGCTTCAGTTGCAAAGCCATGAGGTCTGGTCCTAACGGGCGCGAATGTCGTAGGGAATCTGCTTGAAGGTAATGCCGTGGGCCTTGAGGCGAGCCGGCGACAAGCGGCAGGATTCGCCGTAGATCACCCGTGGCCCGGCGTGCGGCGCTAGTTCATCGAGTGTCGCCAGCACCGGCCCGGTCAGCACGTTGCCGCCCTGCGGCCGCCGGTCGCCGAGAATGCCGTTGTAGAGCAGGTAATAGGCCGTGCCTTCGTGCACCCCGAGCAGCGGAGTCGGTTCGTTTCCGCGCGGGGGCACCAGCGGCGTCCGTGTTTCCTGATACCAGACCCAGGCGGCCAAGGTAGGGAAACGGATTTCCGGGTTGATGCCGCCAGCGGCCAGGAATACCGGCTGGCCCAACTGGAAGAAACGAAAACCGCCGCCGCCGGACCAGTCGACCGCCGCCGAGATGCCGCCTTGTTCGCCGGCCACGACTTTCTCCAGACGCGGCAGGCAATGGGTTTGCGCGTGCTCGCCCATCTCGATGCCGATCCAGCGGCGGCCCATCTTGTGGGCAACAGCCGCCGTGGTGCCGGAACCGAGGAAGGAATCGAGGACGAGGTCGCCGGGGTTGGTGGCGATATGCAGTATTCGATTAATCAGTTGTTCCGGCTTTGGAGTTCCGAAAGCATCCTCCCCAAATAGCGCAACAACCTCCTTTTTTGCGTCTTGTGTGTGCCCGACTTCTTCGTAGGACCACCAAGTTTGAGGAACCATCCCTTGTTTTACTTCCGAAAGGAAACGCTTGATTGCCGGCACATTCGAGCCATCTTTACCCCACCAAATCCGGTCATCGCCGTCCAGCTCTTTGAGTCTCTCTGCTGACACGCGCCAATACATTGCATTGGGCGGCCCGGCAATAACTCTTCCACTCGGCGTTGTAATTGGATAAGTACCAAGGCTGTAGTAGTTGCGGGCAGAGAGGTCTCCTGGCTTCCAAGGGCCTCGCGGATCGTTATCAGGGTTCCGGTAAGCCTTGTCTTGTTTCTCGGTTCTAGGCATCAAATTGGGAAGCCATCGCTCCCCAGTCTTGGCGTAGACAACGATGTAGTCGTGATCTTCAGAAAAGTGCCGAGCGGTTGATTTGGGAGAATAGTTTTTCCGCCAAATCACTGTCGTCACGAAATTCCCCCGCCCGAACACCTCGTCCATCACCACCTTCAGGTAATGCGCCTCGTTGTCGTCGATGGAGACCCAGATGCTGCCGTCCTCGGCCAGCAGTTCGCGCAACAGTTCGAGCCGCGGGTAGATCATCGACAGCCACTGGCTGTGTTCGAGGTTGTCGTCGTAGTGCTCGAAGGCACTTCTGGTGTTGTAGGGCGGGTCGATGTAGATGCATTTGACACGGCCGGCGAAGAAGGGAAGCAGCGCCTTGAGGGCTTCGAGGTTGTCGCCCTGGATCAGCCAGTTGTCGTTGTTCCGCCCGCTCACATCACCGTGACTGCTGGCCGTTTCGATCAGCCGGAAAGGCACTCTGGCCGCGGTTTTGAGGGCGTTGGACTTGTTGAGCCAGTCGAGCAGGGGCATGGTTTTTCTTGTCGTTGGGCGCTGTTGGCGAGGTGGCGCCATTATAGGCGGCGACCAAGCGATTCGCATGCGGTGCGGTCGACGGCCTGAAACGGCCAAAATCGGTGCTGTTGCCAACAAAAAGAAGCAATAAACTGTCGCCAGTCTTTTTTGAGGATGGCCCCATGCTCTCAGCCCTGACCCAATTGCTCGTTTTCCAGCTGGCCGGCGAAGTCGTCGCCCGCGGCTTGAACCTGCCGGTTCCCGGCCCGGTGCTCGGCATGCTGTTCCTGTTCCTCGCACTGGCCCTGCGCGGCGGACCGGGGCATGAACTGCAAACCACCAGCCAGAACCTGCTGCAACACCTGTCGCTGCTCTTCGTGCCAGCCGGCACCGGGATCATGATCCACCTCCACCGGGTCGCCGACGAATGGCTGCCGCTACTACTGTCGCTGCTGATCAGCACGGTCGCGACCCTGGTGGTGACGGCGCTGGTCATGAAGCTGTGCATGCGTGGGCAGCCGGCGCAGGGAGATGCACCATGACGCCGCAACTCAATGAAATCTGGGTCTATCTTTCGGCCTCGCCGCTGCTCGGGCTGACCGTGACGCTGCTCGCCTATCAGGCTGCGTTCTGGCTCTACCGGCGCTCGGGCATGAACCCGCTGGCCAACCCGGTGCTGATTGCCGTCACCATTTTGGTGCTTTTATTGACGTTGACCGCAACCAGCTACGAAACCTATTTTGCCGGCGCACAGTTCGTACATTTCCTGCTCGGCCCGGCCACCGTGGCCCTCGCCATACCGCTGTACACGCAGTTCCGCCGCGTGCGCTCGATGCTGCTGCCGGTGGTCGCCGGGCTGGTGGCCGGCAGCCTGACCGCCGCGCTCTCGGCCATCGCCATCGCCCGGTTGTTCGGCGCCAGCCTGCCGACGCAGTTGTCGCTCGCCCCCAAGTCGGTGACGACGCCGATCGCCATGGGTATCGCTGAACGCATCGGTGGCATTCCGTCGCTGACCGCCGTGCTGGTGATCGTCACCGGCATTCTCGGCGCCGTCGGCGCGCGCTACATTTTCGATGCCATGAAGCTGCGCGATCCGGCGATCCGCGGCTTCGCCATCGGCGTTGCCTCGCACGGCATCGGCACCGCCCGCGCCTTCCAGGTCAGCGAACAGGCGGGCGCCTTCGCGGCGCTGGCGATGGGGCTGAACGGCGCGCTGACCGCGCTGCTGCTGCCGCTGGTGCTGGGCTGGATGCGCTGAACGCCGGGTCAGCCGGTTATAGGGTATATACCAATGGCAATGACACGCGGGCAGGCGAAGAATCGGTTCATGTTGACTCTTCCTCCGCCCCGTCAGTCCAAGCAAACCTGGCTATGGCTGGCGCCCTACTTGGCCATCGGCAGCTTCGCGGTGGCCATGTTGTTCGTCACCGCCTTGCTGCAGTGGCGCGAGCAGGATACGGCGCTGTCGGCACTCGAAGGCGACATGCACTGGGCCGAGCGCACCATCGAGACCCGACTGCGCGGGCATCAGGATTTCCTGACCGAACTCGGGCGCGAACAGGAGTTCCGCCAGCTCACCTACGAAGCCTTTCAGGTGCGCGCCAGCCGCTATGTGCGCGACAACCCCGAAATCGGCGCCATCATCTGGGTCGACACCGAGGGCAAGGTGGAATGGGTTGCGCCGAACGAAGCGATCACCGTCTTCGTCGGCGAACAATTGACCGGCATCCGCCTGACCGCCCTGCAGGAAGCCCTGCGCACACTCCGTCCAGTGTTTTCGCCCGACTACCGGGGCGCCGACCTGGGCCGCGCCCACGACCTGATCCTGCCCGTACAGCGTGGCAGCAGCGACATCGGCGCCTTCATCGCCATGCAGTCGCTGGAAACCCTGTTGCGCCAGACGCTGCCCGCCAGCTTCACGGCGCGTTACAGCCTGACGGTCGTCGATGCGGATAACCGGGAAGTATTGAGCAATTCTTCGATCAAGCCGACCGACCGCCGCATCTCCGGCGCCATCAGCCTCGAACTGCCGGCAAACCGACTGGGGCTCAACATCGTCGCCTACCGCGGCGGTGGCGCCTGGCTCCCCTATCTGCCGGCGGTGCTGATCGTCTTTCTGACCCTGATTGCCAGCGCCACCCTGTTCCAGCTACGCCGCCACGCCCAGCGCCGCGCCGAGGCCGAGGAGCAGCTGCGCGCCGCCTATGCCTTTCGCCAGGCAATGTCACAATCGCTGGTCACCGGCCTCCGGGCGATCGACCTCAAAGGCCGCATTACCTTCGTCAACGCCGCCTTCTGCCGGATGACCGGATTCAACGAATCCGAACTGGTCGGTGTCGCGCCGCCCTACCCGTACTGGCCGCCGGAGGAATTCGAAAGGCTCCAGAGCACTATTGACACCGCACTGGCCGGCCGCGCCCCGGCCAGCGGCTTCGAGATGCGGATCA
>Ga0209310_1002283_pt1 | contig 12472 bp, 8 predicted proteins | sample AD_UKC030_MetaG_FD_184415 | JGI IMG/M metagenome (GOLD analysis project Ga0209310, IMG submission 184415) | Active sludge microbial communities of municipal wastewater-treating anaerobic digesters from USA - AD_UKC030_MetaG (SPAdes) (version 2) | ecosystem: Engineered > Bioreactor > Anaerobic >... | reverse complement strand
CGCGATCCTCAGCAGAGATGCCTTGAACGCAATGTCATCAACCAGACACGCCAGCTCTTGATTGTGTTCTCTTTGTTCTTCGGTTTTCATTGTCGTATCTCCTTGGTATCGCTTGTTTTTCGTTAATTCGGAATTACGGTTAATGTTTCGCATATATGACAGAATCGCAGTATTTGCCGGAATTGTCAACTACTTTCTGAAAGATTTTGGTTTTTGTGCCCGGTGATTAAGCTGGCTCACCGGGCGGAAGCCTGACGGTCTGCCGGCTGTTCGGCATCTAGGATATAACTGCTTATGAAAATCCAACAAAATCAAAAGAAATCGGTTAAAATCACTTGCTTTTTGACCCAAAATATAGTATATTATAGGAGTGAAAGATGAAAGTAATCAAAGTGACCAAAGAGTATTTTCAGACAGAGGACGAGAAGGTTTATTTCTTCGAGCCTTTGGAAAAAGAAATATCCGTTGAGGATATGCAGAAGATTGTGGATGCAAACGAGAAATTAGTTAAGGAGATGAAAGATGCCAAAGATTGAACTGATACAAGGTGATTGCTTAGAGAAGATGAAGGATATACCTGATAAGAGTATTGATATGATACTTTGTGATTTACCTTATGGAACAACCGCTTGTAAGTGGGATTCAGTAATACCGTTTGAGCCGCTGTGGGAGCAGTACAAGAGGGTTGCAAAGAAGAATGCAGCTATTGTGCTGACGGCTTCTCAGCCTTTTACAACGGCATTGATCGCGTCGAATTATGAGATGTTTCGCTACACGTGGTATTGGAAAAAGGCAGTCGGGTCAGGGTTTCAGAACGCCAAGAAACAACCCCTCCGCATGATTGAAGATTGCGTGGTATTTTATAAATCTCCGCCAGTTTACAATGCTTTAGGGTTGGTTAGAATTGATGCGAAACGCGTAAATAAGATCAAAGCGTCGGACTCTATTGTTGGTGGTAAGAATAACGCTGGCGGATTAAGAACTCAGGGTAATGAATTTATTCAAGAGTTTACCAACTATCCTAAAAATATTCTTGAATACCCGGTTCCTACCCGCGATAAACTCCACCCCACACAAAAGCCCGTCGCCCTGATGGAATACCTGATCCGCACCTACACCAACGAAGGCGATGTGGTGCTGGATAACTGTATGGGCAGCGGCACTACCGGCGTTGCGTGCGTGAAAACGAAACGGGACTTCATCGGGATAGAACTTGACGAGGGGTATTTCAAGATAGCGGAACAGCGAATAAATGAAAATCTATAAAATCACAGAAGCAAGTGAATATCTTGGGATGTTGATACAAACGAAAAATTAGTTAAGGAGTTGAAAGACTGGCTGCACGAAAAACAAGCGATACCAAGGAGATACGACAATGAAAACCGAAGAACAAAGAGAACACAATCAAGAGCTGGCGTGTCTGGTTGATGACATTGCGTTCAAGGCATCTCTGCTGAGGATCGCGGAAAAGGCTCTGGAAGATATACGTGGGCTTTGTGTCTCAAGTACTTATTGGAACAATCCTGACTATCCCAACTGCGCCCGTCTCTTGAAACAGCATCACAAGATTGTTAGCGACGCGAAGGTGAAGGCAGAGGAGATGAGGGCAATAGAGTATGGGGACGACGTTGAAGTTCCTATCAGAGAACACAGTTAGGAAATGTACATTTGGGAAGGCAAGTGAGTGGATAACCACCAACATACACCTATAGTACTATAGGTACCAAGCCAGCACGCCCTCCGGGGGCGCAACACCAACCCGCACCACCCGCCTATAGTACTATATGCACTCCGCCCAACCGTCCAGCCTCGAGTACCAAGACACCCCCAAATCCACCCCAGAACCACCCTCCAGGCTCCACTGCCACAGAACCCCAGGACTGCCCCTGGCTTAATGCCCAAGTATGCCACCAATCAGAGAATTTGAAATCTTCTGCGGCGACTGCCGCGACATCCTGCCCACCCTGCCGCGCCTGGCCGACGCCTGCATTTGCGACCCGCCCTACGGACTCAAGTTCATGGGCAAAGGCTGGGACCACGGCGTCCCCGGCGTTCCCTACTGGAAAGCCGTTCTCAACGCCTGCAAGCCCGGCGCGCACTTGCTGGCCTTTGGCGGCACGCGGACGTTCCACCGCCTGACGTGCGCCATTGAGGATGCGGGCTGGGAGATTCGGGACTGCATCATGTGGGTTTACGGGAGCGGGTTCCCGAAGTCGCTTGACGTGTCCAAGGCGATAGACAAGGCGGCGGGAGTGGAAAGAGAAGTGGTAGGGATCAAGCGCGGGACTACGGCGGCTCCAGAAACGGGGCGACACGATATGCCTGGCAAGGCGACTGGGGTGCCACAGGTCGGTTGCGACGTGCCTATCACCGCTCCCGCCACCGCCCTTGCCGCCAAGTGGGACGGCTGGGGCACGGCGCTGAAGCCAGCATGGGAACCCATCATCCTCGCCCGCAAGCCGCTGTCCGGCACGGTCGCGCAGAACGTCCTAGAGTACGGCACGGGTGCGCTGAACATCGACGGGTGCAGGGTGGGGACGGAGGGTGGTACTCGGAAGTCCGGTCCCCCCAGTTATAAATCCGGCAATGCGCTTCATGGGTCGCTAGACGGTTCTCTTAATGGTGGTGGTTGCGAGTCTATTGATGCCGGTCGTTTCCCGGCCAACCTCCTGCACGATGGGAGCGAGGAAGTGCTGGAACTGATGCCAGAAACGAAAAGCGGAACTGCTATAAGACATAACAGCGGCGGCAATACTTTTGGCGGCGAAAACCCTAAGCCTCTTTTGGATGACATGGGCTATGGTGATAGCGGTTCCGCTGCCAGGTTCTTCTACTGTGCTAAGGCCAGCAAGAAGGACAGGGATGAAGGGTGCGAGGGGCTAGATGAGAGACCGGCGATTGACAATCCTAACGGCAATATGGGCGCCAACATGGGTTCCCGCAGTGGCCCACGCCGCAATAACCACCCCACGGTCAAGCCCACTTCTCTAATGCGCTACCTATGCAGGCTGATTACACCGCCGGGCGGTGTGGTGCTGGACCCGTTCATGGGTAGCGGCAGCACCGGTAAAGCCGCCATCCTCGAAGCCCGCCAATTCCTCGGCATCGAACTCCAACCTGAATATGTCCAAATCGCAACTGCAAGGCTCTCGCATGCCGTTAAGCTGCACCAAGAATCCTCCGCCCAACAAAATCTCCTGTAAATCTCCTGTAAACTTCTTTGCAGCATGTTCTCCGCTTTCCCAACTTTCCCAACTTTCCCAACTAAGGCCGCTCTCGATTTGCTGAGTGGCCGGTAAGAGTCATTTCAGCAGTCACGCATCATTAAACTGGTTTCAGGTTGACTGTTTTGGGCCATTTCCCGACAGGGCATTCGTTTGCAATCGCCCATCGGGCTTTCCCGAGGCATCCCCATTCCCGGCGCAGGTCGCAAAGCTCGGTGAAGGATTCAACGGCCTGGTGCTCACACGCCTTGCACGCCGCCTCGCGGGCTGGGACAAATGGCGGGCGCGGCCTCGGTCGCACAAGAGGACTCGGTTTGTGCGTCTTTACCGGCTCGCCCGGCTTGCGGTTCAGGTCTATCACGCGCATCAGCCAGGCTCCACTGCCACAGAACCCCCAAAACACCCAAAAACCCAAAAACCTAACTTCACTCATTCCAGTCACTTCCAAAACCGCCCAAAACCCATTCACAACTTGTTCACAGTCCCAAAACTGTTAATAAGTGTCGCTTTTTACGGGGTTGATACCCCCAAAACTGTTAATTTGGTGAATAACCCGCCAACCTTATTCACATTCGCCAAAAACACCCCATTTTGCCTCTCCTATGCCAACCTCCGCCGCCTACATCGTGACCCCGGCCACAGCACCAAAATCTCCCGCAAACCACGCCTACAAGTGCACCATTCCGGCTCTCTCCGCCGCCCAGTCCAAGGCCGAAAACCACTCGTTTCCCTAAGAAATAACGCAATACCAGCCCGGCCAGCACGGGGGCGCTGATGGGGTCAAATATCCATCCTGTGTGGTTGAGTTGGAGGCTGGTTGATGTGGAGATGAGGAGAGGAGTAGTAGTAGGTGCTGTTGTGCTAGAAGTAGTTGTGAGTGTGTAGAGCTAGTCTATTTGTGTTAGAGGGAGTGAGGAGATAGTTTGTAAGTTATTGGAATTGATGGAGATACTGGACAAAAAATGTTATGTTTAGTTGGGGTGATTTGGTGTAAGTAGTTGTGATTGGTGGGTTTAGGTGTTAGTGGTTGTGGGTTGGTGTGAGGATGTTATGTTTAATTGGGGTGTTGGTGTGGCGTGGTGGGGTGTTTTTGTTGATTTTGTTGGGGGTTTTGGGGTTGGAGTGGTGTCAGGTGGGGTGTAGTTGGGGTAAGTGTGTTTGGGTCGGCGGTGTTTGTAGAAGTAGGTAGGTTGGAGTTGGGTAGGGTTATGTGCTCGGGCGAGGAGTTTGGATGGGTATTGGCGGAGAGGAGCGAGTGGGTTAAAGGATTTGGTTTTGGGTTCTTTGCCGGCTTCCTGGACGGTTAGCTTGGTGTAGGGGTTGTAGGGGGATTTACGGGATTTTTCTGAGGGATAGATGGGTTTGAGGGTTTTGGTAGAGTACGGTTTGATGGGTTTTGGTTTTTGGGTTGGTGGGTCTTTGAGGGTTTTGAATTTTTCTGGGTATACGCGTTCGAGAGTGACGCGCTCGATGAAGTGCTTTGGGCCGGAGAGGAGTTCGAGGCCGACGACTTTATAGAGGGATAGGTTGGGGAGGGTGACGAAGGATTGTAGTCTTGGGGGTTTGCCGAGGCCGAAGCGTTTGTCTTGGAGGTAGAGGCGTTGTTCCCAGAAGGCGAGTTTTTGTCGGATGTAGGCTGGGTTGATGGATATTTTGTGGAGTTGTTTGCGTTCTTTGGCGGATACTTCGACGTTGCCGAGTTTCTTGGGGGGTATGAAGGAATTTGGGATTCGGGGCATTGTAGGGGCTATTCTGAGCGATTGCGGGGGTGTTTAGAGCGGTTCATGCCCTTGAGTTGGACGTTGTAGAGCTTTGCGAGCGCCCAGACTCGTTGGCGGCTGACGCCGTAGAGTTCGGCAAGTTGTGAGGGTGAGAAGTTCGGGTCAAGGTCGTAGAACGCGATTTTGCGGCGGTTATGGCCGATGAACTGGCGCCCGTCGGTGAACTGGTAGCCGTGGATGGCGATGAGCTTGCGGGTCTTGGCCCACGAGAGCTTGAGGCGTTTGGCGGCCTCGGTGATGCTAAGGCCGGGCGGCAGACGTTGGAGACAGGCTTCGGGGGTCATTTGGACGGTTTTTTGTTTAAGCGTATAGGCTTTTATGTTTAAGCGGCTGCTGTAAATATCTGATTTTGCGGCAGTTCTTATTATTTCTATGCCGGTTTTTGTGGTTGTTTATGCCGTTGATTCCAGTGTTGGATGGCGAGTTCCTGCGTGTCTTTGAAGGGGCCGTAGGAATCGCAGTAGCAACAGTGGACGGCAAAGCGGTCGGTTCGGCTGTTGCCGATGCAGACCAGGGTTGCCGGGGTTGGGTTCTGGCCGGCTCCAGACTTACACCATTCCGCGATGGTGTTGAAAAGTGATTCTTCGGTAACGCTTTGGTGGATAGATCGTGTTGTCATGGTTCGCTTAATCTTCGCCGTCGTCAAAGTCGGTTTTGACTACTTGGGCGTAGTAGAGGTCTAGGTCGTCAAAAACGGTTTCCAACTGTAGGAGCTTTAAGAATAGCGCGTCTGTTCGGTCCGTGATATGGCGACACTTTGCCAGATTGTAGTTGCCGACTTTGCGGCCGGCGTTGAGTTTGAATTGCGTGGCGGTGGCCATAGCGGACTCCAGGTCTTTTACCAGCGCCGTGGAAGCGCCGTTTTGGGACTCCTCGAAGCGTGTGAGGTCTATGGGGAAGCCGCCGAAATTCCAGCCAGCGACATGGAAGTCGTCGCCAACCGCACACCAATAGACGAACATGAGTTTGCCGTCAGCGAGGAGCATGGCTGTGTCGCGCCTTGCCTCGCTGGAGAAGTAGATTTCTCCAAACTGCGTGTGGCTTACTTCCCTACCGCGCTCGTCGTAGCACGGCGGCAGCGTGCGGCAGAAGTTGAGCCAGTTGTAGGCGGTCTTCTTGAAGTGAAGGACGTATTGGGTAGGCCGGGGCACAGTGAACGTGTCGAAGGTGCGCGTCGTGTTCTGGAACAGTTGCTCGAACGCTTTGGCGAGGCGAGGCGTGTTAAGCTTGGGGATGCGCCACTTCCAAAGTTTTGGCTGGAACGGGGCAAATGAGAGTCCCTGGAAAAGGGTGGGGCGGGCGGCGTCAAACCAACGGTGAAGTCGCGTGGTATAGTTGCCCGACTCGGCGCGGGCCTTCGACCCAATATGGATCGTATTGCGGACTCGGACGTCGAAGTTGAACAGAGCCGACGGAATGCGACCGAATGAGGAGAACCAGTTTGCGGAGTAACCTTTGAAGAGCATCTGGCGACAAATGTCGAAGTCCGAACTGAAGCCGAGGCTGAGAGGAACGATCATGCCGCTGCGGCCAGAATCACGGAGGAGCGCATTGGCGCGCTCCAAGACCCAGGCGTAAATGTCCGGGCAGTCGAGTGTTGCCAGGTTTTTGACGCGATATTGTGCGCGGACCTCGGCGGCTTTGATGTAAGGCGGGTTGCCGATAATAACATCAAACCCGCCGCCAGTCATGATGCCATAGAACTGGATGAACCAGTGGAAGGGTTGGTGGGATTTGAGCCATTTGGCGTATGCGGCTTTGTCGCCGACTTGCACGCCGTAATCCCCGGCCAGGTGGCGGTTGAGTTCTTGCTCCAGCATCTTAAGCCGCCTTTGGAGTTCGAGTTTGTCCGCGTGGGGAACGGAGCCGTCGCCCTCGGTCTGGAGCTGGCGGAATTTGGCGAAGGCCTGCTCGACATCGGCGCAGCGGGTGTTGAAGCGCGCGAAGCTGCCGAGGTCGGCCTCGTCCATGAGTTTCATCTGGCCGCCGCCGACTTCCCTCATGCAGCGCTGGACTTCCTGCTTGGTGGCGTAGCCGACGAGGGTATTGCCGGCGCGGATGTTGAAGTCAATGTCCGGGAGCGGCTCGATGCCGAGGTTGTCGGCCGCCGGATTGGGTTTGACCTGGGCGGCGAGTTTGAGGAAGAGGCGGAGTTTGCAGATTTCGACCGCCTCCGCCATGATGTCCACGGCGTAGAGGTTGTTGAGGATGATGGACTTGAGGACGAAGTAGCGGCGGTTGGGGTGGGCGTCCACCCGGGCGAGGACTGCGGTGAATTTCTTGTGGTAGTTGGGGCGGGATTTGCCGCCGGCCGCGTCCCATTCGGCCCGAAATGCTTCCATGCGGTCGAGGCAGGCTTCGTAGAGCGGTTCGAGGATGTTGAGGGCCGCGAAGATGAAGGCGCCGGAGCCGCCGGTCGGGTCGAGGATGGTGATGCCGGTGATGGCCTGCCAGAAGGCCATGAGCAGGTCGGGGCCTTCGCAGTTCGAGATGACGTCCTGGGCGAACTGGCGGAGGTCCAGGTTCAGCGTGATGAAATCGTTGATGGAGGAGACGGGAGCCGGCGGTTTTTCAGAGGCGGGATTATGAACCAGGAGGGATGAAGAGCGGAGCGCGGCGGGCGCGGGAGGGTGGGCGGCCCATTCAGGCTGGGCTGGGCGGCCGGAGAGGCGGGACCAAAGCTCCCAGTAGCGTTGGCGGCGGCTGACCACTTCGCGCCAGATTTCCGTGGGCAGGGCGAATTCCCCGGGGGCGGGCTGGTTCCAGGCCTTGCGGCGCTTAATCAGGTTGGGTTTTTGGGTGTCCAGGCCGGCGGCAATGGCGGGAGGCAGCTTTTTGTCCGTTCCATGGCGGACGGCGGGGTAGATGTAGCGGTCGGGGTGCTCGCGGAGGAGGTCCCAGACGGTGGGGCCGTCGGAATTGTCGAAGGCGACTTTGCATTTTGCGCGGGCGGCGTCGAACAGGAAGGGGATGACGGTGCTTTTGCTGATGTATTCGGTGATGTCCTCCCGGGTGTAGTAGGCGCCCATCTGCTTCTGGTTGATGTATTTCTCGAAGATGTAGCCGAGGACATCGGGATTGATTTCGTTATCGGCGCGGAGCGGGCGATCGTCGAGGTGCCACTGATACTGGTCGAAGTAGTTGAAGATGCGCTCGAAGGCGTGGTCGGAGATCTGGATGTTTTGGCCGTAGCGGTCCGGGCGCTCCAGTTCGTGGACATCGAACAGGCCGCCGTTGAGGTAGGGGATGGTGCCGAGGAGTTTTTCGAGGTCGGGGGCGCGGTCTTTCCGGCGTTTGCCAAAGCCTTCGTGGAAGAGGCGGAGGAGGAAGTAGCGGTAGAAGGAGTAGAACTTGTTTTTGCCCTGCTCCTGCTGGCAGCGCTTGAGCCGGTTGCGAAGGTAGTGCGGGTCGCCGTCCAGGAAGCCTTTGCGCTGGATGAAGTAGACGAACATCAGGCGGTTGAGCATGACGGAGGCGTACCACTCGCGGTCGGCGGCCTCTTCGATGCCCGCGATGGACTTGAGGAAGGCTTTGCGGTGGGTGTCGAACTCGCGATAGAAGGCCTTGGTGACGCGCTCGATATCGAAGGCGGCGCGGGCGCGGGCGGCAATTTGCGTGATGGAGAGGCCGGCTTCCTCCTCTTCGAGGGAGACGTAGAGTAGTTGGAGCTTGTCCAGGAGGGAGTCGCCCGGCTGGCCGCGGGTGAAGTCGTGGGTTTTGGCGGCAAGCGGGCGGCCGGGTTCACGCCGGACCCAGACCCAGGATTGGCGCTGGAGGTCGGCCGTGACGAAGACGATCAGGTGCTCGAAGCTGGTCTGGGCGAGGGCGCGATCGAGCTTGCGGCGGGTGTTGTGGTCGGGCAGGCCGCCGTCTGGGCTGGCGCAGCGCCAGGCGATGAAACCGCGTTTCTCGGCGATGGCCGTGAGGGCATAGTCGGTTTCGCCGGCGCGAAGGACGAGCTTTTGGCGGCAGGGTTCCCAGCCGAGTTCTTCGACGAACAGCCTGGTCAGCTCTCCGGCTTGCAGGAGCGGGTGTGCGCGTTGGGAGTTGAATGGCATAGGTCAATCTTTGCGGATACCCAGGGAGCAAATGATTTTGGGTTCGCGGGCCTGGAGGTTGTCTTTCTGACTGCAGAGGCGGCCCTCTTCGTGGAGCGCGAGGACCAGGGCGGCCAGCTTTTCGTCACTGGCGCCGGCGCGGAGTTCGTGGTTGAGGAGGTCGCGGGCGGCTTCGGTGAGGGGCGACTCGTAGATTTCGTCAATGGCGTGGTGGAGCGGCTTGGAGTCGAAGAGGCTGTCTTTGGCGCGGGAGGCGTAGTCTTTGAGACGCTCATAGACGCGGCGGCGGGCGCTGGAGGGTTTGCCAAGCTGGCCGCCGGTGGTGATTTGTTCGGTCTGGATGCTGCCGGCCGCCTTCCGGACCAGCGGGTGGTGGTTGGCGAGCCGCGGCAGCGCCGGGGTATGGGGTTCGCACGCGGCGGCGCGCAGGATTTCATGCTGGCTTTCGGTGACCGTGCCGCCTTCCTCGTTCACCCATGCGAGGGCGTCGTTGCCGTCGGCGGTGCGGACGTAAACCATGACGCCCGGGGCCGGCTGGGGGCTGGGGGCGCCGGGGGTTTTGGGTGGCACCGCGGAGAGGGCCTTGGTGGAGAAGATGGCGTCGGGCAGGTCCGGGATGGTTTTCTTGAGCGACGGGTCGGTGTCGCAGGCGTTCTTCCAGATTTGGTAGGCCAGGGACGCGAGGTCCACCTCGTCGTCGGCCGGGTCGTCCAGGATGCCGGATTTTTCGGTGAAGAGGTCGCGGATAATGGAGTCATGTTTCTCATCCTCGAAAAAGGTTTCATCGGTGCCGACCACCTCGGCGTTTTCCTGGAGACGCTGGCGGACGCGGGAGCGCAGGCGGATAAGGCGTTCGACGCCGTCGGCGGGGAGGAAGGAGTAGCAGAGGATTTCCTCAGCCTGCTGGCCGATACGGTCAACGCGGCCGGCGCGCTGGATCAGGCGAATGATGGCCCAGGGCAGATCGAAGTTGACGATGATGGCGGCGTCCTGAAGGTTCTGGCCTTCGCTGAGGACATCGGTGGCTACCAGAACGCGAAGCACTTCGCCCGGGGAGACGTAATCGGGCGCGCCCGGGTCGCGGGCCAGGTTGCTCTCCGGGCTAAAGCGGCGGGCGTAGAGGGAGGGGTCTTCGGTGTCGCCGGTGACGCCGGCTATCTGCTTGAGGCCGCGGGCGCGGAGCTGGTCGGCCAGGTAGGACACGGTGTCGGCGAACTGGGAGAAGACGAGGATCTTCTGGCCGGCATGCCGCTTCGTCAGGAGCTTATGCAGCTCGGCAAGCTTGTGGTCGAGGTCGGACCGCCATGGGCCGGCGAACTGGAGGATGGAGAAAAGGCGCTGAGCGTCCTGGCGCAGGTGCCGGGCGAGGTCGTCAATGAAGACGTCGGGGCGGAGCCAGTCGAAATTGCGGAAATGTTCGGCGCGCAGGGAGTCGTAGCCCGCGGCGCCGGCCTCGGCGAACGCCGCGAGGGTGTTGGCGGTGATTTCGGTTGGCGTTGCGGCGGGGGCTTCCTCAGCCCCGGGCAGGCTGCTGTCGCTGTCCGCGTCGTCGTTGCGAGTATCGAACAGGGCGGAATCCTGGGTGCCAATCGGCAGCGGCAGGCCCTTTTCGAGGGCGTGAAGATAGACGTAGTTGCGGAGGATGTGACGCCGGACCGAGAGCAGAAAGGAATGGCCGCTGCTTTCGAGGCGCTTGAACAGGTTGGTGCGGCAGAAGCCAAGGAGTCGCGTCCCGGCGCGGGAGAGGTTGGCCATGATTTCAGCCTCTTCCTGGGCGGGGGGCGTTTCGGGCGCGGGCTTCAGGTAGTTAGCCAAGCCGTAGCGCGGCAGGTGCAACATGCGGACGGTGTCCACGACCTGGTCGGAATAGAGGCGCGCGTACTGGTCGTCCGGGTCCTGGTCGCGGATGCGGAAAGTGAGTGTTTTGGGCCGGCGCCGGGGGAAGCGGAAGCGGCCTCCGCCCTCCAGGACGAGGAAACGCCGGTCCTCTTTGGCTTTGGCGCGCCCGCACTTCGGGCACTTGTCCTGGGTGGAGGCGAGGATCGCGGAGCAAGCCGGGCATTCGGAGAAGGCGTAGTTGCGTTCGACGAAGCTGCGGGTGCGGCGGACCATGAACAGGCGCATGAGTTCGCGCCAGTCGTCGGCGTGGTTGCTTTTCTCGAAGGCCGCAAGGCAGTTGACGGCGCACTGGTGGCGCCGGGTGAACTCGTCGGGGCGGCCGTCGCAGTCATGGCGGAGGTACTCTTCGGGCCGGATGCCGACAACGTCGTCGGGGTTGAGGAAGAGACGGAGCTGGTTGGCGAGGTCGAGGTAGGCTTTGTTGTAGGGCGTGGCCGAGAGCAGGATGCAGCGACTGGCGTTGCGGGCCAGGTAATCGCGCACCGCGGCCCAGCGGCGGCCTTCACGGTTCCGGAGGTTGTGGCTTTCGTCAATTATGACGACCCGGTAGCGGCGGAGGTTGGGCAGGCTGTTTTGCGCCTGGGTGATGGAAATGACCTTGGCAATGAGGCGGTAGCGGTGGGCGTAGTCTTCCCACATGCCGACCAGGTTTTTCGGGCAGAGGATGAGGGTTTCAAGGGAGCGCGGCGGGTCCTGAAACATGCGGGCCAACGCGGTGGCCATGAGGGTCTTGCCGAGGCCGACGACGTCGCCCAAAACGACGCCGCCGCGCTTTTCCAGGTGGCGGGCCGCAATGCGGACCGCAGCGGACTGAAATTCCAGCAAGGTTTCCCGCATGTCGGGCGGGATGGAGAACTCGGAGAGGCCGGCGAGAGCTTCCTGGGCGAGGTGGTAGGCCGTTTTGACGTAGATGTGATAGGGAGGGGGGCATTCGGGCCGGGCCCAGCTTTCGTCAATGACCTGGATGAGTTCCCTGGTGATGTCCACGCACCATCTGTCGGCCCAGCGATCGTTGAACCACTGCTCAAGTTTCCGGGCGGCGTCCTGATCGAGGACGTCCACGTTGAGTTCACCCTGATTGGACAGGCCGGCGAGGGTGAGGTTGCTGGAGCCGAGAAAGCCAGTGATGGGGTTGTTGGGATCGGTGCGGAAGCAGAGGTAAAGTTTGGCGTGAAGGGTGTGGCGGAGGAAGAGCTTCACGACCACCTTGCCGGCCTTGAGCTGGGCCGACAGGCGGCGGAGACCGGTTTCATCGTCATCGGTAGGGGCGCCGAAAGTGAGTTGGGCGCGAAACTCTTCGGCGAGACGGCGCTTCAGGCGGATGACGGCCTGCTGGCTGATCTGGTCCTCCTTGGGGAGGAGGCTGTAGGCGAGCCGCAACTCGTCCTGGGCGAGCCGCTGCATGCCGACGAGCAGGCGGCACTGGGCCCCGGCGCCGCCCGGCCACTGTTCGATGAGGCCGTCAATGGCTTTCCAGCCGCGCAGATTGAAGTAACCGACGCAGAAATCG
>Ga0209310_1002282_pt1 | contig 12474 bp, 13 predicted proteins | sample AD_UKC030_MetaG_FD_184415 | JGI IMG/M metagenome (GOLD analysis project Ga0209310, IMG submission 184415) | Active sludge microbial communities of municipal wastewater-treating anaerobic digesters from USA - AD_UKC030_MetaG (SPAdes) (version 2) | ecosystem: Engineered > Bioreactor > Anaerobic >... | reverse complement strand
ACCCAAGAAACTCCGCTATCGCGGCACGGTCGTGTCCACTAAGAAGAAGCTCACTCAGTCCAGGCCAAAGCGATTGAAATGAGTAGGTTACGTGCGAAATCGCTATGTCTTTAAAAAGGAACTTCCGCTAGATAACGCGCGACTTGGTAGGGCGCAATTGGTGGGGCGCGACTGCCAGGCGCGCCAAAGGGTAGGGCGCGACTGCTAGGCGCGCCAGACGCAGGGTCTCCGAAACAAAACGTCTCAGAAGAGCCCGGTCGGCCCCGGCGGTCCGACCCTACCCGGGCGCACGATGGTAGGGCGCGATCGCCGAGCGCGCCGAACACAGAGACTCCGGAGCAGAACGTCTCAAACAAGCCTGGCTGGCCCGGGCGGTCCAGCCCTACCTTTTGCCCGGTCGGCCCCGGCGGTCCGACCCTACCTTCCTGCAAACCAGACGTAGGGCCATTCCTTGGCACACGACACCAATTTAGCGCGAACTGGATTATCCAGAATATACTGTGCTTTTTCACTCAGGCTTTCATCATGACGCAATCGATGCTCGAAAAAGTCTCGTTGCCAGTGGATTCCATGTTTCTTTGCCGTCCACTCTTTCCAAGAACTTATGACTGACTTGATTGGCTTGCCTGAAGGCGGAAAAGACATCAATGCATGCGCATGATCCGGCATAAGCAGGAACAGACGAGCGTGCCAACAATACATATCATTACGAAACGCGATGGTTTCAAAGAGCCCTGAGGCTACATCGGAATGCGCCAGTTGATTTCGTCCCTTGGGACAACAGCATACGGTGATGAAGTAAATTTCGTATTGGGGATCGATCCCGAGCGGCACGCTATGCGGAAGATATTTGCGTTGAGTCCATTCCATATTGAACGAACGATATATATAACATTAAATAAAATAAAGCAAGTAATAATAAAAATTATGTCGCGACAATCAGATAGGGCGCAAGGTAGGGCGCGATCGCCGAGCGCGCCAGAGGGTAGGGCGCGACCGCTGGGCGCGCCAGAGGGTAGGGCGTGACCGCTGGGCGCGCCAGAGGGTAGGGTGTGACCGCTGGGCGCGCCAGAGGGTAGGGCGTGACCGCTGGGCGCGCCGGACGCAGAGTCTCCGAAACAAAACGTCTCAAATAAGCCCGGTCGGCCCCGGCGGTCCGACCCTACCTGGCAGGGCGCAATTGGTAGGGCGCGATCGCCGAGCGCGCCGAACACAGAGACTCCGGAGCAGAACGTCTCAAACAAGCCTGGCTGGCCCGGGCGGTCCAGCCCTACCTTTGGCTCGGTCAGCCCAGGCGGTCCGACCCTACCGATCCAGCACTCCTCGCAATTTTTCACCGTGTTTTTTTGGTGTTGACACCGAATCACCCTTTGTTTAATTTGACATTGTCGTGAACTCTTGGAGGTAAGTTGTGGTTGGCGCTGTATGCGTGTCGTCACATGTTATCCCCCAATTAGGTTCTTTGTAGTTCGACATTGATTTGTCGAGGAGGGGAATCAACTGCATCTGTTGACCTGGATGCCAAGTTGCTCGGCGAAATGGGTCGAAGAGGCCGGACATTTGGCATCTGAAAGCCTTCAGAGCAACCAAGAGAATCACCAAAGAAGGAGAGTCTAAATTTGCAGGTTAGAAACCTCAGCGAATTGACCGGAGCGAAGCCTGTCGTTGCACCCACACCCCAAGGCGCACCCATGCCGGTCAATGGAAGGTCCATGAACTCAGATCACCGCTGTAATTGTCCGGCCTTTCTGGAACGAATCTCGATCGAGGAGATCCAGCAACTCACTGTGGATGAACTTGTTCGAAAATGCGGTTACAGCCGGCGCCACCTGACCCGCCTGTTTCAGGATTACTTCGGGTGCTCGGTTATTGCCGCTAAGATCGAGCTTCAGCTCGAGAAAGCATCGGGACTGTTGCGCCAGCCTGATGCCAAAGTAGGCCGTGTATCTGCGCAATGCGGTTTTGGCAGTTTGGGTTTGTTCAACTCCGTTTTCAAGAAGCGCTTCGGAATGACCCCAGTCCAATGGCGTCAGAACCTGCTCAAGGTCAATCATTAAGCGCTAAGAACGTATCGGAGGGGGACAGGGGAGGGGGCTATGCCCGCAGTCAGTTACATGAGCTTGGGTTCACTTCGGCTGAAGGCATCCGAAGAATGGGACCTCAACGGAGAAGGTCTCTGGTTTGTGTTTCCGCGTCAAGGCGTGGGCAAATATGTCCAGGCTCACGACGTCAGATCGCTGCCGCCCGAGAGCGTTTTGATCGTTAACGCCGCATCAGGCGTGACAATCCACACCAATGGCGGCGAAATTGCCTTTCAATGTTTTTCCGCGCGATTGGAACATCTCTTTGTCCTCTGCGACGCCCGCGCCATGGGCCTGCTGCAGACCGTTGCCGATGGACTCAACTCGCCCAGGCTGCACCCGGCCACCAGTGACCTAGCCAGATCTTGTTATCGCCAACTCGCTGAAGTGCCCGCCAATCCCGGACCGGAACATCGCAGCCGATTGCTCCAAATCGTCAGTATCCTCCTCTCCGCCGAGTTTAACGAAGCCCACGCTCAGTGCGCCGGCTTCATCGGGATTACCGAACACGTCATAAAAGTCCTCGAGGGCCTCTCGACCGATGACATCATCAAGCTTTCCGTCGAGGAACTTGCATCCAAATTCAGTTGCAGCCGACGTCACCTCAACCGCCTGTTCCATCACTATTTCGGCGTGTCAGTCGCCGCTTTGAAGATGGAAATGCGCCTCCTGAAAGCCGCCTGTCTCCTGTTGAATCCCGACATCAAAATCATCCATGTGGGCGAGGAATGCGGTTTCTATTACCCGGGCTTTTTCAATACCTGTTTCAAAAGACGATTCGGGACTAACCCCGGCCAATGGCGAAAAACCAACGTCAACTTGCCTTGTCCTGTGGTCGGTTTGGTGGCCGAAGACGGTTCCTGCAAGATGTGGAACAAGGGCATGTGCCCTTGGTTCCAGGATAAAGCCCGGATGCGGTCAAAAAAACACCGTGCCCTGGTCCGAGATCGATGACGCTTTCAAACAAGCCCGATTTGCGTCGGGACATCATTCGCAAACACCACACTACTTACCGTCCACTACCGTCCACTCCCCGTTACTTTGCGACTATGACACATCATGCCACCGGGGCGCCCCGATCTCTGCCCGTCCAACAATCGGCTCTTTCAACTCATTCCCGCGGAGTCGTTTGTTCCCTCGGGTTGCTCGCTTCTCTCGCCCCCTTTGCCGCAGGACAGGAGGCCCTGAGAAACTACCAGAGCGCCAATTACTCCGCCTCGCGACTTCAAAGCCAGTTCGAGAACGCCGCCCATACCATCCAATGGGGTAAGTTCAGCTCGCTTCTCTCCGCATCGCTCGAATCCGAATGGACCGATAACGTCCGCTACACCAGCAGCGACACCGGCTCTGCCAAAGATGACTTCATCTTCCGGCCCATGCTGAATGCGAACTCGATCTATCCCATTACCCAATACAATTCCTTCAAGTTCTCGCTCGGCATCGGTTATGAGAAATACGTGGAGAACGATGAATACGACCGCCTGATCATCCAGCCAGGATCCGAACTCGCCTTCAACTTCATGATCGGCGAGTTCTTGTTCAATATCCACGATCGCCTCTCTTTCCAAAATGACCCGGGCCGAACCGGCGAACTCAGCGGCACCGGACAAAACAGCACCCTCAACAACACCGCCGGTCTCCTGGTCACCTGGGACCTCGAAGATGTCATCACCCATTTTGGCTACGACTACTACAAGGTCATTTCTTTTACCGACGGTTTTGAACAACAGGACCGCGACACCCACATGCTCCTGGCTCGCAGCGGCGTGCGCCTGCATCCTGCCCTCCTCGTCGGACTCGAACTCAGCGGGGGTCCAACGTTCTACGTCGACGAACTCCTCAACAACAATATCAGTTACAGCGCAGGCGCTTACGCTCAATGGCAGCCCACCGATCACCTCCGATTCCAGGCCCGCGGCGGTTATATCCTCTACACTTTCGATGATGCCTTGCTCCCCGCGCCCCCCGATTTCAATGGCTATTACCTCGGATTCAACGCCACCCACGTCCTCAACGAAAAACTCAGTTATACCTTCGATTTCGGACGCGATATTCAGCCTGGGACAGCATCCAACCTGCTCGATCTTTGGCGCGCCAGTCTGACCACCCAGTGGCGTGTGATGCGCGATGTTAGCCTTAACCTCGGGTTTATTTACGAAATGGGCGATCAAGGCGCCGCCCGCGACCTCGACGCCATCGGTGACGAATACGATCGCTACGGCATCAACTTCAGCGCGGGCTATCAACTGACCCAGAAACTGAACGCTCGCCTCGGCTACAATTATTATCTCAAAGACTCCGATCGCGCCGCACTCGATTACGACCAAAACCGCATCACCCTCTCACTCACCTACACCTTTTAGCAAAGGTAGGGCGCGACTGCCAGGCGCGCCAGAAGGTAGGGCGCGATCGCCGAGCGCGCCGGACGCAGAGTCTCCGAAACAGAATATCTCAGAAAAGCCCGGTCAGCCCAGGCGGTCCGACCCTACCTGGCAGGGCGCGACTGCCGAGCGCGCCAGAGGGTAGGGCGCGACTGCCAGGCGCGCCGGACGCAAAATCTCCGAAGCAGAACGTCTCAAACAAGCCCGGCTGGCCCAGGCGGTCCAGCCCTACCTTTGGCGCGGTCAGCCCCGGCGGTCTGACCCTACCCTCCGCCCCGAGCCATAATCCGGCCCAAAACACTTATTGTCGCATGTGGCCAATCATCCTATTCCTGACGGCTTGCCTGTCGTCTGAGCTGATCGCTGCCGATCCGGAGGTCTCGGCGTCGTCAAACAACGTTCCTCCAACAGCCTCAAGCACCGCTCCGACGAACGTCAGCGCTTCCGTCACACCGAGCTCATCCACGAACGCCCCTGCCACCGCCATCTCGATGGATACCCTCGATGACGCCCACAAAATTGCTGTCGGCGATCGCATCAGCTTCCGGATCGTGCAAGATCGCGACGAGCCCAAGTCCTTGCTCGTGACCGACTCCGGCGAAATCGAGATTCCTTACCTTGGACGATTCCCCGCCCGTGATAAAACCTGCAAGCAACTTGCCTACGAGCTGAAATTCGAATTGGACAAAGACTACTACCACAACTCGACCGTGATCCTCGGACTCGATGCCCTTAGCAAGAGCCGGGGCAAAGTATATCTGGTGGGCAAAGTCCGCATGCCTGGGCCGCAGGAAATCCCGAGCGACGAAGTCTTTACCTTGAGCAAAGCCATCATGCGCGCCGGCGGAGTGGCTGATTTTGCCGACGACAAACGCGTCAAAGTCACCCGCCGCAGCAGCTCCAACCCGGCCGACAACAAGATTATCACCGTTAACCTCAACGAAATCATCGAGAAAGGCAAAACCGAGAACGACCTCCGCCTCGAGCCCGACGACCTCATCTTCGTCCCGAGCCGCCTTTTCAACTTTTAGCGAGGATGGGCCTTTGCGCATTGGCGTGAGGAATTTTTTCACGCAAAGCCGCAAAGCCGAAAACAGAATAAAATACGCGATGCTTGGCTGTGAGACAAAACCAAGGCGCCCCCACGATCATGCCCCTGGAGCGCGGATTTTAATCCGCTGCGCATCCTAGAATGCGGATTTTAATCCGCCCGGCAGCCTGATGCGGAATGAATTCCGCGCGCCGCTTTGGTTCCAGCCAAACTGCCGCCAGCAAAACCCGAAGTTATTTTTGATCAGACCCTAATCACCGCCGTCGAAAAAGAGTCCCTAAGTCTCATCCCATGCCTTCCGATCCCATCGATAATTCGCCCGACATGGAGGCTTATCCCGCCTCGGCGCCCGCTCCGAGCGCTGGCTTAAGCCGGTATTGGGCTGCCCTGCGCCAAAAATGGTGGGTCTTCCTCCTCACCATACCGCTGGGTGTCGGCGCTGGCTACGCTTACCTCCAGTGGCGTCCCCATGATTTTGTCTCCAAGGCCCAGATGTGGGTTACCGGCACCCTGCGGATCTCCGACGTCGGTCAATATACCGAAGACAACCAGAATTTCTTTGGCACCCAGATCACCATCATGTTGAGCGGCAAAATGCAGGACCGAGCCCTCAGCCGCCTGAAAACCGCTCAGCCCGACCTCAATCCCCCCAAAGACGCCAATGGCCAGATCGACGTCAAGGTTCGCGTCAGCCAAGCCCCGAAAAGCACCGTATTTATCCTTCAGGCCTCCAGTTCAGACGGTGTTTTCGCCCAGCAATTCCTCGATGCCCTCATGGAGGAATTCCTCGCCTATCGCAGAGAAGTCCGGTCCGCTTCCTCAGGAAGCGCTTTAGCCTCGGTTTCCGACCAGATCTTCAAACAAGAACGCGAACTGAAAATCGAGCAGGACAGACTGGCCGATTTCCAGCGATCGAACAACGTCGCCCTTCTCCAGGGCGAAGCCAGTGGCGGCGGCAGCCTCCTGGCCCAGCTCAAAGGCCAATTGGCCACCCATAAACTCGAACTCCAGCTCCTCGACGCCACGGCCATCGAACAGACCAACAACGTCGCCTCACAAACCAACGCCCCGCCCATCACCATCGATACCGCTTTGCTCCCTGTCCCCGGGACCACCGCAGCCCATAAACAAACCGATTTCATCAGCGCCCGACAGCAGCTCGATCTGCTCATCAGTGAACGCGAGCAGCTCGCCAAAGACCTGAAGCCCAAACATCCCAAGATGATCCGGATCGAGGAGGAGATCAGCCGGGCCGAGCGCGCCATCGATCTTTATCGTCAACAAAACCAGGAACAACTTGCCAACGCCAAACAAGCCCTTCAACTCCGCATCGATAGTGTCCAGCAAACCATCAAAGACCTCGAAAGCAGGGTAGGGGATGCCACCCGGCGCCTTTCCGAGCTCGACCGGATCCGCAACGGCATCCAGCTCCAGCAAGGCTATCATAGCCGCCTGCTCGATCTCCTCCAAAACGTCGATATCAACACCACCATGAACCAGGAAAACCTCGCTATCCTGGAACGTGCGGGTCCGGCCATTTCAGCGGGCAAACCTTCCTGGCAGATCCTTGCCGGTTCAGCCGCCGGCGGCCTGGCCGCAGGCATCCTGGTCCTTTTCTTGGTCGGTCGATTCGATGACCGCTGCGATTCCCTCGAGGAACTGCGATCCCAGTTCATGGAAGAAATCCTCGGTCAAATCCCCAATCTCAAGGCCAAACATAAAAAGCGCCATCTCCCCTTGCTCCAGATCAAAGACGATCGCCATGTCTTCGCCGAATCCTGCCGTTGCCTCCGATCCTCGCTCCTCTACGGAAATACTAATGGCAGTCAACCCAAGCTCATCCTCGTGACCAGCGCCGTCCCGGGCGAAGGCAAATCCACCGTTGCCTCGAATCTCGCCCGAGCCCTCGCGTTCGCCGGCGCCAATGTCCTCCTCATCGATGGCGATCTCCGGCGTGGTCACCTCCACGATATCCTCGGCCTCCCGGCCGAGCCCGGTCTCAGCGAGCTCCTCCGCGACCTGGAAACCCGATGGACCAAGAAGCTCGGGAAGAAGTGGAAGACAGGGGACAGGGAACAGGGGGCAGGGGATAGGGGACAGAGGACAGACGGAAAAAGTCAGAACTCAGAACTCGGAGATCAGTCGGCAGTAGGCAGTGGGCAAGCCGCCGATAATCCGCAATCCGCAATCCGCAATCCGCAATCCGCAATCACAAATTCCGATCCTTTTGTCCTCGATCCGCATTCCGCCCTGGCCTTTGACGCAGCCATTAAGTCAACCGAGATTCCCAACCTGGCTTTCCTGCCACGCGGGGGACTCGACTGCAGCCCCAGCGAACTGTTCCTGGGCTCTGCGTTTGCCGGTTTACTCGAGCGCGCCCGTTGCCTGTTCGACTATGTGATCATGGACAGCGTCCCCGTCTTCGCGGCGGACGACACCACCTCAGTCGCGCCCAAACTCGATGCTGTTTTGTTCGTCGTCTGCGGCGCGCGCACCAGCTCGCGTGTTGCCCGCCAGGCCCTCGAACTCCTTTACCAGCGCCAAACCAAGATCCTCGGCCTCGTCTTCAACCGCGCCAACTCCAAGGCCCGGTCCTACTACTACTACAAAGACAAGAAATACTATCGCACGACCGGTTGAGAGTTAAGACCTAGGATTAAATAAGTAAGACCTATGACCAGAGACCTAGGACCCAAGACCTGAGACACGAAACTCAGAGCCTGTTGAAAAAATGAGTCCCTTTGCGTGTAATTCCTCACGCCCCAGGTAGGGCTGGACCGCCGAGCCAGCCGGACATTAAACCGTTGAGCCCCGGGTAGGGTCGGACCGCTGGGCCGACCGAGCGCTTAACGCTACGCAAAAGGAATTTTTACCACCGAGAACAAAGAGATCACAGAGAGAGACCCCCATGCCTCGAGACCCTGTCCCAAGTCCTTTTGCTCCATCCAACTACTTGACCGCTTACGGTCCGTTCGTTCCTTTTTAGGTAGTTGACCATCTGTAGCTTGCGATTTAGGTTCACTCTATGATTTTGAAAGTCATCATCGAGCAAGGCAAGACGGCTTTTTTTCGGAGCACTGTCCTTCACTGAAAAGCTGTTGGTCTCAAGGCCGTACTCGGGAAGAGGCCTTAATGAATATTCGCGAAGCCATTGACGTGTTCTTAGAACCTGAACCCTCTGAGCTTGCCCCCGGCGGTAACAGAGAGGTGCTTGCCATCTCCTTGTGAAGCTGCCGCTGCTTTCTGGTCGCGAGGTTCTTCTTGCCTTGAAACGACTCGGATTTGTTGAGATCCATCGCAAAGGCAGCCATATCAAATTGGCTCATCCTTAAGTTCCCACGTCCCCAGTCTTATGTCCCCTGTTTCCTGTCACCTTTTCCTCCGCCTTTGCGTGATCTTCTTCTCACGCCAAGCCGCAAAGCCGCCAAACGCCCCAGGTAGGGTCGGACCGCCGGGCCGACCGTGCGTTTAACGCGACGCAAAACCTCTCACGGAGACACCAAGACACAGAGATCAATGCACTTTCACCTCCGTGTCTTCGTGCCTCTGTGAGAGAAAGTTACTCTTGAACCATCTTTCGTTGCGCCCATCCGCCGCGCCTGACTAGACCGCCCGACAGTCCCAGGTCTCAAATCGTTTCCTCGTTCAATCCAGGGATCTATCCGCGTTGACAGCATTTGCCAATAGAATACACTTTCTCTATGGGCTTTACACGCACCGATTACTACGAATCCATCATCCAGCGGCACATTCGCTCTGGCCGAGCTTCAAACAAAAGCGAGGTTATTCATCAGGCCCTGGCCTTGCTCGACGCTGTGACCCGGGGTAATGGCCCTGAAGGCGCAAGCTTCCGCAACGTGGATGAACTGGAAGCCCTCCTCTTGCAGGCTGGCCCCGCCACTCCCATGACGCCAGAACGCAAGGCCCGCATCTATGGAAAACTGAAGCGATGAACTGGCAAGCTTCGCCAGTGGTGGATGAGGACTCGATTGCAGCGAGAGATTTCATCGCCAATGACAATGAGACGGCCGCAAGGGCTTTCCTGGATGCTGCGTTTGAAATGTTCAATCGGTTGGGGCAGTTTCCTGAAATGGGACAGCAGGCGCGACTAAAACATCGGGACTTGAAAGGCATACGCTTCTTTGTCCTGTCGCCGCCCTTCAATCGCTGGCTGATTTTCTACCGATCGTCGACCAAGGGTGTAGAGATCAAGCGCGTTCTCTACGGCAATACTAATTGGCGCCAAGAACCGCAACGCTTCTTCTAGACCCACTATTTGGGTAAAGCCGAATGCTGACCAGTCTTTGTGTCTTTGAAATTTCCCCACGCCACGGTAGGGCTGGACCGCTGGGCCAGCCGGACACTAAACCGTTGAACCCCGGGTAGGGTCGGACCGCCTGGGTCGACCAAGCGCTTCACGCTACGCAAAAGGAATTTTTACCACAGAGAACTCAGAGATCACAGAGAGAAATACCCTTATTTTAAAAGGGCTTAGTGTCTTTGCGCCTTTGCGTGAGGTTTTTTTCACGCCAAGCCGCCAAACGCCCCGGGTAGGGTCGGACCGCTGGGCCGACCGTGCCTCTGTGAGAGCAATTCCATCAAACTGGACTTTCCAGCGCCCACCCGCCGCACCCGACCAGACCGCCCGACAGTCCCAGATCTCAGGTCTTATGTCTTAAGTCTTATGTCCCCTGTCCCCTGTCCCAGGTCTCCGCGCCTTCGCGCCTTTGCGTGAAATTCCGTCACCCCAAGCCGCAAAGTCCGCAACCGTCTTAGGTCCCAGGTTTCAAGTCCGAGGTCTTTGATCTTTCCGTCCTTTCGTCCAAGTGCTGACTGGACAGTTGGTTCCAGGCGCAATAATTTGTCCAGGGTGAGCGGATTGAAAACAAACTGCACGGCGATGGCGCAAAATGAAATTGACGGCTGTATTTGAACCGGCGGAAGAGGGCGGTTACATTTGTTGGCTGGAGGAAATGCCTGGCGTCCAAAGCCAGGGTGAGACCTTGGAGGAAGCCCGGGCGAACCTCACTGATGCGGCCCAGCTCGCGATCGAATACCTGAGGGAGAAATCACGGCAGGAGCGGTCGCCGCAATCCCTGTGCGAAAGCCTCGAGCTCCCCGCCGCGTGAAGCTGGTTGACCTTGAGCGCCATCTCCGACACCACGGATGCCTCCCCAAGCGGCAAGGCGCTGCTCATGCCATCTGGGAAAATCCGACGAACCGTGCATGGACAGCCGTTCCTCGCCATCGAGAAATCAAGGAATACCTTGCTCAACGAATTTGCCGTCAACTGGAAATACCTGGGATCTAATCCAGTCAGAGAACACCGGGAAGCTACGCCTTTTTGCGCCAGGAAAGCCTCATGGAGTGCGGTAGTCCTCTACCGCTTTCGATGCTTTCGACGACCAGCTTCTTATCCAAAGCGCCAGGGGACTGGCGCACTCTAAAAGCCTTTGCGTGAGGTTTTTTTCACGCCAAGCCGCCAAGCCGAAAAACGCACAACAGTCTCAGGTCTTAGGTCCCAAGTCTTATGTCCCCTGTTCCCTGTTTCCTGTCCCAGGTCCTTTCGTCCCTGAAAACCATTGTCAGCCAATCAGGATCTGACTAAATTTTTCTTATGAGCGTGGTGGAGATCAAAATAACAGATCGAACCTCTTGCACGCGAGTGGGACGACCATGAACGCGGCCTCGCTGAGATCAAATCTGGCACGGTTGGATGCGGCATTATGCGAACCCGCCAGGCTGTGCATTTACGGAAGCGCGGCCGTCATGCTTTTGGGTGAAGAAGATCGATTCAGTGTCGATATGGATGTTGCAGGCCCATACAGCGTGGTTAACGAGCGGGCCTTGGATCTTGCCGCAAGTCAGATTGGATGGCCAATGAATCCACCGGACGATTTTTCCGGCGATCACATCGAGTGGGTGGGGCCAACTCGGCTCTGTCTTGCGCCCCCGTCAGCGGACAACGCGGTCGTCCTATGGCAAGGCAGCCGATTATGCGTGTTCACATTGCCGCCGGCAGACCTGGCTGCCAGCCGCTTAATCCGTTATGATCCCACAGATCAGTCCGATATTCAGTTCCTGCAAATTCAGGCGCGGATTCGCTATGAAGACATCGCGAACGCGGTCGACCATCTTCCCGCGGCGTTCCGTAATGACCTTCTGGTACGGGAAAACCTGAACAACTTACGCCGGGACATGGAGCGCTGGATGCCATGACCCCCAGGGCTAAACTTCAGATGGCTTACGAGTTGGCCTTTCATCCAGTGCGGCTAAACACCGCCTGGAACGAATGGGAAAGACACCAGATCACCGATCTTGCCGAACTCAGGGCTGCGGTGGTATGGGCGCTAACACTGCATCAACGGTTGCCCGAAGCCCCCGCGGTGTCTGGCCGCGCCCTGCGTCGTTTGGCTCGGTATCAGGCAGCCGCGCGTCTCTATCGCCTCCCCTCCATGCTGCGAAAGTTCGCCCAGAAATTAAACGCCAACGATGGAATACCCGAAGAAGTCCCAGCATGGATGGTTAGGGATATCAGCCTCCCGTTGCTTGGCCGTTCCGCAGTTAATGGACGATGATAAGTCCCGCGCCTTTGCGTGAGATTTTTTTCACGCCCCGGGTAGGGCTGGACCGCCGGGCCAGCCGGACATTAAACCGTTGAGCCCCGGGTAGGGTCGGACCGCTGGGCCGACCGTGCGTTTAACGCGACTCAAAACCTCTCACGGACACTAAGAGCCTGTTCGAAAACTCCAAGGGGCGCTGTTTTCGCAGAAAGGGCCGCATGGCGAGGCGCGACGAAGGAAAATATCCCTGGCGGATCTTTGACTGAGGAGCAACGAAGCCGGGGGGCCATTTCTGCGAAGTCTTCGGGCGGCGGCTCTTTTGCCCGGGGCCAGCGTTGGCTTGGACCTTACAGCCCCCATCGGGGATGCTCGGCCCAAGCCGCCTTGGCCCCAGCCAA
>Ga0209310_1002280_pt1 | contig 12487 bp, 11 predicted proteins | sample AD_UKC030_MetaG_FD_184415 | JGI IMG/M metagenome (GOLD analysis project Ga0209310, IMG submission 184415) | Active sludge microbial communities of municipal wastewater-treating anaerobic digesters from USA - AD_UKC030_MetaG (SPAdes) (version 2) | ecosystem: Engineered > Bioreactor > Anaerobic >... | reverse complement strand
CCGGCCTGCGAGGTGATGATCAACACCCGCCACATCAGCGAACTGATCGAGCGCGGTGAAGTCCAGGGCATCAAGGACGCGATGGAACAGACCCTGGCGCCGGGATCGCAGACCTTCGAGCAGGATCTCTTCCGTCTCTACCGCGAAAATATAATCACGCTTGAGGAAGCGCTGGCCAATGCCGACTCGCCGACCAATCTTTCCTGGCTGATCAACAACGCGGATATCAAGGCAGCAGGCGGCAAGGACGAGCGCAAACCCGATGCCGCGCTGGATTTCGACAGCACCAATGCCGGTGGCGCATCCTTCAAAGAATTCTCGCTGAGCCTGGACGATTCCGGCGAATGATGGCACCGATGACAGACGCAACCCTGACGCTGGCCCGAGACATCATCGCCTGCCCCTCGGTCACGCCAGACGACGCCGGCTGCATGCAAATCATTGCCGCGCGCCTGTTGCCACTTGGCTTTTCGGTCGAATACATCAACCGCAACGGCGTCACCAACCTCTGGGCCCGGCGCGGCACCGCCAAGCCCTTGTTCGTCTTCGCCGGCCATACCGATGTCGTCCCGACCGGCCCACTGGACAAATGGACATCGCCGCCGTTCGCCCCGGAAATCCGTGACGGCATGCTCTACGGGCGCGGCGCCGCCGACATGAAATCCTCGCTTGCAGCGATGTTGACCGCAACCGAAACCTTTGTCGCCGCCAATCCCGGGCATCCCGGTTCCATCGCCTTCCTGCTCACCTCCGACGAGGAAGGCGACGCGGTCGATGGAACGACTATCGTCGTCGAAGCCCTCAAGGCGCGCGGCGAAAGCCTCGATTACTGCATCATCGGCGAGCCGACCTCGGTCGACACGCTGGGCGACATGATCAAGAACGGCCGCCGCGGCTCGCTGTCCGGCCGGCTGACGGTCAAGGGCATCCAGTGCCACATCGCCTACCCGCATCTTGGCCGCAACCCGATCCACGAAGCCGCCCCGGCTCTCGCCGAGCTGGGCGACACCGAATGGGATCAAGGCAACGAATATTTCCCGCCGACCACCTGGCAGATCTCAAACATCCACGGCGGCACCGGCGCCACCAACGTCGTGCCGGGCAGCGTGGAGATCAAGTTCAACTTCCGCTTTTCCACCGCCAGCACGCCGGAAAGCCTGCAACAGCGCCTGATCGCCATTCTCGACAAGCACGAACTGGACTATGAGATCGACTGGACGCTCGGCGCCCGCCCCTTCCTGACCGGTCGCGGCCCGCTGGCCGCGGCGGCGAGTGGCGCGATCCTTGAAATCTGCGGTATCGACACCGAACTGTCGACCACGGGCGGCACCTCCGACGGCCGTTTCATCGCCGAAATTTGCGACCAGTTGCTGGAAATCGGCCCGGTCAACGCCACCAGCCACAAGATCGACGAGTGCGTCGACATTGCCGCTCTGCCGCAGCTTTCCGCTATCTACACCCGCATCCTGGAACAACTGCTCAGCGCATGACCGACACCGCCGCCATCAGCGAACTGGCCACCGTCCGCGACTATCTCCGCTACGCGGTCAGCCGCTTCAACGCCGCCAGCCTTTTCTTCGGCCACGGCAGCGACAACGCCTGGGACGAAGCGGTGTACCTGACCCTGCATACCCTCAATCTGCCGCTCGACCGCCTCGAACCCTTTCTCGACGCCCGCCTGCTGGCCAGCGAGCGCGCCGCGCTGCTCGAAATCTACCGTCGCCGCTGTGAAGACCGCCTGCCCGCCGCCTATCTGACCAACGAAGCCTGGCTCGGTGAGCATCGTTTCTATGTCGACGACCGCGTCATCGTGCCACGCTCCTTCATCGCCGAACTGCTGCAGGAACAACTGTCGCCCTGGGTTGAAGATCCGTGGGCCATCGGCTCGGCGCTCGATCTGTGCACCGGCTCTGGCTGCCTGGCGATCCTGACCGCGCTTGCTTTCCCGGAAGCACAGGTAGTTGCGGTCGACCTCTCAAAAGAGGCGATTTCCGTTGCCGAACGCAACGTCGCCGAATACGGCCTCGACGAGCGCATCGAAATCATCCACTCCGACGCTTTCAATGCCCTGGATGGTCAACGCTTCGACCTGATCATCTCCAACCCGCCCTACGTCAATGCCGACTCGGTCGCTGCGCTACCGCCGGAATACCTGCACGAACCGGTTATGGCGCTCGGCTCCGGGCAGGATGGCCTCGACTTCACGCGCATCATCCTGCGCGAAGCCAAACGTCACCTCAATCCGGACGGCCTGCTGGTCGTCGAGATCGGCCACAACCGCGCGGAACTCGAAGCCGCCTACCCGACGCTGCCCTTCACCTGGCTCGACACCGCCGCCGGCGACGAATTTGTCTTCCTGCTGCACGCCGCCGACCTGCCCGACTAAGCTACCGGATTGACCCTGCTTTACGAATTGCCAAGCCCGTTCGAGCTCGAAACGGGCACCGTCCTGCTGCATGAGCCGGCCTGGGCCAAACCCGGCGAACTGCGCGCCCAATTGCTCGACGAAAGCTACCCGAAACCCTTCGTCGTCGACGACGGCAAGTCGCGCTTCCTCTACTTCAATGTGCGCCTAATGCAGAGCGAAATGTCGCTCAAGGCGCCGAACGACCTTGCCTTGCGGTACACGCAGAAAATGATGGCATTTCTGCTCTTTCATCCGCGCCCGAAACGCATTGTCTTGATCGGCCTCGGCGGCGGCTCGCTGGTCAAGTTCTGTCACCGGCGCCTGCCCGGTGCGCAGATGACGGCCATCGAACTCGACCCCGACGTGATCGCCTGGCGCGATACCTTCCTGATACCGCCCGACAGCCCGCGCCAGCAAATTTTGCAAGGCGATGGCGCCGAATACCTTGAGCAAACGGAAAAAGGCATCGACGCCCTGCTCGTCGATGCTTTCGACAAAACCGGCTTCGCGCCCAGCCTGGCCAACCGCGAATTTTTTGACAACGCCTTCGCCAAGTTGTCCGGTAACGGCGTTCTGGTCATCAATTTGGCCGGCGACAAAGAAAGCTACGCCGGTCTGATCGGCGAAGCCATGCACGTCTTCGACGACCAGGTAATCGTGATTTCAGTGCCGGACGACGGCAACCACGTCCTCTATGCCTTCAAGGAACGCCATTTCGAACCCCGCTGGCGCTGGCTGCACAGCTTCGCCAAGGAACTGCGCGCCAACTACGGCCTCGACTTCCCGGCTTTCGCGCAAAAAATGGAGCGTTCCACCAAACTTGGCCTCGCCCGCCGCGAAGCCATTCGCCGCCGCTGAACTACTTGTCGCCGCCCGCCTGCTCGGCGCGTTGCTGAACCTGAAGGTTCGCCTGATCGAGCCTTTGCTGCATCTGCTCCATCGTCTTCTTGCCCTGTTCGAGTTCCTGTTTCTTGATCGCCGCGCCGGTCGCCGCCGTAGTCGCGGTTTCCACACCACACGCGCTCAGCGCAAGGATGGCCACGATACCCGATATCCATTTCATCGCTCGACTCTCCCGTTGATCGATAGGCTCAGCTTACCTCAGCCAGAATAGCTCGCAACAGCCGCCAGTTGCGGTCAACCGACAAAATATCGACGGATTCACCCGGGGCATGCGCACCGCGTATGGTCGGGCCGAAGGAAACGATGTCCAGTCCCGGATACTTGGCGCCGATGATGCCGCACTCCAGCCCGGCATGAATCACCTGTACCGTCGATTCGCCGGCAAATTCCCGCCGATAAACCGCTTGGCACAAGGCCAGCAATTGCGAATCCGGATTCGGTGCCCAGCCCGGGTAGTAACCGGCTTTTTCCGCAACGGTGCCGGAAAGCGCGAACAAACTGACGATCTCGTCCGCCAGCGCCGTGCTGCCGCTATCGAGCAGCGAGCGCACCATGAAATTGCACGATCCGCCGTTCGCCGCCAGCGCCACCATGCCAAGATTATTGGACGTTTCCACCACCCCGGGCACCTGCCGGCTCATACGCCGGACACCATGCGGCGCGGCATGCAGCGAGGCCAGCCAGATCGCCTGTTCCGGTTGCGGCAGCACCGCTTCGGGCGCCAAAACGGGCGAGTATGTCAGCATCAATCCACTTTCAACGCCCACCAGCTCACTTTGCAAGCATGCCGCCCATTCCTGAACACATGCCGCCAGGTCGCCATCCCGTCCAGGAGAAACCGCCACCAGCGCCACCGCTTCGCGCGGCAACGCATTGCGCGCCGTGCCGCCTGTCAAAGAGGCAAGACGTAGCGGCAAGCGTATTTCCAGATCACGAAGAACACGAACCAGCAATTTGATGGCGTTCCCGCGCTCTTCATGAATATTGACGCCAGAATGCCCACCGCGCAGGCCGCGCAACTCGATTCGCCAGCCGGAACAGCCCGGTGGCAACGTCTCGGGAACCGCGGATCGCTCGACATTGACATCCAGCCCACCCGCGCAACCGAGATAGAACTCGCCCCATTCCTCGGTATCGAGATTGAGCATCAGGCGCCCGTGAAGCAATCCCGGCTCCAGACCGCGCGCGCCGCCCATGCCCGCTTCTTCGTCTACGGTAAATAAAGCCTCGATCGGACCGTGCTGGAGTTCGCCATCCTCAAGGACAGCCAACATCAACGCCACCCCGATGCCATTATCGGCACCCAGCGTGGTGCCTTCGGCCACCAGCCAGCCGTCGCGGCAGACCGGACGGATCGGATCGCGCAAAAAGTCGTGCGGCGTATCGGTATTGTTCTGGCAAACCATGTCCAGATGCGCTTGCAGGACGACCCCCGGCGATTTCTCGCGGCCACTGGAGGCAGGCTTGCGGATGAGCAGGTTCCCCGTGCCATCGACCGCTACCGCAAGGCCCCGCCCGGTCGCCCAGGATCGCAGATGCTCCCGCAGGCGCGCTTCCTTTTTGGAAGGACGCGGAATCTCGCACAAGGTGGCGAAATGCTTCCAGACGATCTCCGGTTCAAGGCCGGAAAACACGGCACACGGCAAGACATCGGACATGGCACGGCTCCAAAGTAAAAACCCCCGCAAACCTTGCGGCTTGCGGGGGTCAAATTCTGGGGCGACTGATGGGGCTCGAACCCACGACAACCGGAATCACAATCCGGGACTCTACCAACTGAGCTACAGCCGCCGTCGAAGAAGGCGCGCATTGTAGCGAATATTCGCGGCCGCTGTCTATATTTCGTTAAATGGCACCACCCTTCGCTGACGCGTGTGCCGTGATAGAATTGTCAGCTTTATTTTTTCGCCTCGCAGTCACAAGGAACCCTCATGGAAGCGACCACCGCTCAAGCCAACGCACTGGAACGCCGCATCGACCTGTCCATCGCCATCACTGATGTCGAAAAAGAGATGGAACAGCGCCTGAAGCGGATGGGCAAGAACATCAAGATGCCTGGATTCCGCCCGGGCAAGGTGCCATTCAGCATCATCAAGCAGCAACATGGCGATCAGGCCCGTCACGAAGTCCTGTCCGAACAACTCGACCGCGTTTTCGGCGAAACGGTGACCGCCCAGAAGATGCGCGTCGCCGGCTATCCACGCCTTGAACCGAAATCGACCGAGAGCACCACGCACCTCGAATTCGAAGCCATTTTCGAGGTCTACCCGGAATTCGCCCCGGCCGACATGTCGACCGCAGAAGTCGAGCGCCCGGTGCTCGAAGTGACTGCCGCCGAAGTCGACAAGACTCTCAACATCCTGCGCCAGCAGCGCGTCTCCTATGAAGATACCGACCGCGCCGCCGCCAAGAGCGACCGCGTCGTCATTGATTTCCTCGGCAAAAAGGACGGCGAACCGTTCCAGGGTGGCCAGGCCGCCGATTACCCGTTCGTGCTGGGTCAGGGCCAGATGCTGCCCGACTTCGAGAGCGCTGTCGAAGGCGCCACAGCAGGCGAATCCAAGACCTTCGACCTGGCCTTCCCGGCCGACTACTTCGCCAAGGATCTGGCTGGCCAGACAGTTCAGTTCGAAATCACCGTCAAACAGGTTCAGGCACCGAAACTGCCGGAAGTCGATAGCGAATTCGCCAAGGGCATGGGCATTGCCGATGGTGACGTTGCCAAGATGCGCGCCGAGATCGAAGCCAACCTGAAACGCGAAGTAAAGCGCCGCATCGAAGGCAAGGTGAAAGACCAGGTCATGGAAGCCCTGATCAAGGCCAACCAGATCGACACCCCGAGCGCGCTGATCGACATGGAAATCCAGCGCCTGATGCAGGCCGCCCGCCAGGATATGGAGCAGCGTGGCATGAAGGTGCAGGACATGCCAATCCAGCCCGAATGGTTCGCCGATCAGGCGAAGCGTCGTGTTACGCTTGGCCTGATTCTTGCTGAACTGGTCAAGACAGAAGGCCTTCAGGCCAAGCCCGAGCAAATCCGCGCGATGGTCGAAGAAACCGCGCAAAGCTACGAGCAGCCCGAAGAAGTCATCCGCTGGTACTACGCCCAACCGCAACGCCTGGGCGAAGTCGAGGGGCTGGCAATCGAGAACAACGTGGTCGAATGGGTGCTTGGCAAGGCCAAGGTCACCGACAAAGCTGCGGTTTTCGATGAATTGATGGGCCAGAAGAGCTAAGCTGATATCAGGTCATAAAACTGACAAACGTCTGTAACGTAACGAACAAGGGCTGACATGAATATCGACAACGCAAACAACCTGGATCCGCAGGCATTGGGCCTCGTCCCGATGGTGGTTGAACAGAGCGGACGCGGTGAGCGCGCGTACGACATCTATTCGCGCCTGCTCAAGGAGCGCGTGATATTTCTTGTCGGCCCGGTCAACGACGCCAGCGCCAACCTGGTCGTTGCCCAGTTGCTGTTCCTTGAAGCGGAAAATCCGGACAAGGACATCTATTTCTACATCAACTCGCCTGGCGGTTCGGTCACTGCCGGCATGTCGATCTACGACACCATGCAGTTCATCAAGCCTGATGTATCGACACTGTGCGTCGGTCAGGCTGCCTCGATGGGTGCCTTCCTGCTCAACGCCGGCGCCAAGGGCAAGCGTTTCGCGCTGCCCAATTCACGCGTGATGATCCACCAGCCGCTGGGCGGCTTCCAGGGCCAGGCCTCGGATATCGCCATCCACGCCAAGGAAATCCTGTCGATCCGCGACCGTCTGAACCGGATCATGGCCGAGCATAGCGGCCAACCGCTGGAACGCATCGAAAAGGACACCGATCGCGACAATTTCCTGTCAGCAGCAGAGGCAGCAGAATACGGATTGATCGACAAGGTACTAACCCGCCGCGACGCGGCTTGACCGGAGAAATAGCGATGTCTAAGGGCGGCCAGGAAAAACTGCTTTACTGCTCCTTCTGCGGCAAGAGCCAGCATGAAGTCAAGAAACTCATCGCCGGCCCGTCGGTGTTCATCTGCGACGAATGCATCGCACTCTGCAATGACATCATCCGTGACGAATTGCCGGAAGAAGCCGCCAAGGCCGGCCGCTCCGACCTGCCGACGCCACGCGAGATCAGTTCCATACTTGATCAGTACGTGATCGGCCAGGAAGTCGCCAAACGCATCCTTGCCGTCGCGGTCTACAACCATTACAAGCGCCTGCGCCATTCCGCGAAGAATGCCGGCGATGTGGAACTGGCGAAGAGCAACATCCTGCTGATCGGCCCAACCGGTTCTGGCAAGACCCTACTCGCCCAGACGCTGGCCCGCCTGCTAAATGTTCCGTTCGTGATGGCCGATGCCACGACGCTGACCGAAGCCGGCTATGTCGGCGAGGATGTCGAGAACATCATCCAGAAGCTGCTGCAGAAGTGCGACTACGATGTCGAGAAGGCGCAGCAGGGCATCGTTTACATCGACGAAATCGACAAGATTTCGCGCAAGTCAGACAACCCGTCTATCACCCGCGACGTATCCGGCGAAGGCGTGCAGCAGGCCCTGCTCAAGCTGATCGAAGGCACCACTGCCTCGATTCCGCCGCAAGGGGGCCGCAAGCATCCGAACCAGGATTTTGTCCAGGTTGATACCACCAACATCCTGTTCATCTGCGGCGGCGCTTTCGCCGGCCTGGAAAAAGTCATCCAGAACCGCTCCGAACGCGGTGGCATCGGCTTCGGTGCCGAGGTCAAAAGCAAGGACGATGGCAAGACCGTCGGCAAGATTCTGCTCGACGCCGAACCGGAAGACCTGATCAAGTTCGGCCTGATTCCGGAATTGATCGGCCGCCTGCCGGTTGTCGCCACGCTGCAGGAACTGGAAGAGTCCGCTTTGGTGCAGATTCTCACCGAGCCGAAGAACGCCTTGGTCAAGCAATACCAGAAGTTGTTCGGCATGGAAGATGTCGAACTCGAAATCCGCACCGGCGCCCTTTCAGCCATCGCCAAGAAGGCGCTGGAACGCAAGACCGGCGCGCGCGGCCTGCGCTCGATCATGGAACACGCCCTGCTCGACACGATGTACGAACTCCCGGGCATGGAAAATGTCGAAAAGGTAGTTATCGACGAAAACATGATTACCGGCGACACTCCGCCCTTGCTCATTTACGCTGACCAGCCCAAGGTTTCCGGCTCCAACTGAGCCGGGGCTTGAATTGCGGTTTCCCGCCCCCACATAGGGGGCACATACCTATTTCAAAGGCATCGTAATGTCGAACCCCAACACGCTCCCGGAAACCGTTGAACTGCCGCTATTGCCGCTGCGCGATGTCGTTGTCTTCCCGCATATGGTCATCCCGCTCTTCGTGGGTCGCCCAAAATCGATCAAGGCCCTCGAAATGGCCATGGAAGCCGGCAAGAACATCCTGTTGCTGGCCCAAAAATCGGCCGCCAAGGACGAACCGGAGCCGGAAGACCTTTACCGCATCGGCTGCATGGCCAACATCCTGCAGATGCTCAAGCTGCCCGATGGCACCGTCAAGGTGCTGGTCGAAGGCACCCAACGCGCGCGCGTCGAAGCCATCGAAGTCCAGTCGTCGGTATTCATGGCGACTGCCTTGCCATTGCCGCAGCCGGGTGTCGAAGATCACGAAATCGAAGCCATGCGCCGTGCCGTGGTCGCCCAGTTCGACCAGTTCGTCAAGCTGAACAAGAAGATTCCGCCGGAAGTGCTTTCTTCCATCGCAGGCATCGAGGATGCGGGCCGCCTGGCAGACACCATCGCCGCCCACCTGCCGCTCAAGCTGGAGCAGAAGCAGGAAGTACTGGAAATGGAGAGCATCCGCGACCGCATCGATCGTCTGCTTTCCCAACTTGAGTCCGAAATCGATATCCTCCAGGTCGAAAAGCGCATCCGTGGCCGCGTCAAGCGCCAAATGGAAAAGAGCCAGCGCGAGTACTACCTGAACGAACAGGTCAAGGCGATCCAGAAGGAACTCGGCGAAGGCGAGGAAGGAGCCGATCTCGAGGAACTGGACAAGAAGATCAAGGCCGCCGGCATGAGCAAGGAAGGCCTGGCCAAGGCCCAGAGCGAACTGAAGAAGCTGCGCCTGATGTCGCCGATGTCGGCCGAAGCCACTGTCGTCCGCAACTTCATCGAAACGCTGGTCGGCCTGCCATGGCGCAAGAAGACACGGATCAGCAAGGATCTGCACGAAGCCGAAAAAGTGCTCGATACCGATCATTACGGCCTCGACAAGGTCAAGGAACGCATCGTCGAATACCTCGCAGTGCAGCAGCGCGTCGACAAGGTCAAGGCGCCGATCCTGTGTCTGGTTGGCCCACCTGGTGTCGGCAAGACCTCGCTCGGCCAGTCGATCGCCAAGGCAACGAACCGCAAGTTCGTGCGCATGGCGCTCGGTGGCGTGCGCGATGAAGCCGAGATTCGCGGCCATCGCCGCACCTATATCGGCTCAATGCCGGGCAAGATCCTGCAGAGCCTGACCAAGGTCGGCGTGCGCAATCCACTGTTCCTGCTCGACGAAGTCGATAAACTCGGCCAGGATTTCCGCGGTGACCCGTCGTCCGCATTGCTCGAAGTGCTAGACCCGGAACAGAACCACACCTTCCAGGATCATTACGTCGAAGTCGATTTCGATCTATCGGACGTGATGTTCGTAGCGACAGCCAACACCATGAACATCCCGGCGCCGTTGCTCGACCGAATGGAGGTCATCCGTCTTTCGGGTTACACCGAGGACGAGAAGGTCAACATCGCCATGCGTTACTTGCTGCCCAAGCAGATCAAGAACAATGGCCTGAAGAAGACCGAGATCGCGGTTGCCGACAGTGCCGTTCGCGACATTGTGCGCTATTACACCCGAGAAGCAGGCGTACGCGCCCTGGAGCGTGAAATCTCCAAGATCTGCCGCAAGGTCGTCAAGACGCTGGTGCTCAGGAAGCGCGATACGAAGCTTGCGGTCAACGCTCGCAATCTCGACAAATTCCTCGGTGTGCGCCGCTATACCTTCGGCATGGCCGAGAAGGAAAACCAGGTCGGCCAGGTCACTGGCTTGGCATGGACGGAAGTCGGCGGTGAGCTGTTGACCATCGAATGCGCCAACATGCCGGGCAAGGGCAACATCCTGCGTACCGGCTCGCTGGGCGACGTGATGAAGGAGTCGGTCGAGGCCGCTCGCTCGGTCGTGCGTGCCCGCGCCCGCCGCCTCGGCATCAAGGATGAAGCCTTCGAGAAGACCGACATCCACATCCACGTGCCTGAAGGGGCGACGCCAAAGGATGGCCCTTCGGCCGGCATCGCCATGACGACGGCACTGGTTTCCGCCTACACCGGAATCCCTGTGCGTTGCGATGTCTGCATGACCGGAGAAATCACCTTGCGTGGCGAAGTCCTGGCCATCGGCGGCCTCAAGGAAAAGCTGCTGGCCGCCGTGCGCGGCGGCGTCAAGATTGCGCTGATTCCTGAAGAGAACGTCAAGGATCTCACTGAAATCCCTGACAACATCAAGAACAAGATCGAAATCTTCCCGGTCAAATGGATTGATCAAGTGCTCGAACGCGCGCTGGAACGCATGCCGGAAGCCCTTCCAGAGCAGTCGGCCGCGAATACTGGCGTTGCCGCAGCCAGCGAGAACGCACCTGTACAAGCGGTCGTTACTCATTGATTTAGAAGGGAAGCATGCTGACGTATTAGCGAAGGCATGCTTCCCGCCTCTGCCAGAAGCGGGTAAAACCCCGAGAATCCCCTTGACACAAGGATTTCAGCAGAGATATAAATCCGTCCTCGACAAAATTTAACTGCCTTATTCATTCCACCAAAGGGGATTCCAATGAACAAATCCGAACTGATCGATCAGATCGCCACTTCCGCTGAAATTTCCAAGGCCGCTGCCGCTCGCGCACTCGACGCTACCGTCGATGCCGTCAAGGCCGCCCTGAAGTCCGGCGACACCGTCAGCCTGATCGGCTTCGGTACCTTCTACGTTGGCGAGCGCGCTGCCCGTACCGGTCGCAACCCGCGCACCGGCAAGACCCTGGAGATCAAGGCTGCCAAGTCGCCGAAATTCCGCGCTGGCAAGGGTCTGAAAGACGCCATCCAATAAGTATTGCCCGGGTGCTTAGCTCAGTTGGTAGAGCGTCGCCCTTACAAGGCGAATGTCGGGGGTTCGAGCCCCTCAGCACCCACCAGATCATCCCGTCAGGGATTACCGAACCCCGCCAGCAGGCGGGGTTTTCATTTGCAGGATCCCACCGGTGTCTCAGGCCTTTCGCCCATGACCGGTACCATTCCGTGTCGCGGCAAGTATTCCCCGCAATATATTGATCTCGTCGCGCTCGAGACGAACTCGCCCGAACAGGCGGCGCAACTTGGGCATTAGCCGCCCGGGCTGCGCCGGGTTGAGAAAGCCGCTCTCGCTCATGTTCGACTCGAGATGCGCGTACAGACCTTCAACTTCATCATGCGTTGCCAGTGGCGAGGAGAATGCCGTCACCAGGGACTCCTCGGGCTGCGGTGTGTCGGCATAGGCTGCCAGGCGAAGCTCGTAGCAAAGCACCTGCACGGCCGCGCCCAGATTGAGAGAACTGAAGGCAGGATTGGTCGGAATCGTCACGGCAGAATGGCAATGCTGAATCTCTTCGTTGCTCAGGCCAACCGATTCATTACCGAAAACCAGCGCCACATTGCCATTGACCGCCTCCGCCAGCAATCGTGCTGCCATGTCCCGTGGCAACCCGGGCGGCGGGCCGAGATCCCGGCGACGGGCAGATAGCGCAACGGCCAGAACCGTTCCGGCCAGCGCCTCAGGCAGGGTATCGTTGATTTTTGCCCTTTCCAGCAGGTCGACCGCACCAGTCGCCCGGGCATCCGCCTCCGGATCGGGGAAACATTTCGGGGCGACCAGATGCAGATCCGTCAATCCCATGGTTTTCATGGCCCGTGCTGTCGCACCGATGTTGCCGGGATGACTCGGTCGGCAGAGGACAATACGGATACGGGAGAGCAGGACTTCCGGGTTCATAGTAAAATTCGACCTTTCCAAATAAATCGGGTGGCCCGCGCCACCCGTTGGTTCTTTAAACCATGCATCCAGCCCTGAATATAGCCATCAAGGCGGCGCTCGGCGCCGGCAAGATCATCAATCGCGCCTCCAACGACCT
>Ga0209310_1002279_pt1 | contig 12488 bp, 10 predicted proteins | sample AD_UKC030_MetaG_FD_184415 | JGI IMG/M metagenome (GOLD analysis project Ga0209310, IMG submission 184415) | Active sludge microbial communities of municipal wastewater-treating anaerobic digesters from USA - AD_UKC030_MetaG (SPAdes) (version 2) | ecosystem: Engineered > Bioreactor > Anaerobic >... | reverse complement strand
CAGTACGTCAACACCCCGGACAAGGGCGTGGTCGGCATTCCGTACTTCGACGAATATGTCGAGAAGGCGGCTGTGGAGTATCTGGACAAGGCGGCCAAATCGAGCAAACCGTTCTTCATGAGCGTGAATTTCATGAAGGTGCATCAGCCGAACATGCCGCACCCGGACTTCCAGCACAAATCGATGTCTAAGAGCAAGTATGCCGATTCCATCGTCGAGAACGACACCCGGATCGGCCGCGTCATCGAAAAGGTCCGCCAGCTCGGCCTCGACAAGAACACGTACATCTTCTGGACCACGGACAACGGCGCCTGGCAGGACGTCTATCCGGATGCCGGTTACACCCCGTTCCGTGGCACCAAGGGAACGGTACGCGAAGGGGGCAACCGCGTGCCCGCGATCGCCGTCGGGCCGAACATCAAGCCGGGGAGCGTGAATCACGAGATCGTCGGCGGGCTGGATTACATGGCCACGTTCGCCGCCCTCGCCGGGGTCAAGCTCCCGCAGAACGACCGTGAAGGCAAGCCGATCATTTTCGACAGCTACGACCTCAGCCCGGTACTCTTCGGCACCGGCAAGTCGCCGCGCAACGAGTGGTTCTACTTCACCGAGAATGAACTCACGCCAGGCGCCGCACGAGTCGGCAACTACAAGGCCGTGTTCAATCTGCGTGGCGACAACGGCCAGCCTACGGGTGGCTTGGCAGTCGACAGCAACCTGGGATGGAAGGGAGCGCAAAAATATGTGGCCACCGTTCCCCAAGTGTTCGATCTCTGGCAGGACCCGCAGGAACGCTACGACATCTTCATGAACAACTACACCGAGCGTACCTGGACCCTGGTCACCATCAGCAAGGCGATCGAAGACCTGATGAAGACTTATGTCAAATATCCGCCACGCAAGCTGCAAAGTGAGGGTTATGACGGACCGGTCGAGTTGTCCAAGTACGAAAAGTTCAAATACATCCGCGAGCAACTCATGAAGGATGGCGTCCATATCGGCTTGCCGAACGGGAACTGAGACGTTCCAGCCAACTGAGTTGTAACCCGATGGCGGGGCCATCTGTAGAGATGTGCCTCGCCATTTTCATGATTCACTAAGGAAACCGACATGCGGAATCTGTTCGTCAAGACACTGCTCGCAGTGCTGTTGCTCGCAAATTCGGCCTTTGCCGCCGATCCCCTGCCCTCCTGGAACGATGGCAAGGCCAAGCAATCCATAGTCAACTTCGTCACCAAGGTTACAAAGGCAGGTTCGCCGGATTTTGTGCCGGCGCCGCAACGCATCGCCACCTTCGATAACGATGGCACGCTGTGGGCCGAACAACCGGTGTATTTCCAGCTGCTTTTCGCGATTGACCGCGTCAAGGCGCTGGCACCGCAGCATCCGGAATGGCAGACGCAGGAGCCGTTCGCGTCGCTGCTCAAGGGCGACCTGAAGGGCGTCATGGCCGGCGGCGAAAAGGCGCTGCTGGAAATCGTCATGGCCACGCACGCCGGCATGACGACTGAAGAGTTCGAGAAAACCGTCAAGGACTGGCTTGCGATGGCCCGGCATCCCAAGACCGGCAAGCTCTATACGGAAATGGTCTATCAGCCCATGCTGGAAGTGCTGACCTACCTGCGCGCCAACGGATTCAAGACCTTCATCGTTTCCGGCGGGGGCATCGAGTTCATGCGCCCGTGGACGGAAAAAGTCTATGGCGTTCCGCCCGAACAGGTCATCGGCAGCAGCATCAAGACCCAGTGGGAAGTCCGTTCTGGCAAGCCGGCGCTCGTTCGCCTGCCAGAAGTCAACTTCATCGACGACAAGACGGGCAAGCCCGTCGGCATCAACGCGCATATCGGCCGCCGGCCGATCGCCGCCTTTGGCAACTCCGATGGCGACCAGCAGATGCTCGAATGGACCCAGGCCGGCAACGGCGCGCGCCTGATGATGCTGGTTCACCACGACGATGCGAAACGCGAATGGGCTTACGGGCCGGAATCGAAGATCGGCACGTTCAGCGATGCGCTGATGGCGGAAGCCAAGCAGCAGGGTTGGACCGTGATCAGCATGAAAAACGACTGGAAGAAGGTGTTTGCCTTTGACAACTGATTCCGCGCAGTTTGACTTACACGAAACATTTGCTTGAAGCCGCTAAAAGCTCAATCAAACCAACCTATTTATAAAGGAATTAATCATGAGACTCCATCAACTATTTACGATCGCTGCAGTTTCAATGTCTTTTATGACTGGTAGCGCTATCGCTCAAGACGACAAGGCCAACAAACAGGCAGAGATACGCAAGGTGACACAGGCGAGCCTGGAGAAATTTTACAAGGTAGAACCCAAGATCAAGGGCGAAGTCAGTAAAGCCCCAGGCTACGCTGTCTTCACTACCTACGGCCTGAGCTTCCTGATAGGCGGTGCAGGCGGGAAGGGCTTGGTGCATGACCGCTCGACGAAAAAAGATGTATTTATGGAAATGGCCCAAGCAAATATCGGAGCACAAGTTGGTGCCTCCGAGAGTGAGACACTGATCATCTTCGAGACAGCGAAAGGGATGAACGAATTCGTCGCCAAAGGTTGGGAATTTGGCGGCGGCGGCGGGATTGGTGCCGGCGCTGCGGGCAAGACCGCTGGTGGGCAAAGCGGTGGAAATGCCATCCCTAAAGCCAAGTACTACACGCTGACGAAGAACGGTCTCCAGATTGGTGGCGCGGTAGCCGGAACGAAGTTTTGGAAGGACGACACATTGAACTGAATGCTTAGGCAAGTCTCGACATTGCAAGGAACAACAATTTCAATCCAGTAATCAATATTGAGGAAATAAATGTATTCCTTCACTCGATTGTTACCAGCGATCGTCGCTTCTCTGACACTTGCACAGACCATTCAGTTGGCAAATGCGCAAGAACAACCCAAGCAAGCCACTGATTCAACAAAAGCGGCGAATGCACGCCTCCTTAACGAATTGCCTTTCTCAGACAAGACATCATTCGATTTGGCGCACAAAGGTTTCATTGCGCCTTTGCCTCAGGACATGCTCAAGGGTGCAGCCGGGAATCCAGTCTGGAATCCGAAGCAATACGACTTCATCAAGGAAGGTTCAGCCGCCCCCGATACGGTCAACCCGAGCCTGTGGCGACAATCGCAACTGATCAACGTTTCAGGCCTCTTCGAAGTAGTCCCCGGCATCTATCAGGTCCGCAATCAGGACCTTTCCAATATGACGATCGTCGAGGGCAAATCGGGCATCACCATTTTCGACCCGTTGATCTCGACGGAAACCGCAAAGCGGGCGCTTGAGCTTTACTACCAACACCGGCCGAACAAGCCGGTCGTCGCTGTTGTTTATACCCATAGCCACGTCGATCATTATGGCGGGGTACGGGGCGTTGTTGACGAAGCAGCGGTCAAGTCAGGCAAAGTCAAAATCTATGCACCCGTGGGTTTTCTTGAGGCAGCGGTGGCCGAGAATGTTATGGCCGGAAACGCAATGAGCCGGCGAGCCAGCTACATGTATGGCAACCTCCTGCCCCCAAGCACGACCGGCCAGGTGGGTGCTGGTCTGGGTACGACAACGTCTGCGGGTACCGTCACACTGATTCCCCCGACAGATATCATCTCCAAGACTGGCGAAACCCGCATCATTGACGGGTTGACCTATGAGTTTCTGTTTGCCCCGAATACCGAAGCCCCCTCCGAGATGCTCTTCTACATCAAGGAGAAAAAGGCGATCAACGCAGCAGAAGATGCGACCCATACGCTGCACAACACGTACTCGCTGCGTGGCGCCAAAATACGCGATCCGCTTGCATGGTCGAAGTATCTGAATGAAGCGCTGGGAATGTGGGGCAATAAGGCAGAAGTCGTCTTCTCCATGCACCACTGGCCGGTGTGGGGCCAAAAGGCACTCGTGGAGCACATTGGGCTTCAGCGAGACATGTATCGTTATATCAACGACCAGACGCTGCGATTAGCCAACCACGGGGAAACGATGGTTGAAATTGCGGAGCAAATCCAGTTGCCCAAGGCTGTCGGAACACGCTTCTCGAATCGCGGCTACTACGGATCGTTGAATCACGACGTAAAAGCTACGTATGTTCTTTACCTGGGTTGGTTTATCGGCAACCCGGCCACCTTGCACGTGCTGCCGCCAGTCGAATCTTCCAAGCGCTATGTGGAGATGATGGGCGGTGCAGATGCATTGCTGAAGAAGGCAAAGACGTACTATGACAAAGGCGATTACCGCTGGGTAGCGGAGGTGGTGAACCATGCCGTCTTTGCCGACCCCACCAACAAGGCAGCGAAGGAACTCCAGGCGGATGCACTGGAACAGCTTGGCTACCAAGCCGAGAGCGGGCCGTGGCGCAACTTCTATCTCACCGGAGCCAAAGAGCTACGCGAAGGTGTGGCGAAGCTCCCGGCACCGAATACATCAAGCCCCGACACCTTACGGGCAATGAGTCTGGACCTGTTTTTCGATTACCTGGCCATGCGTCTGAACGGACCCAAAGCCGATGGTAAGCGGATCGTCCTCAACTTTGATTTCACCGACGTCAAAGAGCGGTACGTTCTTGAAATGGTCAATGGCGTTTTGAACCATACGCCAGGTGTGCAGGCGAAGGATGTAGATGCAACCCTGACACTTTCTCGGGAAGCGCTCAACCAGATCATGCTTAAGCAGACCTCGCTCAAGAGCGCAATGTCATCGGGCAGCGTGAAGCTCTCGGGTAGCGAAGCCAAGCTCGACGAACTGCTGTCCTACCTCGACAACTTCGAGTTCTGGTTCAACATCGTTACTCCATAAGCGGGCAACGTAAGGAAATCATCATGTGCACCATGTCGTTGATCACATGGCATGCGGACTGATGGATGGGGGTGCAACGCTTCCCATCCATCCGCCTACAAGGAGAATCAAGTGACACTAACGAAACCCGCTTTAGCGCTGATTGCGCTTGCTCTGACCGCGCCGGCCCTGCAAGCGCAGACTGGACAACCCGTAAGCGCTGGCAAAGCGGCGGTTGTTGCCGTCGATCCGACTGCGATGCAGGCCCTTAAGGAAATGGGTAACGAACTGCAGGCCCTGAAGCGCTTCAAGGTCGCCACCGAACTCACCGGGGAGCGCGTTCTGGCCGATGGGCAAAAATTGCAGCATTCGGCCTCGGCTGTGGTGTATGCCGACCGACCAAACAAAATGCGCGCAAGGATGATCAGTGCGCGGAACGAGCGCGAACTGGTATATGACGGCACAACTGTGACGCTCTACGCGCCCGCCCAGAAATCGTATTCGACAACCACTTTTTCCGGGACGCTGGACGAACTCGTCAACCGCCTGGAGCAACGCTATGGTATTGACGTGCCGCTGTCCGACCTCTTTTCCTGGGGTACGCCGCTTGCACCGCTCGACAAGATCGAATCCGCCATGAATGCCGGGCAGGACTTCATCGGTGACGATCTCTGCGATCACTACGCTTTCCGTCAGGGCAACATCGACTGGCAGGTGTGGATTTCTGTCGGCCCCAAGAAGCTGCCGCGCAAACTGGTCATTACCAACCGGGCCGATGAGGCACGCCCGCAGTCGATTTCCTTGATCGATTGGCAACTCAAGCCGAACTTCACCGCATCGACGTTCAAACTCACCCCGCCCAAGGGCAGCACGGCGGTCGAACTCCGCGTGCTCGATCAGAAATAAAGGAGCGCCAACATGAGCAAATCATACAAAAAGCTGTTTGCTGCACCGCTGGCGGCGCTTGTGCTTTCCAGTTTCGTCATGGCACCCACGGCCGAAGCTCGGGGTGGCGGCATGGGCGGCGGCCATGCCGCCCGCGCGGGTGGCGGCGAGCGCCAGATCGACAACAGCCGGCGCGATGTGCGTACAAACAACGTTCGCAGCACCAGCGTTACCAACGTCAATCGGAACGTCAATGTGAACCGAAACGTTAACGTCGATGTGGACCGTCATGGCGGATGCTGCGGCGGTTGGGACAACGGTTATTATCACCCGGTGGCGACGGCGGCAGCAGTGACCGCGACGGCTGTGGTGACCGCCGCCGTGGTCGGTTCCATCGTCCGGACCATCCCAGCCAACTGCGTGCCAGTGAACTACGGTGGAATCATTTACCAGCAATGTGGCACCACCTGGTACCAGCCTCAGGGTGGTCAGTATATCGTCATTAATCCGCCATACTGAGCTTCCGGCTCGTCGGTTCGCCAACCCGGCCGCCGACGATCCTATTTTTGCCAGTTTTCCCGGGTTGACCGCGACAAAGGGGTGAGTAATAAAACGCCTCAACCATTTTGAGTATTTCGTAAATCAAGAAACACCAAGCGCAAGTTGGCTTACGGGCCGCAGTCGAAGACCTGACCTTCAGCGACGCGCTCATGGCGGAAGCCAACCAGCGCGGCTGGACCGTGATCAGCATGAAGAACGACTGGAAGAAGGTATTCGCCTCCCAAAGCAGGAACCCGCGATGAATGCCAATGGCACTTTCAAAGCATCTGTTGCAGCAATCGACAAGGAAACCACCATGAATACTCATTCGGACGGACCGGCCACTGCGCGTTCCCGCCTATTCCCTGCCAGAGCAATTGCCTGCGCCTTGCTCAGCCTCGGCATGCTAGCGCCGGCCCATGCCGAAATGAGCGCCGAGGAACTGGCCAAGCTGGCCCAGAACCCGGTCGGAAACCTGATCAGCGTACCGTTCCAGAACAATACCAACCTCAACTTCGGGCCTGAGAAGAAAACGCAGAACATCCTCAACATCCAGCCGGTCATCCCGATCTCGGTCAATGACGACTGGAACATCATCACGCGCACCATCGTTCCGGTGATCTCGATGCCCGGGCTTTACCCGGGTGACGACCGCACCAACGGCATCGGCGACACGGTGCTGACCGCCTTTGTTTCGCCGTCCAAGCCCGGGAGCTGGATCTGGGGGGTCGGGCCGGTTGCGCAGATCCCTACCAACACCGACAACGAACTCGGCAACAAGAACTGGGGCCTCGGTCCGTCAGTCGTCGTCTTGCACCTCGAAAAGGGGAGCCCGTGGGTCTATGGCACACTGGTCAACAACATCTGGTCGCTATCCGGCGACAAGCAGGGCGGCTCGTACAACAACGGGATGATCCAGCCTTTCGTTAACTACAACTTCCCGGGGGGCTTCTATCTGGTCAGCGCCCCGATCATCACGGCTAACTGGAGGGCGGAGGACAGCCAACGGTGGACAGTGCCTGTGGGCGGTGGCGTAGGGAAGATATTCCACCTTGGAAAATTGCCGGTGAATGCGCAGCTGTCGGCCTACTACAACGTGGTTACCCCGGACGATGGGGCGAACTGGCAAATTCGGGCGCAGGTACAGTTCATGTTTCCCAAATAGGTGTGCACGCCCCCCCCATGGTGGTGGAACGGCGAACCGGCCAAGTTTGGCCGGTTTGAAGTCAGGATTTGCGCCGCTCGGCCAAAGCAACGTTTTTGCATCCGGGCTTTCCTGGGAAGCCGGCGCCGCAGGCAAGACCATTGGTGGGCAAAGCGGTGGAAATGCCATTCCTCACGCGAAGTACTACACGCTGACAAAGAATGGCCTCCAGATTGGTGGCGCTGTGGCGGGAGCGAAGTTTTGGAAGGACGAAGCGCTCAACTGAAGTTTCCACAGCCTGGGTCGGGAGTTCGCGTTCGCCCGATAGGAAAGCTGCCGTTCGTTGTCGTTTGCGGTTGAACGGCAGTTAACCAACTCTTTCCTGCCCGACACCACGCCCCAGGCCAACGGCGGCATTGGCCGAGCAGTGTGATTCGGCCCAACGACAGGTTAAGAAGTGCCGTAGCCATCCAAGTGGCCAGTTTTGGGGAGTGACGAGCGGCAGCAGTTGGCCGGCAGCCCGCGCACAACCTGAGGCCAAAAAGCGGCCGCACGGAAGAACCACTCGCACAGCCGCGAAACTCCGGCTAGATTTCAGTCTGCTCCGAAATCTCTAGGGCATCGTCCACCTCGATGCCGAGGTAGCGAACGGTGCTTTCCAGTTTGGAATGACCAAGTAGAAGCTGGACTGCCCTCAGGTTCTTCGTCCGCTTGTAGATCAGGGTTGCCTTTGTTCTCCGCATGGAATGCGTCCCGTAGGCAGATGAGTCAAGACCGGCAGCCTCGACCCAGTGATGCACTATCCGCGCATATTGGCGTGTCGAGACATGAGGCGATTTAACCACCCTGCTCGGGAACAGGAACTGATCGCTTCGCAGATGTGACTTCTCCAGCCAGGCCGACACTGCAGCCCTCGTCGGTTCCGTCAGCTCGAACTGCACTGGCCGCTGCGTTTTTCGCTGGATCACCATGGCGCGGGATAGCACCTGGTTTCCGTGGGTGATGTCGCGCACTCGCAGGCTGACGAGATCGCAGCCCCGTAGCTTGCTGTCGATGGCCAGGTTGAACATGGCCAGGTCGCGGACCGCATGGGCATTCTGGAGGTGGATGCGGATGGCCCAGATGTCCTTGGGTTTCAGCGGTGGCTTTTGGCCGACGAGCTTTCCCTTGTTCCAGGCCTCGCGTTTGTCGATGGTTTCCATCTTGGACTCCTTGGTTGTTGATCGGAGTCATATGTTCGGTCTGTGGGGAAACGGTTGCTGTGGGGCAGGATGGCCTACGCGGGCTGTCGGCCAGTGCATTTGCATTAACCCCCAAAGGGTTGAATCCAAGCAATGAAGCGCAATAAGTCAGGCCAGTATCTGATGCTGTAGCAAATAAACCCCGGCCCCGGCAAAGTAGCCGACCAGCGCCAGACCGCTGATCTTCTTCACGTACCAGAAGAAGTGGATCTTCTCCAGGCCCATGGCCGCCACGCCGGCTGCCGAACCGATGATCAGGATCGAGCCGCCGGTGCCGGCGCAGTAGGCCAGGAACTGCCACAGGAAATGATCGGCCGGGAACTCGCTCAGGCTGTACATGCCCATCGAGGCGGCGACCAGCGGCACGTTGTCGACGATGGCGCTGACCATGCCGATGATCAGCACGATGACGTCCTGGCGGCCCACCATTTCGTTCAGCCAGCCGGCCAGCGAGGACAGAATGTGCGTGTGCTCCAGCGTCGCCACCGAGAGCAGGATGCCGACGAAAAAGACCAGCGAACTCATGTCGATTTTGCTCAGCGCGTGAACCAGCGTCAGGTGCTGCTTGAATTCATCCTCCTTGTGGCGATGCACGAGATCGCCGACCAGCCACAGGATGCCCAGCCCGAACAGGATGCCCATGAAGGGCGGCAGATGGGTGATCGTCTTGAAGGCCGGCACGGCAACCAGAATGCCGATGCCGAGGAAGAACATCAGGTTGCGTTCGAACTCGCTGGTCTTGATGCCATTCTCGCCCGCCGCGCTGACCGGCGATTCCAGCGGCTTGCCGCGCAGTACGAAGGCAGTAATGGCGAGCGGAATGACCATGCTGACCAGTGCCGGCAGCAGCACAGACTTGATGATGGCCAGCGCCGTGATCTGGCCGCCGATCCACAGCATCGTCGTCGTCACGTCGCCAATCGGCGACCACGCCCCGCCCGAGTTGGCGGCAATGACGATGATGCCGGCGAAGAACAGGCGGTCATCGTGTTTGGCCAGCAGCTTGCGCATCAGCGAAATCATCACGATGGTCGTCGTCAGGTTGTCGAGCACCGAACTGAGAAAGAAGGTCACGAAACCGACCAGCCACATCAGCGTAGACAGCTTGGTCGTCCGGATGCGCTGGGTAATCACCTCGAAACCATTGTGCGCATCGACCACCTCGACGATGGCCATCGCCCCCATCAGGAAGAACACGATCTGCGCCGTGCCCGTCAGCGATTCGCCCAGCTGCTCGCTGACCAGATGGTGATCGCCGGTGGCCAGCGCGTAGATGGTCCACAACAGCCCGGCCCCAACCAGCGCCGAAGCGGACTTGTTGATCTTGAGCGGATGCTCCAGCGCAATCGCGGCATACGCGACGATGAATACGACAACCAGTGCAGTCAGCATGTCAGGGGCCTTCGGGAAAAGCGGGCAAAAGAAGCGAGGACAATAGCGCAGGCAAACCGTAAAATAAATTCGATTAAATTCAGTCAATTCATCGAGAAAATCGACGCACGATGAACCACAAGCACCTCTTCTATTTCTGGAAAGTGGCCAAGGCCGGCAGCGTCGCCCGCGCCGCCGAAGCCATCGCCATCACGCCGCAAACCCTGAGCGGCCAGATCGGCCTGCTCGAACAAAGCCTCGGCACCGAGCTCTTCGCCAAGCAGGGGCGCTCGCTGGCCCTCACCGAAGCCGGCAAGCTCGCCCTCGACTACGCCGACGAACTCTTCGCCCTGAGCGCCGAGCTGGAAGTGATGATCAAGCACCACCCCAAGGGCCGGCCCACGGAATTCCGCGTCGGCGTCTCCGATGCCGTCCCCAAGTCGCTGGCCTGCCAGCTGCTGCAACCGGCCATCGGCGGCGAACAACCGACCCGCATCGTCTGCCGCGAATGGCAACTCGACCGCCTGCTCGGCCAGCTTGCCGTGCACCAGCTCGACCTCGTCATCTCCGACGCCCCCATCCCTGCCTCGTACAGCGTGCGCGCCTACAACCACCGCCTGCTCGAATCCGGCCTCAGCTTCCTCGCCGCTCCGGCCCTGCTCGCCGACGACCTGCCGCCCTTCCCCGACTGCCTCAACGCCCTGCCGCTGCTGCTGCCCGGCGAAGACTCCGCCATCCGCAGCAGCCTGGAACCCTGGTTCGAACGCAAACGCCTGCGCGCCCGCATCGTCGGCGAATTCGACGACACCGCCCTGATGGCCGCCTTCGCCCGCGCCGGCACCGGCGCCTTCCCGGTGCCCACCATCGTCGAGAACGAATTCACCGCCGACGGCAGCCTGACGGTGATCGGCCGCACCCGCGAAGTCACCGCCAACTACTACGCCATCTCCGTCGAACGCCGCCTGACCCACCCCTGCGTGCTGGCGATTACGCAATCGGCGCAGCGGATGAGCCAAATCCTAGGAGGCGAAGGGGACAAAAGATCAGTCTGATTCCGGGGCTGTAGATTTGAAATTTTGGTGCTTTTTAGTGTTGTCCGTAGAAATGGTGAGAATAGGTTTCAGGCAAATGCGGTAAGGGGAAGACGTTCGGGAGTTCCTGCAACTCGACTGGCGCAGCAATCCACGAATTGCAGATTGCGCCCGCCATGGGTTGCAACCTAGTGTAGTGAGTTACAAATTCATTGAACAATAAAGTTTGTCGCCTGTCTGACATGTCGTATGTTTGACATTTGGAGGATGCGATGGGCAGACCGAAAGCGGAGATTGTGTTGAGTAATGCCGAACGCGAGCAACTCGAGACGTGGACGCGTCGGCGCAAGACAGCCCAGGCATTGGCACTGCGCTCCCGCATCATTCTCGAATGTGCCACGGGAATTGATAGCAAGCGAGTCGCTCAACAGATCTCAGTGGCACAGCAAACCGTCTCGAAATGGCGTAACCGCTTCGCGACAGATCGGCTCGATGGTTTGCTCGACGCCCCTCGTCCAGGAGCGCCGCGTACGATAAGCGATGCGCGCGTCGATGCTGTCATTGCGAAGACACTCGAAACGGCACCGAAAAATGCGACGCACTGGAGCACGCGGAATATGGCGCGGGAAACAGGTCTGTCGCAAACCGCTGTCAGTCGCATCTGGCGTGCTTTTGGCTTGCAGCCCCATCGCCAGGAAACATTCAAGCTTTCGACCGACCCGCTATTTGTCGACAAAGTGCGCGATATCGTCGGCTTGTACCTCGCCCCGCCGACCAAGGCGTTGGTGTTGTGTGTCGACGAGAAGAGCCAGATTCAGGCGCTGGACCGCACCCAACCGATTTTGCCGTTGGCGCCCGGTATTCCTGAGCAGCGTACCCACGACTACATGCGCCATGGCACGACGACGCTGTTCGCAGCGCTGGACATCGCTAGCGGTGAGGTGATCGGCGAATTGCATCGGCGCCATCGCAGCAGCGAGTTTCTCCAGTTCCTGCGCACCATCGAGGCCAGCGTGCCCGCTGCTCTCGATGTTCATCTGGTCATGGACAACTACGGCACACACAAGACGCCGAAGGTCCGGGACTGGTTTGCTCGTCACCCGCGTTTTCATGTTCATTTCACGCCGACGTCGGCCTCCTGGATCAATCAGGTCGAACGCTGGTTCGCCACGCTCACTGAAAAGCAAATCCGGCGCGGGACTCATCGCTCGACCCGTCAGCTCGAACAGGCCATTCGCTCTTACCTCGACACCTACAACTCAGACCCCAAGCCCTTCGTCTGGTCCAAATCCGCCGATGACATCCTCGCCAGTATCGAACGCTTTTGTCTACGAATTTCTAACTCACCACACTAGACCTCTGTATATCTACAAACCGCTTGGCGATTCAGTTTTTGCCCTTTTTCGGCAAGGTATAGGCTCTATCAATGGCTTTCCAAACCTGCTCAAGCAAGGCCAGCGTCTCTGGTGAGTTTTGTCCAGGGCGAGTTGCGTAAAGAGCGA
>Ga0209310_1002277_pt1 | contig 12493 bp, 12 predicted proteins | sample AD_UKC030_MetaG_FD_184415 | JGI IMG/M metagenome (GOLD analysis project Ga0209310, IMG submission 184415) | Active sludge microbial communities of municipal wastewater-treating anaerobic digesters from USA - AD_UKC030_MetaG (SPAdes) (version 2) | ecosystem: Engineered > Bioreactor > Anaerobic >... | reverse complement strand
GCTCGCCGTCATCCGCGTGACGTACTTGACGATCATGACGGCGTCGGCCGCCTTCATCATCGGGAGGATCGGGATCTCGATCTCGCACTGGCCGGGGCCGCCCACCTCGTGGTGGTGGTACTTCACGTCGACGCCCATCTGCGCGAGGTGTTTGCAGACGCGCGTCCGGAAGTTGAACAGCCGGTCCTGGGGCGGGATCGCGTGGTAGCCGCCGTGCCTCGGGATGTTGTAGCCGCTGCCGAGCTCGTGGGAGTTCCAGTCGCCCTCGGAGGACTGGACACGGTAGGCGGCGACGTTCATCCCGTTCTCGTACGAGACGCCGTCGAAGACGTAGAACTCGAACTCCGGGCCCCAGACGCTCTCGTCGGCGACGCCGCTCGCGCGGAGGAACTCCTCGGCCCGGCGGGCGATGGAGCGCGGGTCGTAGGGGAAGAGCGCGCGGGTGTCCGCCTCGAGCGTCGTGCAGATGAACGACAGCGTCGGGACTTCCCAGAACGGGTCGAGGAACCCGGTCGCGAGGTCGGGGACGAGGGCCATGTCGCCGGAGCTGACCGACTTGAAGCCGACGCTCGAGCCGTCGAAGCCGACGCCCTTCTCCATCAGGACGGGGGTAAAGCCCGAGGCGGGGATCGTGACGTGGTGCCAGCGGCCCCACAGGTCGCAGAACTTCAGGTCCACCATCTCGATGGACCGCTTCTCGACGAAGGACTTCGCCTCGCTGAAGTCGCTGAACATGACGGGTCTCTCTCCCTTCGGCACGCCGCACGAGAGGCCGCGGCGCGGCCGGTCATGGTAACGCCGGAGGCGGGGGCTTGTCTCGCGAACAGGCTCGGTCCGGCTGCTACCATCCCGCGTCGAGGCCTGCCGGAGCCGCGGGCCCTGGAGTGAACGATGCCCATGGAAGTCCGTTTCCCGGGCGGGGTCGCCGTCGAGGCGATCCACGCCGGAATGACGATCCGCACCGACCAGCCCGTCGCGGCCGGCGGGGCCGGCTCGGCCCCCTCCCCGTTCGACCTCTTCCTCGTCTCTCTCTCGACCTGCGCCGGCTTCTACGCCCTCCGCTTCTGCCAGGAGCGCGGCCTGCCGACGGAGGGGCTCGGCGTCACGATGGACTGGGAGCGCTCTCCCGAGACGAAGCTGATCTCGAAGATCCGGATCTCCGTGAAGCTCCCGGAGGGGTTCCCGGAGAAGTACCGCGCCGCGATCCTCCGCGCGACGGACCAGTGCGCCGTGAAGAAGCACCTCGTCTCGCCGCCCGAGATCGAGGTCGAAGCCGTCTGAGGTCGCGGGAGCGCCGGCCGGCGGCCCGCCGGGGGACCCGCCCGCGGCGCACCTCTCGGGGCGTTCAGGGCCGGGCGACGAGCCGCCGCATCGTCCCGCTCGCCCGGTAGCTTCCCTCCTCGAGCCGGAAACCTGCCGCCCGGACGGCCGCCACGGTGTCGCGGTTCGGCCGGCAGCCGCCCGTGAGCCGCGTCCAGAGCGGCTGGACGGCGTCCTGGATGCGGGCGTGCCACGGCCCGTCGGCGCGGACGTGCTCGAGCATCCGGAGCCGGCCGCATGGGGCGAGGACCCGCCGGACCTCACCGAACGCGCCGGCGGGATCCGTGACCGAGCAGAAGACGAGCCCGGAGACGACGGTGTCGAACGTGCCGGGGCGGAAGGGGAGACGCTCCGCGACGGCCCGGACGAGAGGGGTGTCGGGGGAGCGGCGCCGGGCGGCCCGGAGCGTCTCGAGGCACGGGTCGAGGCCGACCGCGCGGATCGCAGCGCTGAAGAGCGGCAGGTTTCGGCCCGTTCCGCAGCCGAGGTCGAGGACGCGCCCGTCGGCGCCGCTGGCAAGCCAGCGGCGCCACCGCCCGAGCCCGGTCGCTTCGAGGAGCGCGAGGCCGGCGTCGTAGAGGAGCGGAACCTGCTCGACGCCTCTCACGGTCGGCTGCTTCGCACGGCAGCGGGGCTCACGAGAGCTTCTCGAAGACCCCGAGCCCGCGGTTCTTCCGGACGTCGTTCCAGGGGAAGTAGGTGCCGTTCATGGCGACGTAGACGCCGTGCGGGAGGACCTGGACGAAGGAGAGGGCGCTCCCGAGGTTGAAGAGGCCGTCGGAGCTCCCGAAGGCGTACGGGATCATCGCGCCGGTCAGGACGATCGTCTTCGGCAGTCCGACCGCGCCGAGGACGCGCGCGGTCTCTTCCATCGTGTCGGTCCCGTGCGTGATCACGATCTGCTCCTCCTCGGACTTGCAGCAGATCTCCTCGATGATCTTCCGGTCGGAATCGGTCATCTCGAGGCTGTCGACCATCATGACCGTCCGGACGCGGGTCTGCAGCCGGCAGCGGCCGAGCTTCAGCATCTCGTGGATGTGGGTGTCGCGGAAGTAGAGCTTCCCGGTCAGCTCGTCGTAGTCCTTGTCGAACGTGCCGCCGGTGATGAGGAGCTTGATCGCCATCGGATCCCCCGGCCGTCGATGATAGAGCCAGGCCGGAGGGTGCGTCGGAGCCCTCGCCCCGAGCCCCGGCCGGATTCTCCTTGCTCGATCCGGAGATATTCGCTACGTTCCGCGCATCGGCCAGGTCGGAGACCGTCTGGAGAGGGGGCCTCTCACCGGAGGAGATGTATGAAGGTGAAGCTGGGCGCCACGCTGCTCGTCGGAATGCTCATGCTGGCGCAGGGCGAGGTTCAGGCACAGGGGAAACCCGCCTCCGCGGTCAAGAAGTTCCGATTCAAGGGGGGGAAGATCGAGACCGGGAGGCTTTACGCCTACGATCGCTTCGACCCCGCCGGCGGGCGCGCGGGGAGCGTCCTCGTCTACGTTCCCGACCGGAAGCGGGTCGAGATCTTCCGCGCGAAGACGGGGGCCGGCGAAGGGCAGGCCTTCTCCGGGGAGATGAACTGGGACACGTTCACGCTCCGGTCGTTCGAGGTCTCGAGAGTCTCCCGGGACGGAACGACGACCCGGCAGGCGGCCGGGACGTTCGGCGACGGCGCCCTGGCGGTGTCCGTGGAGGACCCGGCCCTGTACCGCGGCGCGGAGGGCGCGGCCACGTTCACCGTCCCCCTTCCGGCGATCCCGGCCCATCTCTACAGCCTCGACCTCATCACGCTCGGCCTGGCCCTGCGGCACGTGGCCGATCCCTCGGGGTCGGTGGAGGTCGGCGTCCTCACCGAGAACCCGAAGGTCGGACCTCAGAGCCCGAACCTCTTCGTCGCCGCGGGGACGGCGACGGTCGAGTTCGTCGAGGACGTCACGCGCGACGGCGTCTCCTGCGGCAAGTACCGGGTTTCCGGCCCGGCGCTCGGCGGTCAGGAGGGCTTCGTGTGGCTCCACAAGGACGAGGGCTACCTCCAGGACGCGGAGATCCCCGTCTCCCCGACGCCCGATCTCCCCGACGTGAAGATCACCCTGCGGTCGGTCGAGAAGCTGTCTGAGAAGGACTGGCCGGCGCGCCGGCTCCGAGAGATCTCGGGCGTACCGAGATAGGACCGCGCCCCGGGGCGGTCAGGCGACCAAGGGCAGGAGGAGGGGCGCCTCCACGAGGAACGGCTGCTCCGCGATCTCGGCGAGCGCCCGGGTGACGCGCTCCTCCTCCGTCGCCTCCAGGGTCACGACGAACGGGAGCGCGCGCTTCTCGGCCCAGGGGACCTGGAGGACGGCGTCGACGTTCACCTCCGCGCGGGCGAACGCCGTCGTGAGGGCGGCGAGGACTCCCGGCCGGTCGTCCACGAGGAAGCGGACGTAGAACGGAGCGACGAAGTCGGCCGGCCCCCCGCTCAGGCACGGCCGCGGCTCGTCCGTGCCGAACGGCGGGACGGGGGACGGGACGCCGCGCCGGGCGATCTCGACGACGTCGGCGAGGACGGCCGTCGCGGTCGGAGCGCCGCCGGCGCCGGGACCCGTCAGGACGTACGCGCCGCCGTGCGCCGTCGTCACGCGGACCGCGTTGAGCGGCCCGTCGATCCGTGCGAGGAGCGACGAGGCCGGGACGAGGACGGTTCGAACGAAGAGGAGGAAGCGGCCGTCCGGCAGGCGACGGGCCAGGCCGAGCTGGCGCGGCGTTCGCTCGAGGAGGCGGGCGTAGACGAAGTCGATCGGCCGAAGGCGGGTCACGCCCTCGGTCCGGACGGCCTCGAGCGGGGCGTCGACGCCGAAAGCCATCCGGGCGAGGAGCGCGACCTTGCAGGCGGCGTCCGTCCCTTCGACGTCCGCAGTCGGGTCGGCCTCGGCGTAGCCGAGGGATCGCGCCTCGGCGAGAACCTCGCCGTACGGTCGGGCCGTTTGCGCCATCTCCGTCAGGACGAAGTTGCTCGTGCCGTTGAGGATCCCTCCAACTTCCTCGATTTGGTCTGAGACGAAGCTCTCCCGCAGCGCGCGGAGGACGGGGATGCCGCCGGCGACGGCCGCCTCGAACGCCAGGGCGGCCCCCGTCTCGCGCGCGAGGCGCGCGAGCTCGGCGCCGCGGGCGGCCAGGAGGAGCTTGTTGGCGGTGACGACGGACCGGCCCGCCCGAAGCGCCGACTCGACGAGCGTGCCCGCCGGCTCGAGCCCGCCGAGCAGCTCGACGACGACGTCGACGTCCGGCGCGAGGGCGACGGCGGAGAGGTCGTCGCCGACGCGGACTCCCGGCGGGATCGAGGCGAGGAGCTCGGGGCGGCGGGGAAGGGCGCGGCTCGCGACGGCGACGAGGCGGAGGTCGAGCCCGTGCTCCTCGGCGAGACGCGGGGTCTCGGACGCGAGGAGGCGGACGAGCCCCTTCCCGACGGCTCCATAGCCGAGGAGGCCGATCCGGAGGGAGGAGGTCACGGCTCCTTCGGAAGCCAGGAGTCGTGGTACTCGGGGAGCTCGAGGGCCCGCGCCTGCTCCGTGACGCGCAGCGGGAGGAACGTGTCGATCATGACCGCGAGCTCGTCGGTCGACCGGGTGCCGATCGACGCCTCGTAGGCGCCGGGGTGCGGGCCGTGCGGAATCCCGGCCGGATGGAGGGAGACCGCTCCCGGCCCGACGCCGCGGCGGCTCGTGAAGTTCCCGCGCACGTAGTAGATCAGCTCGTCGCAGTCGACCGACGAGTGGGGATAGGGGCAGGGGACCGCCTCGGGGTGGAAGTCGGTCACCCGCGGGACGAACGAGCAGACGAGCGCCCCGCGGGCGGCGAACGTCGCGTGGATCGTCGGCGGGAGGTGGACGAGGCCGATCTTCGGCTGGAACGCGAGGATCGGGAACGCGAAGGGCCAGACGGTGCCGTCCCAGCCGACGACGTCGAACGGCGAGACGAGAGGCTCGCGGCGGACGAAGGCGTCGCCCTTCTTGACGAGCACCTCCCTCGGTCCGGGCCTCGGCCCGGGAAAGACCGGACGGCGGAAGTCGCGGTGCGTGAACGGCGCGTCCATCCGGAGCTGGCCGACGGCGTTGCGGTACTGCGTCGGAACGTGGAGGCCGCCCCGGAGCTCGAACGCGATTCCGGTGATTCGCTCGTCGACGCGCCACCGGTGGACGACGCTCCGCGGGACGAGGACGTAGTCCCCCGCGCCCGCGGCGAGGTCGCCGAACGGAGTTTCGAGCGTGGCCCGCCCGGAGAAGACGTAGAAAAGGTCGTCCCCGTCGCCGTTCGCGAAGCCCGTCTCCGGCGCCGGGGCGGCCGGGAGGTCGAAGAGGGAGACGACGACGTCGGCGTTGCCGCAGACGGGCGTCCAGCCCTGCGGCGTCCCGTCGCCGAGGAAGAGCCGGCGGCGAAGAGGCTCGTCGGGAGCCCACGCGGGGACGCGGCGGTCGAGCGGTCCCGGCTCCGCGGGCCCGATCGACCGGTCGGTCATCGGCGGGCCCTCGTGGTAGAGGATCGAGTACTCGCCGTCGAAGCCGAGGCGGGTGAAGCACTCCTCGAAGCGGAGCGCGCCCGAAGCCGAGCGGAACGCGACGTGGGGTTTCGCCGGCACGTCGCCGAGCTGCATCCGGTCGATCAAGTCAACCGACCACGTCGAGGGAGCTCGAGTCGGCGCTCTGCGCGGCCTCGATCGACTCGAAGAGAGCGCGGAAGTTCCCGTAGCCGAAGCCCTTGTCCCCTTCGCGCTGGATGATCTCGTAGAAGAAAGGGCCCGCCTTCACGTCGCCGTAGAGCGTGCCGGCGTCGTGCATGAAGATCTGGAGCATGTAGCGGTCGTCCTTGCCGTCGACGAGGACGTGGTTCGCGCGAAGGGCGTCCATCGGCTCCTTCACGTTCGAGACCTTTACGCGCTCGAGCCTCTCCGGGAGCCGGTCGTAGTAGGCGGGAGGCGCGGAGAGGAACTGGACGCCGCGCGACCGGAGGCTCTCGACGGCCGGGAGGATCTCCTTGACGAGGAGGGCGACGTGCTGGACGCCCGCGCCGTGGTGGTCCTCGCAGAACCGGTTGATCTGGCTGTCGCGGAAGAAGGGGCGCATCGGCTCGTTCGTTGCGAACTTGATCCCGCTCGACGGGTCGGCCATGACGATCGAGCGGAGGCCCGAGCCGGTCATCTTCTTCCCGCCGTCGACCTCCGAGGTGTGGAACTCGACGTCCCAGTAGCGGGAGAAGCCGAGGACGTCGCGGTACCAGTTGACGACGGGGAGCATCGTGTAGGCGTTCGAGGTGACGTGGTCGATCGTCGCGAAGCCGTGAGGGTTGTCCGACGGAACGCCGTCGCCGACGTTCTCGAAATCGGGGGCGAATCCGGGATACGTCCCCCGCCTCTCGATGAACCGGAACGTGACGTCGTCGAGCGGCGTCGCGATCGAGAACGTCCGGAAGTAGCCGCCCCCCTCCTCGTGGACCTGGACGTCGGTCAGGAACGTGGCGCCCCGGGGCTCGAGGAACCTCCAGGCGGCGTCCACGTCGCGGACCCGGAACGCGAGCGAGGAGACGCCGTCGGGGTGGACCCGGAGCCAGCGCGCGGCCCGGGAGTCGGGACGGACCGGCGTCGAGACCAGGACGCGGATCTGCCCGGCCCCGAAGACGCTCGCTTCCTCGCCTCCGGCCTCGACCTTGGCGCGCGAGGCGCGCGCGACCTCCGTGAAGCCGAGGGCTTCGGTGTAGAAGCGGCGGCTCCGCTCGAGGTCGCCGACGATGAAGTGGAACGAGTCGTATCCGACGATGCCGAGGTCCTGGCTCATGAGACGGATTCTAGGAGGGATCGGCGCGGGCGGGAGAGCCCCGGGCCGGCGGCCCGACGCCGCGGAGCCCGGCTCCGTAGAATCGGGAGGTGGAGGCGAGCCCGACGGAAACGCGCCCGAGCGAGTTCTTCCTGCGCGACCTGCCCCTTTTCCTCGACCACCTCGCGGTCGAGAAGGGGCTGGCCCGAAACTCGCTCGAGGCCTACCGGAGAGACCTGACCGCCTTCGGCCGCCACCTCGACGCGGAGGGGCTCTCGGCACCGGACGTGACCCGGGACGTCCTCGTGAGGTGGTTCGGCCTCTGCCGGTCAGCGGGGGCGTCGCCCCGTTCGATCGCGAGGGCGACCTCGGCGCTGCGCGGTCTCTTCCGCTTCCTCTTCGCCGAGAAGCGGATCGCCGCCGACCCCACCTCCGGCCTCGAGAACCCGCGGCGCTGGATGACTCTCCCGAAGCTGCTCGGCCGCGACGAGGTGGAGCGCCTCCTCGAGGCGCCCGACGTCGAGACCCCGAAGGGGCTTCGGAACAAGGCGATGTTCGAGCTCCTCTATGCGTGCGGAGTCCGGGTCTCCGAGCTCGCGACGCTCCGGGTCGGCTCGCTCCACCTCGCCGACGGTTTCGTCGTCGTGAAGGGGAAGGGCTCGAAGGAGCGGGTCGTCCCCGTGGCCGACTCCTCGGCACGCTGGGTCGTCCGCTGGATGGCCGGGCCCCGCGCCCGAGGGCGCGCGGCGGCCTCGCCGTGGCTCTTCCCGGGAACGGGCGGAAAGCCGGTGACGCGGCAGACGATCTTCCTGGCGATCAAGGCCGCGGCGCGGAAGGCCGGCCTCGATCCGGCGGCGGTCTCCCCGCACGTCCTGCGCCACTCGTTCGCGACCCACCTCGTCGACGGCGAGGCGGACCTCCGGGCCGTCCAGATGATGCTCGGGCACGCGAGCATCGCCACGACCGAGATCTACACGCACGTCTCGCGGGCCCGGGCCCGGCGCGTCTACGACAGGAGCCATCCCCGTGCGTAGGCTCCTCGCGTCGGCGCTCCTGGCCCTCCTCCTCCCGGCCGCGCCGGCCGCCTCCGCGCTCGTCGTCCTGACGGAAGGGCGCCACCTGAAGGCGGCCTCGTTCGAGCTCCAGGGAGAGGAGAAGATCCGGGTCGTCCTCGTCGGAGGGGGCGAGATCGTCCTCCCGATCGAAAGGGTCGAGCGGATCGTCGACGACGAGCTCGAGCCGTTCGCCGCGCCCGAGGAGCCGGCCGCTCCCGCTCCGAAGGCGTGGCCCTCGGTGCGCCAGTCGTCGGGACGGCCGCATTCGGCCCCCGCTCGCTGGGCCCGGCTCGTCGAGGAGGCGGCGGAGGCCCACCAGCTCGACCCGGCCCTCGTCGCGGCCGTGATCCACGTCGAATCGAGCTGGAAGCCCCGGGCCGTCTCGCCGAAGGGAGCCCGGGGGCTGATGCAGCTCATGCCCGCCACCGCGCGCCGGCTGGGCGTCTCCCGCTCGTTCGACCCGGTCCAGAACGTCGGCGGCGGCGCGCGTTACCTCTCGCTCCTCGCGAAGCGCTTCGGCGAGAACGAGGTGGAGAAGATCCTGGCGGCCTACAACGCCGGCGAGGGGGCCGTCGAGTCGTATGGCGGGATCCCGCCGTACCGCGAGACGCGCGCCTACGTGAGGAAGGTCCTCGCCCTCTGGACGGGCGAGCCGGCCGGCTCCTGACGCCCGGCCTCCTATACTCGCCCGCGTGTTCCGGACGGTTCGCGGATTCCTGATGCTCGCGCCTCCGGCCTTCCTGGCCGCGCTGATCGCCTACCTCTCCGCCGGGCCTCGGGCCGCGACCTCGTTCACCGTCTACCCGTTCCTGGTCGACGTCCTCGGCTCCGGCCTCCCGCGCTCGAACGTGGCCCGTTTCGTCGTCGTCACGACGCTCTTCTTCATCGTCCCTTACCTCGTCTCGGGCGTGCTCCTCCTCCTGGCGGACATCGGCAGCTCGGCCGCGGCCTCGCTCTGGAGGCGGGAGCGGCGGACCCCGGCGGCAGGACAGCGGCCGAGGCTCCTCGCGCCCGAGGCGTTCTGGACGCTCGTCGTGGCCGCGGTCCTCCTGGCGGCGGCGGCCGGCTCGCAGCTCCCGAAGGTGGCGCACGGCGGGGAGCTCCCGGGCGGCGTGAACGTGGCACCTGTCTTCGTCGCGGCCGTGCCGTTCGTCGCGCTCGCCTGCGCCCTCGCCCTCGCGGCGATCGCCTCGATTCCGAGGGCCGTCGCGCGGCGGATCGGCCCCCGGCAGCGTTCCGATGGCGGGCTATGATCGAGACGATGCCGTCCTTCGACACCGTCGTCGTCCTCGATTTCGGCTCCCAGTACACCCAGGTCATCGCCCGCCGGATCCGCGAGGCCCGGGTCCGCTCGATCGTCCTCCCGTACTCCGCCCCCGCCGCGGAGATCGAGGCCCTCGCGCCGAAGGGGATCGTCCTTTCCGGCGGGCCCTCGAGCGTCTACGACGAAAGGGCGCCGCGAGGCGACGAGAGGGTCTTCGACCTCGGGATCCCGGTCCTCGGCCTCTGCTACGGCATGCAGCTCATGGCGCTCCACTACGGCGGCAGTGTCGGCCGCGCGCCGGGGCGGGAATACGGTCGTGCCGTCGTGGACGTGACGGGCGGACGGCTCCTCGGGGCGCTCGGACCGCGGGAGACCGTCTGGATGAGCCACGGCGACCACGTGGAGACCGTGCCGGACGGGTTCACGGTGACGGCGCGGACGGCGAACGCCCCGGTCGCGGCCTTCGAGGACCCGAACCGGGCGCTCTACGGCCTCCAGTTCCACCCCGAGGTCCACCATACCGACCACGGCGCCGAGATGCTCGAGGCATTCCTCTACGGAGTCTGCGGATGCGCTCCGGGATGGACGATGGCCAGCTTCCGCGAGTCGGCCGTCGCGAAAATCCGCGAGACGGTTACCGAAGGCGTCGTCCTGGGTGCCCTCTCCGGCGGCGTCGACTCCACGGTCGCCGCCGTCCTGATCCGCGAGGCCGTGGGGGAGCGGTTCCGGGGGGTCTTCGTCGACACCGGCCTCCTCCGCAAGGACGAGGGGCGCCACGTGCTGGCGGCTTTCGGGCACCTCGGCCTCCCTGTCACGGGTGTCGACGCCTCCGAGCGCTTCCTCTCCGCGCTCGCGGGCGTGACCGACCCGGAGCGCAAGCGGAAGATCATCGGCGGCCTCTTCATCGACGTCTTCGCCGAGAACGCGAAAGCGGTGGACGGCGCGGCCTGGCTGGCGCAGGGGACCCTCTATCCCGACGTGATCGAGTCGGTCTCGATCCACGGGCCTTCGGCCGTCATCAAGACGCACCACAACGTCGGCGGCCTCCCGGCCAAGCTCGGGTTCCGGCTCGTCGAGCCGCTCCGGGAGCTCTTCAAGGACGAGGTGCGGCGCCTCGGCGAGGAGCTCGGCATCCCGCGCGACATGCTCTACCGGCATCCGTTCCCCGGGCCGGGGCTCGCGGTGCGGATCCCGGGCGAGATCACGCCCGAGCGCGTCCGGATCCTCCAGGAGGCGGACGCGATCTTCATGGAGGAGCTGCGGGCCTCGGGCGACTACGACCGGACGGCGCAGGCTTTCGCCGTCCTCCTGCCGGTCCGCACCGTCGGAGTGATGGGCGACGGCCGGACGTACGAGCACGTCGTCGCGCTCCGGGCGGTGACGACGATCGACTACATGACGGCCGACTGGGCCCGCCTCCCTCACGACCTCCTCGACCGGGCATCGCGACGCATCGTCGGAGAGGTCCGCGGCGTGAACCGGGTCGTCTACGACGTGACCTCCAAGCCGCCGGCGACGATCGAGTGGGAGTGAGCCCGGGGAGCGCTTCGTACCTTCCCCGGTGGCCGCCCTCCGGTCGGCAGTTGACAACCGGTCGCGACCGTGTTGTGCTGAAAGGGACCCGTTCCGTCTCCGACTGGCGGTGAGGACGGTGACAACTCGCTTCCCGTCGGCTCGGAATCGCGCCGACTCCCAAAACCGCTCGCCTCGGCGCGCACTGAAACAAGGACCTCGAGATCGAAATGAAGCTTTACGTCGGAAACCTCCCCTACACGATGGATGACGCCACCCTCCGCGGCCTGTTCGAGGGCTTCGGGGAAGTCCACTCCGCCCGCGTCGTGAGCGACCGCGATTCCGGCCAGTCGAAGGGCTTCGGATTCGTCGAGATGAACGACAGCGAGGCCCAGAGCGCGATGAGCGCCCTGAACGGCCAGGAGCACGGCGGCCGGACCCTGCGCGTCAACGAGGCCCGCCCGCAGGAAGCCCGCACGGGCGGCGGCGGCGGCGGCCGTGGCGGCTACGGCGGCGGCGGTGGCTACGGCGGTGGTGGCTACGGCGGCGGCCGCGGCCGCTACTAGTCCGTCCCGGTAGAAACCTGACACCTCGGGCCGGGGAGGGCGGAGCGATCCGTCCTCCCCGTCTCGCTTCGCGCCACTGCTCCGGGAGTTGGAGCCGACGCTGCCGGCGGCGGTTGCCGGGACCGTCGCGCTTCACTCTGGAGTCGCCGCCGACGTCCTCTGCGTGCGCGGCCGGGTTCGGCGATCCGAACGTCGTCCGCGCGGCGACCGCCTTCCGGGTCGTGGGATCGCCATCGGCGGTTCGGCGCGACGAGGAGAACGCCGATCCCCTCGAAACCCTACAGAGGGACGACCTCATCGCGTGCCCGATCGGCCCGTTTTCGATGCGCGCGAGGTCGCGAGGCTTTCGCGGCGCGACCTCCTTGCCGTCCGCGTGGCCGAAAGTTTCGCGCGTGCCCGTCACGGATTGCGGTCGCTCTCTGGGGCGTCGAGCGTATGCCAGCTACGACCTACGGAACGGAGGCCGGATCGCGACTCGCGCGCGGGACGTTTCAACGCGGGAGCCAGAGCCGGTTCGCGTGGTCTGCGTCATGGCGATGACCTCCTGCGGCAGTCCGGAAACCTGAGTTCGTACCCGGGCCTCGTCTCGAGACGCCTGCCTCCGTTCGAGTCCTGACGTACGAATACAAAACACCCGGTATGTTTTGTTCGCTTGCGAGTGATTCTCGAAATTCGCTAATTGCTTGATTGGAGAGCCGATTCCAGACTAGAGTCGCGTCTCCCGTGCGAAACGACAACGCGATGGTGGCTGGTGCGCGCGCGAGCCGTCCCATGGGCGCCCTGAAGGGCGCCGAAACGGTCTCTGCGCGGCGACACGTCGGACCCGCCTTGCGCAGGCCTCCTGTGACCGAGAGTCGAAGGGATCCTGTCGAGATGACTGGGGCAGGCACAACGAACGGTCCAGTCGAATTGCCTAATTCCTCGGGAAGGTCATCGCAGAGCCGGTGGAGACCGGCGAGAGGTCGGTTCACCGCGAAGGCGGATTCGAGGAGCTTATGCACT
>Ga0209310_1002272_pt1 | contig 12501 bp, 11 predicted proteins | sample AD_UKC030_MetaG_FD_184415 | JGI IMG/M metagenome (GOLD analysis project Ga0209310, IMG submission 184415) | Active sludge microbial communities of municipal wastewater-treating anaerobic digesters from USA - AD_UKC030_MetaG (SPAdes) (version 2) | ecosystem: Engineered > Bioreactor > Anaerobic >... | reverse complement strand
CATCGGTACATTGATCAGCTTTTGCGGATAGAGATGGAGGCCGCCGAGCAAGCTTTCGAGATCGCCGCCAGCTTCGCGCAGCGCCGCCAGCACCTGCAGCGCGGCAATCGTGCCATCACCTGTCGTATGCCGGTCGAGCGCCAGGATGTGCCCCGAGTTCTCGCCGCCGAACAGCCAGCCCTTGTCATGCAGCATTTCCACGACATAACGGTCGCCGACCGCGGCGCGTGCAAACGGGATGGCGATTTTGGCCAGTGCATGTTCGAGAGCCAAGTTGGTCATCAGGGTGCCGACGACCCCCTTGACCATGCCTGAGCCGTTCCGGTTCCGGACAATCGCGTAGAGCAACTGGTCGCCATCGTAGAGCTGCCCCTTGGCATCGACCATCTGCAGCCGGTCGGCGTCGCCGTCGAGCGCCACGCCAAGATCGGCGCCGTGGGCGAGGACCGCCTGGCAGAGCGCCTGCGGCACGGTGGCCCCGAAACCGTCGTTGATGTTCAGGCCGTTCGGCTGGGCACCGATCTCGATGACCTCGGCCCCCAGTTCGTGGAATACCGCTGGCGCGGTCTGATAAGCCGCGCCGTGTGCACAATCGACGACAATTTTGAGACCGCGCAGGTCGCGGTCGTTCGGAAAGGTGCTCTTGCAGAATTCGATATAGCGACCGCGAGCATCGTCGATGCGCTTCGCCCGGCCAAGATCGGCCGCCGGCACGCAAATCATCGGCTGATCGATGCCTGCCTCGATCGCGTGTTCGACGTCGTCAGGCAATTTGGTACCCTGCGCCGAGAAAAACTTGATGCCGTTATCGTAATAGGGGTTATGCGATGCCGAAATCACGATCCCCGCCTGCAGGCGCAGGGCCCGCGTCAGATAGGCGACCGCCGGTGTCGGGATCGGCCCGACCAGACAGATATCGACACCTGCCGCCGAAAATCCGGCCTCCAGCGCGGACTCCAGCATGTATCCGGAAAGCCGGGTGTCCTTGCCGATCAGGACTGCCGGCCGCTCACCATCGCGCACTTCGGCCATGTCGAGCAGCACCTTGCCTGCCGCATAGCCGAGGCGCATGACAAAATCGGGGGTAATCGGGGCCTGACCAACCCGGCCGCGTACGCCATCCGTACCAAAATATTTCCTGCTCATCGTGAACTCCCTGTTTCGATTGCCGCCATCACGGCCAGCGCATCGCGTGTTTCTTCGACATCATGGACGCGCAATATCCGGGCGCCATTGTGAACCGCCAGCACTGCTGCGGCAACACTCGCAGCGAGGCGCTGCTCCACCGGCCGGCCGGTGATGGCCCCGAGCATCGACTTGCGCGAGATGCCGGCCAGTAGTGGCAGGTCATCGACGGCCGTTGCGGTCAACGCCCGAAAAAGGGACAAATTGTGTTCCAGACTCTTGCCAAACCCGAAACCCGGATCGAGCACCAGGCGATTGTCATCAATGCCGGCCGACCGACAAGCAGCGACCCGCGCCGCGAGAAAGTCGCGCACTTCGCGTACCACGTCGTCGTAATGCGGCGCGACCTGCATCGTCCCCGGTTCGCCCCGCATGTGCATCAGGCACACGGCGCAATCGCTGTCGGCAACGGCAGCAAGTGCACCGACATGGCGCAGGGCGCTGATATCGTTGATCATCGACGCGCCGGCGCCGAGAGCAGCGCGCATCACTGCCGGCTTGTAGGTATCGACGGAAACCGGCACACCCCAATCGGCGACTTCCCGCAGGACGGGCAGCAAGCGGCGCAGTTCTTCGTCCTCCGGCGTCTGGATGGCTCCCGGGCGCGACGACTCGGCGCCGAGATCCAGTATATCGGCGCCGGCATCGAACTGGTGCCGGGCCAGCGCGGTGGCGCGCGCGACATCCGTCCCCGTCCCGTCTCCGGAAAAGGAATCCGGCGTGAGATTGACGATACCCATGATGAGCGGGCGGTCGAGAGGCAACCGGAAACGGCCGCAGTGGAGAATGGACATGACAGAAAAATAAAGGCCGGGAGAAAACTCCCGGCCGCTGTTCGCTCCGCTGTGATCAGGCCGGTGCCGCTGCGCTCGGCTCGGCACCCGGCGTATCGTTCGGGGTCGAGGTACGCGGCGCATTCTGCGTCGGCTTCGGCGGCCGCGGCGGCTTGCCGTCCATGATGTCGTCGATCTGCTCGGAGTCGAGCGTTTCCCACTCGAGCAACGCATGGGCCATCGCTTCTACCTTGTCGCGATTTTCTTCCAGCATCTTCCGTGCCAACGCGTACTGCTGTTCGATGATGCGACCGATCTCGGCATCGACCTTCTGCATCGTCGCCTCGGAGACATTCTTGTGCTGAGTCACCGAGTGGCCAAGGAAGACCTCGCCTTCGTTCTCGCCATAGACCATGACCCCGAGGTCGGACATGCCGTAACGCGTCACCATGTCGCGCGCCATTGCCGTGGCGCGCTCGAAATCGTTGGAGGCTCCGGTCGTCATCTGGTCCATGAACAGTTCTTCGGCGATCCGGCCACCGAACAACACGGCGATACGGCTCATCAGGTAGGTACGGTCATAGGCATAACGATCCTGTTCGGGCAACTGCATGGTCAGGCCAAGCGCCCGGCCGCGCGGGATGATCGTGACCTTGTGCACCGGATCGGATTTGGGCATCAGTTTGGCGATGACGGCATGTCCGGATTCATGATAGGCAGTATTGCGCTTCTCTTCTTCAGACATCACCATGCTGCGGCGCTCGGCACCCATCATGATCTTGTCCTTGGCCTTCTCGAAGTCGTCCATGTCGACCAGGCGCTTGTTGCCGCGCGCCGCGAACAAGGCGGCCTCATTGACCAGATTGGCCAGATCGGCGCCGGAAAACCCGGGCGTGCCGCGGGCAATAATGCCGGCCTTGACGTCGTCAGCAATCGGCACCTTGCGCATGTGCACCGTGAGGATTTCCTCGCGTCCGCGGATATCGGGTAGCGGAACGACAACCTGGCGGTCGAAGCGGCCCGGGCGCAGCAAGGCCGGATCGAGGATGTCCGGACGGTTGGTCGCGGCGATAACGATGATGCTGGAGTGGCCTTCGAAACCGTCCATTTCGACCAGCATCTGGTTCAGTGTCTGCTCGCGCTCATCGTTACCGCCACCGAGGCCGGCGCCGCGATGGCGGCCGACAGCGTCGATTTCATCGATGAAGATGATGCACGGCGCGTGTTTCTTGGCATTCTCGAACATGTCGCGCACGCGTGCGGCACCGACGCCGACAAACATCTCGACGAAATCGGAGCCGGAAATGCTGAAGAACGGGACCTTGGCTTCACCGGCGATCGCCCGTGCCAGCAAGGTCTTGCCGGTGCCCGGGTTGCCAACCATCAGCACGCCCTTGGGAATATGGCCGCCAAGCTTCTGGAACTTGGAGGGATCGCGCAGGTAATCGACCAATTCCTGCACTTCTTCCTTGGCTTCGTCGCAACCGGCGACATCAGCGAAGGTCACGGTATTCTGCGCTTCATCGGTCATCCGGGCGCGTGACTTGCCGAACGAGAAGGCGCCGCCTTTGCCGCCGCCCTGCATCTGGCGCATGAAGAAGACCCAGACGCCGATCAATAGCAGCATCGGGAACCAGCTGACGAAAATGCTCATCAGGAAGGATTGTTCCTCTTCCGGCTTGGCCTCGACCTTGACGCCGTTCTTGAGGAGGTCGGAAACCATCCACAGGTCGGGCGGCGCGTAGGACGTGATGCGCTTGCCTTCGGTGGTCGTCGCCTTCAGCGTGCGTCCCTCGATCAGCACCTTGCTGATATGGCCCTGCTTGACCTCTTCGAGGAACTGCGAGTATTCCATCGAACCCTGCGCAACCTGACGGGTGTTGAACTGATTGAACACCGTCATCAGCACAAGGCCGATGACCATCCAGATTGCGAGATTTTTGAACATGTTGTTCAAGCTTGCTCTCCTTGTACTGCTACGAGCGATAAAAACGCCATTGTAAACAAATATTTCAACGCAAAACACGACCGAGCAAATAAAGCTCGGCACTTCTGTCGCGCGAAGCGTCCGGTTTGCGTACGACAACCGTCCGAAAGACCTCGCGCATCGACCGGAGAAACGACTCGTAATCCGTACCCTGAAAAACTTTGACCAGAAAACTGCCATCCGGTTTCAGGTGGGCTTTGGAAAACTCAAGACCAAGTTCTGCAAGGTACATCACGCGCGCCTGATCGACCAGCGGCACTCCTGACATATTGGGGGCCATGTCGGACATTACAAGCCCCACCCGCCGCCCATTCAGCTTTTCTTCCAGTTTGTGCAGCACATCATCCTCGCGAAAATCACCCCGGATGAAGTCGACACCATGAATCGGCTCCATTTCGAGAAGATCGAGCGCCAGCACCATGCCGCCATCGCCGACCCGCCTGGCGGCCACCTGCGACCAGCCACCGGGCGTCGCGCCGAGGTCGACGACCACCTCGCCACGCCGCAACAGCTTGTCCTTGGCGTCGATCTCGATCAGCTTGAAAGCGGCCCGCGAGCGCCAGCCCTCCTTTTTGGCGAGTTGCACGTACGGGTCATTTACATGCTCCTGCATCCAGGCTTTGCTGGTTCTGGTTCTTTTCATTCGGTAAAATGCCGTTTTTGAAAGGTTTACTATGCTGCAGTTATCGTCCGAGATGCGCCGTGAATTGCGCGCCCGCGCTCACAATCTGAATCCTGTCGTGTCGATCGCCGAGAATGGCCTGACACCGGCCGTGCTCAAGGAAATCGACGTCAATCTCAAAGCCCACGAACTGATCAAGGTTCGCGTCTATGGCGACAGCCGTGACAATCGCATCGCCTATCTCGAACAGATCTGCGCCGACCTTGACGCCGCGCCGGTTCAGCATATCGGCAAACTGCTGGTGGTGTACCGCCCTGCCGAAAAACCGGCCGTTGCGGTCAACCCGGAAAAAAATCCGAAATCGCGGCGCCTGGCATCCGCCCCGCGCAAGAGCAAGCGCAGCTTCCAAGGCTGACTACCGCGCTCCCCGGTTGGCCCATACCACCAGCCACAGGCCAAGCAGGCTCTGCACCAGATAAAACATACTGGAAGCGCCATGCCACGCCGCAAAGCGGTCGCGCAACACGCTTTGCATGACCTCGCGCGGCAGGGCGTCGGCTTTGAGCTGTGCCATCAAGGGCTGAATACCAAACTGGCTGGCCGCTACCAGAATGGCCATCAACAGCACCAGCCAGAAGATGCCACGCCTGAAGACCTGACTACCGCAGCGGACGAGCAGAAAAACCAGCAGATAAGCGGCGCTGCCGAGGCCAACCCAGCCGATCAGCGCAAACAGCTTGCCGGCCACCATGCCCGCCAGCTGGCGATCGCCAAGGCTTGAAAAGAGCACCGGCACTGCCAGGTAGCCGATCGCCCACATCCCGCCCACCCACAGCGTGATGACAGCGAAATAGAGGGCTTCGGACAGATTGCGCACCGGCGATTACTCGTAGCGGACGTCGATCACTTCGAATTCCCGGATGCCGCCCGGCGCCTGCACCTGGGCGATGTCGCCGGCGTACTTGCCGATCAGCGCGCGCGCCATCGGCGAGGCGATCGACAGCTTGCCCGCCTTGATGTCGGCCTCGTCCTCGCCGACGATCTGGTAGGTTACCGCATCACCAGAATCCTGATCCTCGATCTCCACCGTTGCGCCGAAGACGCAGCGGCCGTCGGCATCGAGCAGCTTGGGGTCGATGACCTGGGCGTTCGACAGCTTGCCCTCGACCTCCTGAATCCGCCCCTCGACAAAGCCCTGACGCTCCTTGGCCGCGTCGTACTCGGCATTTTCGGACAAATCGCCATGCGCGCGCGCCTCGGCGATCGCCGCAATCACCGCCGGGCGATCAACAGTCTTCAAGCGCTGCAGTTCGGTTCGCAATTTCTCGGCACCGGCTACGGTCAACGGAACTTTACTCATCATTTATTCCAGCAAAAGCAAACCGCCGGCGCCCGAACGGGACGGCCCGGCGGCTTTGGTTTGTGTCAGTGCAACTGCTCGTGCAACGCGTGAATCGGATAGACCATCAATTCGCCGCAGTTGCGAATCCCTTCCGCAGCGGCCTCGGCACCCCAGATCGTCGTATACATTGTCACCCGCGCCTGCAAACCCGAGGTGCGGATCGACCGCGAATCGTTGATCGCCAGACGTTTTTCTTCAACGGTATTGATGATCAGCGAAATCTCGTTGTTCTTGATCATGTCCACCACATGCGGCCGGCCTTCGGTGACCTTGTTGGCGACCTGCACCGGCAGACCTGCCACCTCGATGGCGTGTGCCGTGCCCCGCGTTGCCACCAAGTGGAAACCGGCTTCGGTCAGATGACGGGCGATCTCGACCGCCTTCGGCTTGTCACCGTCCTTGACCGACAGAAAGGCCTTGCCCGACGCAGGCAATTTGACGCCGGCCGCCAGTTGCGACTTGATGAAAGCTTCGGCGAAAGTGACGCCGACGCCCATGACTTCGCCGGTCGACTTCATTTCCGGACCAAGAATGGTATCGACACCCGGGAACTTGACGAAGGGGAAGACGGCTTCCTTGACCGAGAAGTACGGTGGAATGACTTCGCCGGTCACGCCCTGGTCGGCAAGGCTGCGCCCGGCCATGCAGCGCGCGGCAATCTTGGCCAGCTGCAGGCCGGTGGCCTTGGACACGAAGGGCACGGTGCGCGAAGCACGCGGATTGACTTCCAGCACGTAGACTTCTTCGTCCTTGATCGCGAACTGCACGTTCATCAGACCGCAGACGTTCAACGCCTTGGCCATCAGCTTGGTCTGGCGACGCAGTTCGACCTGCACTTCGGCGCCCAGCGAATACGGCGGCAGCGAGCAGGCCGAGTCGCCTGAGTGCACGCCGGCCTGTTCGATGTGCTCCATGACGCCGCCGATGATGACTTCGTCGCCATCGGACAGGGCATCGACATCGACCTCGACAGCATCGTTCAGGAAGCGGTCGAGCAGCACCGGTGAATCATGCGACACCTTGACCGCCTCGCGCATGTAGCGCTCGAGATCCTTCTGCTCGTGGACAATTTCCATGGCCCGGCCACCCAGCACGTAGGATGGCCGAACGACCAGCGGATAACCGATTTCCTGTGCCAGGCGCAACGCGTCTTCCTCGGTGCGGGCCGTGCGATTCGGCGGCTGCTTGAGGCCGAGTTCGTGCAACAGCTTCTGGAAGCGCTCGCGGTCTTCGGCAATGTCAATCGACTCCGGCGTCGTGCCGATGATCGGCACGCCGTTGGCTTCCAGCGCCAGGGCCAGCTTGAGCGGGGTCTGGCCGCCGTACTGGACGATGACGCCGACCGGCTTCTCGATGGCGACGATTTCCAGCACGTCTTCCAGGGTCAGCGGCTCGAAGTACAGGCGATCCGATGTATCGTAGTCGGTGGAAACGGTTTCCGGATTGCAGTTGACCATGATCGTTTCGTAACCGTCTTCACGCATCGCCATCGCGGCATGCACGCAGCAGTAGTCGAATTCGATGCCCTGACCGATGCGGTTCGGACCACCGCCCAGCACCATGATCTTCTTCTTGTCGGTCGGGTTGGCCTCGCACTCGTCCTCGTAGGTCGAGTACATGTAGGCAGTATCCGTCGAGAATTCTGCAGCGCAGGTATCGACGCGCTTGTAAACCGGGCGGACGCCCAGTTCGTGACGGCGCTTGCGAAACTCTGACTCATTCGTTTTCAGCAGATAGGCCAGACGACGGTCGGCAAAGCCCTTGCGCTTGAGGTAGCGAATCTCTTCCGCGGTCAACGTCGAAAAATCGCGTTTTTCCACTTCCAGTTCGAGATCGACGATCTCCTTGATCTGAACCAGGAACCATGGGTCGATCTTGGTCAGGTCGAACACCTTGTCGACCGTCATGCCGACGCCGAAGGCATCGGCGACGTACCACAGGCGGTCAGGCGTCGGCCGTGACAATTGCTCGTCGATGGTTTCCGGGTCGACCGATTTCAGGTTGAAGCCATCCACACCAACCTCCAGACCACGCAAGGCTTTCTGCAGTGACTCCTGGAAGGTGCGACCGATGGCCATCACTTCGCCGACTGACTTCATCTGTGTGGTCAGCGTCGAATCGGCCTGCGGGAATTTCTCGAAGGCGAAACGCGGCACCTTGGTCACGACGTAGTCGATCGACGGCTCGAACGAGGCCGGCGTCTTGCCGCCGGTGATGTCGTTGGCCAGTTCGTCGAGGGTGTAGCCGACCGACAGTTTGGCGGCGATCTTGGCGATCGGGAAACCGGTGGCCTTGGAGGCCAGCGCCGACGAACGGGAAACGCGCGGGTTCATCTCGATGACGATCATCCGGCCGTCCTTCGGATTGATCGAGAACTGCACGTTTGAACCGCCGGTATCGACGCCAACCTCGCGCAGCACGGCGATCGAGGCGTTGCGCAGGATCTGGTATTCCTTGTCGGTCAGCGTCTGGGCCGGTGCGACGGTGATCGAGTCGCCGGTATGGACGCCCATCGGATCGAGGTTTTCGATCGAGCAGATGATGATGCAATTATCCGCCTTGTCGCGGACGACCTCCATCTCATATTCCTTCCAGCCGAGCATCGATTCCTCGATCAGCAACTCATTGGTCGGCGATGCTTCGAGACCGCGCTTGCAGATGGTCTCGAACTCTTCCATGTTGTAGGCGATGCCACCACCGGTGCCGCCCAGCGTGAAGGACGGGCGGATGATGGTTGGGAAGCCGATTGCCGCCTGCACCTGGTAGGCCTCTTCCATGCTGTGCGCGGTCGCTGACTTGGCCGAACCAAGGCCGATCTTGGTCATCGCGTCCTTGAACTTCTGGCGGTCCTCGGCCTTGTCGATGGCCTCCTTGGATGCGCCGATCAGTTCGACGCCGAACTTGGCAAGCACGCCCTCACGGTCGAGGTCGAGCGCACAGTTCAGCGCCGTCTGGCCACCCATGGTCGGCAGCAGCGCATCCGGGCGCTCCTTCTCGATGATCTTGGCGACGACCTGCCAAGTGATCGGCTCGATGTAGGTGACGTCGGCCATTTCCGGGTCGGTCATGATCGTCGCCGGGTTAGAATTCACCAAGATGACCTTGTAACCCTCTTCGCGCAGGGCCTTGCAGGCCTGTGCGCCGGAGTAGTCGAATTCGCAGGCCTGACCGATGATGATCGGGCCGGCGCCAATAATCAAAACACTTTTTATGTCTGTACGTTTCGGCATTTTTTGTCTTTCGCCTTATTGCGCGTTGTTCAGCGCTGCGACGCCGCGCGTCATGCTGTCGAGGAAGCGGTCGAACAGGTAGGCCACGTCGTGCGGGCCGGGGCTGGCTTCCGGGTGCCCCTGGAAGGAGAAGGCCGGCACGTCGGTGCGGGCGATGCCTTGCAGGGAACCGTCGAACAGCGACACATGGGTGGCGCGCAGGTTTTTTGGCAAAGTTTCGGCGTCGACCGCGAAACCGTGGTTCTGGCTGGTAATCAGCACCTGGCCGGTATCCATGTCCTTGACTGGGTGGTTGGCGCCGTGGTGGCCGAACTTCATCTTCAAGGTTTTCGCGCCCGAGGCGAGTGCCAGCAACTGGTGGCCGAGGCAGATACCGAAAGTCGGGATACCACGGTCGAGGAATTCGCGGATCGCGGTGATCGCGTAATCGCAAGGCTCTGGATCACCGGGACCATTGGACAGAAAAACGCCGTTCGGCTGCAACGCCAGCACTTCGGCGGCCGGCGTCTGGGCCGGCACGACGGTCAGTTTGCAGCCACGCTCGGCGAGCATGCGCAGGATGTTGCGCTTGACGCCAAAATCGTAGGCGACGACATGAAAACGTGGTTCCGGGCCGGTTTCGTAGCCTTTGAGCGTCCATTCGCCCTCGTTCCAGCCGTAACCGGCCTTGGCCGACACCACCTTGGCCAGATCCATGCCGGCCAGACCGGGGAAGGCCCTGGCCATCGACAGAGCCTTTGCCTCGTCGACCACACCGGCCAGGATACAGCCGGCCTGGGCGCCTTTTTCGCGCAGAATGCGGGTCAGTTTGCGCGTATCGATACCGGCGATGGCGACGATACCGTGCTTCTTGAGATAGGACGAGAGATCGTCCTCGCAACGCCAGTTCGAGGCGCGCCGCGGCAGGTCGCGGATGACCAGGCCGGCGGCGTAATTGGCGCCGGATTCGAAATCTTCGGCGTTGCAACCGGTATTGCCGATATGCGGGTAGGTCAGCGTGACGATCTGCCGACAATAAGAAGGGTCGGTGAGGATTTCCTGGTAACCCGACATGGCGGTGTTGAAAACGACTTCGCCGCTGGCCACGCCATCCGCGCCGATGGATTGCCCCTTGAATACCGTTCCGTCGGCGAGGGCGAGAATGGCGGGTATGGTTGAGGGCAGTAATGGCACGACCGACGCTCCTAGAATTCTATTTTTGCATGTGCCAAGCGGGAAGGCTTGCGCCTCCCCGCTTGTGCTTTTTAACCTGCTGATTTTAGCCGTAAACAGCCTGTTCAGGCAAGTTCAGCGTTCTCTGGAACCCGCCGATTCAGCGCAGGCCGAGCACATCCTGCATGTCGAACAGGCCGTTCTGGCGTCCGGCCAGGAAGCGCGCAGCACGCATGCTGCCCAGCGCGTAAGGCATACGGCTGCCAGCCTTGTGGGTGATTTCGACGCGCTCGCCGATACCGCAGAACATCGCGGTGTGATCGCCGACGATATCGCCACCGCGCACCGTCGCAAAACCGATCATGGACGGGTCGCGCTCGCCGGTCACGCCTTCACGGCCATAGACGGCGCATTCCTTGAGGTCGCGCCCGAGCGCGCCGGCGACGACTTCGCCCATGCGCAACGCGGTCCCCGAAGGCGCATCGATCTTCAGGCGATGGTGCGCCTCGACAATCTCGATGTCGTAACCTTGATTAAGAATCCGCGCCGCGGTTTCGAGCAGCTTGAAGACCAGATTGACGCCGACCGCCATGTTCGGCGCAAAAACGACCGGGATGTCGCGCGCGGCAGCAGCAATCGCCGACTTGCCTTCCGCCTCAAAGCCGGTAGTGCCGATGACCATCGCGACACCTGCCTGACGGCAGCGTTCGAGGTGTTCGAGCGTGCCTTGCGGCCGCGTGAAATCGATCAGGCAATCGATGCCGGCAAGGCCGCCAGCCAGATCATCGCTGACCCGCAGTTCACTTGCCAGCCCGGTCAGTTGCCCGACGCTCTGACCGATCGCCGGGCTGCCCGGCACATCGAAGGCACCGCCGAGAGCGACGCCATCATCCTTCAGCGCAACTTCCAGCAGCATGCGCCCCATGCGCCCGCTGGCGCCGACAATACCGATTCGTGTCTTGCTCATGATCAGAATCCGATCGAATGCATCATGCCACGGAAGAAACCCTCCCCCTCGGGCGGCGGCATTGGCGATCCGTCAGCCGGCAGGGTGCCGAAATCAACCAGTCGCGTCTGCGTCTTCGGAATTGCCAAGTCATCCGGGTCACCACCCGAGACATCGCCTGCAACGCGCTCAAGGAGATTGTCCTGGCTGAAATAGACAGAAAACTGCCGGGTTTCGAGTGCACCGGTCCGACCGTTGCGGTAACTGTAAACATAGTCCCAGCGATGCTGGTGGAAAACATCGGTCAGCAGCGGTGAGCCGAGGATATAGCGCACCTGCTCGCGCGTCTGACCGGGCTTGAGCTGAGCGACCATTTCCTGGGTCAGCACATTGCCCTGCTGGATGTCGATCTTGTAAGCATTGAAGCTGCTGCACGCCACAAGCAGCGAACAGACAGCACCGAGAATGAGCAAGCGGTAACGGAACATACGGAAATCCGAAGTTTCTCAAACATCTTTGAAGCGGTATATGATACCCGAAATCACGCTGGCACCGCCCCCGACCACTTAACGGACACAAAAACGATGAGCGACCCGCAAAGCCTCAAGAACATGGGGCTCAAGGCCACTTTTCCGCGCCTCAAGATTCTCGAGCTGTTCGAAAAGAGCAGCCTGCGCCACATGACCGCCGAAGATGTCTACCGGATGCTGATCGCGGAAAACATGGATATCGGCCTTGCCACGGTCTACCGGGTGCTGACCCAGTTCGAGCAGGCCGGCCTGCTGGAGCGCCATTTTTTCGAATCCGGCAAGGCCGTTTTCGAGATCAACCACGGCAAGCATCACGACCATCTGGTCTGCGTCGATTGCGGCAAGGTCGAGGAATTCTACGATCCGGAAATCGAGCGCCGACAAAACAAGATTGCCGAGGAGCGCGGCTTCGCCATCCAGGACCACGCACTCTACCTCTACGCGCACTGCACCAAGGCCACCTGCCCGAACCGGGAAAAGATCAACAAGTCCTGACCACGAAGTCCTGAGCGCGCCACTCCATGCCTGATTTCGCGACCTGGATTTCCGGCCCGTGGCTAGCTTCGGCCGGAACCACGTTTCTCATCGTCGCCCTGGCCGAAATCGGCGACAAGAGCCAGCTGGTCTGCATGACGCTGGCTGCCCGCCACCGCGGCCTGCCGGTGGTCATTGGC
>Ga0209310_1002267_pt1 | contig 12518 bp, 9 predicted proteins | sample AD_UKC030_MetaG_FD_184415 | JGI IMG/M metagenome (GOLD analysis project Ga0209310, IMG submission 184415) | Active sludge microbial communities of municipal wastewater-treating anaerobic digesters from USA - AD_UKC030_MetaG (SPAdes) (version 2) | ecosystem: Engineered > Bioreactor > Anaerobic >... | reverse complement strand
CTCCCCCCCAAACGGTCCAAACACCCCAAACAGCGCAAACGCCACAAACACCCCAAACAGGCCAAACACCCCAAACGGGACCGTTTGGGCTAGAGACCCCACCCCAAACGGTGCCCAAACGGTCCATACGCTTTGTGGGAGCGGCTTTAGGTGGGTACCGTTTGGGCGTTTGGGCTGTTTGGGGGTACGAAGGGAGACCACCCAAAAACCGGTGGCCCGGAGCCGGGAAACCGTGATCCAGAGAGGAAAGAAGCGTTACCCCGTCCGGCCGAGCGGCCAAAAGATGGACGGGGGAACGCCGAAGAAAAACCCGCCAAAACGCGGATCGCCTACGGCGACCCGCGCGGGAGCCGGAACCGTGGCGGTCGTCCGCCGGACGCCCACCACGGGGAACCAAAAGCCCGGAACCGTTGCACCTGGAAAATGACAATAGATGACGCAGGATGACACATAATTTCCCGGTGCAACTCCCGAAGAGCCGGACCCCGCCGGACGGCGAGCGCCGCCCGAACGCGGAATCGGTGGAGTTGCGCCGGGGTTTTCGGATCGGCGCAACCGACGGAAGAACGCGGTAGCGCACCCGGACGGGGAAGCCCCGACCGGGCAAACGCGCACAAGCACCATTTGGAAATAAGCGGTAGCGGCCCGACCGGGAGCCCGGAACGGTTGCCGCTCTTGATTTGGAATTCGCCGGAACCCGCCGCCGGCCTTGCGTTCGGGAAGGCCGCTTCTCGTCCTGTTAAACCGGCCCGGGGTTCGGCAAGTCGCTTCGCTCCTCCGCCTCACCACCAGGCCGGTTTTCGGAAAGGCCCTCTCCGGCGCGAAAAGCGCGCCTCCGAAAGCGGGCCTTTCCGCAGGTCGAGAAAACGCCCGCCTACGCACCCCTCGCGGGGCGCTCCGGCCGGACGTTTACCGCGGCCTCCCCTTCGTTTCCCGGCAACGTCTCCGGTTGATCCGGCCCGGCGAATGGAGAACCAAAAGAAAGAACCAACAGAAGGAACCCACCCCCAGGCCGGGCGGGGCCTGGTCCCGGCTTGCTCCGGGAGGCGCGTTCGTGGCCTTTCGTTCGTCCGGTCGTGTTTTTTGGCTGACGCCAAAAAACAGGGGTGGGGGTTAGCTCCGGGGCAGGCTGCGGGCGGGGCGGGTCATGCTTTTTTTCACTCCGCTTCGCTCCGTAAAAAAAAGCACCGGGCTGTCCGCTCCGCTAGGCAAAACCCGCGCCAGTCCCGGCCCTCCCTGGCCGGTCTTGTCACGGGTTTTGCGGCGTCGCCGTCTGATAAGTGATCACTTATCAGACGCATCCCTTGCCCCGCCCCGTCCTCGGGCTCCGCCCGGCCGGAGCCGGCCGGGGTCGCCTTTACATAATGCCTTCATTATGCAAACCTGCCCCTCCGCCAACCCCCACCCCGCCGCGCTTCGCGCGGCCGACCGTCCCGGGCATCGGCAACCCGCCCCCAACGCCCGCCTCCGCACCCCTACGGGATGCTCCGGCCGGACGTTGGGGGCGGGTTGCCTCGTGCTGTCATCGTGGCCTTTGTGGTATGAGCGAGTTTCCCCCGGTGCGTCCCTTCCCGCGACCGGAAGGAAAAAACCGGTTGCCTCCGAAATCCCCCGGTGCTAAAATGTGTTTGTAGTGAATACAAATGAATAAGAGGTGATCCTATGCCGCGCGTCTATACGGTCCGTCTTCCCGATCTTCTTGGTAAGAAAATCCGCATCAGAGCCGATCTTGAACACCGTTCCATTTCGGAACAGATCAAGAAATACCTTTACGATGCCTTGTTGTGTGAGGAAAACCCCGATGTACCGCTTTCTTTCATCAAGGAAACCCTTGAAGCAAAAGAAGAAATGAAGGCTGGAATCAGCCAGGAATACGAGTTCGGCGTAATGAAATGAAAATCTCTGTCTCAAATGCCTTTCTTCGATTCAAGAAGAAATCAAATAAAAACATTCAGCTAGAGATTGATGAACAGGTAAAAAAGATCCTTGAGAACCCGGAAATCGGGGAATTGAAAAAGGGGGATCTACGCGGAATTCGCGTTCACAAGTTCAAAATAAAGAGTCAACTGTATCTCATTTCCTATGAGGTAACGGGCGAAACCCTGAATCTATACGTGATTGGCCCGCACGAAAATTTCTACGACCGTTTGAAAAACCTCTTGTACTGAGATGAGTTGCACTCCGTTTCATGCGAAATATCTAGCCTATGAACTGACGAAACGCTGTCCTTCGGACAGCGTGGAAAAGCTTGCCGGGGCCCTTTCTGATGCTCAGGTAGACTTGAACCCTCATCAGGTCGAAGCGGCTCTTTTCGCGTTCCGCTCCCCGCTTTCCAAAGGGGCGATTCTCGCCGATGAAGTCGGCCTTGGAAAGACCATTGAAGCCGGTATCTTGTTGGCCCAAAAATGGGCCGAGCGTTCCCGCCGCCTTTTGGTCATCGTTCCGGCCAATCTTCGCAAGCAATGGAGCCAGGAACTAGCCGAGAAATTTTTCCTGCCGTCTCTTCTTCTCGAAAACCGGTCTTTTAACGATGAGATCCGCAAAGGGAACTTGAACCCCTTCAATCAGGATTCAGTCATCATTTGCTCATACCAATTCGCCCGCGCGAAAGAACCGTATATCCGTCAAGTCCCTTGGAACCTGGTTGTGGTCGATGAAGCCCACCGCTTGCGGAACGTCTATAAGCCCTCAAACAAAATCGCCCAGGCCATCAAATCCGCTATCACTCCGTTTCAAAAGGTTCTGCTCACCGCGACCCCCCTTCAAAACTCGCTTCTTGAGCTATACGGGCTGATCAGCGTCATCGACGATTTTACATTCGGCGACGTGAAAAGCTTCAAGGTCCAGTTTGCCCGCCTGACCGATGATGAAGACTATTCCAAGCTGAAAGAGCGTCTTCGCCCGATCTGCAAAAGGACGCTCCGCAAGCAGGTTTTGGAGTATGTGAAATACACCAACCGGCACGCCCTGGTTCAGGAGTTTACTCCATCACCCGAAGAACAACGCCTATACGAGCTTGTTTCCGACTATCTCCAACGCCCGAACTTGTACGCCCTCCCGGCCAGTCAACGCCAGTTGATGACCCTCATTTTGCGAAAGCTCCTTGCCTCTTCAACCTATGCCATTTCCGGCACTCTCGAAGGGTTGGCCCAGCGGCTTGAACTTGTAGCCGCCGCCGCCGAAGTGGCGCAGAACGCCCCGGAAGCGACCATTGAGGACCTCGAAGCCCTTCCCGAGCTTGAAGACGAATGGGCGGAAGACGACGACGATACCGAAACCGCCGAAAAGCCGGACCTCAAGAAGCTTTCCCCTGAACAGCTTCAAGAGTTGCGCGCCGAAATGGAGACCCTCCGGGCCTTTCACCGGTTGGCCGGCTCGATCGTGAAGAACTCAAAAGGGGAGGTTTTGTTGACCGCATTACGGCGCGGCTTTGCCGCCGCCGCCGAAGCCCAGAAGAACAAGGGCGCCGCCGTCCTTCAGCCGAAAGCCCTTGTCTTTACCGAATCCCGACGCACCCAGGACTATCTTTTCCGGATTCTTGAACAAACCGAATTTGCCGGAAAGGTGGTTCTGTTCAACGGTTCGAACACTGACCCGAAGTCCCGTGAGATCTACCAGAAATGGCTTGATCGGCACTCTGGCACCGACCGCGTAAGCGGCTCACCCACCGCCGACAAACGCGCCGCCCTGGTCGATTACTTCCGGGACGAAGCCGCGATCATGATAGCCACCGAGGCAGCGGCGGAAGGCATCAATCTTCAATTCTGCAACCTGGTCGTCAACTATGACCTCCCTTGGAACCCCCAGCGCATCGAACAGCGCATAGGCCGCTGTCACCGCTACGGCCAGAAATTTGACGTGGTAGTGGTGAACTTCCTCAACAAGGCGAACGCCGCCGACCAGCGGGTTTACGAGCTTCTTGACGAAAAATTCCGGTTGTTTGATGGGGTGTTCGGTGCTAGTGATGAGGTTCTCGGGGCCATTGAATCCGGCGTGGACTTCGAAAAGCGCATCATTGGCATTTATCAGCGGTGCCGCACTCCCGAACAGATAACCTATGAATTTGACCAGCTTCAACAGGATCTTGACGCCCAGATCGACGACAAACGCCGTGAAGCCCGGGAAATGCTTCTCAACAACTTCGATCAAGAGGTGGTCGAGAAAGTCCGGGTTGCCAGTGAAGACTATCTAGGCCGGTTTGATGATTGGCTATGGCGTCTCACTCGCTTCTTTTTGGCTCCCCATGCCGATTTCGAGGAATCAACCCATTCCTTTGTTTTGCGGAAAAACCCCTTTGACGGAAACACGATTCACCCCGGCCCGTATCGTATGGGGAAGCGTGTAGAGGACGTAAACACCTACCGCCTGGGGCATCCCTTGGCCCAGAAAATTCTTGCCCATTGCAAGGCCCTCAATCCCCCCCCGGGGGAAGTGATCTTCGAGTATTCCGCCAGCGGTAAGAAAATAACTTCCCTTGATCCTTTGGTGACTCAACGCGGGTGGTTGTCCTGCGAATGTCTCACCCTTGCCGCGTTTGAGGTTGAAGACCATCTTGTTTTTGCCGGGTTGACCGATGATGGCGAGATCCTCGATTCCGGCCAATGCCGCCGGTTGTTCGATCTTCCCGCGAGCTGTAAAACCCTTCCAGCCTCGCGCCGTCCGGATGTTTCCGAACTCGGGGAATGCCTCGACGCCCAACGGAAGAGCATTGCCGAACAAATCCAGAACAAGAACGGGGTGTATTTTGACTCCGAAATGGACAAACTCGACCGGTGGGCCGATGACCGGCGAAACTCCTTGAAAACAGTTCTGGCAGAGCTTGACGACGCTATCAAGCAGATGAAGAAAGACGCCCGCCTTGCTCCGAACCTCCCGACCAAACTTGAGCTTCAACGGAAATTGCGCCAGCTCGAAAACAAGAGAAACGAAGCCTGGAAAGAGTTTGACGAGTCTTCGCGGGAAATAGACCGGCAGAAAGATTCCTTGCTCGACGAGATCAGCCGACGTTTAGAACAGAAGACCGAACGCCGCGAATTGTTTACAATTCGCTGGCAAGTGGTTTGATATTTGTAAATTTTACCAGTGAAGAAGAGGAACCCATGAATAAAAGGGACACCGAAACAGCAGTTGAACTTGAGAAGCTTGACCTTCGCTCTCATGAAATAGCCGCCGATAAAGCCGCCGAACTCTTGCGCCTTTTTCCGGAGATCCGCACCGAAGGCGGAAAGATTGATTTCGACCGTCTGAAGCGGGTTCTAGGCGAAATTGCCGATCCCGGCAAAGAGCGATACGGCATGAATTGGCCCGGAAAGGCCGATTGTTTCAAAACAATTCAACAACCGAGCCTTGCCACCCTTCGCCCTTTTCCCGAAGAAAGCGTCAATTTCGATACCACGGAAAACCTCATCATTGAAGGCGATAACCTCGAAGTATTGAAGCTTCTCCAGAAAAGCTATATCGGCAAAATCAAGATGATTTACATTGACCCGCCCTACAACACGGGCAATGATTTTATTTATCCAGACAATTACTCGGAGAGCCTCCAGACATACCTTGAATACACAAATCAAGTTGACGACGAGGGAAAAAAATTCTCAACCAATACTGATACTGATGGCCGTTTTCACTCAAAATGGCTCAATATGATGTATCCAAGGCTTTATCTGGCTAGAAATTTGTTGCGCAACGACGGTGGTATTTTCATAAGCGTTGATGATAATGAATTAAGCAATTTGCAAAAGCTTTGTGATGAGATTTTCGGCGAAGAAAATTTTATCGGTTTGTTTATTGTCAATTCCTCACCAAGCGCAATTGATTATGGTCACATAGCAAAGATGCACGATTACACTCTTTTCTATGCTAAATCAATAGATGAAACAACATCACAGCAGTTAGAGGAAGAAGACAAAGAGTTCAAATATCAAGACGATAAAGGTCCTTTCAATATTTATCCACTTTACAATGGCAATGTCGCTTTTAATCCAAAAACAAGGCCGAACCTTTATTATCCATTCTACTTAAATCCTTCCAGTAAGATCGGGGAAGATTTCTTTGAAATAGGCCTAGAACCTAATGCTGGTTGGGCGGAAGTTTTCCCGGTTGTGTCAAAAAAGGATTCAATTCAACGTGTTTGGCGTTGGGGAAAAGATTTGGCTCGCCAAAATCTAAATAAAGAAATTGTTGGATATAAGACCGAGGATGGGGAGTTTCGAGTTGTTCAAAAAACAAGACATACCGGGAAAGTTATTCGGTCCCTACAACTCGACAAAGAAATATCAACAAGGCGGGGTACGGCAGAATTTGAAGAGTTGTTTAAGGCAAAGCTTTTTCCCTTTCCGAAATCCATTGAGTTGATAAGGCGATTTGTTGCGGTTTCCACTGAACGAGATGACATCATTCTTGATTTTTTTGCTGGTTCGGGGACCACAGCACACGCAGTATTAAACCAGAATAAAAAAGATGAAATGAACCGAAAATTCATTCTGGTTCAATTGCCCGAACAAACCGAGTCAAAGGAATTCCCAACAATAGCGGAGATAACGAAAGAACGGGTTAGACGTGCAATTAAGAAGATCAAACAGGAAGAAGCTGGGAAGCTCGCAGTGACTGAGAAAGTTCCATTTGATGATGGGTTTCGCGTTTTTAAACTTGCCGAATCCAATTTTAAACCTTGGCAGGCAGATGTTGCCGACGGCGACGCAACCAAGCTTGCCCAACAACTAGAATTTCATGCTTCCCACATCCTCGAAGGTCGAACCCCAGAAGACATCCTTTATGAGATCCTTCTCAAGAGCGGCTTTCCCCTCCCAACACAGGTTGAAAAGATTACCCTTTGCGGTAAGACGGTCTTTAGCATCGCCGAGGGGGCTATGCTCATCTGTCTTGATGAAACTCTGAACCATGATTTGATAAAAGCTATGGCCGACCGTAAACCCGAGCGGGTCATCTGCCTTGATGAAGGTTTTGCCGGTAACGACCAACTGAAAACCAACGCGGTCCAGACCATGAAGGCCCGTGGTGTAACCAGCTTCAAAACTGTATGAGTGGGGTTCGATCATGAAAATACAATTCGACCCCAAACAGCAATACCAGCTTGACGCCGTTTCCGCCGTGGTCGATATCTTCGACGGGCAACCGGTTGAAAAAGCCGATTTTTCCATTATCTACCGGCAGGAGTTCGGCCCGGGCGTTCTTCATGGCCTCGAACAAACAGAGCTGGGGGTGGCCAATCGGTTGTCCCTGACCGATACGCAACTGAAAGCCAGCGTCCGCACGGTTCAGGCTCGAAATGATATCGAAATTCAAAGTCCTGATGCGGCCCTCGAATCGTGGGCCATGTTAGGCCAAAACCGGGAATTCTTGCGCTACTGCTATCATTACTCGGTTGAAATGGAGACCGGAACCGGGAAAACGTATGTCTACCTTCGAACGATCTTCGAGCTTTCCCGCCGGTATGGCTTCAAAAAATTTATCATTGTTGTTCCTAGCGTGGCCATCCGAGAGGGGGTTTTGAAGAACATCGACATTACCCGCGACCATTTCCGGGCGCTCTACAACAACGTTGAAACAGAGTCATTCGTTTATGACGCTCGTAAAATAAACCGTCTCCGCCAGTTTGCTACCAGCAATTCCATTCAGATTCTCGTTATCAATATCGACGCCTTCCGGAAGAACTTCACCGGGACCGAAGCGGAACAGCGAAGCAACGTCATCTACAAAGAGAGTGACAAGCTTTCCGGGCGTCAGCCTATCGAATTCATACAGGCTACGAATCCAATCGTCATCATCGACGAACCCCAAAGCGTGGACAGCACCGACAAAGCGCAGGAAGCAATCAAAGCCCTCAATCCCCTTTGCACTCTTCGCTATTCGGCAACCCACCGCAACCCCTATAACCTGGTCTACCGTCTCGATCCGATCCGTGCCTTTGAATTGCGCCTTGTCAAACAGATCATCGTTGCCAGCGTCACCGCTTCCAACGAGGGTAACGCGGCATTTGTGAAGGTCGCAAAAATTGACAACGCCAAGGGAATCAAGGCCAAGATCAAGCTTCACGAACAGACAAGCCAAGGCCCTAAGGAAAAGGGCAAGACGGTCAAGGTAAACACCGATCTATACGAGATTTCCAACAACCGCGCCTGTTACCGCGACGGGTTCGTCATCACCGAGATTAACGCGGAACCCGGGAACGAGTTCATCAAGTTCAACAACGGCACAACCTTACGCCAGGGTCAGGAATTAGGCGGGTTGAGTGAAGAGGTTTGGCGGGTCCAGATCCGCAACACGATCAAGAAGCACCTCGAAAAAGAGCTTCAGGTCAAAGACCACGGGTTGAAGGTCCTCACCTTGTTCTTTATTGATCGGGTTGCCAACTACCGCAGCTATGATGAAAGCGGCCAGCCGGTACAAGGAAAGTTCGCGCTGGAATTTGAAAAAGCCCTTGCCGATCTGGCAAAGGACCCGCAATTTCAGGCCCTCCCATGCCTGAAGGAACCCGTTGCCCGCCTCCACAACGGGTATTTTGCTCAGGATAAAAAGGGAATTCTGAAAGACACCAAAGGCAACACCCAAGCAGATGATGACGTGTATTCCCTCATCATGAAGGACAAGGAACAGCTTCTTTCCCTTGATGAGCCGTTGCGGTTCATCTTCAGTCATTCCGCCCTTCGGGAAGGATGGGACAACCCTAACGTCTTCCAAATCTGCACCCTGAACGAAACCCAGAGCGCGACGAAGAAGCGCCAGGAAATAGGCCGAGGGTTGCGCCTTCCGGTGAATCAACAAGGGGTCCGGGTTCAGGATGAATCCCTCAACAAGCTTTTCGTTGTCGCCAACGAGAATTACGAGGAATTCGCCCGGCTTCTTCAGACCGAGTATGAAGAGGATTGCGGCGTCACCTTCGGCAAGGTTCCCATCATGGCCTTTGCAAAAATGGCTTCAGTAGTCGAAGGGAAAGAACAGCCGCTAGGCCGGGAAACTTCCGCCAAGATTCATCAGGAGCTTATCAGCAAGGGTTTCCTCGACACCGCCGGGAAAATTCAACCGGCCTTCGACCCCAAGAAAACCGGTTTCTCTTTGGCGCTTTCCGAGCCGTTCAAGCCGCTGGAAAAGGCTATTACAGACGTTCTAGCCTCATACCAGATCGAACGCCACATCCGCAAAGACAAGGATGAAAAGACAAACCGCCTCAAGAAGGACATTCAAATAAGCCCGGAATTTCAAGCCCTGTGGGACCGCATCAAACCCCGCACCACCTACCGGGTGGAATACAAAACCCCCGATCTGGTCAACAACGCCGTTCAGGCAATCAAGCGGATGCAAGCCATTCAACCGTCAAAGGTCAGTTACACCGCCGGGGCGCTTGCTCTTCAAAAGGGCGGGGTCACCACAACCGGCATTTCATCGGTTCAAGAAGCCGTTGCCTATCACGGCCCCTTGCCCGACATTCTCGCCTATCTTCAGAACGAAACCGAATTGACCCGGTCAACGCTGGTCCGCATCTTGAAGGAAAGCGGGCGATTGTCCGAATTCTTCGTCAATCCTCAATCCTTCATGGATACGGTTGCCGGTATTCTGAAGAACGAGCTTCACCGGCTCCTGATCGACGGTATCAAGTATGAGCGCATCCCCGACACCGAGCCGAACGCCGAATGGGAAATGCTCCTCTTCAAAAACGAGGAGATCGTCAATTACCTGTCAGCCCTCCAGGTCAACCGGTCGCTGTATGAATACGTCGTTTACGATTCAGAAGTAGAGCGGGAATTCGCGGCCAAGCTCGACAAGCGGGAAGACATCAAGCTCTTCGTCAAGCTCCCCGGCTGGTTCCAGGTCGATACCCCCATCGGGACCTATAACCCAGATTGGGCCATCGTGAAGCACAACGACCAAACCCTGTATCTGGTCCGCGAAACCAAGGGAACAAAGGACTTTTTGAAGCTCCGCAACAGCGAGTCAGACAAGATCCGTTGCGGTCAAAAACACTTCGAGGCTCTCGGGGTCCCGTTTGCCGTCGTTGTCGAAGCGGATGAAGTCTGATACCGTCGCCCGGCGAAACTCCGGGAGATGCGCTTGTGTAAGCCTTCTGCTTGCCCTTGTCCTTCTCCCGGTAATCGTCGCCCATCCAATCCTTGGCTTTATCATCCTCTTTTTCTTGCTATCCTCCTCGAAATAATAGGGGCAATGCGATGTCTGAAATAACAACTGTCTTGGAATTCCTAAATAAATACGATTTACCGAACTGGCTTATAGCCTTTGCTTGGCCGCTTTTCCTCTATTGGTGGTATAACCGAAAGATTTCTGGGGTTTCCGGTTTTGACGTTTTCCTTTCGGGTGGCTCCGCGACAATGGCTAATCAACCATGTGATGCTCTCCTTTTCCGCTTCGTCAACAATACCGGTTCAGTTGTTTACCTTACGAATATTCGCTTGTTTACTGGCTCCACGCCTTTGGTTCACCCACTGGCCGATAAAAATATTTCTGATGAATCTTACGAACTCAAGTTACTGAACACCGCTTCCAATGCGTTTGAACTAAGACAAATAACGATTCAAACTAACGTTTCTGCAACTTCGTTTATTCCCCTGTCCGCTCCTCCACCACAAGAGCTTTTTCCATTCAAAGCGCCGAAATGGCGTCAAACACTAGGGGTTCCAGTTTTCTTCCGCCTTGAATATACCGTTTTGGTTGGCAATGATAAATACAGAGTCTCAACGATTTATTAACCCCTTCCTCCGAGTCTTCCCTCGTGATATTTGCAGATGACCGGCCCCACAGCGGCAAGCCCCTTCCCGGCCCGGTAGCGGTAGCCCTTCAGGAAAAACTTGCCGATCTTCTCGGGAAGCTCATACCCGAACGCCGCCTTGCAGAACCCGCGCACCTGGTCCATGGTGGCGGTATAGGTGCCGCCGGTGTGGGACCATCCGCCGAGCCGCATATACAGCACCAGCCCGATTGATTTGAAGTCGGCCTTGTCGAGATCCCAGATAACCAGCTTCTGCAGGTGATAGAAGCGTTTGTCCTGTATCCCGCCGATTAGCTCCTTGAGCCGTTCTTTGTCGATCTTCGATTTCAGGCGAAGCCGAACCCCCGCCGCCGGTTCGATCCTCGGGCCCAGCTTCGCCGGTCCCCGGGCGGTCTTCCACTCCCCGCCGTGAATCCGTTTCCAGGCGATCAGGAAATTTTCCTGGTAGTCGGCAATCGTCTCCCAGACCCAGTTAACCTCGTCCTGGTCGACGTTTTCATACTTCTCGATGAAGGGGTAATCCTGGCCGGGAATCCCGACCCGCACCAGCAGATACTTTCCGCCGGTGCCGGTGATGTGAACCTTCGGCGGTTCCGGGTCTTCCGCCTTGATGGTGAAGTCAAAACCGTGGTCTTGATGAACGATTGGCATTTTTCTATTCTCCTTGCCTTTCGGCAATTATTCTACCAGCTTCCCAGCTCCGCAGCCCCTCCGGAACCTTGTTCCACTATAGGCTAAGGTTGTTTCTGATACTGCGGGCTGGTACATTGTTCGTATGGTCGGAATCCCGATTATTGTCATGATCCGGTCATCATAAATTCCTATTATAAGGGGGTCTGAAATGAAGCAGCCGAAGAAGGCTCAGGCGTCGACATCCGGGTTTTTCCCGGCCGATTCACAGTTTGACAATCCTCTGGAAAAGGCTTTCATGCCGCCGGAAACGGATACAGCCGACATCGAGGAAACGGCGCATTTCCTCAACTACACGACGCCAAAAGGCGCTTACTGTGAGCTTTGGTGGAAGGGCGGCGACGGCGGCACTCCCTTGCTGGCTTACCTGGTTGATAAAGCCGGCGCTCATTATCTTGCCAGCCTTTCTCAACCCAAACTGGACGGAAACCCGGCGTTCGCCAACCTTGAAGAGGCCCGCGACAAGTTTCTCGTTCTGGCCAAGGCTTTTTACGAATCCTCAAAGAAAGGCCCGGCTTCCTAGCTTCGCAGCCCCTCCGGAACCCCGCTCCACTTCAGGCTAGGATAAATCGGCCTGCCACTGCCCCCCGAAAACCCACAATCCCCGCAGAACCGACACAACCGCCACGCAGCCGACTGACGACCTCCACGGCCGTCTGACAGTTCGGCGCCGGCCCCGGATTCCGGCAAACCCTTCCCCCAGGTCGCCGCACCGGGCCTGAGTCGGCCCCAGCGGCGCCCAGTCGGGCCGTTTTTCGGCGGGATCCCCAGAACCCCGGTTTTCACCCGCTTTTCCGCGATCCGGCCTGCCGGAAGGTGCATCGGACCACCGACGATCCTTTCTGAAAACCGGTCACGGTGACGACGAAAGTCCCGCCACAGTTCCGGCTCCGCCGTGTGGTAGACTTTCTACGTCGTCAATCGTCCGGGCATCCAAACTTCCGAGGATCAGCGCATGCGTCAGAAACTCCTCACCATCCGCTCCACTTTGTTGCTCGGGTTCTTTTTCTGTATCGGCAGTGCGCTGTTTTCCGCCGAGACCACGATTCCAGATTCGCTGAACAGGATCCTGACCGGCGCTTCGTCG
>Ga0209310_1002258_pt1 | contig 12556 bp, 12 predicted proteins | sample AD_UKC030_MetaG_FD_184415 | JGI IMG/M metagenome (GOLD analysis project Ga0209310, IMG submission 184415) | Active sludge microbial communities of municipal wastewater-treating anaerobic digesters from USA - AD_UKC030_MetaG (SPAdes) (version 2) | ecosystem: Engineered > Bioreactor > Anaerobic >... | reverse complement strand
GCTGGCGCGAGCAGCTCGAATACTTCCAGCGCCAGCTGGCCGAACGCAGCGCACCTTCGGTGATCGCCGCGCACTACGGGGCCGCGGTGGCGGCCCTCAAGCTCGGCCAGAACACGCTGGCGGCCGAGCAGGCCGAGTCGGCCCGCAAGCTTGCCGCGCAGCCCAGCGCCATGCTCGACAAGGCCGCGGCCGAGACCCGCTACGCCGCGGCCACCACGCCCGCCGCGCGCGAGGCCGCACTGGCCCAGATGCGCGAAGCCGCCGCGCGCTACCCGCTCTCGCCCATGGTGGCGCGCGCCTATGTGGACATGCTCCATCAGGACCAGCAGCACCAGGCGGTGGTGGACTTCCTGCGCAGCCAGCACGCGATCTCGCGCGCCGACCCCAACTACCACGGCCTGATGGGCCGGGCCTACGCGGGCCTGGGCAAGCAGACCCTGCACCACCAGTCGCTGGGCGAGATGTACGCCTCGGTGGGCGCCAAGCTGCCGGCCGCGCAGCAGTTCGAGCTCGCGCGCCGCGCCAACGACGGCGACTTCTACACGATGAGCGAGGTCGACGCGCGCCTGCGCCAGCTGCGCGACGAGGTGCGCCGCGAGCAGGAAGAGATGCTCGCCTCGGGGCGCCAGCAGCCCAAGGGCGGCGGCCGCTGAGGCGCGCCGCGGCGCGCCTGTGTGACCTGTGTCAGCCCGGCACGGGTGGAAGCCCGGCCGCCGCGATGCAACAATACGCACCCTGCCGGCCGGGACGGGTTGCAGACCCCGCCCCGGCCGATCGTTTGCACGACCACGGCCCCCGCCCTCCGGACCGCGCATGAACGCCATCGAACCCAGCAGCACGACCCCCGCCGCGCCCGCCGCCGGCCCCATCGAGACCGACGCGGTGATCGTCGGCGCCGGACCCGTCGGCCTGTTCCAGGTCTTCGAGCTCGGCCTGCTCGAGATCAAGGCCCACGTGATCGACTCGCTCAAGGACGTGGGCGGGCAGTGCATCGAGCTCTATCCCGACAAGCCGATCTACGACATTCCGGCGGTGCCGGTATGCACCGGCAAGGAGCTCACCGACGCGCTGCTCAAGCAGATCGCTCCCTTCGGCGCCACCTTCCACCTCGGTCAGGAAGTCACCCAGGTGGCGCGCCAGCCCGACGGCCGCTTCTTCGTGGCTACCACCGCCGGCACGCAGTTCCTAACCAAGACCGTGTTCATCGCCGCGGGCGTGGGCAGCTTCCAGGCACGCACGCTCAAGGTGCCCGAGATCGAGAAGTTCGACGGCACCCAGCTGCACTACCGCGTGAAGCATCCCGAGCAGTTCGCCGGCAAGAACCTGGTGATCTGCGGCGGCGGCGACAGCGCGCTGGACTGGGCGCTGAACTTCGTGGGCAAGGCCGAGAGCGTGGTGCTGCTGCACCGGCGCGACGGCTTCCGGGCGGCGCCCGCCTCCGTGGCCCGGATGCGCGAGCTGTGCGAGGCCTACGAGATGCAGTTCCTGGTCGGCCAGATCTCGGGCTTCGAGGAACGCGACGGCCGTCTTACCGAGGTGCGCGTCACCGGCGGCGACGGCGTCACGCGGCGCATGCCGCTCGATCACCTGCTGGTGTTCTTCGGCCTGAGCCCCAAGCTCGGGCCGATCGCCGAGTGGGGACTGCAGATCGAGCGCAAGCAGCTCGTGGTCGACACCGAGCGCTTCGAGACCAGCGAGCGCGGCATCTTTGCGGTGGGCGACATCAACACCTACCCCGGCAAGAAGAAGCTGATCCTCTCGGGCTTCCACGAGGCGGCGCTGGCCGCCTTCGCGGCGGGCGAGATCGTCTTCCCGCAGAAGAAGATCCACCTGCAGTACACGACCACCAGCCCCAAGCTGCACAAGGTGCTGGGCGTCGAGACCCCGGTCTTCGACTAGCCGCGCCTAGGGCGCGGGCGCGCGCACGAAGCCGTACCGCGCGGGCAGGTCCGCGGCGCGCAGCCGCGCCACGCGCAGGGGCGTACCGCCGGTGCCGAGCCGGCCCGGGTCGAGAAAGACCTCGTCGCGGCCATCGAGCCAGCGCTCCAGCCCGGGTTCGGACAGCGGCAGGCCTTCGGGGTCGGTGAGCAGGTGCACGAAGTCGGCCGCGTCGCGGTCGTCGACCAAGCCGCAGCCCAGATCGGTGCCCAGCACGAACCTGCCGTCGTCCAGGATCGCGGCCTCGCGCACTTCGCCCGGCAAGGCGCCCGTGTGGGTGGCGAGCGTCGCGGCCAGGCCCAGGCGGTAGATCCAGGGCGTGGCCTCGAGCCGCACGAACACGCGCTGCGGGCCGTTCTGGAAGAACCAGGCGCCGCGCTCGTCGCACGCGTAGTTGCGGCCGATGAACTCGCGCAGCGCCGCGTTGCCGATGCGCTCGTCGCGCAACAGCCACGCGCCGCGCGCGGTGAGGCCCAGCCAGCCGTAGACCGCCGGGACGTCGGGCCAGCGCGCCAGCGCGGCAAGGACTGCGGCGTCCACCTCAGGCCTCGTAGGCCGTCAGGCTCACGCGCGCCCCGGCCTCGCGCAGCGGCACCAGGGCCTGGTACTCGGGCGAGTCGTGCCAGCGCGTCAACGCCGCCAGGTCGGGGAACTCGACCACCACCACGCGCTCGCCCTCGGAGTCGCCCGCCAGGCGGCGGGCCAGCACGCCGCGGCCCAGCACCCGGCCGCCGTGCGGCGCGAACGTCGCCCCCACCGCCTGCACGTAGCGCGCCCAGGACTCGGGGTCGGTGACGCTGATGGTGCCGACGAGCAGGGCGGGCATGGTGCGGCTGCCTCAGGTGTTGCTCACCTTGATCGCCGGCATCTTGAGCGACATGTCCTTGGCCTGGGCGGCGATCTTGACGGCCACCTTGCGGGCGATGGTCTTGTAGGCCGCGGTGATGTCGCTGTCGGGCTCGGCCACCACGGTGGGGGTGCCGCTGTCGGCCTGCTCGCGGATGCGGATGTCCAGCGGCAGCGCGCCCAGCACGTCCACGCCGTAGTCGGCGCTCATGCGCTCGGCCCCGCCCTGGCCGAAGATGTGTTCGGCGTGGCCACACTTCGAGCACACGTGCACGGCCATGTTCTCGACGATGCCAAGGATGGGGATGCCCACCTTCTCGAACATCTTCAGGCCCTTCTTGGCGTCGAGCAGCGCGATGTCCTGTGGGGTGGTGACGATCACCGCGCCGGTCACCGGCACGCTCTGGCTGAGCGTGAGCTGGATGTCGCCGGTGCCCGGGGGCATGTCGATCACCAGGTAGTCCAGGTCGCGCCAGTTGGTCTGCGCCAGCAGCTGCTGCAGGGCCTGGCTGACCATCGGGCCGCGCCACACCATGGGCTGGTCGGGATCGATCAGCAGGCCGATCGAGGCCACCTGCACGCCGTGGTTCTCGATGGGCTCCATGGTCTTGCCGTCGAGGCTCTGCGGCTGGCCCACCACGCCCAGCATGGTGGGCTGGCTGGGGCCGTAGATGTCGGCGTCGAGCATGCCCACGCTGGCGCCCTCGGCCGCCAGCGCCAGCGCCAGGTTGGCCGCCACCGTGCTCTTGCCTACGCCGCCCTTGCCGCTGGACACGGCGATGATGTTCTTGACGTTGGGCATCACCTTCACGCCGCGCTGGACGGTGTGCGCCACGATCTTCTGCGTCACGCTGGCGCTCACGTTGCCCGCGCCGGCGCCCTTGAGCGCGGCGATCACCGCCTTGCGCAGGCCGGGGATCTGGCTGGCCGCGGGGTAGCCCAGTTCGATGTCGACGCTCACGTCCGCGCCCTCGACGCGGATGTTGCGCGCCGAGCGCGACGAAACCAGGTCGCGGCCGGTGTTGGGGTCGACCACGGCGGCCAGGGCGGCGGTGGCGGATTCGACGGTGATGGGCATGGTGCGGCTCGGGCTGGAGAGGGGACGGGCAGTCTACCCAAGCCCCGCCGTGCGCGGCCGCGAGCGGGGTGCACGGTAGAATCGGGACAAATCCTCCCCCTGCGTCCATGCGCCCGTCCGCCCGCCTTCCCGCCCACGCCACGCGCCGCCGCGCGGCGAGCGTGCGCGCGCGAATGCGTCCACGCGCCGCCTGAGACCGCCCCAGCCGCGCGCCTTGCGCGGCTCCCGCCCCACTGCCAGCCGCCCGACCGCCGGACCCCGCCATGCCACGCTCGCTCTTCGTCACCACCGCCCTGCCCTACGCCAACGGCGCCTTCCACATCGGCCACATCATGGAGTACATCCAGGCCGACATCTGGGTGCGCCACCAGCGCATGGGCGGCCACACGGTGCACTTCGTGTGCGCCGATGACGCGCACGGCGCGGCGATGATGATCGCGGCCGACAAGGCCGGAAAGACGCCCCAGCAGTTCGTGGCCGAGGTCGCGGCCGGCCGCCGGCCGTACCTCGACGGTTTCCACCTCTCGTTCGACCACTGGCACAACACCGACACGCCCGAGAACCGCGAACTGGTGAATTCCATTTACCTCGCGCTGCGAAAGAACAACCTCATCGACAAGCGCGTCGTCGAGCAGTTCTTCGATCCCGAGAAAGGCATGTTCCTGCCCGACCGCTTCATCAAGGGTGAGTGCCCCAAGTGCGGCGCGAAGGATCAGTACGGCGACAACTGCGAGGTCTGCGGCTCGGTCTACGCGCCCACCGACCTCAAGAACGCCTACTCGGCGCTCTCGGGCGCGACGCCGGTGCTGAGGCAGAGCGATCACTACTTCTTCCGCCTCTCGGACCCGCGTTGCGTGGAGTTCCTCGAGGCGTGGACACAGGACGGCCGTCTGCAACCCGAGGTGGCGAACAAGGTGCGCGAGTGGTTCGCACGCGATGAACATGGCAAAGTGGTGCTCGGCGACTGGGACATCAGCCGCGACGCGCCCTACTACGGCTTCGAGATTCCCGACGCTCCGGGCAAGTACTTCTATGTCTGGCTCGACGCGCCGGTCGGCTACCTCGCCTCCCTCAAGAACTGGTTCGGCAAGCGCGGCCTCGACTTCGACGCATACGTCGCCGACCCCTCTACCGAGCAGGTCCACTTCATCGGCAAGGACATCGTCACCTTCCACACGCTCTTCTGGCCGGCAATCCTGAAGTTCAGTGGCCGCAAGGTGCCCGACTTCGTCTACGTCCACGGCCACCTGACGGTTTGCGGCGAGAAGATGAGCAAGAGCCGCGGCACCGGCATCAGCCCGCTGCGCTACCTGGAGCTCGGCATGAACGCCGAGTGGCTGCGCTACTACATCGCCGCCAAGCTCAACGCCCGGGTCGAGGACGTGGATTTCAACCCCGAGGACTTCGCCCAGCGCGTCAACAGCGACCTGGTGGGCAAGTACGTCAACATCGCCAGCCGCGCCGCGGGCTTCCTGGTCAAGCGCTTCGAAGGCAAGGTGGACGCCGCGGCGATTGCCGGCCCCACCGCGGCGCTCGAACTGGCCACGCTGCGCGAGGCCGCCACCGAGATCGCCGCGTTGTACGAGGCGCGCGAGTTCGCCAAGGCGCTGCGCCGGATCATGGAGCTGGCGGACCTGGTCAACGAGTTCGTCGACCGCGAGAAGCCCTGGGATCTGGCCAAGCAGTCCGAGTCCGCGGCCGCTCTGCGGCGCGTGTGCAGCGTGAGCCTCGAAGCCTTCCGCCTGCTCACGCTCTACCTCAAGCCGGTGCTGCCGGCCACCGCCACGGCCGTCGAGACCTTCCTGTCCTGCGGGCCGCTGAGCTGGGCGAGCGTGCACACGCCACTTGACCCCGAGCGGCCCATCAAGCCCTACTCGCACCTAATGCAGCGCGTCGACATGAAGCAGCTCGACGCGCTCTTCGAGCCCCCCGCGCCGGCGGTGGAGGTCGTGGTGCCGGGCGGCGAGCCGATCGCCGAGACCATCACGATCGACGACTTCGCCAAGCTCGACCTGCGCATCGCCAGGATCGTGAAGGCCGAGCACGTGGAAGGCAGCGACAAGCTGCTGCGCCTGACGCTAGACGCGGGCGAGGGCCGCACGCGCAACGTGTTCTCGGGCATCAAGAGCGCCTACCGGCCCGAGGATCTCGAAGGCAAGTTCACCGTGCTGGTGGCCAACCTCGCGCCGCGCAAGATGAAGTTCGGCGTGAGCGAGGGCATGGTGCTGGCCGCGAGCCACGCCGACGAGAAGTCCCGGCCCGGCATCTTCGTGCTCGAGCCGCACACCGGGGCGGCGGCGGGGATGAGGGTGAGGTAGCAAGTCGCGGCTGGCCGGCTCGGTGGCTTCGACGCCGGGCCGCGCACCGCCCAGTGGTTCCCCGCGCAACATCGACCGCTCTGCAGCTTGATCCAGCCGGGGCGCTCGGCCCTCGCGCGCCCTAGACTCGGGCTCATGTCAGATTCAGCTTCACGCGCCGCGGCGGACAACTCCCCCGGCGCCGAGCCGCACTGGCCGCTGGCAAGCTTCCGCCCGGCGCTCGTCGACAGCCTCAAGGCGTACACCCGCGCCGAGCTGGCACGCGATGTGTCGGCCGGCCTGACCGTGGGCGTGGTCGCTCTGCCGCTGGCCATGGCCTTCGGGATCGCCAGCGGCGTCGCGCCCGAGGCCGGCATCTACACGGCGATCATCGCGGGCTTCCTGATCTCCGCACTCGGCGGCTCGCGCGTGCAGATCGGCGGTCCGGCGGGCGCCTTCATCGTCATCGTCTACGGGATCGTCGCCAAGTACGGCCTGGCCAATCTGCTGATCGCCACGCTGTGCGCCGGCGTGCTGATGTTCCTGATGGGGCTTTTCCGCCTCGGCAGCCTGATCCGCTTCATTCCTGTGTCGATCGTGATCGGCTTCACCAACGGCATCGCGGTACTGGTGGCGCTGTCGCAGGTGAAGGACTTTCTCGGCCTGGCCATCGACAAGATGCCCGCGGACTTCTTTCATCAGGTCGAGGCCATCGGCGCGGCGCTGGGCACGATCAACCCCGCGGCGGTGGGCATCGCGCTGGCCGCGCTCGCCCTGGTCGTGCTGTGGCCCAAGACCTACCGGATGGACGGCCCGCGCTGGAAGAAGTGGCTCGCGCACCTGCCGGGCACGGTGATCGTGCTGGTGGTCGCCACACTCGCCGTGAGCCTGCTGCACCTGCCGGTGGACACGATCGGCTCGAAGTTCGGCGGCATCCCGCAAGGCCTGCCCGCCTTCGCGCTGCCGGCTTTCACCTGGGAGTCGGTCAAGCAACTGGTCGGCCCCACGCTCACCATCGCGCTGCTGGGCGCGATCGAGTCGCTGCTGTGCGCGCGCGTGGCCGACGGCATGACCGACGACCGCCACGACCCCAACCAGGAGCTCATGGGCCAGGGCGTGGCCAACTTCGTGGCGCCGTTCTTCGGCGGCATTCCGGCCACCGGCACGATCGCGCGCACCGTCACCAACATCAAGAGCGGTGCCGCCAGCCCGGTGGCCGGCATGGTGCACGCGCTCACCCTGCTCGCCATCGTGCTCGTGGCCGCGCCGCTGGCGATGAACGTTCCGCTGGCCGCGCTGGCCGCCATCCTGATGTTCGTGGCCTGGAACATGGGCGAGTGGCGCGAGTTCGCGCGCCTGCGGCAGTTCAACGTCACCTACCGCACCACCCTGCTCGCGACCTTTCTCCTCACCGTGGTGTTCGACCTCACCGTGGCGGTCGAGGTGGGCCTGGTGCTGGCCAGCCTGTTCTTCATCTACCGCATGAGCACGCTCACGCGCGTGGTGCCCTTGCCGCTGCCGGCCGGGGCGCCGACCGGAACCGAGGCCTGGCTGCTCGAGGGAGCGCTGTTCTTCGGCTCGATCTCCAAGCTCGAGTCGGTGACCGACCCGCGCCGGCTCAACGCGCCCGGCGGCCCGCGCATCGTGATCCTGGACTTCTCCGAAACCCTGTCGCTCGACACCAGCGCGCTCGACGCCATCGAGGCGCTGGACCGCACCCTCGCCAAGCGGCACGCGCACCTGATCGTGGCTGGGGTGGACGACCAGCCGCGCTCGCTGCTGGACCGCTCGGGGTTCGCGGCGCACCTGGGCGCCAACCTCGTGCCCGACCTCGACGCCGCCGTGGCGCGCGCCACCGCGCTGGCCGGCGCGCCCGCCGCGGCGAACGGCCTGCCCAGCGCCTGAGGCGTGCGCCTAGCGCCCGCCCTGCAGGCGCGGATCGTCCTCGGTGGCCGCCGACAGCACCATGCCCGAGGGGTCGAGCGTCACCACGAACATGCGGTTGTTGGGCTGGTCCAGATAGCGCCAGCTCCACACCACCTGGCGCTGCATGGGCAGTTGCTGCACGGTGCCCGGCCGGCCTAGCAGGCGGCGCACCTCGAAGCCGCTCATGCCCGGATGCACCAGACTGAAGTTCTCGGGGGTGAGCAGGTTGTCCGCGCCCTGGTAGCGGCCGCCGCCGTCGAGGCGCACCAGCAGGGTCACCGCACCCTCGGGTCCGAGCGGATACACCAGGCCCTTGCCGCCACCAGGAAGATCGCTCACGGAGTCGGGCTCGCCGTAGAGCTTGCGCACATCGGCCTCGGTCGAGGCATTGGGCGTGAGCTGCGCCAGACGCAGGTCGAGCAGTGCCTTGCCGGACGGATCGCAGGCGGCGAGCCAGGCCAGCAGGGCCACGGCAGCCAGCGTGCGGAACAGCGGTTTCAGAGCATCCATGGGGCCTCCGGCGCGGTCGCGTAAAATCGGCTCGCAAGCATAACCACGCTGCCTTAGGCCCCCCCACCATGGCCCGCTACGAATCCGAGATCACCCAGTTCCTGCGCGAGCTCAAGACCGCCCGCCCCGAGATCGCCGCCCGGCAGCGCGAAGGCCGCGCGATCTGGTGGGACAAGCAGCTCGACGGCGAGCAGCAGCGCGGCTTCCGCGACGCGCGCGTGCCGCAGCAGCCCTACGTCTACGCCACCAAGAGCGAGTGACTTGAGCGCCACGGTCCCCGCCGAGGCCCCGCTCGCTGCGGCGGCCGCGGCCCTTGAGCAGCCGCCCGCCGACTCGACCCCCGACGTGGTCGACGGCGTGGCGCTCGCCCGCCTCTACGGCGAGCCGCTGTTCAAGCTGCCCGCGGACCTGTACATCCCGCCCGACGCGCTCGAGGTCTTCCTCGAAGCCTTCGAGGGCCCGCTGGACCTGCTGCTGTACCTGATCCGCAAGCAGCACTTCAACGTGCTCGACATCCCCATGGCGCCGCTCACGCGCCAGTACCTCGTCTACATCGAGGAGATCCGCCGCAGCAACCTCGAGCTCGCCGCCGAGTACCTGCTGATGGCCGCGCTGCTCATCGAGATCAAGAGCCGCATGCTGCTGCCGGTGCGCAAGGCCGACACCGGCGAGGAGGTCGAGGATCCGCGCGCCGAGCTGGTGCGCCGCCTGCTGGAGTACGAGCGCATCAAGCTCGCGGCACAGCGCCTCGACGAGCTGCCGCGCACCGGGCGCGACTTCGTGCGCGCCCAGGTGCTCATCGAGCAGACCATGGAGCGGCGCCTGCCCGAGGTCTTCGCGGTCGACCTGCGCGAGGCCTGGGCCGACGTGCTCGGTCGCGCCCGGCTGCACGCCCACCACAAGATCCGCCGCGAGGAGCTCTCGGTGCGCGAGCACATGAGCATCGTGCTGCGCCGGCTGCAGGGCGCGCGCTTCCTCGAGTTTCGCGAGCTCTTCGACGCTGCGCGCGGCCCTGCCGTGGCGGTGGTTCACTTTCTTGCCCTGCTCGAGCTCGCCCGCGAGTCTCTGGTGCAGATCACCCAGGCCGCTCCCTTCGCGCCGATCTACGTGCGCCTGGCCTACACGCCGTCCTAGAGGTTGCCCATGCTTCGTCCCGTCTTCGCCATCGGTGTTGCCGCCTTGCTCGCGTCCGGCCCCGCGCTGGCCCAGCTCAAGCCCCCGGCGACCGAGCCCGCCGCCCCGGTGCCACTGAGCCCCGCGCTGCCGGCCGCACCCGCCGCGGCGCCAGCCGCACCCGCCGCCGCACCGGCCGCTCCCACCGCAGCGCCTGCCGCCCCCGAGGATCCGGCGCTCAGGGCCAAGGCCGATGCGGCGCGCAAGGTGGCCGACAAGTGGCTCGCCCAGCTCGACGCGGGCGACTTCGCGGGGGCCTGGGAGCAGACCGCCCAGGCCTTCCGCACGGCGGTGCCCAAGGCGCAGTGGCAAGAGGGCGTGGGCGCCGGCCGCAAGGCCCTGGGCGCCCTCAAGGAGCGCAAGGGCCTGGAGGCCGGCGTGCGCGACAACCTCAAGGGCGGCCCTCCCGGCGAGTACGTGACCATCGCCTACCTCTCGCAGTTCACCAACCGCCCCGAGGTGCGCGAGATCGTCACGATGTACCTGGAGTCGGGCCGCTGGCGCGTGATCGGCTTCGGCACCGACTGAGCCGTCGGCGCCGCGCATGAGCGCGTGGCCCGCCAGTCACTGGCGCGGCGTCCTGGCCGCCACGACGATCGCCCTGGCGGCGCTGTTCGTGTCGGAGCACTACGGCGGCCCCGCCGTGCTCTACGCCCTGCTGCTGGGCATGGCCTTCAACTTCCTGGCCGAGGACGAGCGCGTCGCCCCCGGCATGCTGTTCGCTTCCGGCACCGTGCTGCGCGTGGGGGTGGCCCTGCTCGGCGCGCGCATCGCCGCCGAGCAACTCGCGCTGCTCACCCCCGGGCTGCTGGCACTGCTGGTCGGCGCAAGCTTTGCCACCGTGGGTGCAAGCCTGGTCTTCAACCGCTGGGTGCGCTGGCCGCGCGCCGAGGCCGCGCTCGCCGGCGGCGCGGTGGCGATCTGCGGGGCCTCGGCGGCCGTGGCGCTGGCCTCGGTGTTGCCGCGCCGCGAGGTGCGCGAGCAGGCGCTGCTGGCGGTGGTGGTGGGGGTGACCGCCCTGTCCACGCTGGCCATGATCCTCTACCCCTTCCTCACGAAGGCCCTGGGCCTGAGCCCGGGCGACGCCGGCCTGGTGCTCGGCGGCACGATCCACGACGTGGCCCAGGTGGTGGGCGCTGGCGCGATCCTCGGCCCCGCGGCCACAGAGACCGCAACCATGGCCAAGATGCTGCGCGTGGCCCTGCTCGTGCCCATGCTGCTCGTCTTCAGCGTGTGGCTCGGCGCGAAGCGCGAGCCGGGTGCTCAGCGCGTGCACTGGCTGCGCAACGTGCCGCTGTTCCTGGTGGGCTTCGTGGTCCTGGCGGCGCTGAACGTGACGGGCTGGATGCCGGCGGCGGTGTCCGCGGGCCTGGGTCAGGCCTCGCGCGTGCTGATCCTGGTGGCGATCGCCGCCCTGGGCATCAAGACCTCGCTGGGCAAGCTGCGCGAGCTGGGCTGGGCACCGTTGGTGCTGATGGCGCTGGACTCGGTGTTCATTGCCACGGTGGTGATCGCCGGGGTGCTGCTGCTGCGCTAGCCGCTGCGGGTCGACCCGCCCCCCGCACGGATGAGGCGGGTGTGCCACGCGCCACACGAACGCGGTAATTCGCGGCGTCGGCGGACTGGCAGACTCAGGCGTTGAAGACTAGTACTCGACCCGGAGCCCGCACCATGAACTCCCGCCTGATTCGCGCCCTCGCCGCCGGCGTGCTCGCACTTGCCGCCGGCACCGCCGCCGCCACCGACATCGGGGTATCGGTGAGCATCGGCCAGCCCAACTTCTATGGCCGCATCGACCTCAACAACTATCCCAAGCCCGTGCTGATCTACCCGCAGCCGGTGGTGATCCAGCCCCTGCCCGCAGGCGTGTACTACGCCCCGGTCTACCTGCGCGTGCCTCCCGGCCACGCCAAGGACTGGCGCAAGCACTGCGGCAAGTACGACGCGTGCGGCCGGCCGGTGTACTTCGTCAAGGACGACTGGTACCAGAACGTCTACGTGCCGGCCTACGAAGAGCATCACGGCAAGGGCAAGGGCAAGGGGAACGGCAACGGCAAGGGCAAGGGCAAGAAGGACGACTGAGGGCGCGCTTGCGTCGGCGCGCGCCGCGCGCTCGATTCAGCCCCGGTTGGCCAGCGCCGCTGCGCGCCCCGCCGCCACGCCGCTGGCCCAGGCCCACTGGAAGTTGTAGCCACCCAGCCAGCCCGTGACGTCGACCACCTCGCCCACGAAGTGCAGGCCGGGCGCCTTGCGCGCCTCGAGCGTCTTGGCGTCCAGTTCCGCGGTGGCCACGCCGCCGCGCGTGACCTCGGCCTTGCGGTAGCCCTCGGTGCCGCTGGGCACCAGTTCCCAGCGCTTGAGCGAGGCCGCGAGCGCGCGCAACTGCTTGTCGCCCAGTTCCGCCACGCGCGCCTGCGCGGCCAAGCCCAGCACGGCAAGCCAGCCCTCGGCCAGGCGCCGCGGCAGGCACTCGGCTAGCACGCTCACGATCTGCTGCCGACTCGTGCGCTTGCGCTCGAGCAGCGCCTCGGCGAGCGTCTCGCCCGGCCACGCGGGCGCCAGGTCGATCAGCACGGGCTCGCCCGGATTCCAGTAGCTCGAGATCTGCAGCACCGCCGGCCCCGACAAGCCGCGGTGCGTGATCAGCAGGTCCTCCAGGAATCGGCCGGACCCGCAGCGCACCTCGGCCTCGAGGGCGATGCCCGCCAGCGCCGCGAACGGCGCCCAGTCCTCGGCCGCGAAGGTGAGCGGAACGAGCGCGGGCCGCGGCTCGACGATGCGCAGTCCG
>Ga0209310_1002257_pt1 | contig 12557 bp, 12 predicted proteins | sample AD_UKC030_MetaG_FD_184415 | JGI IMG/M metagenome (GOLD analysis project Ga0209310, IMG submission 184415) | Active sludge microbial communities of municipal wastewater-treating anaerobic digesters from USA - AD_UKC030_MetaG (SPAdes) (version 2) | ecosystem: Engineered > Bioreactor > Anaerobic >... | reverse complement strand
TGGAACAATACAAAAAGACAATGACCTATATTCAGTTGATTGAAAAAATGATTTGAACGAGGACAAATATTTTACAAAAACTTATGATGCAATAGTTGATGAAGAAAAACATATTACATTGTTTCCCGAAAAATGAAGTTGAGAAAGGTTAATGGCAAAGAAAAAAGAAATCACAGAATTAGCAGGAACAAAATGATTTGATAAAGAGTATAGAAATATGGCGACTAACTTATTAGGAGAAATTATTAAACCAGAGTGATATAGAGAATATGAAATATTACCTGAACAATTAGATGTCTATACGGGTTGAGATTTAGCAGTAGGTAAAGATGTAGATACTGGTGATTGAACTGCGAAGGTAACGATAGGAGTTGATGCAGATGAAAATGTTTATATTTTAGATGTATATAAAGACAGAATAGATTTTGGCAAAAGAATAAAAGCAATATCTTATGAAGCAGATAAAGACAAACCAATTAGAGTTGCTATTGAAGAAAATGTATTTCAAGCAGATACAGTCCAAGTGGCGAAACAAAACTGCGACTATAATGTGATAGGAGTTAAAACAACGATTAACAAGGTGCAGAAATATAACGAGCAATTAGTTCCTTTATTCGAATCAGGTAGAATATATTTTAAGAAAGGAGATATTAAGCAACAAGAATTATGAAGAGAGTTATGTTCTCTTCCGAGAGGTGCTCACGATGATATGAGTGATGCATTATGTATAGCATTAAAAGATGTATTAGTAAAGTCGAGACCAAGAATCGAATTTTTCTAAAAAAAGGTTGATTTTTTATTAAAAATGTGGTATAATAGATTAACAAAAGAATTAAAATCGCTATATGAAACTATTCGGTTGAAAATTGTTTAGCAAAAAGGTTTCTGACGGAAGTTTAGTCACTCCGTTAGGTAGCGTATTTCAAAGAGAAAGTATAAATAACTCACAAGCATATTTAGAGACATATAGTAAATCGCTTTATGTATATGCTTGTGTTTCTAAAATTGCACAAAAAGTTGGTTCAATAGATTGACATTTGTATCAAATTATTAACACCAAAGGAGAAGTAAAAGAAATTGACAATAGTCCTTTACTTAATTTGATTTACAAGCCAAACCCATTTCAAACAAAAGCAGAGTTTTGAGAAAGTATTGTCATTGATAAAAAATTATGTGGCAATGCTTTTATTTTTAAGGTTAGAAATAATTATGGTAAAGTTGTAGAGTTATGAAGATTAAGCCCAGATAGAGTTACGATTATTAGTGATTCAACTTCGTTTATTAAAGGTTATGAATATCGAAAAGATGATGGGACTACAATTTTATTTAGACCAGAAGATATTATACACGATAAATACCCAAGCCCATTAGAGCAACATTTAGGTTTAGCACCATTGCAACCAGCAGCCGTGAGAGTTGATACAGAAGAGTTTGGTTCAAAATACCAAAGAGATTTTTTCTTAAACAATGCAAGACCTGATGGTATATTACATACAGAAGGAAGATTAACACCACAACAAAGAACAGATATTAAAGAAAGTTGAGCAAGAAGGCATCAAGGAATTGGTAAGAGCTCAAAGATGGCGTTAATTGAAGGAGGTATGACATATCAACAAATATCAATATCACAAAGAGAGATGGACTATATTGAAAGTATGAAGTTCACGAGAGATGATATTTTAGTTGCCTTTGGAGTTCCAAAACCAATTGTCGCAGTTACCGATGATGTTAATTTAGCAAATGCCGAAACAGGTATGAATATATTTTTATCTGAAACTATAAAACCAGAAATGTCGAGAATAGTTGAAAAAATAAATGAAGAATTAGTTATACCAGATTTTGGTGAACAATACTTTTTTGATTTCGTTGACCCAACTCCAAACGATGAAGTATTTGCATTAGATAGACAAACAAGATTAGTTATGGCGAACATAATGACAATCAATGAAGCAAGAAAAGAAAATGGTTTAGCACCGTTAAAAGATGGTGGCGATAGTATTTATTTACCATTGATGTCAGTTCCTATTGGTGATGTAGCACAAGAGAAGAGATTATCAATTTATAGAACTAAATCAAATCTATTTGCGAAAAGAAACTTCTTTTTTAAGAAATTAGAATTACAGGAATCAATTATACAACAATTGCAAAAAAAGATTACAGAATTGAAACCAAAACAAAAGGTTAGTAAAAAGATTAGAATTAAATCTACCCAACCAAAAATAGTTTTTACAAAAGAACAGAAATCAACTATTTGACAAGAACACGATAAAAGGTTATCAAACGATGTTTTTATTTTTAGAAACTTTGTTAGTAAATTATTCGCAGACCAATATGAAAGAATAAAAGATAAAATTAAAATAGAAGAAAAAAGTATTGAGAAAAAGATTAGTGTTAAAATAGACATTGATTGAGAAGAAGAAAATGAAATCTTTGCGGAAGCGTCAGTCCCAGTTTATACAGATATGATAAAAGCAAGAGGAGATAGAACTTCAAAACTTATAGGACGAACATTTGAAATAACACAAGAAGTAAAAGATTTTATTAAAAAGAAAGCAATTAAGTTTTCAGACGAAGTTAATAAAACAACAGAAGAAATGATTAAAAGAGTAATTGCCGAAGGTATAGATGAAGGCGAAGGTCATAATGAAATTAGTAAAAGAATTAAAGAAGTTTATACCGAGAGAGAAAAAAGAGGAGCAGAAAGAATAGCAAGAACAGAAATGACAAGTGCAAGTGGTGAAGCAGATATAGAATCTTTTAAGCAAGGAGGTTTAGAAAAGAAAGAGTGAAAAGCAACCGAAGATGATAGAACAAGAGATAGTCATTTAGAAGTTGATGGTGAAGTAGTAGAATTAGATAAAGAGTTCAGTAATGGGTTAAAGTTCCCTGGCGACCCAAGTGCAGACCCAGAAGAAGTATGTAATTGTCGATGCACTTTATTACCAGTCGTCGAATAATAAAAAAATTAAAAATAAAAACCAAAAATGCTGTATAAAAGTTTAGAAGTAGAAATCAAAAAGGTTGACGAAGAGAAAGCAACGATTGATGCTATATTTTCAACTGCCGATGAAGACAGACACGGAGATATAGTTAATCAAGAAGGTTGAATATTAGATGAATACAAAACCAACCCAGTTATTTTATGAGGACACGACCACTCTCAACCAGCAATTGGTAAAGCCGTTGATATTGGTTTAGATGAAAATAAAAACTTATCAGGAACAATACAATTTGCAACAAAAGAAAATCCGTTTGCAAAAGTAATTTATGAGTTATACAAAGGTGGTTTTATGAGAGCATTTTCAGTTGGTTATATGAACCTTGAAGCAGAAGAAAGTAAAAATGGTTCACCAGTTCATAAAGTAAATAGATTATTTGAAATCTCTGCCGTAAATGTAGGTGCTAACGCATTAGCATTAGCCAAACAGAAAGGTATTGATGTCACTCAATTGACTTCAAAAGATTTAGATGAAATGCCTAAATTAGACGAAGTTCCACAAGAAATTGTTGAAACTGACGAAACATTGCCTAAAAAAGACGATTTAATCGTCCCAGATGCCACGCAAAGCAACGATAATGATGAAACCATACCTAAACCAACGGAAGTTGTAATTGAAAAGCCAGAGGCAGTAGAAGAAGAAATTAAAGAGTTTTTAGAGAAAGAAGGTAGAGTATTGTCCAAAAGAAACAAGGACATAATCAATAATGCCATTAACGCTCTAACAGAATTAGTTAGAGTTGATAATGAGGAAGCCGATAGCCAAGACAAAAACCAAAGGTCGAAACTCCAAGGAAACTTGGACGGAAAGAAAGCCGTTAAGGTCTTTAACAAAACAATTAGAGTTTTGATTAAAGAAAAAAACGAACTCAAAAAGGTTAATAAATTAAAAATTAAGTTTAATTAAAATGGACGAACAAAAAAATGAAAAGACCCAAGAAGTTGACCAATCAGAAGTTAAAACTTTAATCAATGAATCTGTTTCAGAAGCATTTGAAAAGTTTTCTGATAGTTTAGTCAACAAGTTCCAAGCAGGAGTTGAAGAACAACGCTCCAAAGTTTTGGAAACAGAAAAAAAGGAAACAGAAAAGCAAAGAAATATTACGAAAGAGTTTTTAACTGCATTAGTTAAAGACGACAGAGAAGTTTTGAAAACTTTAACAACTTCAAGTGCTGATACACCAAAAGCAGGTTATACAATTCCTACCGAGTTAATGGCAGAAGTATTGCGTATTGCTAATACTCAATATGGTGTCGCTCGTAGAGAAATGAGATACCTACCTTTCACAGGTGCAGGTAATACCCGAACTATTCCAACAATAGCCAATGGTGTTACTGTTACTTGAACCGATGAAGCAGCAGCAAAAACTTCTACTCAACCAACTTTTGGTTTAGTAACTCAGACATTAAAGAAACTCGCTGCGATAGTTCCTATGACAGAAGAATTGATGGAAGATACTGCTATCAATTTGACTCAATTAGTTGCCGACTTAATCGCCGAAGCAATCGCCAAAGAAGAAGATACACAATTCTTGGCTGGAACTGGTGCACCTTGAACAGGTGTGTTAAATAATACATCAGTCAATTCAGTAACATTAGCAGGAACAACCTTTGCAGGTTTAACTGCCGATGATTTACTTGATATGATTGACAAAACACCAGAATCAGTTTTAGATGGTGCAAAGTTCTATATGCACAGAAGTATTTTAAGTATTGTTCGCAAACTTAAAGCATCTACTTCTGGTGTATACATTTTTGAAGGACCACAAGGCGATGCACCAGCAACAATTTGGGGCTACCCAGTTGTTACAACTGATGTTTTGCCTGCTTCAACCGATACTGCTGCCAATAAAAAGTTTATCATTTTTGGTAATCTTAAAAAAGGTGCAATATTCGGAGACAAGCAAAGTATTCAAGTTAAGTTATTAGACGAAGCCACAATTACAGATACCGATGGACAAACTGCAATCAATTTAGCACAACAAGATTGTATTGCTATGAGATTTGTAGAAAGAGTTGGTTATGTTTTGGCTTTACCAACAGCAGTTACAGTTCTTAAAACTCACGCATCTGGTTCGTAGTTAGTCGAGAGTTTTTCTTAATAAACTATTAAATCCGAAATTATGGCTGCAACAGTCCAAATTAACGAATATAACGGCGTAGATGAAACAGAAACAGCAAATATTACTAATACTAATATGGGAGATACCGATGCCGTAAATCTCGACCCAGTAGCATACCCAGTTGTCCCTGGTGAAAATACTTATGAGAAATGACAAAAGATTGATGTTACCAATATGGGTGGCTCGTCTAAAATTGACAATCTCAAAGTATGACGAACAGGTGCATTAGGGGGTAGTGCAGTTCACGTAACAAATGCGAGAACATCGAGTTATGGTGGGGCAGAAACTTATGCTCAACCAGTTAAAACAGATTCAACGGTAGCAGACCAAACGATGCCTACTTCTGAACCTGCCTCTGCCAATTTAGGCATAGGTGGTGCATTAGCAGGAGCATTAACGGCTGCTGGTGAATCAGATTATTTAGTTCACCAGATTCAAACTGACGCTGGTGATGTAGCAGGTTCTACCTCCACTATGAACTACCAATACGATGAAACTGCCTAAATGGGTAAAGTTATTTGTGGGGCGTGTGGTAAAGAGTTTGAGAGTAAAGAGAAATATCTAAAACACATTTGTGAAAAAACAGGTTATACTCCTACTCAAATAGAACACTTTGACATACTGTCCAACGGAAGATTTTCTAAACAGAGTGCGAAAGCATTGGCACGTGGAGAAGCCAAAAATAACTCTGTAAAGAAATAGAGAAAAAATAAAAACAATACAATGTTTATGAGACAATACAATGTGCAAGAAAGACACCGTCTCATAACAAGGACGGTGTCCTTCTTAATAAAAAGGTTAAATAAAAATTATGAAATATTTTGTTAAAGAATTAAAAAATACAGAAAATAAAACAAACACAACAGAAGAAAACTTAATTGAAGTGTCAATTGAAAGATGAAGTTGAGGTGTAATTTACAATGATAATACAGAACTGCACCAGTTTCAAGATGGAGAACCAGATGGTATCTTTCATAGAATACAAGAAATTGATTGAAGTAGAGTTAAAATGTTTTCAATGTATAAATCGGACGATATTAAAAAAAGAATTGATATTTTAGTTACACCAGAAATGCAAGTATTTCATTTTTATAGAAATATTAAACCGTTTTATTTAGAAGGTTTCGTGAAAGTTTATGTTTTCGGTTATAAAATAAAAGGAACTTCCGAAACAGTTTATAATTTCATATTACCAGACGATAGAGTATTAGTAAGTAGTAAAGATAATGTCGATTTATCTTTATTTGAATTACAAAGGGGCTTAATAAAATAAAATAGATAAATGGCTGATAGATATTGAGTAGGTGGAACAGGAGATTGAGATTCAAGCACAACGACACATTGGGCTGCAAGTTCTGGTGGTGCAGGGGGAGAAACAGTTCCTACTTCTTCTGATAATGTATTTTTTGATTTACATAGTAATGAATCAGGAGATACAGCATATACAGTTACTCTTACCGCAAATGCTAAGTGCCTTAATTTTGATGCATCTTTTACTGGCACAACAAAAGTTAGTATAGATGTAGGTATGAATAGTCTTGATATTTATGGTAATTTTAATTTATCAGGTGGTTCAGCCCAAGTTCAAATGAGGGGAACGTTTGGTGCTTTAACATTTAAAGCTACATCAGGAACACAAATAGTTACTACTAATGGTGTTGATATAGGAATAGATAATTTTTATCTTAATGGTAGTGGTGGGACAGTTCAGTTGGCTGATAATTTTTCTCATAAACCAACTTTAGGAGGCACTATTAAGAAGTATGCGGGAACTTTTGACCCTAATGGTAAAACATATACAATATCTACTGGCTCGTCGAGTTTGGGAATAATAGATATGAATTTTTATAATTTAACTATAACTACAACACAGAATTGCAATTTAACGATTACTAACTTAACTATATCAAATAATTTAGTGCTAAATGGTGATTCTGCGACAAAAAGAATATTTATTTATTCTAATGAAATAGGAACTCAAAGAACTATAACTGCCGCTAATGTTACAGTAACTAACGCCGACTTCCGAGATATAAAAGGTGCTGGTGCTGGTTCTTGAAACTTATCTGCTATCACAGGTGGTTCAGGAGATTGTGGTGGAAATACTGGTATAACTTTTACAACTGCCAATGATTGATATTGACACGAAGGAACAGGTAACTTTGATAACTATGCTAAATGATATACTGCTACAAATGGTGGCGGAACACAAATGGCCTCTACAAGAGTTCCGTTACCGCAGGACACTTGTTATTTTGACGCTAATTCATTTGATAGTGGAAGTCAAACAGTAACACAAAATATGGCAAGAATCGGAGGAGTTATTTGAACTGGTGCTACTAATACTCCTACTTGAACAACCTCAACAGTAACAGGAGTTTATGGCTCAATTACTTTAATTAGTGATATGACTTTGACTAGTTCAACAGAAGGATATACTTTTTATGGTAGAGGTTCTCATACTTTAACAACTGCTGGAAAAACCTGAGCTAAAAATATTGGTATAGCTATACAAGGGGGAACATTAACATTACAAGATGATTTTACAATAGGTTCTTCAAATATTTTTACTATAAATAATGGAACATTTGACGCTAATGATAAAAATCTTTCTATTGGTAAATTAAGTATAGCAACTGGAACAAAAACAATATCTATGGGTTCTGGAACGTGAATAATTACTGGGGCATCAAATCAAATAATAATTTCGTCAACAGATAATTTAACATTTAATAGAGAAACTTCAACAGTAAAACTCACAGGCACATTAACTGATAACACGACTCTTGACCTCAAAGGTTTGACTTGATACAATTTTTGAAATGCTACTACAGGAGATTATTATATTACAATAGCAAGCAGTAATACATTTAATGATTTTAAGATAGATGCTAATAGAAAAATGAAATTCGCAGCTGGAACTACTCAAACAGTAAATACTTTTACAGCAACAGGAACAGCAGGTAATTTGATAGTTATTAGAAGCACCACAACAACAAATGCAACATTAGCAAAAGCAGGTGGTGGAACAATATCTTGCGATTATATTGATATAGATTATATTACTGGTAATCCAGACACAACTTGATATATGGGAACACATTCAACTGACGGAGGGCATAACACAAGAATATATTTTACAGAGCCAACTATGCCAGTTAAAATTGAGAAATCGTTGAAATATTGTGTGATACTTACACCAGACCAACTTGAAAAATCATTAGCATATGCAATACGAGCACCAACAGGTATTCAAAAGTCGTTAAAATATTGTGTGCCTTCAACAGCAACACCTATTGAGAAGTCATTGAAGTATTGTATTTTAACAATACCAAGTGCTACGGAAAAATCATTGGCTTATTCAGTAGTGGCATCTATTCCAGTTGAAAAAACATTAAAGTATACAGTCAAAGCAGAAGCAAGTGCTATTGAAAAAAGTTTGAAGTATTGTATTTTAACAACTCCTACAACAACGGAAAAAACTTTGAAATATACGATATTAACAGAACCAACGGCGATAGAAAAATCGCTTAAATATACCGTGATATCAACGCCAAGTGCTTTAACAAAGAGTTTGAAATATACAATTGAATCAACCCCAACAGGTATTGAAAAGGGTTTAATTTATACAGTCCTTACAGATAGCAAAATAGAATTATCGTTAAAATATACAATACTAACAGAACCAAGTGCAGTTGAAAAATCATTGCAATACTCTGTTATAACAACGCCAAGTCCAACAGAGAAATCTTTGAAGTATACAGTTATCTCAACGCCGAGCGTGATTGAGAAAGGTTTAATTTATGATGTTTTAGTTCCGAGTGCAGTTAATAAAACATTGAAATATATGATATTGACTACTCCGAGTGCTATTACAAAATCATTAGAATATGATGTATCACCAGCAAGAAAAATACAGAAAGATTTGAAATATACAGTATTAGAAAGTAGTGGTATTCAAAAATCGTTAGAGTATAATATTTTAACACAGGGTTCAGAAACAAAATCATTACAATATACAATATTGACAAATGATGTAATTATAAAATCATTGAAATATTGTGTTCTAACTGATAGTAAGAAAACGAAAAGTTTAACATATACCATAAACTCCGACCAGTCAATAACGAAAGGTTTATCTTATGTGGTAGTAAGTAGAATAAAACAAGAAAAAGAATTAAAATATACCATATTACAAGACCATAAAATTACAAAGAGTTTGAAATATTCAGTAGTGCCTTCCGAAGCAATTTCGAAGTCATTAAAATATACAGTTGTAACTCCAAATGTTATTTCTTTACAATTAAGAATATGTATTAAGAGATACCCATATACAAAACAGACAAGTCCATATACAAAACAGACAAGTCCGTATGTTCCATATGTAAGATAGTTGTTTTTTCTCCTAAAAAGTGATATAATATAGTCGAAGACAATTAACAAAAAATTAAAAAATCGAGATGCTTACTCCAAAAGGTTATACAACTATACAAGCAATCGAAAATTATTTATTAACTGATATTAGTGATTGCTTCCAACCACAAGTTTTAGAGTGAATAGCACAAATGGAAAAGTATATTGAGAATTATACTGGACGTGTTTTTATAGAACCAACAACAGCAACAGCAAAATATTATGACGGAAATGGAGAGTGCGAAATGGTTATAGATGAGTTCACCACAATATCAAGTGTTAGTGTAAATGGAACTTTGATTGATGCTGCGAATTATGTGTTATACCCATTAAACGATGAAAGAAAAAATAAAATCAAGTTATTGTATACTTTATTTTACCCAGTTGACCCAGGAGATATTATTATTACTGCTAAATGGGCTTATTCAAAAACAGTTCCTTATGACTTACAATGAGCCACAACTGTTTTAGTATCAGGTATTATTCAATACTCAAATGATACATCAGGAGAAGTTCAAAGTGAAAGTTTAGGTAATTATTCTGTGTCTTACAAAGATGAAAAACATTGACAAGATTTAGAAAAGGCGAAAGAGATATTAGATTTTTACAAACTCTATAATTTTTAGAATATGATAGAAAGATTTTATGACAAAACAATATCAACTAAAAGATTATTAGATGTCGCAGATACCGATAAAGAAGTTTTTACAACTTATCAAACAGGAATTAGATGTGCTATTCAACAGACAACAGATGAAAAAGTTTTTATAGATGATAAAATATATCAACAGTTTCGTATGTATTGTGATGATAGCGAAGATATTATAGAACACGATTATGTTATTAACGGAAGTGACGAGTATGTAGTAAGAGCAGTAAATAAAATGACAGTTGGAAACATACCACATTTAGAAATAGTTTTACTAAAAGCCGAGTAATGAAAATCAATATTAAAATTAGTGGACTGAAAGAATATGTTAGTGCGTTCAAACAAGAACCAGAGATATCGAAAAAAGAATTAGAATTAGCATTGAAAAAATCGTTATTCGTTATTCAAAGAAATGTTAGAGAGTTAACGCCAGTAGATACAGGAAGATTAAGACAGTCGGTAGGTGCTCCACAAGACCAAGGTATATTTGAAGTCAATATGGGTGAAAAATCTGCAACTATTGGAACGAGAGTAAAGTATGCTTATTGAGTAGAAGTTATAGATACGAATAGACACCCAACAGGTCAATCAAGGTATTTTGAAACAGGTGTTCAAAAATCTATAAAAGATATAAATAAATTGTTTAATAACGCTATGCAGGTCGTCCTTAAAAAAATCGCATTAAAAACTTACAATGGCAAAAACATATAAAGATTATAAAAAAATATTAAAAGATAAATTGACAGCATTAGTTGATAACGATACTCCAACACCACATACTTTATTCGCAGCAGTTTACGATTATGAAGAAACACAGCCGAGTGGCTTTCCTTGTGCTTATGTGATAGCAGATTCAGGTTCAGGTTCTATTTTAGATACTGCGAGAAATGAAAGAGAGTGGCAATTCAGAATTATATTAAGACAGGAAATCAGTAAAGTAGGAAAAACACCAGAAGAGGCAGAGGACATTTTAACAGATATGGTCGATTATGTTATAAATGCTTTTGATACAGACCCACAACTTTATGATTCAGGAGGTTTAGCACAATGTATGTATTGTAAAGTTGTTCCAGTAGAGTTTAATTTTAATTTATCAGAAACGGCACAGGTCTTTGCTATACTACAAGTCAGTATAGTGCATTTAGTAAATAACTTTTAATAAAAATGTTAAAAATAAATTATGAAAGTTAAAAACATTACAAATCAAGACCTTACGATACCTGGTATTGGTCTTGTCAAAGCAGGTGGCGTGGTAGAAGTCCCAGAAGGTTTTCACAACGCCAACTTCGAGAAAGTAAAGGTAGAAGAAAAAAAGGTCGAAACAAAACAGGAGGAAATTAAAAAAGAAAATAATAATAAAGAGTAAAAATGACAAATTATATTTCAGATACAAGTTATTTGGCATTAAAGGTTGAAACAACAGATGGGACAGCCGTAAAGCCAGATACATTTGTTCCTTTCGTTAGCGAAAGTGTTAAGACAAATCTTAATATAACAGCAGACAGAAGGTTCAAAGGTAATAATTGGAAAAGTGATGATGTCTTAAAAGGCATTAGAACTCACGAAGGCGATATAGTTGTAATGGGAGATGTAGAGACATTGGCTCATATGTTTAATATGTTATATCTAAAAGATACAACAACAGGTGACGCTACTGGTTACACACACCCATTTGAACCTGGTTCTCCGAAATCATATACTATTGAGTTTAGTAAAGGTAATTATGCTCAAAGATATTTTGGAGTAAAGGCAGACCAATTAAAAATCGAGTTCGTTGATGGAAAGTGTCAGGCATCATTATCAATTAAAGCCAAAGGTCAGTTTAGTATTGGAACACTTAAAACTGCATTAGCAGGTGCTTCAACAGCAATTGTTTTAGAACATACTTATGACCAAAGACCAACAGATGGTTTAGCCATAGGTGATGTATTAAGTGTTTTAGATAATACAGGTGCTTGAAAAGATGTTACAATTACAGGAATTACTGACACAGAAACAGTAGCATTTGGTTCAACTTCTATTACTGCCGATGCAGGAAATACAGTTATATTGAAACCACAAACTCCAAGTTATACAACTATTAAAGAACCTTTGTATTTAGGTTGCACTTTGGTAGGTGTAGGTGTAGATACAACTGCCGCCGATACTGCTGCTGCTACAAGAGCAACTGCAACTCCTTTTTATGAGTTTAGTTTAGTGTTAAAAAATAATTTACTTGATGCTCCAACATTTGGAAGTCAAGACCCACTGAAATTATTACCACAAACATTAGAAGGAGAATTAACTGTTAGCCAATTATTTGAAGACCAAGAACAAAGATTAAATTGGTTGAATATGGTTAAACAGGCATTGACTTTGATATCAACAGGTTCGT
>Ga0209310_1002256_pt1 | contig 12563 bp, 32 predicted proteins | sample AD_UKC030_MetaG_FD_184415 | JGI IMG/M metagenome (GOLD analysis project Ga0209310, IMG submission 184415) | Active sludge microbial communities of municipal wastewater-treating anaerobic digesters from USA - AD_UKC030_MetaG (SPAdes) (version 2) | ecosystem: Engineered > Bioreactor > Anaerobic >... | reverse complement strand
GGGTCAGGGGACGGGTACGGGGACGGGTCAGGGGACGGGTACGGGTCCGGGGACTGGTCCGGGTCCGGGGACGGGTCCGGGGACGGGTAAAAAATGACCCCCGCCGAAACCCTCGCCAAGGCCCGCGAAATCACCCGCGGCACTACCTGCTTCGTGCTGCCGGTCGGCGGGCGCTTCAAAGTCTGCCGCCGGGTCGCCGGCCGGGTCATTGCGCTCGGCTATCGCACCGACGCCGCCCAGCTCTGCGCCTGGCTGCGCAAGCTGACCAACACCAAGGGCCAGCCGGCCCCTTCGCAGCCGGCCTAGATTTAAACGGAGACCACCATGATCATCGCCACCATTGGTAACGCCAAGCTCAAGCTCGAAACGCTGAAAGACGCCGAAGTGCTGCTCGACATCGCCAGCCGCGCCACGCTGGTCGAAAAAACCTACGGCCTGGACTTCCGCGATTTCTACTTTTTGTCGGAAAAAGAAAAGCGGATGGGTATCGAAATCATTGAATCGACCACCATTCACACTCTGGACGAGTTCAACGAACTCACGGCGGCGCGTGAACGCAAGGCCGCCGAAACCGCCGCCAAGGCAGCGGAGGCCGCATGAAATCCGCCCGCAAAACCGCGTCAACCGCAATCAAGCGCTGGCTGGCCATGTACCGCATGCGCTCGATCGAAATCAACCTCTCCGGCGCCATCGACACGCTGCCACTGGTGCGCGACCAACTCACCCGCGAACGCATGCAGCTCGCCATCCGCGAAATGTCGCTGGCGCTCTGCAAGGCGCGCGCCGAGTACGTCGCCCTGCTGCCAGCCGGCCAGCGCATCGTCTGGGACATCGCCTGATTTTTTAACCCGAAGGAGCACCACAAATGGCAAAGCCACTCAATGACAACCTGAAGTCCGTCCGCGTCGAAACCGATGACGGCGATCTTGTCCCCATCATGGATGTTGCCGGCCTCAAGTTCAGCGAGCTGATTCAGGCCGTCGCCGCGCACAACAAGGCCGGCAAACTGACCTTGAAGATTGATATCAAGCCATCGACCGCCGGCACACTGGCCGTTCGTGCCGATGTCTCGATTACCAAGCCCAAGGGCATGCCGGCCGAATCGCTGCTTTGGCCAACCCCCGAGGGCAACTTGCTGGCCGAAGACCCGCGACAGACAAAGCTCGACCTCAAGACCGTCACCGCCGAACCGGCGCGCGAACTCAAAACCATCAACGGGTAATCGACCATCATGGAACTCAACGAAAACACCATCAAAACCCTGACCGACATCGGGGCGGCACAAACAAAACCGCAAACGGCCGGCGAAGGAACGCCTTTCGTCGTTGTGCCCGCCGGCTACAAGGTCGACGACATCGAGCGGATGCTTCAAATACCGCGCCGCAAGCGTGGCGCCGTCATCACCACCAACTCTGCCGGATTCATCGACTATCTGCAAAAGCATTCGGTGGCGGACGCATCGACCATCTATGCCGACATCGACAGCGAGAAAAGCCACTGCAAGCTGCTATCAGTTCTCGACGACCACGGAAACAACTATCCGGACTGGCGAGAGCACACCTGCACATTCGCCCCGAAACTCTCTGTCGAATGGTCGCGCTGGCTTGAAGGCAACAAAAAAATCATGTCGCAGTCTGATTTTGCAACCTGGCTTGAAGAAAATCTGCCAGACATCGCCGGCGTTCCAGGCTTCCCGAGCGGCACTGAAATCCTGCAAATGGCGCTCGCCTTCGAAGCCAACTCGGACAAGAAATTCCGCAGCAAGATCAACCTGCAATCGGGCGGCGTCCAGTTCGAGTACACCGAAGACGAAACCAAGGAAACCCGAACCAAGATGCTCGTGTTCGAGCGTTTCACGATCGGCGTTCCGGTGTTCGACGGCAGTACCAATGCCTACCCGGTCGAGGCGCGGCTTAAGTACCGCGAGAAAACCGGCGATCTGTCGTTTTGGTACGAACTGATCCGCGCTGATCGCGTGTTCAAGTCGGCCGTTGCCGACGAACTGGCCGCCATCAAGGAAGGAACCGGCCTGCAAGTCATCGCCGGCACGCCGGGTATCTGACATGACCGCCGCCGAACTCCGCGACTGGCAGGCCGAGCACGCCGCCGACTATCACCGCATGGGCGGCCTGGTCGCGGCGCTCGCCATCGCCTGCGGCACGCTGGCCGGCACCGCTATTTACCTGTCAATCAACCTTTAGGACGCCATGAACACGCAAGAAAGCCCGAATGTGGTAGCAAGCACGACCCCAGCCGGCGGAGGGGACATATCACCGGCACCCGCAGGACTGGCAACCTCCCAGCAAGACCGCAGCACCGCCGGGGCCGCGGGCGTTGTCGAGCAGCCGGCGGCGGATGATTCGCCGCAGCCGGCTGGCTCCGACGAGATCCGCCTGGACGAGCTGTTCGATATCGATATCGACGACAGCGACCCGGACGACGACAGCGACCCTGCCGCATTCCGCCGCGCGCGCATCGTGTGCAGTGCGAGCAGCGACGGGCAGACCACCATCCACCGCTTCGGCAGCATCGGCATCGTGCTCACCGCGCGCGAGACGCGCCAGGTGTATGAATTCCTCGCTGATTCGGCGCGCATTTGGGGTGCCCGGCCATGAACATTTCCGATGAAATCGAAGTGGCAGAAATGAAACAGCGCCACGCCGAAGCCGAACTGCGCCGCCTGCAACTCAGCGTGCGCGACCAGTATGCCTGCGCCGCATTGAATGGTCTGCTCGCCTACGGCTACTCGCCGCGCGAACTGGTCATTGAAGAAGCGTTCCGCATTGCCGATATTGCACTAAAGGAACGCGCGCGATGATCGTCATTCATGACTGCCCATTCTGTGGCCAAAGCGACATCAAGATCGATGAAGTTCCGTCCTACGGATACACCATCTTCTGCCCGGAATGCCATGCGCACGGCCCGATCTGCGACGACATCATGAGCACGATCAGCGCCTGGAACAAGGCGGCACGCCCGCTTAACGAAACCCATGAGACCAACCATGACATCTAGCCTTCTCCCCCTTCATTCCGACCTTTCGCGCTGCCTCGGCCACCCCTACGCCTACAAGGGCCGCGGCACGCCGACGGAGTGGTGCCCGCTGCGCGCGACCTGCGCCCGCCACCAGACGATTGCCGCCGACCCGGCAGACAGCGCATCTGCCGTCAGATTCCGCCTGTGCAGCGAACACGAATTCGACGAACACCTCCCGCTCGGGGCGGCCGCATGAGCTTGACCGCCCACCTGCTGTTCAACGCGCCCACCACACTGCCCGCGGGGCGGCAGCGCTTCCACTCGCTCGACACCGGAAAGAGCGTGCCGCGCGACAAACCGCATAATCCTGGCGCCGAAAAACAGAAGCTGGTCGCCGCCGACAACATCGAGCGCATTTACCAGGCCATCGCCGCCGGTCATGCAACGATGGAAGCCGCCGCCAAAGCTTCCGGCGTTTCGCTGTCCACCGTCAAAAAAGCGCTCCCCATCCTTGAGGCAGCCAGCCCGCCGCGCATCGTCCGCCAGCGCGGCCAGCGTACGCACAAATTCCGGGTGGTTAAATGAGCGAACTAATCGAAATTGCCCAGGCCGTCACTACGGCCACCGGCGACCTGCTGATCTGCATCGGCGCGCTGGCGTTTGTATTGCTGGTGCATCAGGACGGTGGCCTATGAAAAAGATCACCCGTCGCCAGGCCCGCGCCTGGCTCTCCCCCATGCGACGCGCGCTGCACGCCATGCGCGCCGGAGAGATCGACGCCGTGCGCGGCTATCCGGTCACGCGCCTGCATGAGCGTGACGACTATGTGCGCATTGATTACTGCATCGCCGGCTTCCGCGGCCTGATTGAGCGCCTGAAAATATCCGTCGACCTGACCCCGCTGGCGATGATTGAAAAACGCCTCGCCGCCGGTGTCCTGCTCACCGTAGCCGACATCGATGCCGCGCTGGCGCAGCTCAAGGAAGTCGAGAAACGCATGATTAAATTCAGCCTGGCCGAGGTCAAGGATGCGGTGCTGACCGAGCAGGTCGCCATCGAAGTCGAGCAGCTCGGAATGACGGAGGCCGCATGAAGAAAAACCGCCGCCGCTGGACGCCGGAAGACGATGCCCGCCTGGCCAAGCTTTACCCGCTGCATTCCAACCCGGTCATCGGCCGGATGCTCGGGCGCAGCGAGCCTGCGGTGTTGATGCGTGCGCACAAGCTCGGCATCTACAAGCCGCCCGGCTTCATCAATAGCGGCTGGTGGGCGCCAGATTCCGCTGCATGGAACAAGGGAAAGCCGTTCAATGCTGGTGGGCGCAGCAGCAAGACCCGGTTCAAAAAGGGGCAGAATCCGCACAACTGGCACCCGATCGGCCACGAGCGCATCACCGACGAAGGCTACCGCCAGATCAAAATGGCCGACAGCGGATGCACCCGGCGCGATTACATCAACATCCACTGGCTCGTCTGGTGCTTTGCCGGAGGAACGCTGCCCGACGGCTACACGCTGGCATTCCGCGACGGCGACAAATCTAACGTTGATCTTGAAAACCTTGAACTCGTCAGCCGCGCCGACCTGATGCGCCGGAACTCGTACCACCGCTACGGCAAGGAAATCGCCCTGGCCGTGCAGCTCAAAGGCGCCATTACCCGTCAAATCAACAAAAGGACAAAACGTGAACAACATCAACAGCCTGCGTGAAACCCTGTTTGAAACCCTGCACGCCGTCAAAAACGGCGGCATGGAAATCGACCGCGCCAAGTGCGTCGGCGACATTGCCCAGGTCATCATCAATACCGCAAAGGCCGAGATCGACTACGCCAAGGCTACCGGCGCCGACGTGAACAGCGCGCTGATCGAATGCGACCGCCACCGCGCGCCCGTCGCCATTCCGCAACGCCCGACTCTGGCCGGGCAACTGGCAGCAGCTGGCGGGAAATGAAGCGCAAACTGTTTTCATCACGCTGGCTGCAGATCCGCTACGAACCGCGCTGGCCAGCCCTGGCCATCGGCTTTTATGGTGGAGCGGCGCGCCGTAAATTCGTCATTCTCTGCGCACCAATCGTGATCGAGATCGGCTGATTATGCCCATGACCCGTCAACAACGCCGCCATCAGGCGGCAATTGCCCGCTTCCAGGCCGGCAAGCAGAAGCCGCCGACACGCTATGGTCATCGCCGCATTCCGCTACTGCCTCGGCCGTCAAACCTACATCGTCGGCGACTGCGCCGACTGGCTAATCAATACCTGGCCGCTGTTGAGCGACCAGACCAAAGCCATCATCAAGCGCGACCTGGAAGAAGCCTTTACCCGCGACGACGAAGACCGCGAAGCTGGCAGAGATTACAAGGCACTTGGACACGACTGCGACCGCGCTGAATGGTCGCGCGTCAGAAAGCTGTGGGCATGAGCATCCTATCTGCACTGCTGAACCCGGTCGCCTATGTTGTCCCGAAAAAGCACGTCCATAAAGTAATCGACGGGATCGAAGTCAAGCCGCCGAGCCACAAGTCGGAAGAATTACCGAAAGCAATCACAGGACGCTTCGCTTCACGCTCGGCACAGATTCGCCATGAAGTCATCAAGCGGATGAAGTCAGGGAAGACCTATACCGTCATGTTAATGATGAAGGAAGTCGATGCCAGCGAAACGGCTGTGCGTAATGCTCTGGAATGGCTTGTCGATAACTCGCTTGCTGATCGTCGGCGTGGCGAAGGCCGATATGACTATGTGGAATATTGGATGCCGAACTTGACACCAGTCGTTGCAATCAAGAAACGCGGCGCGCCTAGCCATCTGAACGAGTTTAACCGCGCCTTGCATGAACGAACTTTCGCGCGATACAAAGCCGCAGCGGGTGGCGACTGGATTTCAACGCCTGATCTTCAGAAGGCGCTTGGCATATCGGTTAATTCCGGGCTGAAGGAACTTAAAAGCTGGCACGAACAGGAAAAGATCGAATGCCGTGTTATGGCTGGATATGAGAGTGCGCGCCGGCCAAGATATGAATGGAGATGGAAATGACCCTAATTGAGCACCTGCGTGGGTGGGATGAAATGCCAGATTTGCGTGACCACGAAGGCGGGCCGATGGACGAAGAAGTGATCGACAGTCTGCGCGGAAATGTTGCGCGGCTTGAGCGCCAGCGGGACGAACTGAAAGCAGATGCGGAGCGGTATCAGGAATTGCTGTACGCGGTTCAGCGCAAGTTCCCAAACGAGTCTCGCCACGAAACCGCACTGCGCTACATAAAACATGCCGAAGCACCAAGCTACTCAAATGCAGCAAAGGAATCGAAATGAATATCCTATATGTGAATAGCCTAGAGGCTAACAATAAAGAACTGGCACGACAACTCGCCTCTTGCCAAGCTGCACTTGCAGACACAGAAGCCCTTGAGATTGGTACTGGCGAACGACTAGCAAAAGTTGAACAGCAACTCGCCGCCGCCCTCGCCGCGTGCAAGTTGAAGGATGAATCCCTTGAGTCGGCACACAACGGACTGCGCTGGTGGATGGATACGTTCCCGCTTCATGTAACAGAAGCTGACAACGAAGAAATGCTGAAGATCGTAAAAGCTCTCGCCATCCAGCCCGATGCCTCTGCGCTCAAGGCGTGGCTCGGTTATCCTGTTGCTTGGCTTCACGAGAAGCGCCGAGATTCCGACGTTATTACCGACGCAGTAAAGAATGTATGGAATGGTGTGGTCGTTGGGGAAATGGCTCAATACTCGATCCCACTCTACGCCAAGCCGAAAGGCATTTCCTGATGCCGCTAACTCGCGCCCAACGCCACCGCCAGGCAATCTCTGCCAACTATCAGTCCGGCAAGCAGAAGCCGCCGACACGCAAGCAGGCGGCCACCTGGCTGGCGCCGATCAGGAAGGCGCTGGCCGAAATCCGCACCGGCGAAGTCGATGCCGTGCGCGGCTATGCCATCACGCGCATTCATTGGGCGGATGAAGACTTCGCCCGCGTCGACCACGCGATCAACGGCTTCATGGCGTTGATCAACCGGCTGATGCCGGACATCGACACCGGCCCGATGAAGCGCCTGAGCAAGAAGCTGGAGGCCGGCATTCTGCTTGAGGTGGGCGAAGTCATGGAGTGCCAGGCGCTGGTCGGCACGATTGAAAGCCGGCTGCTTGAGTTTCGCCGCTGTGACCTGACCGATGCGGCCAATACCGAGATGCTGATCATCGAACTGGAGCGGCTCGGGTTTAAGGAGGCTGCGTGAGTTTCCGCGTTCCAAACAAATACCGCCTGCGTACCGGCATGGCCGGCAGTGACGACACCATTGGAAACAACGGCGCTTTCACCGTGCAGCTTAAGCATGGCCAGCAGGTGTTCGTCATCGCCAGCGACGGCTGCGGTTGGGAGCATGTCAGCGTCAGTCGCCGCGACCGCTGCCCGACCTGGGACGAGATGTGCCAGGTCAAGGCGCTGTTTTGGGATGACAATGATTGCGTCATCCAGTTTCACCCACCGAAGGCCGAGTACGTCAATAACCACCCGTACTGTCTACACCTGTGGCGTCAAATTGACGCAGATTTTCCGCTTCCGGATTCGTTCCTGGTTGGATTTAAGGAAACCGCCTGATGTTCCTGACACGCGACGAACTGAAAGAACTGACCGGCGCCAAGCGCCCCAGCTCGATCTGCCCCTGGCTGGATCGGGAAGGCATCCGCTACGCCATCGGCGTCGACGGCTGGCCGCGCGTGCTGCGCTCGGTTATTCTGGTCCGTCTTGACCCGGCCGCAAAGGTGCACAATGAGCCCCGCCTCCGCCTCGCGTAAGCTGCCCGTCCGCCTGCACAAGAAAAACGGGCGGTTTTACTATGTGCACCGCAACAAATGGACGGCGCTTTCACGCGACTATCACGACGCGCTGATCGAATATGCGCGCCTGATGCGCCCGGCTGCCAGCGGCATGCAGGCGCTGCTGGATAACTTCATGCTCGATGCCCGGCAGCGCATCGCGCCATCCACCCTTAAAACCTATGCCTGCGCCGTCGAAAAACTCCGCGCCGCATTTATCGAGTTTTCGCCAGATCAGGTCAAGCCGATGCACGTTGCCCAGGTCATGGACCACCACCGTGCCACGCCAGCCATGGCAAATGCCATGCGCAACTGCCTGAAACAGGCGTTCGCCTATGCCGTGCGCACCGGCCAGGCCGAAATCAACCCGGTGCAATTCATTGCGCCATTCAAGGAAAAGAAGCGCGGGCGCTACCTGAGCGAAACCGAGTTTTGCGCGATCAAGGCCAAGGCCACCCCAACGCTACAGGCGATCATGGATATCTGCTACCTCACCGGCCAGCGCATCGGCGACGTGCTCAAAATCCGTTACTCGGATATCAGCGACGAGGGGCTGTTCTTCCAGCAGCAGAAGACCGGCAACCGGCTGTCTGTAGAAATGAGCGCCGACCTGCGCGCCGCAATCGATTCCGCCCGCGCACTGCACCGATCGGTCAAAGGATTGACCCTGTTTCACACCCGCCAGGGCAAACCGTTTGCCTACTGGACCGTGCGCACGCTATGGGAGCGGGCGACAAAGGCCGCCGGCGTGACGGACGCGCACCTGCACGACCTCCGCGCTAAAGCGGCGACGGATGCAAAAAAACAGGGCATCGACAGCCGCGCACTCTTGGGGCACACGACCGAAACCGCGCATAATCGCTACCTCAGATCAAAAGAAATCCCGACCGTGCAGCCCGTGAAAATGGCAAAACCTTAGACGCTTCTAATGAAAACGACCGCAAACCCGCATGAATACAGGTGTCGCATTTTTGGCATCATCATGCGAGTCAATCACCCCTAATTCATTGGTGGAGTAGCGGTTTTTCTTCCCCTGCGTCTAATATTTTTCTCTGGTTTTTCCGAGTATCGACAACGGAGCGGAGCGGGTTTCCGGGGGCTGTTTAGAAGCCGGATATGCCATTTGTCGCCACGCTAGCCAATGCCGGCGCCAGCTCCCCGATGTCGCAATCAAGCCCAGGTGCCGGAGATTCTGCGAGCCACCCATCAGCGGGGCATAAACAGCGACAGCCAGGCGCGCCAGGCGTTGCGCTGAACGGCGAAGGTTGCGGCCATCAGGTGCGCGTTGATCTGCGCCAGCCGGACCAGCGGCGGATGCTCTTCGCGCCACTTTCTGAGGTCTACGATGCGGGCGGTCATTCCGTCACCCGCCGGTAAATCGTTGTCCGTTCTTCGCCGCGAAAAAACAGTGGCGGAATCCAGCGCGGGCGGGGAGTGATTGGGACGTACTCTTTTTTGACAAGATCGCCGTTTTCCATTTCGAAGATCGCCGAAAAGTGGGGGAACCAGCCCCAATGCGAGCGCCTGACCAGAAGATGGTCGGTTGTCCTCCCGTAGCGCAGCACGCGCAAGGCGTAGGTCAGGCAGTTGTCCATGCTCATTCATCGCGCCGGCATGCGTCCTCAAGCCAGTCCAGAAGCATTCCGCCGATGAAGAAAAACACCCCGGCGCCGATCAGCGCAACAACCCACCAGATGATGACATCAAAAAAATCGATGTAATACACGAAGGTGAACGGGTTGATCATGGCGCGACCTCTTTCTGGCGGGTGATCCACGCCTGCAGTGACTCAAGCATCAGCGTGGTTTCGGCGCACTGTCCGGCAAGAGCCAGTGCGTCGGTGGGGACTGCATCAATGCTGGCGGGGGGTCGGGAAATTCCGGGCACTTGACCGCTACCGGCGTCGCGCAGCCGGCGAGCATAATCATCGCGCACGCGCTGCAGAGCATCATTCCAGGCGTTTGAAACATCGCTTGTGATCCTTTCCTGTTGCGCCTCTGCGCGGGCAACCAATGCCTCCTGCACCGCGCCGGCAGCGGCCGTTTCCGCCTTGAATCGGTCATAACGCTCGGCGGTCGTCACCCAGCCGGCCAGCGTCAGCACGTTTCCGACAGCCAGCGCGGCGATCAGCCACAAGGTGACGGATGGCAGGCCAAACATCAGGCCCGCGCCAGCTCAAGCAAGGCGATGACCGGGCCGAGATCGTCGGCGGCTTCGGTCAGATGACCAATCGACTGGCCGATCGATTCGCCGTAGCGCGAATGTTCGATGCCGTCCGGCAGGTTCGCATGCGCTTCCTGCTCGCTTGCCATCACTTCATAGATGCGCGCCCGGACTTCCTGCAGCTCGCGCTGCAGATCGGCGACACGTTGGCGGCGGATTTCGTTCATGGCAGTCCTTTCAAACAAAGTTGACGTTCAGCTTCGCGGCGCTTGGTCAGCCCATTCCAGACCACCCCGCGTACCCTGTTCCACATCAGCATCGCATCGCAGGCGCCGGACACATCGCCGGCATTGATGCGCTTGACTACCGTCGAACGGCAAAATGCACCAGTGCCAATGTTGTATGCCAGCGAGACAAAGGCCGCGCGACGGGTGTCTGGAAGCTCGGCGCGCACGCAGGAATCAACGGCGCGATTGAACTCGACCAGGCGCGCAGATAACTGTTCGTCGCACTGCGCCCGCGTATAGGTTTTTCCCCACTCGGCGTTTTTCGTCTCGCCGTAGCAGTAGGTTGGCACCCCGCCAACATCCGGGTAAGTCTTTGCAGAAAACCCCTCAAAGGCGGCGACGGCAACCAGGGCGACGGCCAGCCAGCCGGCGGTTTTTTGCGCTGTTTTGGCCGGGCTGCTCATGGCGTCGATTCCGGCTCATCGGCAGCGTCCGCCGTCTCGTTCTGCGCCAACAGACGGGCGACCAGGGCAAGCGCAGTGATGACACCGACTGCGGCTGCATAAAGGCCGGGCGGGAACTGTTTTGCCAGCGACTCGCCGGCAATCGCCGCAACCGACTCAACACCAGAAAGCACGGCGGCCGCGAACATGAATTTAACGCTCCACGCCTTGCTCAAAACCGTTTTCCAGTCTGGAAGCAGGGTCATCACAGACGATCCTTTGACCAGACAATGGCGCCTACTGCCAGCGACGCCAGCGCCGCCAGCGTGCCGAGGATTTTTGCCAGGATGCGCGAGCCTTTCCAAAAGGCGACAACCTCTTCCAGCGCCGGCGCCAGAGCCTCGGCAGCGGACGCCACGCGAATCTGTTCTTCGCGGATCGCCGCCAGCTGCTCGTCCTGTTTATCAAGCCGCCGGTTGATCTGGCGGAGAACTTCGGCATCAGTCATGTGTTATTCCCTTCCCGGCTCTGCGGCCGCGATGATTTTATTAAAACCAGCAAATCGGGACCGAGTCGACGGCGAGTTGATCGGTCACTGGCTGCCAGCTGGCGAACAGGGTTGAAATCGGTATTGAGGTGGTCTGAGAGGCCCCGCTCGGGGCAATCACCTTGTGCGTGCTCCATGTGTATGTGCCGCTATCCCCGAGCCGGCTTACACAGGCCAAACACGACGTCGAAAGTGATACTCCTGGAACCGTAAGAGGCATCACAACTGGCGCATCAAAAACAGGCGGCGATTCAATGGCCTGTACGCCGTTAAGCCAAAGGAGAATGCTGCTCACGTCAAACGAAAAACTTGTGATTGTGTCAGAGCTATGAATTGAAGGGACATAAGACGCTGGATTTAAAGAAAATCCAGAAGAAATAAGCGCAGATTTTGATAAAACAATTGTCCCGTCAAACTCCCATTCGATGTCGCAACTTGTTTTTTGTGTTCCGTTTTCGCTCCATCGAGCTACATGCGTATCTGGCAAAAAATCATAATGCGTAAATGTCGACGTTCGCTCGTCTTCGATATAATTCATGCGGACAACAAGCAGCTTTAATGTGTCCTCTTCATAGGCCGCCCATAATGGATATTCGACATACCAAATAGTAGAGACGTTATAGGACCTTGTTCCTGACCCAGCCCAGGTTGGGTCGGCATAGATTGTGTATGTGTACCCCCCCCCATTTATTGCTGGATAGGGAGAGTATGAAACAACGGGCGTTCCATCATTTGTCGTTGTTGTTGTTCTGGTAATAACAACATCGGTTAAATCTCCGTTGTAATATTCATCAAACAGATCTGTCTGAACAACAACAAGATCGCCGCTTGCTTCTGAATGAACTGTTTTTGTTCCGGACTCGAACCCAGGGCCGCCGATCAACGTTCCGGTGAACGTAATTCCGAAGCCTGAAGCTGATAAATCAACCGTCCCTGAAACCTCGATTTTTAGTAGGCCGTAGCAGTAATCGTTAGCGCTGCCGAGCGAGACTGATCCAAGAATAAATTCTCTTCCAGTTGTGTTCTGGCAAACGCACAGCAGCGAGCGCCCGGAAGCCATCGGATCAAAATATGGGTAGGTGGTGACATTGATCGGAGACGACCACGCGGCTTCCTCCCACGGCGCGGCGAAATGACCGAACCTACGGAGTTTTACTGTCATGTACGTATTCCCGGATAACCAGGTGATGTGCATCAGCCAGGTCACGTTTGCCGCATCAATAAAGACAACCGAAGCCGTCCCTGGCGGGCCATTTAAAGGCTCGCTGGCGCCATACCTACCGCCGGAAATCAGCCCGTAATTCCGCCACTCCCGCCCCGCCGCAGTATCGGCCGCCAACTCCGGCGCGGTGCGCGAAACCGCCGGCTGGCCGGGAACTCGAAGCA
>Ga0209310_1002249_pt1 | contig 12598 bp, 10 predicted proteins | sample AD_UKC030_MetaG_FD_184415 | JGI IMG/M metagenome (GOLD analysis project Ga0209310, IMG submission 184415) | Active sludge microbial communities of municipal wastewater-treating anaerobic digesters from USA - AD_UKC030_MetaG (SPAdes) (version 2) | ecosystem: Engineered > Bioreactor > Anaerobic >... | reverse complement strand
CCTATATATAACAGTGTTTTCATCCATTTGAATTTTTAATAAACATAATGCATAAACAAAAGAAGGAGCTGCAGTTCGCATAGCTGCATGATTTAAGGTTAGAAACCAAAAAGCCAAAAAGCTCAATACAAAAAAATGGTTTCTATTATCTATAAATAGAAAAAGAGGTGTTGCAATCAGCAATAGAAGTCCCATTATTCCAAACATTCCATGTTCACCAATCATTCTGGTTACTTCATTATGAGAGGCTATGCTTGTATCAAATAATTGCCTTCTATATACTGTTCCACTTCCAACACCTCCACCTATAAAAGGGCTCTCTAAAAACAAATCAATTTCTGTTAAAGCAATTTCCTCTCTTCCAGAAAGCATACTTGCTTTTTCTCTTCCTTGAGCATCTTGATTAGCATATCTTTTTTCAATTAATCCGCCAGTTAAAAAGACGGTATATAACCAAATAATAATAAAAACAGAAATTAAAGTACCAATAGATAATACTATCTTCATTTTAGCATTACTATTTCCTTTAAAAAAAACTATTCCCAATAAAAGTATGACCATGAATAAACCCGTTAATAATCCCCCTCTGGAAAAAGTTAACAAGGCTCGATAACCAAAAAAGCAAACAATTAAAAGATTAATAAGCAATTGCCATTTTGTAGGAGAAGAAAATAATGCTCTCGCAAAAAAAGCAAATAAACCAAACCCTAAAATGGTTGCAACTTGATTTGGACCAAAACCACCAGATGTATCAAAATTTGAACCAGTGTTAACTAAAACTTCTTTTAAATCAGGTGTATATAAAACTAAATATATTGCACAACCAATAATTGGTAATCCCGCAAAGAGAAGTACATCCATTAATTTTTTAAAAGTTATTTTTCTGTTATAACAATAAATTGAGGCAATTATTAAACAAAATGGTCCAGACAGGTTAAACATTAATATTTGCCTAAATCTTTCTTCTTGATTTATTGTTAGCATCCCCATAACAATTCCTGGTAATAATAAAATAAAAAAAACTAAGTATGGAACTGCATTCTTTGAAAATCCTTTAAAATACATACCTAAAAGTAGCACCCCCATTACTGAGTACTTTACGAATTCATAATTCAGAGTTCCTTTTGTCATTCTTAAAAAAACCTCAGCCCCCATAAAATAAGCCGCAACTAATAATGCTTCTTCATTTTTATTATGATTTCTAAAAATCCAAAAAACACCTATCAACAAAATCAATAACCCATAAACAATTGCCATAGGCCTAAAAATAAAAAATAACACTCCTAATCCGGAGTGAAAAACTAGTAAACTGTTATACTGGGTATTAGTGTACATTTTTTACTTATTACTTTTTAAATTTAAAACAGAATTACACAAATGAAAATAATAGTGATCAAAAGTAAACAATTCTGCAAGCTCTTGAATTTTATTTGCTTTTAAAAGAAGTTTTTCATTAGATGTTTCAAACGCACTTTGAACAACTTCTGAATAAGTAACTTTACCATTTAAATCCCAAACAAAGCCGTTTTCATCATTTAAATAATGTTTTATGCTGCTTACATTAGACACTACAGGTATAGTGCCATAACAAGCTGCCTCTGCAATTACTTTTGGGAATCCTTCATTAGAACTAGGGAGCATAAAAAAATGAGATTTTGCTAAATAATTATGAACACTAGGTCTATCTAAATAGCCATGAAACTGAACGGAAAGGTCAAGATTTTTTGATTGTAATTCACACATAATCTTATTTGGACCATCACCAATAATATGTATTTCTTTAATTTTTTCTTTTGGAATCGTTGCTAAGGCATTCAAAATTCTGTCAACCCCTTTTACATGGTCAATACGACCTACAAAAGTTAATACAAAAGGAGGTTCGAACTTTTTATTATCTGCGATTTTTGCTCCCTCTTTTATGTTTAGCTTTGTCAAACAAGGATTTTCAAAAGAAAAACAATGTTGAGCTTGATTTGGCCAAAAACCATTAATTGTAACCGGAAAATTAATCCATTTTTTTTGCAAAAACCATCGTTGCCATCCATTTGATCTAGGTGGTCGCTCTTGTTCCCAATCACCGGCATATTTAACCCAAAAAATGTATTTCCTCTTCCAAATCCATGTAAATAAAGGCAATAAAAATAATCCCATTGCGGTGGGTACTCTAAGCTGTACTTCAGTAGCATTTGCCAAATTCTTTTTTACAGTCCGAATTATTCCAGGCATTTTAAAAAGAATATTCATTTTTTTAAAAAATGTGTTCCCTCCGTAAGCTGGTATTGGAACATAAGTAATATTAGACTGATTATAAGCAACTGAACTTAATGGTGGCTTTTCATTATACAAACAGGCTACATGTACAACTTCTTCCCAATGATTTGCTAAATAATTAATTTCATGAACAGTTGGTCCCCATCCTTTAGGAATTCCTTCTTCAATATAATGTTCTGTGTGTGATATTATAACAAGTTTCTTTCTTTTCATTCTTCTAAAACATTAATATATTTTGGAATAATATATTCCCATTTACTTTGTAAAGCCCATTGTTTTGCTTGAATTGAATAGCTATTATAGTTATTCAAAATTTCTAAAATAGCTTCTTTGATTTCAACTGGATTTTGGGGGGAAACTAACTTTCCATTAAAACCATCTTTTATAGCGTCTGCAATACCTGAGTTTTTGGACCCAATAGCTGGAAGTCCTAATGCATTTGCTTCTAATACTGCTATTCCAAATCCTTCAAAATCACCATTACTCAAATTTTCACTTAACATCATAAAAATGTGACTCCTTTGCATTTGATTATACATGTCATTATCAGATAACACACCGTGAAAAGTAACATCTTCTATAACATTCATCTTTAATGCTAAGGCTTTATTTTTATCTAATTCTGATAAAATGCCTATACAATGATAGTGCACGGAACAATTTGATTTCAGTATTTCTGGTAAAGCATTAATCACATTATGCTGCCCTTTTCTTCGAGTCAAATTCCCAACAGTTACTAATGAAATTCCTAATTCTTTTTCGACAACTTCCTCTGTTATTGTCGGCAATACAACACCATTATTTATTACAACTACTTTCGCCAATGGCAATATATCCAATATTTTATTTTTTGTAAAATTAGAAACTGCAATTAATTTACTGCATTTTTTCAAACTCAACTTAGTAAGCAATTTACTTATTGAACCACCTGCCCTTAATTCTGTCCCATGAATCACCCCTAAGTATTTATTATTTCTAAAAAACAGCGATACAAAACCAATGGTCCAAAGTGAAAATTTTCCTGAACCAATAACAGTTTGTTGCTTTCCTTTAATAATTTGAAATATTGTTTGTAGAATTCTATTCCAGTAAGTTCTTCCAAACCTTTTTCTTGCAATTCGAATTACCTTAAAACTTAAATTAGTATCAAAAACATCTTCTTTTTCCCAATCATCAGATCGACGATCGGTAATAACTGTTACCATATATCCATTTTGTGATAAACCCATTGCTAACTGTAAAGCATGAGTACCAATACCACCAGGCAAAGGAGGAAATTCAGAAGTAAGTAAAATAATATTCCTCAATTTATATTTTTAGGTAATTGACTCCCTTCTTTAATGTTTTTTAAATATTCCGGAAATAATTCATTTTCAGGCAATAATAACAAATGACATTTTCCTCTATGGGCAATAACTTCAGGCAACTCAATTTGTTGTGAATTACAGAGATAAAAAGCATTGTATTGATTTGAAATACACCAATCTAAAACTTTTTTCACATTCTGTACCATTGGCAATTCCGGTGGGGAATGCATTTCTATCATAAACTTTGTTTTTTTAAGTGAGGCTGTTTTTATTGCCCCTTGCAATGCTAATGATTCTGCTCCTTCTACATCTATTTTAATTAAATCGGGAACAACTTTTACCTTATCAACAATAGTATCAATAGTCATTTGACTAACAAAATAATAAGAATTCACTGCTTTAGCAGTTTCAGCATGTCCTGAAAACATACTACCCGCTTCACCGGTTCCTACGGTATAAAATTTTATTTTTTCTCCATCTTTATCGCTTATAAAAGCATTTACAAATTTTGTTTTTAAACCAAATCCATTTATCACCATATTTTGAGCTGCCTCTGCCAAAGCTTCCGGATTAGGATCTGCTAAAAGCACACTTTTATTCTTATTTTGAATTGCCGCTAATAATGACATATAACCAATATTTGAACCAATATCAAAGACATGTTCGCTATTTTTTACTAATTCAAAATACCAAGCGTCATCTTTATCAACCTTAGTTCTAAATGTTCCTTTTGACCCTTTTAATTTTACTCCAGCTATTTCAAAAGCTTGATACTTGTCAGCTTTCTTGAAAAGATAAAATACAACTATTTTTTTTAATTTTTTAAACACCTTAATTATCTAATTGATTATTCATTATTTTTAAAACATTAACTTACTTTTTTAATCTACTTTTAAAAGTATTTTCTTTAAAAGATTTCTAAAAATTATTTGTTACTTATTTTCTACTCTTGATGCAGGAACCCCTACTAAAACAGAATTGTTAATTAAACAATCTTTTAACAAACAGGCTGATGCTCCAATTGTAATACTATCGCCGAGCATTAGTGGCCCTAGAATTACTGCATTAGCTCCTAAAGTACAATTATTACCGATGATAAAAGAATTTGGTTCACACTTTTCTTTTACTCCAATTATGTTACCTCCTGTTAACGATAAATTTTTTCCGATTATTGCTTTTCCAGAAACAACAATACCTATCGAAGGATGTAAAACATTAATCCCTCCTTTTATATCAGCGTGATAATGAATATCAATATTTGAGTAAGACTGAATTAAATTTAAAATTGGAATAAAAATTATTCTCACTCCCTTGTAATACTTACCAAAAAGTAAATATAAACTTCTTTCCAATCTATACAACCCAATTCCCCAAAAAGATCTGCTCAACCAAATAAATAATATTCTTATTTTTTGTTTTCCTAACATCCTTTTTATGTCATCTCCAAAAAAATAAAATTGTTCTTTCATAATTTACAAATTAAAAAAATCATTACTCCTTCAATTTTATGGTAGCCAATTTCCATGATTTTATCATTTGAAAAATGAGTATGGGAAAAAACAATGGTGATACTAAAAAAGATAATCCATACACTACTTTATTTCCTTTAAATCTATAAGGAATCATTGCCGGTATAATTTCTTTTAACAACATTAATCGACTAGCACTATCTCCAAAATATTTTCTGGACAAATACAAAACACTGGGTACAGGTCGTGGACCAAAAATTTTTTTTGGTCTCCAACCATCCCAACTTCCCATTTGACGTAATCCTCCTTCACTAACTTTCAAATGAATTCTTTTAGCCTTTGGATTTGAAATGTTTTTATACCCGTTTAGATAGGCTCGTAATCCAAATTCTCCATCTCCCATCCTTTGCTTTTCAAATTTTAAATCAAAAAAACCAATTTTAGTAAAGATTCCTTTTTTTAACAATACATTTCCGGTATCCAATTGATCACTCCAGCGAAAATAACTGTAATGTTTTGGTATCTCAGCACCAACAACACTTAAAGAAACTCCAGAGGAGATATCAGCCTTAAAAAAGTCAATCGTTTTAAGGTGTTCAAAAACCCAATTTGATTCGATTCTGGAATCATCATCATACAATAAAATCCACTCTCCTTTTGCTTCTTTAATTGCCTCATTACGTGCCTTCCATAAAGCTTTTTCTTTTTGATACCAAAATCGTAAATTTAAATTCCATTCTTTATAAAAATCTTCCTGATAAGGTTCTGACTGATCAACAATAATAACTTCAAAATTTGTGTAACTCTGATTTTCTAAATCTTTTAAAACATCTTTTAAATAAACATAGCGATTTAAAGTTGGAATAATTATGGAAACTAAAGGATTACTTTTTACCAATGAACTTTCAAAAATATCATACTCTGAATATTCTAGAGCTGATAATGAATAATCAACTCTTTTGACTGATCTGGAATTAAAAAATCCGTAGAGTTCTTTAAAAGGATTATTCCCTGTTAAAATTCGAATCATCAAGGTATAAATTACCCAGAAATGATGAAAATTTTTTCTGAGAAATCGGTATTCATCTTTTGTTGGAATTTTTTCATTTTGCCAGATATTGTTACCCTCAGTATAATTTCTATTTATATAACCTATTTGAAAAGCAGCATAAGCCCAATCTCTGTTTTGAGCAGTTTCGGATAAATAATTTGTGTCTTTGGGTAATAAATTAAGTTGTTCTAATTGCTCCGGCAAAGGAAAATAACCCCAATCATGAGTTGGCTTAAGATTAAAATACCAAGTTGGTTTAATATATTTTAAAAAATTAAACAGCATGTGCTAAGATTTCTAAAAAATGAGCTACAGAAAGTTTTTCTTTCCATAGCTGTCTATTACTTTTTTGTAGTGATTTAAATTGCACATTTGTAAGCTTATCATGAAACGCAAAAACTCTTTCCGCAATTTGATTACGTTCATTCCACTCAACCCAAACCGTATGCTTTTTCCAATCAATTTCATGTTCTAAAGGCAACAAACAATCTGTGTTTACAAATATAGGTATTTTACCCATTAGTAAAGTTTCATAAAATCGAACGGAAAAATTTCCTGCACCTCGAACACATAAAACATAGTCTGATTGTGCTATGTTGTCATAATATTCTTTTGTTGTAAATTCTCTCTGTTCAGGAGTTTGAGCACCTCCTCTATATTGAGTTCGATAAATAAAATTGCAAGTGATTTTTTTTGATTTTTCTAAAAATTGGAGCAAACTCCATCGTTCGTAAGCTGAGGCAAACATAGGCTCCCAATCTTTTCTAAAAGGATTTTCAATAACTCTTCTGCTGTTTTCCATTAAACATTTTGCGAGTTCCTTAAACCTTTTTACAGTTGAATTTGTTGCATGACCACAAAATCCAACAATCGGTTTTTCAGTTTTATCTTTAGGAATTGGGTTTTCAAGATTATAAATTCGTTGAAAATGATCTGAAAGGGGAACTGGAAAACCTAAATTTTTAGTTGATAATTGACTCTTAAATCCACCCATTCTAAAGTAAGTAAGATTCGAAAATTCGGGGTAAGCAATTCCAAAATCATCTGAAATATAACCATAACCTTTTATATTATGCTTTATACAAAGCTGATTATACTCAATAAGTTGAAAATCTTTATTATTTTTTTTATATTGATTAATTGGCACTCCAATCAAAATAATATTTGCCTCTTCTGGCTGAGATGTATATTCAAAATTGTCTTTTAATTTCCATTCTTGTTTAATCATTTGATTATTACACCATCCAAAATCAGCAAAGAAAGGTCGGGTTAATAAAAACAATTGCTTCTTTTTTACAACAGAAAAATCTATTTCCGGAATATATATTTTCACATTAATTTAAATTTATTTTGTGTAAACAGAATTTTCTCCATAAATGGCATTCAAATTCTTTGCTGTTTGATTAGAAATAAATAAAATATTGGTAATTATCGATTGTCTAAAATTAGTTTCATGACTTCCATAAAAATTATAAGGATAATAATCAAAAGTTCTTAAATAAGAAATCAATTCTTCTATTAAGCATTGGTGAGAATACGTTGGAATAAGATTAACTTCTGCAAAAATAAAATCAATTTTTTCAGTAATTAACATTTCCTCACAACCTTGTAATGCTTTTAATTCAAATCCTTCAATATCTAATTTTAGAATATCTATAGAAGGAATATTATTTTCTAAACAAAACTCACTAATGCTGATAACTGGCACATTAATTTTAGTATATTTTCTTGCCAGATGAGATGAATGAAAGTCATTAGGTTCTAAAAATGAAGAAGTTCCTGTATTACTGTTTTTATAGAATTCCAATTCTCCTTTTTTATCACTTATTCCTAAATTAAAAGGTAGAATTACATTCTTCATATCATTTAAACTTGTGGCTAAAGTTTTGAAAACGGATGGATTTGGTTCGAAAGCATATATTTTCGAATTTTTAAACTTTTTAAAAAATTGATAAGACACAAAACCAACATTAGCACCCCCATCAAAAATAACTTTAGGCTCACTTTTCAATTTTCTATATAAAAATTCAAGATCATCAAATTCGTTTTTAACCAATTTTCTTTTTTCACCATTTAGTCGCATTTTTATTCTTCTGAAAAAATTTTTTCTAAGTAAAAAACGAGAAATTATATTTTTGTAATACATAAATTAGTTATAAAAATTTAAAAATTGTTTTTTTTGATTTTCAATAGAAAATTGAATCTTAACTCTTGAAATAGCGTTATTTATAATTTCTTTTTTTTGAAGTGCTGATAATAGTAAATAGTTATTAAATACCTCCGCTAATTCTTTCGGTTTTCGCATAGGCACAACCCAACCAGTCTCATTATTTAGAACATTTTCGTTTAATCCATCGGCATCACTGACAATACAAAAAAGTCCCATTGCCTGTGCTTCTAAAACCGCATTGCAAAAACCTTCTTGAATACTATACTGTATATAAACATGGCTTTGTTCCATATATTTTTTCACTTCCTGATGTGCAACTTTTCCAACAAATATAACATTTTCAGATAAACCTAACTGGTAAACAGCAAATTTCAATCGTTCAGTTTCCACTCCATCGCCAATGATTGTAAAAGTAAATGGAATATTATTATTTTGTTTGAAATAAAATAAAGCTTCCAAAGTATATTCTAATCCTTTTTTCCAATGTAAACGCCCAACAGTTAAAAAACGAATAGGTGTATTAAAATCCAAAGGTGTTTTTCTGTTGAAAGAGTCAAAATCAATAGCCGGTGTTATTTTAAAAATTGATTGTTCTGAAATACCATTTCCCATTAATGTGTTTTTCATCTCATTAGAAAGCACATGATACCGAACATTCTTAGAAAACAATTTTTGATAACAATTTATATGTTTGGTTGGGTAAATATATAAATCAAAACCTCTGAAACTAACTGCCATTTTTGCACCTATAGCTTCGGCTACATTCTCTCTTTGTAAAGCCATAGTGCCAAAACCAAAATGAAGCCAATCTAATTTGAAAGGCAGAAAATGACTATTAATAAGCACTATTCGTATTGCATTCATTAATGAAGCCTCTTCTTTTCTAGATATTTTATACAAGTAATATGCTGATTTAAAATTTGAAACAACGCTCCAAGTTATTTTAACTAATGCAAATAAAACGCTTAATTTTATTGTGAAATCGGGAGCATATACAACTCTGGTTAGATTGTATGAATTTGACAATTTACGGTTGGCAAATAAAATTACTTCAAAACCGTTTTCCTGAAGTCCTTTAATTTTAGAAGTAAAGAAAGTCTCCGAGTAACCCGGAACATTAGGTAAAACTAGTCCAATACGTTTATTATGTATATTTTGCATCACAACTTATCATATAAATTTTGCATCGCATTAATCATTTCTTGTTCAGAATGATTTTCTTCAATATATTCCCGAGCTTTAATAATCATTACTTCTCTTTGCTTATGATTCAACATAAGTACCTCATTGACTGCCTTTGCAATTGCTTCCGAGTCTCTAACGGGAACTAAATATCCGTTTGTGCTATCTTTAATCACCTCCGCCATTCCCCCGCAGTTTGTTGAAACAACTAAAGTTCCTAAAGCCATTGACTCTAAAACTACATTTGCAATCCCTTCTTCTACACTTGGTAATAATAAAATAGCTGAATTTCTAATTTTATCAATTACCTCTTCAAAAGACAATTTTTCTATAAATAAGATATCGTCATCTAATTCCAATTGAGCTTTCTGAAACTGCAATTCTTCATTTAAATCTACTCCAACAATTGTATACTTAAATTTAATATTTTCTGCTTTTAAAATTCGCATCGCATCTAATGCATAATTATATCCTTTTTTCCAATGTGAGCGACCAACTGAAATAATTTGAATTTCTTTATCTTGCCATTTTGAAATTCTAAACTCAATTTTATTTAAATTTAATCCACTATAAACAACGCTTGTCTTTTCTTTGGAAACATTATATTTTAAAGCTTCTTCTGCTATTGCTTTAGAAACTGCGTGAAATCCATCCACTAAAGGAAAATATTTTTTATAAATCTCCGCATATTTAGGTTCGCTCACTGGAGTATAATTAATATGAGCTCCTCTGAGGCTGATAACCAATTTCATGTCAAATTCTTTTACCCAAACCCAATCAGCAATTCCTTTTGCCCATTGCAAATGAAAAATATCAGGCTGATAATATAGTATTGGGTAATACTTCATTTTATCAAAATAAGTTGATCTATTTTGAACTTTTAATAAATTATCTAATCTCCTTTTTTTTGAATTTTTTAATAAAAACAATAAAACAGAATATTTTATAAGCTGTAAAAATTTACTCCATCTGCCTGAATATCCAACAACTTGTATATTTTGATGTTGATAGGATATTTTTTTTTGAATTGAACCAAAAAGCAAAATGGTATGCCCTGCGTCTGCTAATCCCACTATTAATCGGTCAATGAAAGTAGGCGGAGGAAGTTCACCGGTATATATCGCGATTCTCTTATTTTTCATTTCCTTTCAATTTACAAAATAAGGATAACGTTAAAAGTGTACTGACGGGATGAGAATATAGTAACGGATTTTTTGTTTTAAATTTTGTGTAAAATTCATGCACTAATTCAGAATTAATGAAAGACCTAAATTCGTCATTTTCAAAAAGCCACTGTTGCAAATAAGCATCATTCGAATCTCCAAAAAATTGGTTTTCATAATTATTTCTAACCGTATTTTTAGTAATCCATTCCCTTTTTATCTTTTGAATGATAAGATACGGGATGTTCCAAGGAGAGTGATTCCATTTATAATTATACAAATTAAAAGGTCTTTGATCTTGCCATGTTATCTTAGCCAATCCTGGATTTCTTAATTTTATATACTCAATTTGTATTTGTCTGTTTGCCAGATACTTTTCAGGAACAGAACATATAAATTCACACATTCTATTATCAAAATAAGGCAATGTAACAGGTTTAACAGCTTCAAAAAAAGTTAGGTTCACGGCAGTCCAACGAGGAGCCCAGTACAAACTTTTAAAGGCTCTAATTTGAGCATTAGCACTAGTAGAAATATTAATTTGTTTATGCAATAATTCAATTCTGGTTCTCAAATAGTCAGCAAAATCACCTTCGATATTCCAACTTTTCCACAAAGAGACTGCCAATTCCATTCCTCCTTTTTTCAAAACTTTTTTATAGAGAATATCCACTTGTTTTTCAAAAGACAAATCTTCCGGAACTTTCATATCATCAAACAAAACATCGCCCCAATGGCCCAAATTAAAAACATCGCCCATTGTTTGAAATTTTTCCAAAACAGCAGCTTGACGAGGATGAGTAAATTCAGTATAACAACCATTAATTTCTGCAATATGTTCAATGTTATTCCACAAATACCCTTTTGGAATGATCCACTTTTGAAAAGGGAAACCACATACCTTGGCTATTTGCTCAGCATATTTTGTTTCATTATGTCCATTTTCAAATTCATAACTATAGGCTTGAACATTTTTCTTTAAATAAGCAAGTGCAGCTGCCTGGGTTCTACTATCTAACCCTCCTGATAAAGGAAGAATTACTTTTTTATTCCCTACCTGTTCCTCAATGATTTTTTCGAAAAGTAATGCAAATTCAGAAACTATTTGAGACAAAGGTCTTTCTTTTGGCGTATAATGCCATTTAAAATAAGGATTACATGACTCTACTGAATCGTTTAACTCATTAAGAGCATACTTTGAAGCTGGTTTTAGAACTTTCTGTTCTTTAAAATAAGTATCATCATCAAGAAAAAAACCGGTAGCTGCAAAAACACAAATGGCTTTTTGGTCAACAAAGTCTTTATTTCCAAAATATGTTGATTTAGAAGGTATTATATCTGTTTTTATTGATTTCATCAATTAGAATTAGCCATTTTTAAATAAAGTTCTTCATGCTGTTGTATGAATTTTTGCATTGAAAAATTTTCAACACAAAAATTTCTTAATTTTTGACCTAATAAATTTCTTTCCATTTCTGACATAGAATAGATTTCTTTAATTTTAGCAGCAAGAGCTATTTCATTACCTTCTTCAAATAATAAGTTAGAGAAATCTTTTAAAACATAATTAATACCAGGAATATCTGAACCTAACACGGGCAAACCTAAACTCATAGCTTCAAGTAAAGCAACAGGCATTCCTTCCATTTTACTGGAAATTACGTATAAATTTGCCTTTCTTGTAAAAGAACGAATATCTGATTGTTTCCCCAAAAAACGAACTTGATTCTCCATTGCTAAATCAACAACAAGTTGCATTAATTCTGAGGAATAAGAATTCGTGTTATCACCAACTATTTCCAACTGTATAGTTGGATTTGATAAATAATTGATAGCTTTAATTAGAACTTCTATTCTTTTTACTGGCACTAAATTAGCGACAGTAATTATTGTAAACTTATTTTGATTATTTTTTTTATCATTTGACAAAGAATTAAAAAAATCAGTGTCTATGCCAAAAGGAATGATTTTTAATTTTTTACGAA
>Ga0209310_1002245_pt1 | contig 12611 bp, 18 predicted proteins | sample AD_UKC030_MetaG_FD_184415 | JGI IMG/M metagenome (GOLD analysis project Ga0209310, IMG submission 184415) | Active sludge microbial communities of municipal wastewater-treating anaerobic digesters from USA - AD_UKC030_MetaG (SPAdes) (version 2) | ecosystem: Engineered > Bioreactor > Anaerobic >... | reverse complement strand
TCGATTCACGCGTGTGTTAAAAAAAATATTTTTTCCCTGGAGATTTTATCAAGTGAGCTAGCTATGCGGGAAAAGTTTTTTGAAAGAGGTATGCTTGACCCATCGCTTGGCTTTCTGCTTGTTGCCAAGTTCGGACCCGAGTGCCTCCACCAAGTCTGTATCAGTCCCCCCGCTCTGGATGATACCCATGATGAGGTCCTGCTTCTCCATCATCTCTATCTCCATTGCCTGGATAGGACCAGACTTCTTTGTGATGGTAGCCTTTGGGATCTCACCCGGGTAGTCTTCGCCATCCATCCGCTTCTTTGTAGCTAGCTCTTTGTTTGTCGCTCTGCGTTTCTTGTAGTATGCTACCAGATCATCCGGAGGCTTCGGGATTCTGAACAGCACATACTTTGTGCGGTCGGTGTTCAAGTATGGCTGAATTATCTTGCCTTCGCGGAAAAGGGTTTCCGGCTCAAACATTTTGATGGTTGTGAACCCATGCTCAAAGAATTGCTGTGCCATCTCAGCGTAATGCGAAACCAGCGAGCGGGGCACCTTGTCAAGCAGGAATTGGTTTGGCACGCTGAATATCTGCAAAGTCGAATCCGTTCTGTTAATCTGGAACACATCGTTCTTATTCTTGTTATCAGTGTCCTGCCAGTTCCTCGCACCCCATCCAATACCAATATCATCATAGTTCTTGACTTGGTACTTTTTCTGGATGCTCATGACATTGTTGGCTTCGTTTTCGAGAATCACAGCCATGTTGGTATCAGGATTAAAATAATCCGTCCACTTCCCACCAATGCGGGATGCTATCTCGCAAGCTGTGTAATAGGACATGGATAGCGCAGTAAGCGATTTCCCCCTGCCTTTGTTCCCGACAATCAAAAGCGAGATGTCCTGGTCATATGGTCCCAGAATCTCATTGGCAAAGAACTCCACAAGGTAGTCATACTTGTGAGCCTCTGGTATTGCCTTCTGCCCAAGATCCCGTACAAACGATTGGTATCGCTCGATAACAGAATACCGCTTATCGAACTCATCCCGCATCTGGTGGTACCATTCAGAGTTGTATGGTATCGCTTGCATTGTCCTCCCATGCTAGTTTCTTTTTTGCGTACGGTTTATCGAAGTTATAGAGTTCACCGACTTTGAGCGTGTGAGCCAGGCCACGGAACTGATCTACATAAGATGTAAGGTTCCCCATAGTGATAGCGCAGACTCGCAGGATCTCCAAAGACTTCTGGGACTCCGACATTGTGGGTATGTCGTTGATGTAGTCGATGGCCTTGGCGAATAACATCTCTTCTCGTCTCCTGATATGGTCGTGAGCTATCAGGGATATCGAGAACATAACCGCCGTCATAATGTCCCGGGTGTTCTGGTTGCTGTTGGATTTTCGGATGATATCAAATACGGTATCGTTGGCAACCTTCCATTGCCAGAGATAATCATCCTTGGCGAAACCTTGCGGCCTGTTCAGGTCGAACATCCGCTGCGAGGTATCTCCAGAGCTAGCTCTGTCCTGTGCCATTATCTCCCCCTAGTCGGAAGCACGATAAGCCCCTTGTTGCTTAAGAGGTTCTGGTACTTCTCGAACATCTCAATACCCGTTTGTACCCGGTGCTCGAAGTTCGTGTCCCTGTCTTTGTTCAGCAGCCAGTTCTTTATTTCCACTACCCGCTCCCGTTCTTTTGACAACTCTTCAAGGCATTGCGTTAATTGAACCAGCCGTGCGAAATAGAGGAAAAAATTTTCATATTCGTCTTTGAGTGTGCCCCGTTTGGTTTCGTAGTAGTTCATAATGCTGCCTGCGTAATCTGACGCTAGGATGTACCGTTCCTCAATTCCGTCATTCAGGGTGCTGCGTTCCTGCTGTTGGAGGGTCATTAGATTTCCTCCATCTCATAAAAAAACAGCCAGTAAATAACCAGCCCTGCCCCGGCACATGCAATCGCACCGACAATAATCGCGTCTCCTGTCATAGCCATTCATCCTGCTCTTTGCGTTTCGCTAGATAGAAGTAGTAGATATCAAAAGCGCAGGATATCGATAGAAACAAAGCGAACACTCTCCACATCTCAAATGCTGTTCCATACAAGAAATCTGCCAAAGTCACGAGTTCGCTATATTGATCGAAGACTGTTCCGGTTTCGTGCTCGTACCAGTATCCAGATGATACGAGTAGTGCAGGGAATGATATCAGGAAAATAGCGATCGCCACGAACCAGATAAATGATACTGGATAGAACCACCCATTCCCTTCTGGAAATACAATCTGTAGTATGGGTTTCATTTCTTCGAGTCCTCTTGTAGCAGTTCCGGATGTAATTCTTCCACAGCTTCAAGAACATATGCACCAACGATAGTTTCTATCAATCCTTTTATTTTAGGATCGTCTGGGTTTAATTTGTACCGTTCTGCCGCTTCGATTATCATACATCCTCGAAGTGTATTGAGAGATTCTTTTGCTTTTTGCAGTTTCATCATTTCATCCCCAGCACTTTAAACCCGAGCACAATCGCAGCGGCGCTTACCCCGATAATCCCCATCGCAATCAACCCGTAGTTCCATGCGTTGAACAATTTCATAGACTGCATATCAGCCATACGCTGCAGGATGTTTTTCAGCCATGAGGCGTGTTGGGCGGTATAGGATACCGGGTTGTACTTGAACGCCTCGTTCATGCAGAAGAAATCGCCCTTCTTCCCGTCGAATGTTTCGCGCTCTTCCAAGATGGGTAATTTCTCAAGGTCTGACTTCGCTCTGCGAACAAGCTGCATGATACCCGGGTTCGCCTCATCTTCAGAATTGATAAGAATCTCTTGCCTGAACCATTTCCCGTCTTTCTGGAACTCCTTGTAATACACCGTCCGTTTCTCTGCACCTTCCCCTTCGGTTCTGGCTTTGAAGTATTTCCCGACCTTTGTTTTGATATCCGCTTCGAGAAAATGCTCTGGCTTTTTCAGGAGTTCTACGATTTCCTTATCTGCCATGAACAGCAGATCCTTCATTTTAGGTTCTGTGCGGATGTAGGCGATAATCCTTTTGAACGCCAGATGGTTGCGGTGATTTTGAGGTAGCAGGGAATCGTGGGCGAACCCTACGATGTTCAGGCCACCTGGGAATCTTAATGGGTCGGCATAGGCTGATACCATTGTCGGGTCCATCCGTATCCCGCTTTTGTCATCCTGGAATATCGGGTCTTTTGGGTCTGCCTTTTTGCCGATGATGAATTCTGCGTTTCCAGTACCAACCTCGACATCGGTAATTACTATAGCCCCTGTCTTTCTCCCTTCCATGAAGGTGAATCCCTCTTTGCCGTATTTCCAGAATCCTACGAGAATGTTGGTTGGTGTGAAGAACAGCGTTCCAGCGCCTACTACGAAACAGGCTATGAGCCAGATTGGAACCCCGATGATACCACCAAGGATACCCTTCAGGAACAGGACGATTACGATGATAGCGGCAACGCCAGCGCCGAGAGGGACGAGAATGTCAGTAAGAAGACTCATGTAGCATCCTCGTCTATTCGTTCTCTCGGATCATGCAACGGGATATACCCCATGCAATGTTCATAATCATATTGAAACAGGCATCGCCCACAAAAGATCTTCGCAATGATTGTAGGACACCCAGAAAAATTGCAATTTCTAGTACTAATAAGTCCAAGTGCTATAACACTGTGGTAGCATTCTGGTTTCATTTCCTACCTCCCCGGTCCTCTATTGAAAAATCCCCTTGGTTGTTCCGGCTGGTTCGATGGCAGCCCGTCATATTCAGCCCTGTGCCTGCTTTCTTCAATGGTAATCCTGTCACGTAATTTTCCTCCTAACGACGGTGAAACGAAATCCTTGAATGCGTCTATGATAGTATTGGTAATAGTGAGCAGCCCGGGGTTCTGGGTATCAGATTCGTCCATGGCTACTATCGCCATGTTCAACTCGATTTCCAGACCACCAACACGCAGTTCTACTGAATCGTTGCGGGCTAGCATAGCGTTGGTGTCGAATGATGCGTTGATGATGTTCTTCAGCGTAATCTTGCATTGCTGCGAGAAATCGTAGTTCTCTACAAGCGATTCAAGATAGTCCTTGTATTGGGATGAGATGGTCTTGGCTTTGAGACGGACAGACTCGTTCCGGAAGTCCTGATCCATCCTGGCTTCTGAAACAGGCTGGTTGTCGAAAGCCGATGGCTGTTCTCCCATCACGGTATTTCGCCTTCTGGTGTTGCAGGACCATCTTCTACCGGCGCCATCCCGAGCGCCCTGCGTATGACATCATCAAAACTCTCCGGAACTCCGTGCGGCTTCATCTTCTTGCGGTCTTTCAGTTCGTTGTGGGTATTTTTGCGAACCACAACCGTAGTCCATCTCGTAAGGTCGTCCATTATTCGTTCACCGTAGGCGCCGCGATCTCTTCCGGTTCTGACGGTGGCTTGGGTTTTGCTGTCAGCGCTTCAAGCCCAAACTGAATGACATCAGCCCATTCCAGAAATACACATTTGTCGATGTTCATGTACTGAATTACAATACCATCATCGTTGATGCCGAACGCTACGCATTCCCCGCCAATCATTGATTTTACCGGAAGTATGGGCACATCAGCCGAGTTGATCTGAATCATCTGATTCCTCCCGCACAACAAGCACAACCCATACAGTCATCAGCGTTGCAAGAACCGCACACAGCATAATCGGGACGATACCCATAATGGTGAGGATTCCGATAATTGCATACGAACCAACACCGATGATGTAGCTGATTCGTTTTTGTTTCAGGAAGCCAGTGTTCATGTTAATCTCCGCAATAATACTACTATACCAAACGATATCACAGCAATTGCCGGGTTTACCGGGATTGTCGGGATTGTTTCTTTGGCAATCGGTATTTGCGTTGGCTGCGCCGGTGTTTGCGTTGTCGCCTGGGCTTGTGTCGGTTCCGGGGTTATCACAACATTCAGGACCGATTCATCAATAGTCTCTGTTGGTAATGGGGTTGGTGTTGGCTCTGCAGTTGGCATAGCGCGATAATTAATCCCCTCGTAATCTCCTCCGACAACAAACCGTTTGAGTTCCGGTGTTGGCGTTGGCATGACATAGACATCGCTGATTTTGAAATCATACACCGTTTCGACATCATACCCGTTCTTTTTCGCAGATATCACAATTTCATGCGACCCGACATACAACTCTTCCTTGTCGATATCCATCGCTGTTGCAAACTTCCGTTTTGAGTCTATGCCACCATTCGAGAACGCCTGCCATGTGTGGAGCGCAACATCAGAACGGAGTTTATAATTATCCGGGTCTAACTGCACCGTAAGCATTGTCGTGTTGTCGAGGGTTGTTATTCCAGTGAGGTATAGTTTATCCTCTGTCTGTTCCACGCCAGTTACCGTTATTTCCATAGGAGTTACTTCGATTGATACCGGTATCAGCTCGTCGTCGAACAAATTGCATTTGGTTCGCAGGATATCGAAATCCTCCTTAACTCCCATCAGGTTCCATTGCAGGATATTAACATCGGGAACTACGGTGTCGTCGTATGGAGTATCGAGAACGGTCCCATCCAGAAATATATCCTGAACCTGGTTAACACCGTTAAGCTGGATGTAGCCGGTGTATGTCCCAATAGCCATGTTCGCTGTGAGTTCCTTTGGCATCTGGTAAGAGTACACATTGCCGTTTCTTTGCATTGGCAGGTTAAGTGATAACATTGTGTTGGAAAACAGCCACAGATGCGCAGGAGATGGCGTTACTTTGGCTTCCTGATTGATGGCTGTGTAGACAGTTGGGGAATCGCCACGGGCAATGAGGTATGAGTATGGACCCTCTGATGCCTGCGGGGATTCTGTTGGAATTGGTTCTATGAGTGATTTGTTTGGCGTTTGCAATACCGGGGTTGCTCGTTTGCCGGGCAATACAGTAAATGCGACAGAATTCTCTCCCCTATGCCAACTCCCATCCCAACGATAATATGTACCATACTTGAACTTCACCGGGTCGATCCAGTAATCATACATATTCCCTTCGATGTCGATTACTTGATCTGGTGGGTCGCAATCATAGTTCCGCTGCGAGCACCAGCAGATTTGGAACGCAGGCCATGAAACGGCTTGGCTTATATCAACCGTCTCGTTCATGTACACCGAATCCCCCTGTCCGATTTGCAGGTATGCTGATGCAGGAGCGATAAGGAACATCAATGCAAGAAGATATTTCATTTCTGATTCCGTTTGGCTTTCTCTACAGCCTTGGTATCCCGGATATACTGTGCCTTCGTGAATTTGCCTTCGGCATTGCGATCAAGCCGTGCATAGAACTCTCTCCATTTTTTGTTTTCCTGATGGTCACGCCATTTGGAAAGCAACCATGTAAAAATGTTCACAAGAGAATATATGGGTTATAGGTATTTATAGATGGTTATTTCTTGCGCTTCTTGCTACGACGCTTGCGAGGAGAACTGGAACCGGCGAATGGGTTGAGGGATTGCCTGTCGTCTGCGAATCCGAAGTCCCTCGCTCCAATGCCACGTGATAGGTATGGCAGGTCTGCGACAAGGTTCTCGCGCTGCCATTGGGTTACGCCAAGGTTGCCGTACTGACGACCGCCCCCGCCGCCTCCAGGGAAACCGCCACCAATTGGGTTTATCGGTGTGAACTTATACGGATCTGGGGTGATTATCCTAGGCGGGGGCGGGTTGTCCGTTATCTTTTTCCACGGAAATTCCTGCTCTTGCGGAGTGACATCTGTTTCTATAAGTTCCCTTGGTGTTGTAATTTCGTATGGGGCGATCCTCGTTGTCTGTTTCGAGAACGGGGTGGTGGTATCCATTATTGATGTTTTTTGGTAAGGTAATGCGGTGGTTGTTCTTTTAGAAAACGGGGTTGAGATACTTGTTATTCCAGGAGCGTTTGTTGCTGGAACGGTTCTAGTGCGGTCCCAAGGAGTAATCATCGTATCTACTTTCTTTCGCTCTGATAGTTTTGAAATCGTCCGATCTGCGTTTCTTGTATCCAGTGTTGAACCTGCAATGAACGATGGTGCGAATGCAAATCCGCGTTCACGCTCTCTGTTGACCATCTGGCGTTCAAATTTTGTAAATGCACCGCCACGCTCCATCTGCGTCATCATCCCACGCTCTGTTAATCCGCCGCGGTTCATATTTTCCAACTCGGATTTAACAACCCGGTCTGGAACCCCGCTGATGTGAATATTGTCAAACATCCGTTTTGTGGAATCTCTGATTGGGGTTGGTTCTGCGTAGACGCGCTTGGGGTTGAGTGGGTTGGAAGGTTCTGGTTCTCGCTGTGGCTGTGGTTGTGGTTGCATTATTCCGGCATCACCAATTTCATAGAACGGGTGCTTGGTTCCAAAAAACGCATCTGCCTGTATTTGTTCTATCGACTTTCCTGCAGGTTTTATAGTTCCGCTGGCAATCGGAGAGGCTGGATGACGGATCTGCGTAACATCAGACGGAGCATATCCTTTCGCATTCCTTTCCACCAGTGGGCGATCCCATGTCATATCCCGAACCGATTCTGGTCGTGCATACATCCCGCCAGCAGACTGCGGTTTTGTTTCCATCGTGGTTGCATAGTCTGGCAACTGTGCTGGTTTTACCCAATCGCCTCCAATATCAGCATCTACATAGCCGGGTTGCTTCGGTCTTAAATCCGGGAGTTCCAGCGTTCTCGCTCTTGGAGTTACCGGCCGCGGTCTTCCTGTAATCACATACGATTCTGTTGGGCTGAACGCCCCAACATACTTCCCTCCGCTCGGTGTTCTCCCACCACCGAAGTACGCATCTTGGATTTGCACTCCTTTGAACGTAGCACCAGCAGGTGATGACATACCACGAACAACTCTAGTCTCTCCGACCCAGTTAAACCCCCCCGCCCCTCCATACATCGCCACGAGTGTCGGGGTGCTTCTATAGATATTCTCCTTTGTTTTTTCAGGGCTTGCAGATAGTCCTTCAGTGACACCCCATGTATAGGCACCACCGAACACACCCGCTGCTCCAGCCTTAACGAGAGATGCTCCGCCGGGGGTCTGAACAAACTGTGCTGCTTTCGCTGTCAATCCGGTTCCTTCACCAACCCTTGCAAGGAATCCCGGGGCGCCTGCTACAACCTTTCCGATACCGAACCCTGTTAACGCTGCTGGCGCGAGTTCTGCGGGTTTGTTAACGATTTCCGTGCCGAAGTAGAACACGCCTCGCTTAACCTCTCCCAGAAGGCTTGTATCGCCTTTGATGGTTTGGAAGTAGGCTTTCTGTTTTGCGAGAGTCATGCCAGTAGCATAGCGCATGACACGCCCGCTACCTTCAACGAACTTATCCCATTCGCTTGCGTACACCTTTGAACCGGTTGTTCCAGTTGTAGTTGTGACAACACGCTTGCCTCCGGTTTCAGTAACGATTTCTTTTGTTCCACCGAATGTTGTTATCAAGACCGGGTTCTGCTCTTGCATCTGCGAGAATATATCCACCTTTTTGTTGTAGTCCTCTACAGCGGCTTTGTTCGTCCTGTCTATTGAATCCCTATTGCCTGTAAGCCAGTTCCCAAGATCGGTTATGGTCTGGTTCCCCCCAGACATTTCGGAGCGTTCTGGTATATTCACAAACTCGCTGCTTTTGGTTGTAGGAAGGTCGAATGTTTGGGTTGTTGTCGTTTCTTGTGTTCCCTTTCCTACGGATATCGGAGTTGGTTTGTAAATGAACTCGCTCGCGCCAAAAGTCATCCTAGATGCTACGCCGCCAGCAACAGACGCGGCTGGACCAAGCATAGCATCCTGCATCCGTAACGTAGAACCAAGCGGATCTGCCTTACTTGCGGTGACATACGCAGACCACTGTTCCCTTGATACTTTCGGAAGTAGACCGCCAAGACCAAGGAACCCGGACGGTTCATACTCATCAGGTTTTTCCGCAGGAGACGATTTCGATAGGAATGGCTTCGGGAGTTCTCGATCTGTTAAAGAACCCTCTCGCGCTACAATGGTACTTCCTTTAACATTTCCGGAGCCACCTCCCGGCCTCCACCCACCATATGCTCCATCCTTAAGCCACGGACCGCCGAAATCCCCTTTCGCTTTATGGACACCGCTATCAATCCCGAACTGCGTGTCTGGCGATTCAAGCCGATTCAATTGGTACGTCCCGGTATCATACTTCAAGAACTTCCCGAAGTTGTCCTTTGTTATCCCGCCGCCAGCAGCAATCTCTTCTTTTGTGAGATTCATACGGATTGGAACCCCGTGCCATTCGGGATTGATGAACTGCTGGCCTTCTCTGGTTGTCAGGATCTCGGTTTCAAACTGCGGGCGTTCCTGGTAGACATTAGACGCATAACGGATAAATCTGGTATCAACACCTTGCGCTAACCCCTCGCGCTCTGCGATGAGGTTCATATTTAAATCGGTGGCACCGCCAGTTTTACCAACTTCCCATGCTATCGCAAGGGCATTATCTGAACCGAAAGGATTAGTGCCAGACTTTGCAGGATCTCCTTGGTACATGACGCTGTTTGGTCCTACCACCCGGTTCTGCTGCTCCGCGTATTGCGATTGTATTGCCTGAAACTCCGGTGACGGATTCCGCATGTAGTACTCGTGGACATTCTGGGTTTGCTGTTCTGAGTACTTCTGCTGTAAATCCGTCGGGATATTAGACGGGTCTACCGCTGATGGATTATTGAAAATATTGTATTTGATGTTTTCGTATTGGGCCGGGCTTACGCCTTTCTCCTGCTGGTATTCCTCGTCGGTAAGATATACAGCTTTGCCATCCCGATATGTGAGCGTGAGCGGGTTCCCCTCCTGTGAATATGCCGCTGCCCGCTGTGCCTGCGTCATCTGCGAATAGTCTGCGTTCCGGTTATACCCGTAAGTCCCGACAGGATCTCCGCGCGTTGGTGTTACCGGCAGGGTGTTGTTAATGTATCCTGCGTTGGTCGCTGCTGCCTGCTGTGCTGATGCTGATGGAGCGTTTACCAAATCCGGCCTGTTCTTTGCCAGCCATGCTGCTGATTCTTCCTGCGTTGTCATCAGAACCCCGTTGTGGTAAAGATGCACGTTAAGGATGAAAAAGGTTTTGGCTAGCTAAATCTATTCACTCCATTTAAAAAGTGCGAACGGGAATTTCACATCGAGTTCTTTGTAGATGACAGTTCCCGAATTCAGGATGTCCTCTGCGAGTTTCATATCTGCTTTCGACTGACGTTCAAAGTATTCTATTCTTGTCGTGTCGAATTTATCTTTCCATATTAAAAGGATATACGAGCTGTAGATGGTTTCAAACGTGTGCTTTTGATGGACAGACATCAGCCGTTCCATTCGCTGCAGGTCTATTTCAGAAGAGAGATCGAAAGCATCAATATGTTCTGCCATTATCATTCCTGAAATGGGTTTGTAATCTTATCAGCACCGTACAGAAATCCAATTGTGCATACGAGGAGCATTGTAATATATGAAGTCGGGTTCCCTGGTGTTATATTTTGCATTAATATCACAGGCATCAAAAAAAGAGCGCAGCACATTACACCTACAATCATATTCAGATAGCGCACTTTCATAATTACAAATAAGCGTTATAGGTATTTATAGATACCCAGAACGCTTGACGGAGTCATAGATAAGAACAACGCCTATCATTGCCAGGAGATTTCCGAACTGCCAGCCGTAGAACAACCCTGCGAGGAACCCGCCGAACTTTGACGCTGGAATAAAATACGACCCGGTGTTCGTCAACCCGAACCAGACGAGTAGAAGTCCGAATCCTGCTGGAGCGAATATCTTTGCGGTCCTGCCAAATGCTTCTCGCGGGTCGAGTGACACCTTCTTTTTTACAACAGGTTCCTCGAACATCGAATTGGAATCAAAAGATTCTGTAAGCGGATCTATCTCTACGACTCTCATCAATAACCCCGGATGTATTGACTGCCGCTGGTTCTTTTTGCTATGCTCTGGAAGAATACAGCAAGCCCGATGAACGGGACGATAAAGCACAGGCCGTAGTACATGTTCATGAACGTGTAGATATTACCGGTTTGAACTCCCGCCCACACTGCCGATAGCCCGGGTTCTCCGATATACCCTTTCTCATCCATTGCTGAATAGAACCTGTCGATGAACGCGCCACCGGCAAACGACATCAGGAATGCTACGAAACAGCACAGGATGAGCATCACATACCCGAAATAGAACGTCTGGAACGTTGTGCCAGAACCACCTATCCCCCGCACCATCGCCCATACGAATACCCCGATGAGCATGAATACCGGGGTGTACATCCCCATATCACGATTGAATGATAGCGCTTCTTTCGTGGCTTTGGATGTCGAGTTTTCAGAAATGAAAACGTTCTCCTTCTCGATGACAACATTGTAAATAGCCATCATGCAGAAATACGTGAACGCCCCGAGTATGAGGAACGCGCCGATCATGAACCAGCCGTAACTTATTCCGTCCTCTCCAGATCCGTCTATACCCATACTACCGCTTTTATGTGACATTTGATATCTCCGCAAATTCCTGTTCAGTCAAGTAGCACTTACCTCCGTAGTAATCGTTAATAAGTTGGGTAAAGTGTTTCTCCCAATAGTCTCTTTTATAATTTGTCTTTGCGTGGCAATCGTGGCACAGCGGAACAAACAGAGGGACGGAATTATCACAACAACTCTTTTTATTGAAGTTGACATGATGAACAGACAATTTAATACCATTTTGTTTTGTGCCGCATTCTACGCAAATATTCCCAAAAAATAAACGAACCCGCTCTTTGAACCGTTTACTGAATTTTGGGCAGTATGGTTCAAACGATACTCCGCCTTTCCAGTTTGGGTTGTTTTCGCGGGCTTGTTTTGCTCTGCGTTCGTCGTCCCACGCGTCTATAAGTTTATGGGTGTATTCTGGGATACGCTTGTGAATAGAGTCAGATATCCTTTTTCTTGTCTGCTCTGAAATCGGATGCCCTTTCAAAGAAGCACTTGTTTTTAGTTTTGTTTCTGTGCTTCTTGGTTTTCCATAATTTGGATTTCTAACTCCACTCTTCGCTACTCTCATTCTCTCGATGGATTCTGAAGTGTGCTGTTTTCCAGAAAGCATGAGTTACCGCTTGCCTTTGCTACCTTTGCGTTTCTTGCAGGGCACGTGTTACCTCCGCTTGCGCTTGCTCGGTTCTCCTCGATAGTGTCCCGGAACCTTGTTGGGGCTTCTTGTGTACGGGTCAACCCAGACTTTCTTTTTTCCTGCCATGTGAGATAATGAGCTAGCAAGATGATAAAGATTATGGAAGATAGAGTTCTTTGATTTGCGCTTCGGTGAGTTCGTAGATGTTCTTATCGTCACCGTAGAGGTTGTGGAACTTGTCGTGAGCACGTTTGAGCATTACGATCATATTGTGCTTGTCGAACAACAACGGGCACTCGCGGGCATCGTCTATTGTTTTAATATTGTACATCCGTATGATTACATTCTGTGGGATGATATGGTGGCAAGCAAGCACACCTCCACGAATACCTGTGAATGCGTCGGTATAGTCGACCTCCTTCTTTAAATCTGAACACGCGCCCAAGAATCTAGGCAATATCCGTATGTGGTGATTAAGTGGTGATACA
>Ga0209310_1002244_pt1 | contig 12612 bp, 12 predicted proteins | sample AD_UKC030_MetaG_FD_184415 | JGI IMG/M metagenome (GOLD analysis project Ga0209310, IMG submission 184415) | Active sludge microbial communities of municipal wastewater-treating anaerobic digesters from USA - AD_UKC030_MetaG (SPAdes) (version 2) | ecosystem: Engineered > Bioreactor > Anaerobic >... | reverse complement strand
TCGGCGCCTACGTAGGCGAAGGAAATGTTGTCGACCTCGACTGCCTGCCGGTGCAGCTTGTCCTTCTCGTCGTAGTCGAAACGAATCCACGGATACTGGCGCGACGACGGCTTGACGTCTTCCGGCTTCAGCTTGTCGATCAGCTTGAGGCGGCTGGTCGCCTGCTTGGCCTTGGAGGCGTTGGCCGAGAAGCGGCGGACGAAGGTCTGCAGCTCGGCGATGCGTTCCTTGGCCTTGGCGTTGGCATTCGACTGGCGTTCGCGGGCCTGCGTCGAGGCTTCCATGAAGTCGTCGTAGTTGCCCGGATAAAGGGTGATCTTGCCGTAGTCGAGGTCGGCCATGTGGGTACAGACCTGGTTCAGGAAGTGGCGGTCGTGCGAGATGATGATCATCGTCGACTCGCGGGCGTTGAGCACGTCTTCCAGCCAGCGGATGGTGTTGATGTCGAGGTTGTTGGTCGGTTCGTCGAGCAACAGGATGTCCGGGTTGGCGAACAGCGCCTGGCACAACAGCACGCGCAGCTTCCAGCCGGGCGCCACCTGGCTCATCGGGCCGTCGTGCTGTTCGGTCGGGATGCCGACACCGAGCAGCAGTTCGCCGGCCCGCGATTCGGCGGTGTAGCCGTCGTATTCGCCGACCTTGCCTTCGAGCTCGGCGGCCTTCATGTAGTCGTCTTCAGTGGCTTCCGGATTGGCGTAGATCGCATCGCGTTCCTGGATCGCCGACCACAGTTCCTCGTGGCCCGCCATCACGACATCAAGGACACGCATGTCTTCGTAGGCGAACTGGTCCTGGCGCAAGTAGGCCATGCGCTCGTGCTTTTCCTTCGAGACGTTGCCGGCGGAAGGGTCGAGCGCGCCGCACAGGATCTTCATGAAGGTCGACTTGCCTGCCCCGTTGGCGCCGATCAGGCCATAACGATAGCCTTCGCCGAACTTGACGTTGACGTTCTCGAACAGGGGTTTGGCCCCGAACTGCATGGTGATGTTGGCGGCGACGAGCACGGCGATTCCGATCTATCTAAGGCAGCAAAACGAAGGGACGAATTTTACCTGTTTTCAACGGGTTGACCGCGAATCGATGCCCCATTTTTGTGCACTGCGGTGTAACATTCCAGACAACAATTAATCGCCTTTACGGCACCGAGACAGCCTATGGTTCCCCACCTCACCACCGCCCTGACCGGCCCCCTGCTCGAACTCGAGCGCAAGTTCCTGGAAAACAGCCCGCAGATCGAACACTGGCTGCGCGGCCAGTGGCAGGAATATTCGCCGCCCTTCTACTCGTCCTGCGACCTGCGCAATTCCGGCTTCAAGGTGGCGCCGGTCGACACCAACCTGTTCCCCGGCGGCTTCAACAACCTGAACCCGGCCTTCCTGCCGCTCTGCGTGCATGCGGCGATGGTCGCCATCGAGAAGATCTGCCCGGAGGCGCGCAACTTGCTGCTGATCCCGGAAAACCACACGCGCAACCAGTTCTACCTGCAGAACGTCGCGCAGATCGCCGCCATCCTGCGCCAGACCGGCCTCAACGTCCGCATCGGCTCGTTGCTGCCGGAAATCACCCGGCCGACGCCGATCGAACTGCCCAACGGCCAGAGCCTGCTGCTCGAACCGCTGGTGCGCGGCCAGTACCGCCTCGGGCTGGACGGCTTCGATCCCTGTGCCATCCTGCTCAACAACGACCTCTCGGCCGGCATCCCGGAAATCCTGCAGAACCTGCACGAACAGTTCGTCCTGCCGCCGCTGCATGCCGGCTGGGCGGTGCGCCGCAAGTCCAATCACTTCGCCGCCTACGACGAAGTGGCCACTAACTTCGCCAAGGAAATCGGCATCGATCCGTGGCGCATCAACCCGGCGTTTTCCGTCTGCCGCAGCATCAATTTCCATGAGCGCCAGGGCGAGGAATGCCTGGCCGCCAACGTCGCCGCCGTGCTCGACCTGGTGCGCGAAAAATACAAGGAATACGAGATCGACGAGACGCCCTACGTCGTCGTCAAGGCGGATGCCGGCACCTACGGCATGGGCGTGATGACGGTGCGCGACGCCGACGAGGTCATCGCCCTCAACCGCAAGCAGCGCAACAAGATGAGCGTCGTCAAGGAAGGCCTGGAAGTCAGCGAGGTGTTGATCCAGGAAGGCGTCCATTCCTTCGAGACGCTTAACGACGCGGTCGCCGAGCCGGTCATCTACATGATCGACCGCTACGTCGTCGGCGGCTTCTACCGTGTCCATACCGGGCGCGGCAAGGACGAGAACCTCAACGCGCCGGGCATGCACTTCGAGCCGCTGGCCTTCGACACCGCCTGCAGCCTGCCCGATTACCGTTGCGGCAACCCCGATTCGCCGCCCAACCGCTTCTATGCCTATGGCGTCGTCGGGCGCCTCGCCTGTCTGGCGGCGGCCGTCGAACTGGCGCGGTCGACGCCCGAAAACGAGTAGAAATCATCATGCCGCTGAAACTGGCATTCGTCCTCGACCCGCTCGATACCCTGAAAGCCTGGAAGGATTCCTCGGTGGCCATGATGCGCGCCGCCGAACTGCAGAGGCACACGGTTTTTGCCATCGATGCCGCGACCCTCGGCTGGCGCCGGCCGGAACTTGACGAGTCAGGCGGCGTCTTCGGCGAAGCGGTGCAACTGGCGCTGCGCCCGGACGACCACGACTGGTTTCGCGAGCTCGGCTGCGAAATCCGGCCACTGACCGACTTCGACGCGGTCATCATGCGCAAGGATCCGCCCTTCGATTTCGAGTACCTGACGGCAACCTGGCTGCTCGAACGCGCCGAGGCCGACGGCGTGCGCGTCTTCAACCGGCCGTGCGCCCTGCGCGACCACTCGGAAAAGCTGGCGATCGCCGAGTTCGACCAATTCACCCCGCAAACGCTGGTCGCCCGCGACATGGACCAGCTCCAGCAATTCATCGATGCGCAGCGCGACATCATCCTCAAGCCGCTCGACGGCATGGGCGGCAGCCAGATCTTCCGCGTCCATCGCAACGACCCGAACCGTAACGTGATTGTCGAGACGCTCACCCACGAGGGCCAGCGCACAGTCATGGCGCAGCGTTACCTGCCGGAAATCACGCTCGGCGACAAACGCATCCTGCTCATCGCCGGCGAAGTCGTACCATGGTGCCTGGCGCGCATCCCGAAAGCCGGCGAAACGCGCGGCAACCTCGCCACCGGCGGCACCGGCGTGGCGCAGGAACTCTCGCCGCGCGACCGCGAAATTGCCGAAACGCTCGCCCCCGTCCTGTTCGAGCGTGGCCTGATGCTGGTCGGCATCGACGTCATCGGCAACCACCTTACCGAAATCAACGTCACCAGCCCGACCTGCATGGTCGAAATCCGCCAGCAGACCGGTTTCGATGCGGCGGCGCTCTTCATCACCGCCATCGAAGACGCATGCAGCGTTTCCTGATCGCTGTCCTGGCGCCCCTCTTCGCCCTGCTCCTGGCCAGCTGTAGCCGCACTCCGCTGCAGGAACAGCAGGCCTACGTCTTCGGCACCCGCGTCGAGGTCATCGTCGTCAGCGCCGAGGCGGAACAGGGGCGCCAGGCCATCGCCGCCGTGCTCCGCGAGTTCGACCGCCTGCACCGCGCCTATCACGCCTGGCAGCCCTCCGAGCTGATGACCCTGAATTCGGCCATTTCCGAGGGTCGACCGCAACAGGTCAGCCCGGAACTCGCCGCCTTCGTCGCCGAAGCCAAGCAGTTCAGCCAGCAGGGCGATTACCTTTTCGACCCCGGCATCGGCCAGCTGATCAAGCTCTGGGGTTTCCAGGCCGACGAGTTCAAGGCCGAGGTGCCGCCGGCCGCCAATATCGCGGCCTGGCTCGCCAAAAAGCCCTCCATCGGCAACCTCACGATTGCCGGCAACACCATCACCAGCAGCAACCGCAACGTCGCGCTCGACTTCGGCGGCTACCTGAAGGGCGTGGCGCTCGACCGCGCCGCCGACATCCTCCGCGCCCAGGGCATCCGCAATGCGCTGATCAACATCGGTGGCAACGTCATGGCGCTGGGCAGCAAGGAAGGCCGCAAGTGGCGGGTCGGCATCCAGCATCCGCGCCAGCCGGGGCCTTTGGCTACGGTGGAACTCGAAGACGGCGAAGCCATCGGCACCTCCGGCGACTACCAGCGTTTCTTCGAAGTCGACGGCAAGCGCTATGCCCACCTGCTCGACCCGCGCAACGGCTACCCCGCCGACCACACGCAGGCCGTCACCATCCTCATCCCGCCCGGTGCCAAAGCCGGCACCCTCTCCGATGCCGCCTCCAAGCCGATCTTCATCGCCGGCCCCGAGCACTGGCGCGAGATGGCGCGAAAAATGGAAATTGCCCTTGTTTTGCGCGTCGACCGCGACAACCGGATTTTCGTCACCGACGCCCTGCGCCAGCGCCTGGACTTCGTCGGCAAGCCGCCGGAAATGGTCGTCGTCGACTAGGCGATGAACCACGACGCCGAAATCCGGCGCGCCGCGCGCTGGATCGCCGACGCCGACGCGCTGCTGATCACCGCCGGCGCCGGCATGGGCATCGATTCCGGCCTGCCGGATTTTCGCGGGCCGGGCGGTTTCTGGCGTATTTATCCGGCCCTGGGCAAGGCCGGCATCCATTTCGAGTCGATCGCCAACCCCGCCGCCTTCGAGCGCGACCCGCGGCTCGCCTGGGGCTTCTACGGTCACCGCCTCGACCTCTATCGGCGCACCGTACCGCACGCCGGTTTCGGCATGCTGCTCGAACTCGCGGCCGGGAAAAAACATGGCACCCGGGTATTCACCAGCAACGTCGATGGCCAGTTCCAGCAAGCCGGTTTCTCCGCCGACCGCGTCTGCGAAGTGCATGGCTCCATCCATCACCTGCAATGTGCGGCCGGGTGCAGCGACGCGATCTGGCCCGCCACCGATTTCCAGCCGGAAATCGACGCCGACCACTGCCGCCTGCGCAATGAGCCACCGCATTGCCCTGCCTGCGGCGGACTGGCGCGGCCGAACATCCTGATGTTCGGCGACTGGGGCTGGGTCGAGCGGCGCACCGAGTTGCAACACCGGCAGCTACAGGAATGGCTGGCTGCGGTCGACCGTCTCGTCTGCATCGAAATCGGGGCCGGCACCCACATCCCGACCGTGCGCTATTTTTCGGAGCAACAGCCCGGACACCTTGTTCGCATCAACCCCAGTGAACCGGAAGTCCCCGGCCACGGAAGCAGCATCGGCCTGGCCCTGGGCGGGCAGCAAGGCATCACCGCCCTGCTCGCCGCCATGAGCAGCTGAAAATCACTCCGGATTGCGCGAATCGATCGCCAGCGTCACCGGCCCGTCATTGACCAGACTGACGCGCATATCCGCGCCGAAAATCCCGCTCGGCACCGGCTTGCCGAGTTCGGCGGCCAGCCGGGCGACAAAACGCTCGAACAGCGGCTGCGACACCTCACCCCGCGCCGCCCGGCTCCACGATGGCCGGTTACCCTTCCTGACCGCGGCATAGAGCGTGAATTGCGACACCGCCAGAATTTCGCCACCAGCCTCCTGCACACTGCGATTCATCACACCATCGGCGTCGGCGAAGACGCGCAGGCGGACAACCTTCCCCGCCATCCAGTCGAGATCGGCCTCCGTATCGCTCTCCTCAAAGCCGGCCAACACCAGCAGGCCGGGGCCAATTTTCCTGCTGATTTCGTTGTCGACCGTCACAGAAGCCTCTTTCACGCGCTGAAGCACAATCCGCATTACGCTCTCCGTTCAAGCAGCCGGGCCGAGTACCTTACGCAATTGGGCTGCGTAGGCCTCAAGTTGCTCCCGCGGCGGGTCCTTGCGTGGCCAGGAAAGCGCAATACCATCATCGGCATGACGTGGCACAACGTGCATGTGAAAGTGAAAGACCGTTTGATCGCCTTCCTTGCCATTCGCTTGTAACAACGTAATACCCGGTGGATCGAAGGCTTCCTTGACCGCCCGCGCTACCCGGTGCGCAGTCCGCATTGCCGCCGCCGCCTCATCCGGCGTCAGTTCCAGCAGATTTGCAGCATGACGCTTGACCGCAACCAACACGTGTCCCGGATTAACCTGCCCGAGATCCATGAAAGCCAGCGTCTGCTCATCCTCATAAACCCGCGCAGCAGGAATTTCTCCGACAACAAGGCGACAAAAAATGCATTGGCCAGGAGGTGAAGGGTCTACGAATTTTGGCATGAAAAATCACTTGTATTAAATAAGGCCAGCTGGTCGGGGCTGGCCTTCATTTTGTGCAGCCAATCAGAGATCGGTCAAATGTCAATCCGCGCATTCAGCGCATTCGTTTCGATGAATGCCCTTCTCGGCTCGACCAGTTCCCCCATCAGCGTCGTAAAGATTTCGTCGGCCGCGATGGCGTCGTCGATCTGTACGCGCAGCAGGCGGCGAACCTTCGGATCCATCGTGGTTTCCCACAACTGCTCGGGGTTCATTTCGCCGAGACCTTTGTAGCGTTGCTTGCTGATGCCTCGTTCGACATCGGCGAGTAGCCACTTCATCGCGTCGCCGAAATTGCTGACGATCTGTTTTTTCTCGCCACGCGCCATGAAGGCACCGGGGCCAAAGAGGTCGGCCAGGGTTTCGGCGGTACGGCGCAGTTGCATGAAATCGCCGGACAGCAGCAGGTCTTCGTCGATCAGGCCAACCTTGAGGTTGCCGTGGTGCATCTTTTCGACGCGCAGCGTCCAGCGTTCCTGGATGTCGTCAAACCTTGGCACGGTGCGGATACCGACCGGCAGATGTTGCGCCAGCAGGTCGGCACTGGCCTGGGCGCCTGCTTCGGAAGCCAGATCGAGTTTAAGGTTGTACTGAACCAGCGCCTTGAGGACGAGCGGATCGACCAGGTGCGAGACGCGTTCGATGACGGCTTCGGTCAACAACCAGGAACGGGCCAATTCCTCCAGTGCCGGGCCAGCAATCGGCTCGGTGCCGGCACGCGGCGTCAGGCTGGCTTCGTCCATCGCCATGCGCAGCAGGAACTGGTGGTATTCCTGGTCGTCCTTCAGGTAGCGCTCGGTCTTGCCGTGCTTGACCTTGTAGAGCGGCGGCTGGGCGATATAGACGTAGCCGCGCTCGATCAGTTCCGGCATCTGACGGTAGAGCAGCGTCAGCAGCAGGGTGCGGATATGGGCGCCGTCGACGTCCGCGTCGGTCATGATGATGATGCGGTGGTAGCGCAGCTTCTCGATCTTGAATTCGTCCTTGCCGATGCCGGTGCCGAGCGCGGTGATCAGCGTGACGATCTGCTCGCTGGAGATCAGCTTGTCGAAACGCGCCTTCTCGACGTTAAGCACCTTGCCGCGCAGTGGCAGGATCGCCTGGAACTTGCGGTCGCGGCCCTGCTTGGCGGAGCCGCCGGCAGAGTCACCCTCGACCACGTACACTTCGCAGAGTGCCGGGTCCTTTTCCTGGCAGTCGGCCAGTTTGCCGGGCAGGCCGACGCCGTCCAGAACGCCCTTGCGCCGCGTCATTTCGCGGGCGCGACGGGCAGCTTCGCGGGCGCGCGAGGCTTCGACGATCTTGCCGGTAATCATCTTGGCGTCGACCGGGCGTTCCAACAGGAAGTCGGCCAGTTTCTGGGCAACCACTTCTTCGACCGCCGGACGCGCTTCGCTTGATACCAGCTTCATCTTGGTCTGCGAGGCGAACTTGGGATCGGGCATCTTGACCGACAGCACGCAGGCCAGGCCTTCACGCATGTCGTCACCGGCGATTTCGACCTTGGCCTTCTTGGCGATCTCGTTTTCGTCGATGTATTTGTTGATGACACGGGTCATCGCCGCGCGCAGGCCAGTCAGATGGGTGCCACCATCCGATTGCGGAATGTTGTTGGTGAAGCAGAGCACCTGTTCCTGATAGGAATCGTTCCACTGCATGGCCACTTCGACGCCGATGGTGACACCGGTATCGCCGACCTTGGCTTCGCCGGCCGAATAGAAAATGTTCGGATGCAGTACGCTCTTGGTCCGGTTGATGTATTCGACGAAGCTCTTGACCCCGCCGGCAAAGGCGAAATCCTCTTCCTTGCCGGTACGCTGGTCGATCAGGCGGATGCTGACGCCGTTGTTGAGGAAAGACAGCTCGCGCAGGCGCTTGGCGAGAATTTCGTAGTGAAACTCGATGTGCTCGAAAATTTCCTCATCGGCCAGGAAGTGGACTTCAGTACCGCGTTTCTCGGTATCGCCGAGTACCTTGAGCGGCGAAACTTCGACGCCATCGCGCACTTCGATGATGCGGTCGACGGCGTGACCACGGCAGAATTCCATCGAGTGCTTTTTGCCGTCGCGGCGAATGGTCAGGCGCAGCCATTTCGACAGTGCATTGACGCAGGACACGCCGACACCATGCAGGCCACCGGAAACCTTGTAGGAATTCTGGTTGAACTTGCCGCCGGCGTGCAGTTCGGTCAGCGCGATTTCGGCCGCCGAGCGCTTGGGCTCGTGCTTGTCGTCCATCTTGACGCCGACCGGAATGCCACGGCCGTTGTCAGTAACGCTGATCGAATTGTCGGTATGGATGGTGACGACAATGTCGTCGCAATGCCCAGCCAGGGCTTCGTCGATCGAGTTGTCGACGACCTCGAAAACGAGATGGTGCAGGCCGGTGCCATCGGAAGTATCGCCGATGTACATGCCCGGACGCTTGCGCACTGCCTCCAGGCCTTCAAGGATCTGGATGCTGGCTTCGCCATAGGCCGGCGCTGCGCTTTGCGGGACGTTCTCTTCACTCATATTTTGGTTCCACGTGAAACTGCAAAAGGCCTGCCCGGCTGGACAGGCCTTCATTGGGTACTACTCGAAAATCAGATGCGCATCGGCATGACGACGTACTTGAAGCGGTCGTTGCCCGGCACGGTAATCAGCGCGCTGGAGTTGGCATCGTTAAAGCTCCACTGGATTTCTTCGGTGTGCACATTGTTCAGCACATCGAGCAGATAGCCGACGTTGAATCCAACATCGATGGTGTCGCCGGTGTAATTGACCTCGATTTCTTCCTGGGCTTCTTCCTGCTCGGCGTTGGCGGCGATCAACTTCAGGCTGTTCTCGCTCAGGACGACGCGCACCCCGCGGAATTTTTCGTTAGTCAGAATCGCCGCCCGGTTCATCGCCTGCATCAGCGTCTGGCGGCCAACCGTCATGTGATTTTTCAGGGTCGCCGGCACGACGCGTTCGTAATCCGGGAACTTGCCGTCGATCAGTTTGGAAACCAGCACCACCGAACCGAAGGCAAAGCGCACCTGATTCGGCGCCAGGGTGATGTTCAAGGGCTCGTCGCTATCGACCAGCAGGCGGTTCAGTTCGAGCACTGTCTTGCGCGGGATGATCATTTCCTGACGCTGCAGTTCGGCGTCGATTTCGACGCTGGCAAAGGCCAGACGATGGCCATCGGTGGCCACGGCCCGCAATTCCTTGCCTTCGACCAGCAGCAACAGGCCATTCAGGTAATAGCGCACGTCCTGTGCCGCCATGCCGTACTGCGTCTTGCTGATCAACTGGCGGAAGGCCTTTTGCGAAATCGAAAATTGCCTGGTTTCGCCTTCGCTGATCGTCATGCGCGGAAAATCGTCCGCCGGCAGCGTTTGCAGGCTGAAGCGGCTCTTGCCGGCGCGCACCTGAAGACGCTTGTCTTCCATGACCAGGCTCACCTCCGCGTTGTCTGACAGGGAACGCAGGATTTCCTGCAGCTTGCGTGCACCGACGGTTACCGCGCCATCACCGTCACCCCCCACGGCTGCGGTAGCGGTGGTGATCTGGATTTCGATATCGGTCGCTAGCAGGGTCAGGCGATCACCCTTCTTTTCCAGCAGCACGTTGGAAAGAATGGGCAAGGTATGACGACGTTCGACGATTCCCGACACAGACTGCAACGGGGCCAGAAGCGTGTCTCTATGGGTTTTAATAAGAACCATAAATTAAATTCCTAAGTTAACTATATCGGGAACAATTCTGTTGATAAGAACAATAAATCACTTATTTTCAGATAGTTAATTCTGTTTTTTGGCTCTGAAGAAAGCTCTGGATTGCCTGTGGGCGAATTCCGGACAATTTTCCCACAAAGCGGAAATCCCCTGTTGCCCCACAATCGGCTGACAGCATCCGCACAGGGTTATCAACAGCTTTCATCCTTTCAGAACCTGCAGCAGTACATGCAGGTCGTGATTGAGTTCGTTTTCCTTGAGGCGCAGCGAGTCGATCGTCTTGACGGCATGAATGACCGTCGTGTGATCACGGCCGCCGAAGGCATCGCCGATTTCCGGATAACTGTGCGAAGTGACTTCACGGCACAGCCACATGGCCAGCTGGCGCGGGCGGGCGATGGCGCGTGTCCGTTTTTTCGAGAAGAAATCGGCCACCTTGATCTTGTAGTAGTCGGCGACGGTCTTCTGGATATTGTCGATGCCGACGTTACGCACCGAGCCGATAAGGTCCTTGAGCGCTTCCTTCGCCAGATCCAGCGCAATGATGCGGCCATGGAAGGACGAATAGGCGAGCACCTTCTTCAGCGCGCCTTCCAATTCGCGCACGTTGGAACGCAGGTGCTTGGCGATGAAGAAGGCCACTTCGTCGTCGAGTTGCAGCCCTTCGGCCTCGGCCTTCTTTTTCAGGATGGCGACGCGCATTTCCAGCTCGGGCGGTTCGATCTGAACCGTCAGGCCCCAGTCGAAACGAGTTACCAGCCGGTCGTCGAGGCCGTTTATATCCTTCGGATAGGTATCGCAGGTAATGATGATCTGCTTGCGCGCCTCGATCAGGGCGTTGAACAGGAAGAAAAATTCCTCCTGTGAGCGGTTTTTCCCGTTGAAGAACTGCACGTCGTCGAGTAGCAGCACATCCAGCGTGCGATAGGTGCGCTTGAAGGTGTCGAAGGATTTCTGCTGATAGGCACGCACGACGTCTGAGTAGTAATCCTCGGCATGGACGTAGCGAATGATCTTTTCCGGTGCCTCGGTAGCGATGGTGTTGCCGATGGCGTGTATCAGGTGTGTCTTGCCAAGGCCGGCGCCGCCGTAGATGAACAGTGGGTTGTAGGCGCCACCGGGGTCGTTGGCCACCTGCACAGCGGCGGCGCGGGCCAGGTCGTTGGCCTTGCCGACGACCAGATTGTCGAAGGTGAAGGACGGGAAGAGGCGCGACTTCTCGTAAGTATTGTTCTTGCCCCGCGCTTTTTCGGCAATGGCTGCCGCGGGCTGGCCGATGGCTGCCGGCGCTGCTTCGATATTGCTGGTACGCGAAATGCCGTTGCCGCCTTTTCCGCCATCGATGATCAGTGCGATGCTGACCGGGCCGCTGAAAAAGGCGCGGCCGTAATCCTCGATGCGCGTCAGATAGCGGTCGCGTACCCACTTCATGATGAAGCTGTTGGGCGCAATCAGCTGCAAGCCTTCGAGGGGATGACTTTCCCCTTCCAGGCGCAGTGGTTTGATCCAGGTATTAAACTGCTGCACAGGCAATTCCTGTTCAAAACGCTGCAAGCAGGATTCCCAAAAACCGGCCATCGCCAACAACACTCCTCCCCGCGCAGTCGAAGAAATCAACGCTGGCGGTTTTATTAACTATCTGTTTCAGTGGATTTTATTGAAAAACGACAGGCGACCTGCAGGCCGCGTGTAAGGAGCAGATTCTACCCTTCCGGCAGAGAGTTATCCACAGCTTTCTGAAATAAATGATCTTGACAAAACTGGTCGAAATACGGTGTAATTGCGTGTTTTTCTTAGCACATCAAGGGATTACCACATGAAACGCACGTATCAACCGTCGGTCGTGCGCCGCAAGCGCACCCATGGCTTCCTGGTTCGTATGCGCACCAAGGGTGGCCGTGCAGTCATTGCTGCTCGCCGCGCCAAGGGTCGCAAGCGTCTGGGCGTTGTTTAACCCGGACGTTCGGCGGGGTGGAACAAGCCTTCGCCAGACGCTATCGCCTGACAAAAACGGATGAGTTCTCATCCGTTTTTGGTTTCAGGAAGGCGATTCGCGGCAAATTGCTGATGCTGCACTACCAGCCACGCGGCGAAGGTTTTAGCGACGCCCGTCTCGGTGTGGTGGTCGGCAAAAAATTGCTTAAAAGGGCAGTTGACCGCAACAAGGTCAAGCGGGTGATCCGCGAGCAGTTCCGCCGTCTGCGGCCGCAGCTGCCGCCCGTCGATCTGGTGGTCCGCCTGGCCGTGAAGCCGGGTCTGCTCGATGGCAAGACGCTCGCCGGCGACTTTCTTGCCCTGCTGGAAAAGCTGCAGCGGCCCCGGCCGCCGCGGGAAGAACGATGAAACGCCTGCTGGTAGCCCTGCTGCGCACCTATCAGTATGCGATCAGCCCCTTTCTGGGGCGACGTTGCCGTTATTATCCGAGCTGTTCGGAATATGCGGTGGAAGCAGTAGAGAAACACGGTGCCATCAAGGGTGGCTGGCTCGGCGTCAAGCGCGTCTGCCGCTGTCATCCCTGGCATCCCGGCGGGTACGATCCGGTACCCTGATTTGAGAATGCTTGATTACGTAGGCTGTTCATGGACACTCGTCGCCTGATCCTGGTTTTGATCTTCACCTTCTCCAGCTTCATGCTGTGGGAAAGCTGGCAGAAGTACCACCAGCCCAAGCTGCCGGCCAAT
>Ga0209310_1002239_pt1 | contig 12631 bp, 9 predicted proteins | sample AD_UKC030_MetaG_FD_184415 | JGI IMG/M metagenome (GOLD analysis project Ga0209310, IMG submission 184415) | Active sludge microbial communities of municipal wastewater-treating anaerobic digesters from USA - AD_UKC030_MetaG (SPAdes) (version 2) | ecosystem: Engineered > Bioreactor > Anaerobic >... | reverse complement strand
CGTCATCACATCTGGTTTTCCTTCAGTCATTTAAGTCTCCTTATTTTCGTTTTGGGGAAAGGCTTAGTTTCTGGCCCGAAAACTTATCATTTTCTTTACCATACGAACGGTCAACCTCAAGCTTGGCCAGATCGCTTGTCTTTTCACCCCGGGCGCTTTTGATGGCATCAATACCTCGGCCAACATTGGCGCGATTCGTCGCATAGGCCTTGGCCGTCTCCTCGGTGATCAGACCTTTATCGAAGAGGTCAACGATACAGTCATCAAAAGTGATCATCCCGAATGCCTTGCCCTGCTGAATAATGTCCTGAAACGTTTTGCCCTCCGCCTCGCCGTGCAGAACAACGTCCTTGACTCTCATCGACGTTGACAGGGCTTCAAACGCGGCAACCCGACCGCCGCCGACTTTAGGAAGCAGTCGCTGACAAATAATCCAGCGCAGCGCATCCGACAGTCTCGTCCGAACCTGATTTTCCTCATCAACGGGAAACATACCCAGAATACGATTTAGAGTCTGACCGGCATCGGCCGTGTGCAGTGTACTCAAAACTAAATGCCCTGTTTCTGCCGCGCTTAATGCAATCTCAACAGATTCTCGGTCGCGCATCTCGCCCACCAGGATGACTTTGGGCGCCTGACGCAACGCCGCCCGTAAACCATTGGCAAATGAATTGAAGTCTTTTCCAAGTTCCCGCTGATTGATCGTTGCCCTTTTCTGCGTGTGTGTGTATTCGATAGGGTCTTCCAACGTGACAATGTGCACCGGATTTTTCTCGTTGATGTCATTGATCACTGCGGCAAGGGATGTCGTCTTACCGGATCCCGTTGCGCCGGTGACAAGAACAATGCCATTTTTCTCACGAGCCACCCGGAGGTAAGCCTCCGGTAAACCCAGCTCGGCAAACGTGGGAATCGGCGTTTCGAGTTTCCTCAAAACAATGGAATACTGACCACGCTGCGAAAAAATATTCACGCGGAAACGCGCGACACCTGGTATTGCGTAAGATAAATCGCAGGACCCCTCTTCAATCAAAGCATTCATCAGCCGGTGATCCTGATTAACCAGATTCAGGGCAAATATTTCCGTCTGAAACGGTGTCAGTTTCTCAAAGTGAGGTTCGAGTTCAACCGGCACCAGGATACCGGACGCCTCCACTTGAAAAGGTTTATCCACAGTCAGGATAACATCGGAAATGTTGGTATTGGATTCCAGCATTTTGGTCAGGATATAATCGATTTCCGGTTTTCTCATAAAGTATCCTCTCTAGGCCTCGGTAAAATCTGTCGGTGGATATTTTAAAAGCGGACGGAATCTGACCTTATCGTTCGCCTTCAGATACGCGTCTTCGCCGCTGATCCAGCCCCTGTTGTAAAGATCCATAATGCTGTCATCCAGAAGCTGCATGCCATATTTTTTACCGGTTTGCATCATCGATGGAATCTGATAAGTTTTCTGCTCGCGAATCAGGTTGCGCACCGCCGCATTGGCAATGAGAATCTCCAATGCGACGCAGCGCGTCTTAATGTCGATTCTTTTGAAAATAACCTGAGAGATAACCGCGCGCAGACTGTCGGCCAGCGTGGAACGAATCTGTAATTGCTCCGCCTCGGGAAAAACTTCAATCACACGGTCCACCGTTTTTGCAGCGCTTGTGGTATGCAGCGTTGCAAAAACCAGATGACCGGTGGAGGCCGCTTCCACCGCGAGCGAGATCGTTTCCAGGTCGCGCATTTCACCCACCATGATGATGTCCGGATCTTCACGCAGCGCACCGCGTAAAGCTGCGGCGAAGCTTTTCGTGTGAATGCCTACCTCACGATGATTAATAATGCAACTCTGACTTTTGTGGACAAATTCGATCGGATCTTCGATGGTGACAATATGATCTTTGCGCAGGCGGTTTGCTTCATCGATAATGGCCGCAAGCGTCGTCGATTTGCCACTGCCGGTTGGTCCGGTCACCAATACCAACCCCCGCGGAAGCATCGCCAGTTTGGCCACAACTGAAGGCATGCCCAGTTCTGTGCACGTGGCAATTTTGGTGGGAATCTCACGAAACACGGCGGCAATGCCGTATTTCTGCCGGAAGTAGTTGGCGCGGTATCGCGCGAGTTTTGGAACTTCATAGGCGAAATCAACATCACCCGTTTCTTCAAACTGCTTGATTTTATGTTCCGGCGTTATTTCATAAAGAAGAACTTTTAAGGCCTCATCGTTCAGGATGTCATACTTGACCCGTTCGATTTCGCCGCGAATGCGAATAGCAGGCTGTTGGCCGGACACAAGATGAAGGTCGGATGCTTTATTGTCATGCATCAACTGGAAAAAAGCGTCGATTTCTGCCATGGATATCTCCCGTGTATTTTATTATTATCTAAAAAAAGGCTGCGTCGCAAAGATTTCTATCTCGAACAGTCAATCTATCTTATCCTTAAAATCCAATGGCCTCCGATACCGGTGCGAGTATAGGGAAAACGAATCTGTTTTGTCAAGACAAGATTGGTACTACGCATGGGGCTTGCTTTTTCGATATCCCCCTTCTTTCACCAACTAATTCTTGACACTGGGATAAACTATAATATATGCTCGCCACGTTTTTCTTAAGGGTGGGGATGTAGCTCAGCTGGGAGAGCGCGGCGTTCGCAACGCCGAGGCCAGGAGTTCGATCCTCCTCATCTCCACCAATCCACCTCGAATCAATAAAATCAACCAGTTAAGACAATGAGGCGGGTCAAGATAGGGGGTCAAATTTTTGACCTTTATGTGGCCATCCAGATTGGTCATTCCCCCCCCTTTTTGCCTCAAAATAATTTCCCCTTCGCTCACAGTTACCTCAATCACTGACCACCCTTCCTATTTAGCAGACAAGTATAGTTTGTCCTCATACAAATTCTTTTGCTTTTGGGTAAATACATTTCCTTGCGGAGCATAGCGGCACACAAAAATATCGTGATCCCCAGAGGTAGCTTTTGCACATCCGACTTCAGTTGTGTTGCGCCAGATGATCTGTGTGTAGTGCCCAACGTCTGACCAGCTTCCTGACGTGCTGACATCGGGGAATATTCCGCTTTTGAAATATCTTTTTTCCTTTACCCAGTGCCCCACTTTTTGGGCGTATGAAAATTTCTCTGTCTTCCCCATCCACAAGTTCTCACCTTCACCTAATACTTTGCTATGACGTAGTTGCCCTGACTGTGCTAAGTGATTTGCCCATTGCATAGCATGGGCTGCCAGTGTTTCTGACCACACCAGTGGAGGACTTCCTTGTTCTGCCCTGTGTTTGTTGTGGACTGCTAGCACTTCTTCCATCATCAGGTCATTAGTGTTTTCCTTGCCGCTAATATTCGCGTCTGAAAAAAAAGCAAAGGCAAGAGTAGGCATAAGAATTATAAGTGATAGTGCGACTATAATATCTCTCATGTCCATTCTCCTTTGCAACAACATACAGCAAGTAACATGCCCAATGCTAATTCACGCTAGACTTCAGCCCCAATTATATCGCTTTGTTTTTAATTATTGGATACTTAGCTTTTTAAAGATACAGATTACATGATGCCTCACTCCCCTTCTCATTGTCAGTGATGCTCACCATCCATCCGTCAATTTGAACCGATATGTTCATTAAAGTGACATCATCCTGGCGGAAGTGGACGGCAACTGGACGATGAAGTATTTCCGCAAGAGAGGCAAAACGATTACGTTGGAAGCTGCCAACCCAAAGTATCCATCTATTGTCCCACAGACGGAGTTGCGCATCACGGGAGTAACTGCGGCGGTCGTGAGGAAGTACCACAGGTGATGATGTGAGGCATAAGGAGTGATCATGACATTCAGTACTTGTTTCACCTACCTATACGTAACATAATCCGATTTTCCTATTGATATTATTATGTTATGCTGTGTTTTTAATAACCATAAATTTTAGACTCGTCAAGTTTATTTTGCCATCAGCCCTGCCACAAGGAGTTATCCATAGCGCAACCCGCGGCTTTTCAGCGTAGCAAGGCGGGGGGCGTCTGTGGGTAACTCTGCTTACCCCGATCCGCTGTTTTGATTGCAAGTCGTTCGTTGCATGATCACCTCCATAGCTTTGTAGTAATCTCTTTGCACTTTCAGATTGGATACACGGCAATACCGCTGGGTCGTCCTGATGGAGTTGTGCCCCAGGAGATCCTGGATCGTAGAGAGATCCGTGTCCGTATTCAACATCTGCGTGGCCAACGTCATATTTCCAAAAGAGGGCGCTCTTATCTTAGAAAATTATTGTTTTTTGTTGCCATCAACACCATTAGAGCTAATGGGATTATGCACGGGCATTATCGGAAAATGATCGACAAGGGCAAGCCAAAGGTAAAGGCAGTGGTCGCCATCAGTCGGAAACTTCTGAGAATAATATTTGCTATGGTTCGCAACCACACGACCTATGAGGAGAATTACGAGAAACAATATCAAGAAAAATTAGCGGCTTAGTCTTGTGAAGGCAGGGAGATTACCGGCGAGACCTTCAAGGCGATAAATATCGACCTTCGTGCAAAGCTTCTGTAACTCCCTGTCTCCAATTAAGCACGATCAGAGCTCAAAGAGACTCTCTAAACCAGGATCGGACAAGGTGACTCTCTCATATAGACTAATAAAATATTTTATAAAAAAGTATTGACTATAATAAACCAGGTCTCCCTCTGACGTCTAAGTTGCAATCATCATTTTGTTACGTATAGCACAAAGTCTCACTGACGGATAGATGTCAAAATTGAAGATTACTATTTGACAGTTAGCATCGCCGACCTCAGGCACCTTATTCCCCTGTCCGGTTTCTAGGGAAAGTTATGAACGCTTTTGATCAGAATAGAAAGCTGGTTATATAGCCATGTGATGAATGACGCTACTCGTAAACGTTCCAACATCAATAGCGTTAGATTATTGGATTTGATCGAATCATACGCTTTCCTGTAATTTCCCCGCTTTTTTCAAGGCCATTTTTTGTTGCAAAGAGGCAAGTTGGTAATATGCGATCGGTACGATGCCTAGCGTAAGCAGAGTCGAAATAAATGTTCCCGAAGGCATTGTAATGCCGAGCCCCTGCATCATTTCGTCAAAATATAAAACACTTTCCCCAAGAATGATGGCAAGAGCGGTGATGATAATCGGCCTGACACGAAGCGAGCAAGCTTTTAGCACGGCTTCTTTAATAGTCATGCCCTCCGCGATGTGGCTTCGGGCGAAATCGACCAGCAGAATGGAGTTGCGCAAGACGATTCCGGCCAGCGCTATGACACCAACTGTTCCCGGTCCGTTCAAGGCTTTTCCCAGCAAGGCATGAGTCGGGATCACCCCGATAAAAATGAGCGGGATCGGCAACATGACAATGACCGGGATCAGGAAGGATCCGTACCAAGCGACCAACATGGCATAGATGAGAAACAACACGGCAATAAAGGCCATCCCGAGATCGCTGTAAAGATCACGCTGAGAAACCCAGTCTCCCGCCCAGTTGAGCGCATAGTTTCCCTGGTCGATAACCTTATCCTTCCAGGTGATTTCCATGGGCTTTGAATCGGGCATTCTTTTCTGTTCCAGAATATCGGAGATGTCCTGCATCGCGTAAGCCGTACCCAACTGGGTCGATTCAGCCAACACCATCACAACGGGCTGAAGGTCCTTGCGCATAAAAGGATAGGACCCTTCGTGCCGTCTCAGTTTTCCGATGTCCGATGCCGGAACGCTCATCCCGCCCGTCATCGAAGTAAAAAGCAGTGCGTCGATGTCCTCGGGGTCTGTCCGTTGAGCGCGCGACAGACGGACCGTGATCGGAACCCCCTCTCTTTCATCGGGAAGCTGGGCCATCGGGCCTGAATCGCCCGCGATCAGGGTGCGAACCGTATCGGCCGCCTGCCCGCCGATGACGCCGCGCATGGCCGCCTTCTGCAAGTCGATCTCATACTCCAGTTCGGGTACTCCGCGTCTGGCAGTCCAGTCGATACTGACGACACCGGGTATTTTGGAAAAAGCGGCTTTCACCTTTTCCGCGGCTTTCAGCCTTTGCTCTTCATCCGGGCCATAGACTTCGGCCACGATTCTCGCAAGCGACGGCGGTCCCGGCGGGAGTTCCGCGACGGTGAAGAAAGTGTCTTTATCCGACAGCATTGGCGCTATAAGTGAGTGCATTTGCAGAGCTATCTCATGGCTTGGCTTCTTACGCTCCTTTTCGGGTTTCAGTTGAACATGGATTTCGGCCTTGTCCGGTTCCATCCTGAAATCGTAATGACGGGCTACCCCCAGAAAGGTCAGGGGAGCGGACGCGCCCGCATAGACTTGACAGGCGGTTACTTCCGGCAACTCCCGAAGCTTCCTTGCGACATCCATCGCTTTTGCATAAGTGGTCTCCAGGTTCGTAGAGGGTGGCATGTCGATCATTACCGACATCTCATTGGAGTTTTTTTGCGGCATGACCTCGACAATCGCTATGCGGGCCGGTATTAATGCAAGTATGGCAATAAGGAGCACTATGGATATCGCATAAACGCCAAAGGCGCGCGCGGGTTTGGCAAGAATAAACGCCAGCGCATTCAGATAGTATGATTTCAGATCTTTCTTTTTTCCCCCGTTATCGCCACCTTCGAGGGATTTATCGATTTTGACGGGCGCGTGGTGAAACATCAGATTGCACAGGTAAGGCGTTACCGTGACAGCGATAAAAAGGGAAAAGAACATGCCGATGGACGCTCCGACCGGCAGCGGCCGCAAGTATTGACCGACCATGCCTGAAACGAAGGCGGTCGGCACCAGGGCCATAATGACCATAACCGTCGCCAGGATGGTGGGCGGGCCGACTTCCGCCACGGCTCTTACGGCAACCGCCGCGCTTCTCTCATCGCCGCTGTGCCAGTGACGGTGAATGTTTTCGATCACAACGATCGCATTGTCAATCAAAAGCCCGATGGCAAAAACCATGGCGGCCATGGACACTCTGTTGAGGGTAAATCCGGTCAGCATATAGACAATGGGGATGCTCAGGAGGGTAATCGCCAGGGTGACGGCCGCAATCAATCCTTCCCGCCATCCCAATGCAATAATGATCAGTAAAACGCTGACCAGAACGGCAATCACCATGTGTTTCAACGCCATTTCAAGTGTGGTTAAGGCGATTTGCCCGTTATCGCGTGTAATGTCGAGATGCACATCTGCGGGCAGGATTTCTTTGGCGATGTCATTGAGCATATTTTTGGCCTGACGGGTGACATCGGTGACATTGGAACCGTAAACCTTGTTTATCGAAATCGTGACGGCAGGATTGGCTGACCAGTTTGTATTGTCACCGATTCTGGAAACGTAACTGGCGGGTTCGCCAAAGCCCTCGGCAACCGTCGCCACATCCCTCAAAAACACGGGGCCCGCCTGGTTTGCACCGACGATCAGGCTGGCCGCGTCTTCGGCGGATTTAATGAAAGCTCCCGTCGTGATTTTATAGTCGCCGCCCGGCCCCGATATCCTTCCAGCGGGAAGCCTGACATTGGACGCCCTGATGGCCTGCAAAACGCGATCCGCTCCCAGGCCACGCTCGGCAAGCTTTCTGGCATTCAGTTGGACATTGATCGTTCTTTGCAGACCGCCCGTAACATCCACCCGCGAAACATTCGGCAGTGCCCGCAGCTTGTCTGCCATTTCGACGGCCAGCCTTCTCAAGATATCAGGCGCGACTTTATTGGATGACAGGGTGGCGGCAAGGACGGCGACGTCATCGACGCCCCGGGGTTTGACAAGCGGTGCGGAAGTTCCCGAGGGCAGCCGGCCCGCATTGGCGTTGAGCTGCTGATAGAGTTCGGAAAGCGCCTTGTCCTGCGTTATGCCGCTGTGAAATTCAATGCTCAACATCACGGCGTCATCCGTGGCCGAGCTGTAAACATGCTTCACCGAGCGGAGTTCCCTGATCCACTGTCCGACAGGTTTCGCCACGCGCTCATCGACCTCTTTGGCCCCCCGGCCGGGATAAGCCACAACGACATCGGCTGCGGCCACCACCAGGGAGGGATCGTCTTCTTTCGGCGTTGTCCAGAAGGCCATGATGCCGATGGCCAAAACAACCATCATCAACAGGGGAGTCAGCTTGGAAGTAATGAATTGATCAGCCAGCCATCCTGAAATGCCTGACGCGGGTCTGGATGTTTTCATGGACGGGCCACCGCAACCGTCCGGCCGTCAAAGACACCGGCTTTCCCTGGCGAGAGAATGATATGCTCGCCCCCATTGAGCCCGGTCAGAACATAGATGGAGCCGTCCTTCTCCTCATTGACGGTCAGCCAGCGCAGACGGGCAATATTGTCGTCTCCGGCCACATAGACGCCGCTGAGCTGGCCGGATTTGACCAGGGCTTCCCGGGGAACGGTCAACCTTGTTTTTTCTGCCGCACCCAACGGCACTTTGATGATAGCCAGAACACCGGTCTGGTAGCGGTATCCGGGATTATCAACCAGTATCTGCAGGCGTAGCCCCGGCGCGCGCACATCACCTGACGAAACAATGCCTTCAATGATCCCTTCAACGATTTCGTGGCCGATACTGGCTGCAATCTTCTCCCCCGCTCGCAGTGAAACAGCCAAATCGGTACTCACGGGAGCGATGATCCTGATACGAGAATTGTCCTGAATGACGAACAGCGGCTGCCCCGGCGCCACCATGTTACCGGTCTCGGTCATTTTCCGGATAATCGTTCCTGAAAAGGGGGCTTTGGCGACGGCGTAGGACAGATTGATATCCAGTTCGCTCACCACCGCATCTGCAGAACTCACGGCGCTTACGGCCTGGCTTTCGGCAAGCTGGGCCATCTCCAGTTCGGCCAGAGGAATGTCGGAGGTGTTGTAAAGGTCTTTTTTGCGGGCCAGATTCGTGCGGGCAATCTCCAGGGCGTGACGCGCCGTGGCCAGACCCGCCTGAGCTTGCGTCTTACGCGCCTGCAAGTCTCTGGTATCCAGCACCACCAGGGTGCGCCCGTTTTTCACCCGCTCGCCTTCATGAAAATCAGCCCGGAGAACCCTGGCCATCACACGGGCCGCGGGGGTGGCCTGCATGACAGGCTCCGTGATGCCGGAAAGTTCTATGGTCCGCTGCGCTTTTTCCGCCGTAACCGTATGCGTTACCACAAGGCAAGGCTGTTTTGCGGCATTGACTGTGCCTTCCGCTTTGTCTTTACAGCCGGTGAAGAAGCAGCTCAATGCCAGGGTAAGGATCAGCAGGACATAAAGCAGGCGTCGATGTCTGATGATAGCGCCGGATCCGCTCATTCTCAGTTTCATTATTCATCTCCCCCTTCGGATGGAACCGGGTCAAGTCCCTGTGCCCGTCTGAGTTTGACATAAGCCCGGTTGATGGAATAGTGCGCCCGGGCTTCGTTAAAGCGCGCTCTGTCCAGAAGCACCTGAGCGTCAAGAACTTCGGTGCTGCCGATGGACTGAACCTCGAAACGTCTTTGCACGCTTTCCAGATTCAGCTGGGCCTGTGCTACGGCGCTTTTGGCAACATCGAGTTGTGTACGGGACGTATCCAATGCGACTTTGGCCTGAAGGATTTCCAGACGCATGCCTTCCCTGGCCTTGACTTGCGCCGATTTGGCCTGAAGCACGCGGGCTTTGGCGGTATCGAGGCCGTAATACGTGCTACCCCAGTCCCAGACATTCCAGGACAGCAGCACACCGCCCATCCATGCTTCTTCCGGCTCCATATAAATGCCGTCGCTTCCCTGCCATCTAAAGACAGCGTTGATTTCGGGAAGCAGGTGGGAACGCGCGGCGCTTTCACCGACAGACGCCTGTTCGATTCTCGCGTTAATCACCGCAAGCTCGGGGCGTCGATCCGGGTCGTAGGATTCGACACGATCAGACAGAACCTTGATGTCTATTTCCTCCGGCCATATTTCCTGATTGGAAGGCAGGCCGATTTGATAAGCGAGGTTGGCGCGGGCCAGTCTGGCACCGCCTTGAACCTGGATGAACTGGCTTTGCGCTTCCGCCTTTCTGACCTCCGCCTCCAGGACATCGTTTCGCGCCAAGAGTTTGTTTTCGAAGAAACGTCTGGCTTTCGCGGTATGCGCCTCAATCGTTTTGAATCCCGATTCGGCAATGCTCACCATCCGCTGGGCTTCCAGCGCCTGGAGGTAGGCATCGGTCACCGCGTAAATCACGTCATGGCGCGTGGCTTTTTCCTGAAGCTCGGCTGACTTCAGAGCGGACGCCTGCGCCTTGTATCCCGCATAGACTGTCCACAGGCCCGTTATCGGCTGGATCACGGTTGCCGAATATTGCGTCGTGTTTCGTTCCCTGATGGCGATGACGGGTGTAAACGTCAACCCGGGAATCGGCAGACCGACAGGCACTCCGAAAGGAGAATCCCAGTTGACGTTATTGGCCTCCAGCCTGGCCAGGGGCCCAAATCTTCCCCTGGCAATTCGCCTTTCCGCTTCCATCTCGGCCGTCACGTACCTTGCCTTTTCCAAATCCTGATTTTTCCCGGCTGCTATTTCCAGGCACTTTTGCAGGCTTAATGTTTCCGCTGAGGCAAGTGATGGGCGGTCATCCTGGGCATAAAGACCATCCGCCACGAGGACTGCGGAGATAATGATCCCGATCGAAAGGATTAATGCTGTTTTTTTAATCATGGTGAAACTCCGCTTGGCGGAGAGGACGATAAAAATATTTTTCATTCTCATTTTGGACACATCACCTGGTCAGCAGGCCATTCAAGATCAGATTGCTCATCTTTTCGATAATCTTGCCGTCCTGCAAAATTTGCTTTTGCGTTTTTTCATTTTCTACCAGGCTCGATAACCCGACGGACAGCATCAACGACAACAGATCAACATCCTCGACATGAAACACGCCTGTTTTTTTACCTTCAAGAAGGATTTTTCTTATCAGCTTTTGATACCTGGCTTCGAATTGATCAATGATTATTTCCATGAGGAATACCATCTGGGTCATGGTTTTCCGGTCCATATTGAGCAGGAGGCCACTTTCCTTGATACTGGAAAAAATGATTTCCCAGGTGGCAATCAATTTCTGTTGGGGCGTCTGCTTTGATTTTACCACATCTTCAATTCGTGCCAGAATAATGGCTGAAAATTGTGAAAACGTGGCGCTGATCAGAGCGTTTTTGCCGGGGAAATAATAATAAATAGAGGTGATCGCCATTCCGGATGCGCGGGCGATATCTCCGAGAGTTACCCGTCTGATCCCCTGTTTTTTCATGGTCTCAAGAGCCACCTGCATGATGTGTTCTTTTTTTTCTTCTTTCATCCTGTCACATTTTGGTTCTTTAAATTTTAGAATATTTTTTTTGAATATTCGAATACCAGTTTGTAATATTCCCGTCAACTAATAAATATCAGTATGGTCTCATTTTATTTCCTAAAGGTTATTTCTTCATTTAAGAGAAGGTTTTGCTGATAACGAATTGAAGTATTGATCTCTTATCCAAATATGTGTGTGCTGGATTTCAGGAAGCTATACGTACCAAGTTCTGCTTTTCTTATTAATGTTAATCAGTTGCACATTGTGTAAGTTTTCATATTTTTGTTCTGTCGTCACGGACTGTGTTGGCTGCAAACCGTTCGCTGCATAATCACCTCCATCGCTTTAAAGTAATCCCGCTGTATTTTAAGATTTGAGATACGACAATAACGTTGCGTGGTCTTGACACTGCTGTGCCCTAAAAGATCCTGGATGGTGGAGAGATCAGCATCGGCACTCAACATCTGTGTGGCCATTGTGTGCCGGAGATGATGACAGGATAAACCCAGATTCCGCAACAGGTTGCAGAATCTGGGATGAAATATTATCCAGGCAGCACTGTAGGACATCGTATCCGTTCCCCCAGAGGAGCTGTAAAAGAGATACTCCTCCCAGGCGTCTCTTTCCTTCAACCATTTCCGCAAAGCAGAAACAGCATCCTCGCTGAGGTAGACTACTCTGCCCAAACGGTTTTTCTCACCTTCGTAAATCTCTATATTCCGTTCCTTGATGTGGACATCCATTACCTTCGTGTTCAGCAGTTCGCCTATCCGCATTCCCGTTCGCAAAAGAACCATCATCATGGCCCGGTCTCGCGTATCTTTAATGACGGAAAGAAACTTCCGCAAATCTTCCGGATCGATGGCTTTAGGCAGACGCTCCGGTAATCGCAGTCGTATCCTCCTGCTGAATATGTCCGGGGAAACAATCTCTTCTTCCATGAGGTAACGAAGAAAGGCCTGAACGCTCACCAGTTTTGTTCTGATCGTTGTGATCTTGTTGCCCCTGTCCTGCTCGTGCTCGATAAATGCCTCTATGTCTTTTCTTGTGATTTCTTCAAGGCGTGTCCTCCCGTTATCCCTGATCATGCCAATAAAAAGAACTATCGCTTCGTAACGGCTGTGCAATGTTCTGGGTTTACGGTTACGTCTGGTCAGGTAGCGAAGATAATTCTGGGGACATAACACTTAATTATCTCTTGCACATTCGCTTAGGTCCTGGTGGTTTCTTTCTAAAGACAAATTCCAAGCGTAAATAATGATTGACAGAAATAGTATCAATTGATACTATGCCGTTAATGCTACCTTCTCGTAAGACAATTACCGGAAAAGTCTTGCTCGCTCAAAAAGCC
>Ga0209310_1002224_pt1 | contig 12705 bp, 11 predicted proteins | sample AD_UKC030_MetaG_FD_184415 | JGI IMG/M metagenome (GOLD analysis project Ga0209310, IMG submission 184415) | Active sludge microbial communities of municipal wastewater-treating anaerobic digesters from USA - AD_UKC030_MetaG (SPAdes) (version 2) | ecosystem: Engineered > Bioreactor > Anaerobic >... | reverse complement strand
CCCTTGCGGATCTGTGCCTGGTTGCCCATGCACAGCGAGCAGCCCGGCATTTCCATGCGGGCGCCGGACTTGCCGAGGACGCCGTAGTAGCCTTCTTCGGTCAGGATCAGCGCGTCCATCTTGGTCGGCGGGGCGATCCACAGGCGGGTCGGGATGTCCGACTTGCCTTCGAGGACCTTGCCGGCGGCGCGGAAGTGGCCGATGTTGGTCATGCAGGAACCGATGAAGACTTCGTCGATCTTGGCGCCGGCGACTTCGGACAGGACCTTGACGTCGTCCGGGTCGTTCGGGCAGGCGAGGATCGGCTCGGTGACTTCGGCGAGGTCGATTTCGATGACTGCGGCGTACTGGGCGTTGGCGTCGGCCTTGAGCAGCGTGCCGTTGGCGATCCAGTCTTCCATGGCGTTGATGCGGCGCTTCAGGGTGCGGGCATCGGCGTAGCCTTCGGCGATCATCCACTTCATCAGGGTGATGTTCGAACGCATGTACTCGACCATCGGTTCCTTGTTCAGGGCGACGGCACAGGCAGCAGCGGAACGCTCGGCGGCAGCGTCGGAGAGCTCGAATGCCTGTTCGACCTTGAGGTTCGGCAGACCTTCGATTTCCAGGATACGGCCGGAGAAGACGTTCTTCTTGCCCTTCTTCTCGACGGTCAGCAGGCCGGCCTTGATGGCGTACAGCGGAATGGCGTTGACCAGATCACGCAGCGTGATGCCCGGTTGCATTTCGCCCTTGAAGCGGACCAGCACGGATTCCGGCATGTCCAGCGGCATGACGCCGGTGGCGGCGGCAAAGGCGACCAGACCAGAGCCTGCCGGGAAGGAGATGCCGATCGGGAAACGGGTGTGCGAGTCACCGCCGGTACCAACCGTATCCGGCAGCAGCAGGCGATTCAGCCAGGAGTGGATAACGCCGTCGCCCGGACGCAGCGCAACGCCGCCACGGGTCGAGATGAAGGACGGCAGTTCGCGGTGCATGCGCACGTCGACCAGCTTCGGATAAGCGGCGGTGTGGCAGAAGGACTGCATGACGAGGTCGGCGGAGAAGCCGAGGCAGGCCAGATCCTTCAGTTCGTCGCGGGTCATCGGGCCTGTGGTGTCTTGCGAACCCACGGTGGTCATCTTCGGCTCGCAGTAGGTGCCCGGCAGGATGCCGGTCACGCCGCAGGCCTTGCCGACCATCTTCTGGGCCAGCGAGTAGCCCTTGCCGTCGTCAGCCGGGTTTTGCGGCAGGCGGAACAAGGTGGATTGCGGCAGGCCGAGGAATTCACGCGCCTTGGTGGTCAGGCCGCGACCGATGATCAGGGGGATACGACCGCCAGCGCGGACTTCGTCGAGGATGACGAGGGTCTTGAGTTGCGATTCAGCGATCACGGCACCGTTCTTGGTGGCCACAACCTTGCCGGAATCGGCATCGACCTTCAGTTCGATCTCGTCGCCCATGTCCATCTGGCCGGCGTCGATTTCGATCGGCAGCGCGCCGGCATCTTCCATCGTGTTGAAGAAGATCGGGGCGATCTTGGAGCCGAGGCAGACGCCGCCGAAACGCTTGTTCGGGACGAAAGGAATGTCTTCACCGGTGAACCACAGCACCGAGTTGGTGGCGGACTTGCGCGAGGAACCGGTACCGACCACGTCACCGACGTAGGCGATCAGGTTACCCTTGGCGCCGAGCGCTTCGAGTTGCTTGATCGGGCCACGGGCACCCGGTTCGTCAGGGTTGATCCCCGGACGGGCGTTCTTGAGCATGGCCAGGGCGTGCAGCGGAATATCAGGACGCGACCAGGCATCCGGAGCCGGCGACAGGTCGTCGGTATTGGTTTCGCCGGTGACCTTGAAGACGGTCAGCTTCTGCGAAGCCGGAACGGCCGGACGCGAGGTAAACCACTCGGCATCGGCCCAGGACTGCATGACAGCCTTGGCGTTGGCGTTGCCGCCCTTGGCCAGTTCGGCGACATCGTGGAAGAAGTCGAAGACCAGCAGGGTCTTCTTCAGGCCTTCGGCAGCGACGGCGCCGCAGGTGGAACAACCGAGTAGGTCGATCAGCGGCTTGACGTTGTAACCGCCGAGCATGGTGCCGAGCAGTTCGGTGGCTTTTTCCTTGGAGATCAGCGCGCAGGCTTCTTCACCCTTGGCAACCTTGGCCAGGAACTCGGCCTTGACCTTGGCGGCATCATCAACGCCGGCCGGCACGCGATAAGTGATCAATTCGACCAGGGCGGCTTCTTCGCCGGCCGGGGGATTCTTCAGCAGGGCGACCAGCTCGGTGGTCTGTTGCTTGGACAGGGGCAGCGGGGGGATACCGAGGGCTGCACGCTCTGCAACGTGGGCGCGATAGGCTTCAAGCACGGCGACTTCCTTTCGTAAGGGGTTGCTCTGGGAAACGGATATTCTACGACAACCGAGGCGGCCGAATGGTTCGGCAAAAGCGTGTCCCTGGCCGGCACTGGCGAGTCTTATATATTTTATATGTTAGAACACTGCTGTGCTAGACCTGATCGGAATCGTCGCCAATCCGGCAGCCATTTGCCGCTTTTTTGTGCAATACCCCGAAAGCCCTTCCAGCACAAGGTCTTGCGACACCTGTTAAGTGCTTATCCACAGACTTGCTCAAGCGAAACGGGGATAAATTCGGTAATCTGCTACTGGTCGTGCACAGCATTCAGGTCAGATAGCCGAATACCCCGATGGAACCGGCCGCCCATAGCATCCTCATACCCAACCCGCTGACACCATCACCCCAGATGCCGCCCATTTCAATCGTGACCGCCAACGCTGCCGAACAGCTTGAACGCGATGCCTGGGAACGCCTCTGCCCCGCCGGCGATCCGTTCCTGAATGCCGATTTCCTTTCCATCCTCGAGCGCCACGAAACGGCGGGACCGGCCTGTGGCTGGCAAGCGCATCATCAGGTCGCCACGAGCGCGGACGGGACGGTCGTCGGCCTGCTCCCCACCTATGTAAAAACGAACTCCCACGGCGACTTCGTCCGCGACTGGTCCTGGGCGGCCGCCTACGCCCAGCTCGGCAAGCCTTATTACCCCAAGCTGCTCAGCGGCGTACCTCACACGCCCGCCACCGGGCCGCGTTTCCTCGTGGCAAATGGCGCGGACAGCGATCAGGTCAAGGCCCAGCTGATCATGCACACCAAGGCGCTGGTCGCCGAAAACCGATTTTCATCGTGGCACGTTGCCCTGCCCGCCCCCGACGAAGTCGAACTGCTGCTCGCCCACGGCCTGCTGGTTAGCCACGACGTGCAATTTCACTGGCGCGACTGGGGATTCGGCGATTTCGACGGTTACCTGGCCGCCTTTCCGTCGGCCAAACGGCGCAAGGTCAAGGCCGAGCGCAGGCGGGTTGCCGACAGCGGCCTGACCATCGAAACCCGCCACGGCGATGAAATCGCGCCGGACGAATGGCCAGCGCTGTTCCGGCTTTACGCCGGCACCTTCGACAAATACGGCAATTACGCCGCCTTTTCCGCCGCCTGCTTCGCCGACCTGGCACGCGCCCTGGGCCGTTGCATGGTCCTTTTCATCGCCCGGCAACAAGGCGCCGCAGTCGCGCTTTCGCTGTGCTTCCGCAGCGATGACACCCTCTACGGCCGCTACTGGGGCAGCACTGGCGATTTCCACAGCCTGCACTTCGAACTCTGTTTCTACCAGGGAATCGCCTACTGCCTGCGTGAAGGCCTCAAGACCTTCGAACCGGGTGCCGGCGGTGAACATAAGGTCGCGCGCGGCTTCGCGCCAACCATCGTGCGCTCCTGCCACTGGATCGAGGATGCCCGGATGCGCCAACTGATCGGGCAGTTCCTCGAACGCAACCGGCCGGCGGTGATCGCCTACGCCGATGAGGCCGCGCAACACCTGCCATTCAAGATGCCTGCAACATGAATGAACAATCATTTTGGGCAAGACAGAAAATAAATGTTGCAGCGCAATAAATTTTCCGGCATAGTGGAACTGTCTCCTCCACTTCCTCCTCCAAGGATTGGAATTAGCCCGCGCCCAGCGCGGGCTTTTTTTTACCTGCAATTTCCCGCGCTGCAACAAACCATCGTCGGAAGGCAACTCCAAGCACTGCGGAGCACCCCATTCCGCACCTGCGGTTTGCCCGTACAATCCGATGGTCATCCACTCGACCATCGGGTACCAGCCACCATGAAATTCCAGGGAACCGACACCTACGTCGCGACGCGCGACCTGACGCTGGCGGTGAACGCCGCCGTCGCCCTGCAACGCCCGCTGCTCATCAAGGGCGAGCCGGGCACCGGCAAGACGCTGCTCGCCGAGGAAGTGGCGCGGGCGCTGAACATGCCGCTGTTCCAGTGGCACATCAAATCGACGACCAAGGCGCAGCAGGGCCTCTACGAATACGACGCCGTGTCCCGCCTGCGCGACTCGCAGCTCGGCGATCCGCGCGTCGAGGACATCTCGCACTACATCGTGCATGGCGTGCTGTGGCAGGCCTTCGAATGCGAGCAGCCGTCAGTCGTGCTTATCGACGAGATCGACAAGGCCGACATCGAATTCCCCAACGATCTGCTGCGCGAGCTCGACCGCATGGAATTCCATTGCTACGAGCTGCACCGCACGATCAAGGCCAGGCACCGCCCGCTCATCATCATCACCTCGAACAACGAAAAGGAGCTGCCCGACGCCTTCCTGCGCCGCTGCTTCTTCCACTACATCAAGTTCCCGGACAAGGAGACCATGCAGCGCATCGTCGGCGTCCATTTCCCGGTACTCAAGCACGAGCTGCTCAAGGAAGCGCTCGAAGTCTTCTTCGACCTGCGCGAGGTGCCCGGGCTCAAGAAAAAGCCGTCGACCAGCGAACTGATCGACTGGCTCAAGCTGCTGCTGGCCGAAGACATCCCGCCCGAAGCCCTGCGCGCCAAGGAAGCCAAGGACGCGATCCCGCCGCTGCACGGTGCCCTGCTCAAGAACGAACAGGACGTGCATCTCTTCGAACGCCTGGCTTTCATGGCACGCCGCAAGAGCTGAAACTGTGCTCGTCGATTTCTTCCTGCACCTGAAGGCCCGCCAGCTGCCCGTTTCGACCAACGAGCTGCTGGCCCTGCTCGAAGCACTGGAAGCCCGGCTGGTCAGCGGCAGCCTCGACGATTTCTACCTGCTGTCACGCGCGCTTCTGGTCAAGGACGAAGCCCTCTACGACCGTTTCGACCGCGCCTTCGGCGAATATTTTCGCGGCATCGAAGCCCTGCCCGGCTTCGCCCCGGAGGTGCCGGAGGAATGGCTGGAACTGGCCGCCCGCCGCCATCTCTCGGAAGCCGACCGGCTCAAGCTACAGAAACTCAGCTACGAAAAGATTTTCGAGCAACTCAAGGAACGCCTGGCCGAACAGAAGGAACGCCATTCGGGCGGCAGCAAATGGATCGGCACGGCCGGCACCTCGCCCTACGGCCACGGCGGCTATAACCCGGAAGGCGTGCGCATCGGTGGCGAATCGGTCGGCAACCGGACGGCGATCAAGGTCTGGGACCAGCGCGAATTCCGCAATCTCGACGACACCGTCGATCTCGGCGTGCGCAATATCAAGGTCGCCTTGCGTCGGCTGCGCCGCTTCGCCCGCAAGGGAGCCGCGACCGAACTCGACCTCGACGGCACCATCGCCGGCACCGCCCGCAACGGCGGCTGGCTCGACCTGCACCTGCGGCCGGAACGCCACAACGCCGTCAAGGTGCTTCTCTTCCTCGACATTGGCGGCTCGATGGACGACCACATCCAGGCCTGCGAGGAACTGTTTTCGGCCGCCCGCGCCGAGTTCAAGCATCTCGAACACTTCTACTTCCACAACTGCGTCTATGAAGGCGTATGGAAGGACAATCGCCGGCGCCACGGCGAAAAGCTGGCGACTTGGGACGTCATCCACACCTACGGCCCCGACTACAAGCTCGTCTTCGTCGGCGACGCCAGCATGAGCCCCTACGAAATCGCCCGCCCCGGTGGCAGCGTCGAACACTGGAACGAAGAAGCCGGCGCCGTCTGGCTGGAACGCCTGCTATCCACCTGGCCCCACGCCGCCTGGCTCAACCCACTCCCAGAAGCGCACTGGAACTACACGCCATCGATCCAGATGATCGAGCAACTGGTTGGGAAAAGGATGTTTCCGTTGACTATCGATGGACTGGAGCGGGCGATGCGGAGTTTGTCGAAATAGGCTCTTGAACCCATCCATTACCAGCAATCATAGATTTTTAAACAATTACTCTTGGTAGGTTGCTATGACGTTTCCTGAACCAAAGTTTTCCAGAACACAAGTGCAAAAGGCCGGCGACTACCTAATCTCAGAGGATGCTCAATCTGATTTTAATCAATGGGTTGATTCTTTTATAGTTCTCTCCAATTGGCGCGCCTGTCACGGTTACCCAATTAACACCTTTCAAGCCACGTTGCGTACGAAGCTAAAAAAGATTGACGGGAATGCGCTGGTGGCCCAAAGGTTGAAGCGAACTCCATCAATTCTTAACAAACTTAAGCGCTTTCCTGGAATGAGCTTATCTAGAATGCAAGACATTGGAGGACTTAGAGCAGTAGTTAGCACACTGCCCCAGCTAAATAAGCTATATGAGAATTATAAAGACACACGATTTACCCACAAGCTGGTATCCGAATACGACTATGTAGCAAAACCAAAAATATCAGGCTATAGGAGCATACATTTAGTCTATAAATATGCCCTCCCCCGCCCCTCTGCTTACGACGGATTACAAGTTGAATTACAACTCCGTACAAGACTTCAACACGCGTGGGCAACCGCCGTTGAGACAGTAGGAACATTCTTAGAGCATTCTCTTAAATCGAGTGAAGGGCCGGATGAGTGGCTGAATTTTTTGCGCTAGTTTCATCTGCCTTTTCTCACATAGAGAAAACGGCCCTGGTTCCTGGCTATGAGCATCTTTCGAAAGAAGAAACTTTTGGGCTGACACAGGCTGAAGCTGTCCGCCTTGACGTAAGAAACATGCTAATTGGATACCGCTCTGCTGTTCGTGCTATCCCTTCAGGGAAAGCCAGAAGTGCCTATTATTTAGTGGAGCTTGAACTATCAGGTGAAAGCAAGCAGGTAAAAATAACACCCTTCTCACGTGACCGTTTGGAAGAGGCAAATATCCGCTACTCTGAGGCAGAGCAAGCGGCCAACTCTGGCAAACTCGTTCAAGTAGTTTTAGTTTCTGCCGGTTCAATTGACTCTCTAAAACGTGCGTATCCGAACTATTTTCTAGATACACATGAGTTTCTTACCCATCTGGAAAAAATCGCCAGAGCTCTAAAATAGATACTGTTTTTTCCAATGATCTGGTTGATTCTTAAATTTTCGAACTTGACAGATCGAACGACCAAATACTCGCCGCCTAAATTATAGGTGCGCCAACCCGCACCGTTTCCGCGCCCGATTGCAGGCGGCATGTTCGGTATCGAATTCCCGGCATGGTGACGGTCGACCGTCGTAGATGGTGCAATTCACGCTTTTGCCGATTTCTCCCGCCAGCGCCACACAGCGCGGTTCGGTTGCATCGGTGCCGGCCATGCGGACGATGGCGGGGGTGACCGGCACGGTCATTTCCTTCGGCACGCCCACCCCCCAGGCGAAGGCGCCACCGGCCAGTTCGGCCGGGTGAAAATCGACGCGGAAGCTGGCACAGCAGGCGCCGCAGGTCTGGCAGACGTTCATGGCAGGCTGGCCCGACAGCGCCACAGTTGGTGGCCGGAGGCGAGGTATTTCTTCTCGAAAGGCGTCATCGGGTCGGCGGTCTGCCACGGCTCGGCGGCGACTGGCAGGCCGGTGAGCAGGGTCAGCGCCTGTGCCATTTCTTCGATGTAGATGTGCCAGTTGCTGCGGCATTCGAGTTCGCCGCCCAGTTCGCGCCATACCGGAAACACGGCGTGGCCCTGCCAGCGCCGGGCGAGATGACCGATCTTCGGCCACGGGTTCGGGTAGAGGTTGTAGTGGCGGGAGAGGCGGATGCCGTTTTCCGCCAGCAGGCGCCAGAAATCGACCAGATCGGCGCGGATCAGCACGGCGTTTTCGGGCATTGGCAGGGGTCGACCGCGACTGATGCGGTCGACCGACTGATCGACACCAAATACGAAGTGATCGGGATAAGTCTCGGCGATGCGCTGCGTGCTCCAGCCGACACCGCAGCCGGCATCGAGGATCAGTGGTGCGCCGGCTTGCCAGGCATCGCGGGCAGCCAATGCGGTGGCGAAGGCGGCACGGTTGTAGTCGAGTATCGGCTTGCGGAACGGGTGCGCCAAGTGGCGGCGCACCAGCGCTTCCAGATCGCGGTGCGGGCCGTCCTGGGCGCTGGCGATGAAGCGCGAGTTTCCGCTCATGCGGCGAGCGGCAGTTCGCCGAGGATGCCGGCGGCGACCAGCGCGGCATCGATGTCGTGCGCCGCCTTGATCGGCCGCAGGCGCTGGTAGAGCACTTCGGCTTCCGGGTAGTTGCGGCGCAGCAGCGCCAGCCATTGCTTGAGACGGCCGCCGGCGTGTTCCGGCACCACCTTGCGGCGCACGCCCAGCCAGTAGGCGGCCACCCCGGGCATGACTTCTTCCCAGCCGCCGGTTTGCTCGCCGCGCACGCGCCGCGCCAGCAGCGGGTCGGCGATGGCGCCGCGGCCGAGCATAATGTCGGCGCAGCCGGTTTCCTGCTGGCAGCGGACGAAATCTTCCACCGTCCACACCTCGCCGTTGGCGATGATCGGGATGTCGACCGCCGCCCGCACCTTGTCGATCCAGGCCCAGCGCGCCGGTGGACGGTAGCCGTCGAGCTTGGTCCGGCCATGCACGATCAGTTCATCGATGCCGCCCGCCGCCAGGGCTTGCGCGCAGTCGACGGCGCGGCTGGTGTCGTCGATGCCGAGGCGCATTTTTGCCGTAAACGGGATGTCGACCGGAACCACCGCGCGCACGGCGCTGACGATCTGGTTCAACAGTTCCGGCTCGCCGAGCAGCGCGGCGCCGCCGCGATGGCGATTGACGGTCGGCGCCGGGCAGCCGAAATTGAGGTCGATGCCGGCCGGCTTCAGGCTCACCAGCCGGCGGGCGTTTTCGGCCATGAAATGCGGGTCGGAGCCGAGCAGCTGCACGCGCATCGGCGTGCCGGCCGCGGTCTTGCTACCGTTGAGCAGCTCCGGGCAGATGCGCTCGTAGGTCTTGACCGGCAACACGCTGCCGGAAACGCGGATGAATTCGCAGATCGCCCAATCGTAGCCGCCAATCGAGGTCAGCACGCCGCGCAGCAGATTGTCGGCGAGCCCTTCCATCGGGGCGAGAAGAATGCGGGGCATGGGAATTCCGGGGCTGAAGCTGAACAGCCGCGCATTATAATCCGGCCATGACCACGCCCCAGCCGAACAACCCGCTCCACGGCATCACGCTGGAGAAAATCCTGACCGCATTGCAGGCGCACTACGGCTGGGAGGAACTCGGGCGGCAGATCGACATCCGCTGCTTCACCCACGACCCGAGCATCGCCTCCAGCCTCAAATTCCTGCGGCGCACGCCGTGGGCGCGCGAGCGGGTGGAGTCGCTTTACGTCTATATGGTGCGCCGCAACAACAGCGACCTGGCCTGAGTCGCTCAACCTGCAAATACCCGTAGGTGCGCGACCTGTAGCTGGCTATCATGCGCGTCTTCCCCGAAAGTTCCGCCCATGATCATCCTCAAGAACGTCACCCTGCGCCGCAGCTCGAAAGTGCTGCTCGACAAGACTTCCGTCACTATCAATCCCGGTGAAAAGGTCGGGCTGGTCGGCCGCAACGGCGCCGGCAAATCGACGCTGTTCGCGCTGCTCAACGGCACGCTGCATGAGGATGGCGGCGACTACTCGATTCCGAAACAATGGCAGATGGGTCAGGTGGCGCAGGACATGCCGGAAACCGAGCAATCGGCCACCGATTTCGTCATCGATGGCGACACCAAGCTGCTCGCCGCCCGCAACGAAGTACACGATGCCGAAGCCAGCGACGACGGCATGCGCATGGCCGAAGCCTACATGGCGCTCAACGACGCCGGCGAGCACGACGCCGAAGCGCGCGCCCAGTCGCTGATCCTCGGCCTCGGCTTCAAGGTTTCCGAACTGCACAATCCGGTCAACAGCTTCTCCGGCGGCTGGCGCATGCGTCTGCAACTGGCGCGCGCCCTGATGTGTCCGTCCGACATCCTGCTCCTCGACGAACCGACCAACCACCTCGACCTCGACGCCCTGGTCTGGCTCGAAGCCTGGCTCAAGCGCTACCAGGGTACGCTGGTCATGATCAGCCACGACCGCGAATTCCTCGACGCCATCACCGGCGTCACGCTGCACATCGACAACGCAAAACTGGTCCGCTACGGCGGCAACTACAGCAAGTTCGAAGACATGCGGGCCGAGCAGATGCTGCTCCAGCAGGCAACGATGGCCAAGCAGGCCGAGAAAATCGCCCACCTGCAATCCTTCATCAACCGCTTCAAGGCCAAGGCGAGCAAGGCCAAGCAGGCGCAGAGCCGGGTCAAGGCGCTCGACCGCATGGAAAAGATCGCGCCGGTGCTGGCCGACGCCGAGTTCAGCTTCGAGTTCCAGGAGCCGCAGAACCTGCCCAACCCGATGTTGTCGATGATGGACGTCACTATCGGCTACCCGCCGCCCGAAGAAGCGCCGGCCGGCACGCCGCCGACCGTCATCGTGCGCGGCATCAACCGCTCGGTCATGGCCGGCCAGCGTATCGGCATTCTCGGCGCCAACGGCCAGGGCAAATCGACGCTGGTCAAGACCATCGCCCGCGACCTGCAGGCGATCAGCGGCGATGTTACAGAAGGCAAGGGCCTGAGCATCGGCTACTTCGCCCAGCAGGAACTCGACGTGCTGCGCCCGCAGGACACGCCGCTCGAACACATGGTCCGCCTGGCCAAGGAAGCCATCGCCGCCGGTCGCAGCAATGTGCCGGGGCGCGAGCAGGAGTTGCGCAACTTCCTCGGTACCTTCAATTTTGGCGGCGAGATGGTCAAGCAGGCCGTCGGCACCATGAGCGGCGGCGAAAAAGCGCGGCTGGTGCTGTGCATGATCGTCTGGCAACGCCCCAACCTGCTGCTGCTCGACGAACCGACCAATCACCTCGACCTCAATACCCGCGAAGCTCTGGCCGTTGCGCTCAACGAGTTCGAAGGCACCGTCATGCTGGTCAGCCACGACCGGGCGTTGCTCCGTTCGGTCTGCGACGAGTTCTGGCTGGTTTCCAAGGGCGGCGTCGCGCCGTTCGACGGCGATCTCGAGGACTACCAGCGCTACCTGCTCGACGAAGCCAAACGGGTGCGCGAAGAAGCCGCAGCCGAGCTCAAGCGGGCGGCCTAGCAGGACATGCTGCGCCTGGTTCTCGACACCAACGTCGTCCTCGACCTCTTTCACTGGGGCAACGTCGATGCGGTGCCGATCATGGCGGCGCTGGAGCGCGGGCAGATCGCCTGCCTGGCCGATGCAAGCACGCTCGACGAACTGCAGCGCGTGCTGACCTACCCGCAGCTCAAATTAACGCCCGAAATGATCGTCGACCGCTACCGGCGCTACGCAAGCCTGGTGCAACTGGTCGAAGCGGGCGAAGCCCCGCCCTTGCCGCGCTGCAAGGACCGCGACGACCAGAAGTTCCTCGAACTCGCCGCCCGCAGCGGTGCCGACCTGCTGGTCAGCAAGGACAAGGCACTGCTCAAGCTGCGCGGGAGGACAAAGCTGGAATTCAAGATACTGAAACCGGCTGCGGCCAGCGCCCTGCTTTTCGCCTGAAGCATTGCGCCGCGAGGAAATCGCTGGCAATTCGTGAAATTGCTCACAGCCGGTTTCGTCTATCCAGATAACAATCGAGCCATCTCAATCGACGGTTCAGGATCCGGTCATGGAACAGCCAATCGAATACTTCATCGCCCAGGCGCGACGCATTTCGGAAACCTCCCCGAATACACGGATTCATGGCGTCCTGTTCAATACCGCCATCGGCGCCGTCGCATCGGGCACCGTCTACGGTCACAAGACGGTACCGGACGGCCACCAGATTCGCACCAGCCAGATCGTCGCCGCCTATTCGATCAACGGATTCCGCATCATCGAAACCAAGAGCGGCTCCACCTACCTGCTGGCCCGCGTCGGCCCGAGCAGGAATTTCCGCGATCAGTGGGGCATCCTGCAGGAACATCTGAGCAACAACGACGAAGCACTGCAAAGCCTGCCGAGGTCCGATTTCAGCACCTTCGGCCCCGAATTCTTCCGGACGTCCCGCCAGTCCCGAAACAGCGACGCGCTGCGCAGCGTCCTCTGATCACTGGCGGCGCCTGAACACCCAGCGCTCCCGTTCCGACACCTCGGGTACAAAGGCATAGCCGTCGTCGGCGAAATCCTTGAGTTCCTCGGGATCGTTCAACCGGTTGAGCACCGCGTAGCGTGTCATCAAACCACGTGCGCGTTTGGCGTAAAAGCTGATGATCTTGTACTGCCCGTTCTTCCAGTCCTCGAATACCGGCTGGATCACTTCCCCCTTGATCTTGCGCCCGACGGCAGCCTTGAAATATTCCTCGGAAGCGAGGTTGACCGCAACCGGCCGCGACATTTCGCCCAGTTCGGCATTGATCGCCTTGAGCAGCCGCTGCCCCCAGAATTCGTAGATATCCTTGCCCGCCTTGTTGGCGAATTTCGTACCCATCTCCAGCCGGTAGGG
>Ga0209310_1002221_pt1 | contig 12710 bp, 10 predicted proteins | sample AD_UKC030_MetaG_FD_184415 | JGI IMG/M metagenome (GOLD analysis project Ga0209310, IMG submission 184415) | Active sludge microbial communities of municipal wastewater-treating anaerobic digesters from USA - AD_UKC030_MetaG (SPAdes) (version 2) | ecosystem: Engineered > Bioreactor > Anaerobic >... | reverse complement strand
CTACCACGAGAAGCTCGACCACTACGGCATCAGGCTCGGGGGCGGGAACATGTTCGAATGGGCCAAGGACCTGTCGAAGAACGACAATGACATCGTCTTCGTCGTGGATCCCGCGCCCCTCGTCGCCGCGGGACTCGATCCGACCAAGCTCTCCGGGGGCTGGCTCTTCGCGAAGGTGGAGTCCAAGGACCGGGCCGGCAAGGCCGTTTTCGAGGACAAGCTCCTCAGGCCCTTCGACCTGAAGTGAAGCTCGTCCTGGTGGCCGACGACGAGGCCAAGATCGTCAAGCTCGTCTGCGCCTACCTCGAGGCGGCCGGCTTCGAGACCTCGCCCGCCTCCGACGGACGGGCCGCCCTCGAGGCGGCCCGCTCGCGGCCGCCGGACTGCGCGATCCTCGACATCGGCATGCCGGGCATGGACGGCCTCGACCTGGCCCGCGAGCTCCGCGGCCTGTACCCGGAGCTGCCGGTCATCTTCCTCACCGCGCGGAGCGAGGAGACCGACCGCGTCGTCGGCCTCGAGCTCGGGGCCGACGACTACGTCGTGAAGCCCTTCAGCCCCCGCGAGCTCGCCGCCCGCGTCAAGGCGGTGCTCCGGCGCTCCCGGCGCGGGGGGGAGGCCCGGCCCGGCGGGCGCGTCCTGAGCCAGGGCGGCCTCAGGCTCGACCTCGAGAAGCGAGCCGTCGCGGTGGACGGCGCGCCCAAGGAGCTGACCGCCGTCCAGTTCTCCATACTCTCGGTCCTCATGGCCGAGCCCGGCAGGGTCTTCGACCGCGCCTCCCTCCTCGAGGCCGCGATAGGCTCGCGTTTCGAGGGCTACGAGCGCACGATCGACGCCCATATCAAGAACATCCGCAGGGCCCTCGGCGACTCGGGCGAGGAGCCGCGCTTCATCGGCACGGTCCGCGGCGTGGGGTACAAGCTGATCGAGCGCGGCGATGAGGCTTAGGTCGAAGCTGATCCTCGTCTTGGCCGCGACCATCTCCCTCGGCTCGGCCGCCGTCTTCCTGATCGTCCGCGGGGCCGCGGAGGGCCTCCTGCGCTCCTTCGTCCTCGACGAGGACCGGGAGAAGGCGGAGCTCTACGCCGAGGCCGCCGCCAGCTACTACCGGAGCCGCGGGGGCTGGGCCGGCGCGCAGGAGTATCTCGCGGGGCGCGCCTCCCTCGGCGGCGAGACCCGCGTCACCCTGGTGAACCTCGAGGGCGTCGTCGTCGCCGACTCGGGGGGGGACTTCCTCGGCAGCCCCCATCCGCCGCGGCACGTCGCGAAGGGCCTGCCCGTCCTCGTGGACGGGGCGCGCGTCGGGACCATCATGGCCGGCTCCATGGTCGACTCCTCCCTCGGGGATCGGGGCGACCTCTTCCTCGCCTCCATAACGCGCGCCCTCCTCGTCGGGATAGCGGCTTCCTCCGCGGCCGCCTTGGTCCTGGGCGCCGTCTTCTCGGCGGCCCTTCTCCGACCCCTGCGGCGCCTCACCCGGGCCTTCGCGCGCGTGGCCGGCGGTGACCTCGCGGCGAGGGTGCCCGTCGAGGGGGACGAGGAGCTCGCCCTCCTCGCCGCCTCCTTCAACGGGATGACCGAGGAGCTCGCGGCCCTCGAGGAGGAGAAGCGGCGGGTCATCGCCGATTCGGCGCACGAGCTCCGCACGCCCGTGACCCTCATCCGCGGCACGGTGGAGGCGATGCTCGACGGGATCTACCCCCTCGACGAGGAGAACCTGCGCTCCGTCCACGAGGAGACCCTGCGGCTCTCGGCCCTCATCGACGCCCTGCGCGAGCTGCAGCTGATAGACTCGGGGAAGCTGCGGCTCGAGAAGGAGCCCCTCGATCCGGCCGAGCTGGCCGAATCGGCGGCCGCGGGATTCCGGGCCTCGGCCGAGCGACGGCGGGTCGCCCTCTCCCTGCGCTCGGCCCCGGACGCCCCGGCGCGGGTGGAAGCCGACCGCCTGCGGCTCACGGAGGTCCTCTACAACCTGCTCTCGAACGCGCTGCGCCACGTCTCCGAAGGCGGCTCGATAGAGCTCTCGCTGGCCCGGGGCCCCTCGGGCGGGCTGCGGCTCTCCGTCGAGGACTCGGGGCCCGGGGTCCCGCCCGGGGAGCGCGAGCGGATATTCGAGCGCTTCTACCGGCTCGACTCGTCCCGCTCGACGCGGGGAGGAGGAAGGGGGCTCGGGCTCGCGATCGCCCGGGAGATCGTCAGCGCCCACGGCGGGAGGCTCGCCTGCGCCCAGTCGGGGGCGCTCGGGGGGGCGGCCTTCATCGTGGACCTGCCGGCCCTCAACCCTTGATGTCGGCCAGCTTGAGGGGCTTGGGCTCGTAGTCCTCGCCCTCGGCCTGGCGGAGCTCCTCGAGGAGCTCCTTGCCCTTGCGGCTGAGCCGCTGCGGCACTTGGACCATGAGCTTGAGGTAGAGGTCGCCGCGGCTCCCGCCGTGGACCGGGACGCCCTCGCCCCGGATCCGGAGCATGCGGCCGTTCTGCGAGCCCGGGGGGATGGAGACCTTGATCTTCTTGCCCTCGATGGTCGTGAATCCGATCTCGCCGCCTAAGGCGGCCATGGCGATGCTCACGGGGAGGGCGCAGTAGAGGTCGGCGCCCTCGCGCTCGAAGTACTCGTGGCTCTTCACGTGGATGAAGACGTACAGGTCCCCGGGAGGCCCGCCGTTGGCGCCCATGTCGCCTTGGCCGGGGATCACGACGCGCTTGCCGTCCTCGACCCCGGCGGGGATGCCCACCTTGATCTTCTGGCGCTTCTTGGCGAGGCCGGAGCCGTTGCAGTCCCTGCAGGGCTTCTCGATGACGGCTCCCTCGCCGCGGCAGGCCGGGCAGGGCTGGGCGATGGAGAAGAAGCCCGAGGATCGCCTAACTTGTCCGGAGCCTTGGCAGGTGGGGCAGACGCGGCGGCCCGAGCCGTCGGCCGAGCCCGAGCCCGAGCAGGTCTTGCAGGCGTCGTTCTTCGAGTAGGCTATCTCGATGTCCGCGCCGAAGACGGCCTTCTCGAAGGGGAGCTCGAGGTCGTAGCGGAGGTTGGAGCCCCGCGACACGCCGCGCTCGCGCCCGCCCGAGCGGGAGCGGGAGCCGCCGAAGAAGGAGTCGAAGATATTGGAGAAGTCGCCGAAGCCGCCGAAGATGTCCTCGAAGTCCTTGAAGACCCCCGACATGTCCTGCGCCGAGCCCGGCCCGCCCATGCCCTCGACCCCGGCGAAGCCGAACTGGTCGTAGGCCTGGCGCTTCTGGTCGTCGCCGAGGACCTCGTAGGCCTCGGTGCCTTCCTTGAAGCGCTCCTCGGCCGCCTTGTCTCCGGGGTTCTTGTCGGGGTGGTTGGCTATCGCGAGGCGGCGGTAGGCCTTCTTGATCTCGTCCTTGGAGGCGCCCTTCTCGACGCCCAGGACCTCGTAATAGTCGCGCTTAGCCACGGTAGTCCTTCAATAGAAAACCACAGAGGCACAGAGGCACAGAGCCAAGAGGGAGATCTGAAGAAGAGAGGGAGAATATGCATGAAGACGAATCGAAGCGGAACCTACCCAGTTCCCTGCAACTCTCTCCATGCATGCTCTATCTCCTCTTCGCTCTTGCATTCCCTCTGTGTCTCTGTGCCTCTGTGGCTGCAATTCCTCTTTACTTCTTGTCCTCGTCGTCCACGACGCGGTAGTCGACGTCGTCGGCGGTGCCGCCCTGGGGCCCGGCCTGGCCCGCGGCGCCCGCGTCCCCGGCCGGGCCGCCGGCCTCGGCCTGCCCGCCCGCCGCGCCCTGCTGCTGGGGCCCGGCGGCCTTGTAGATCTCCTCGGCGAGCTTGTAGGAAGCCTGCTTGAGGGCCTCGATCTTCTGCTTGATGAGCTCGACGTCCTGGCCCTCCATGGCCTTCTTGAGCTCGGCCGCGGCGGCCTCGATGGCGGCCTTGTCCCCGGCGCCCACCTTGTCGCCGTAGTCCTTCAGGGACTTCTCGGTCTGGTAGACCAGGCCGTCGGCCTCGTTGCGCGCGTCGGCCCGCTCGCGCTCGCGCTTGTCCTCGGCGGCGTGGGCCTCGGCCTCCTTGACCATCTTGTCGATCTGGTCGTCGTTCAGGCCCGAGGAGGCCTCGATGCGGATCTTCTGCTCCTTGCCGGTGCCGAGGTCCTTGGCCGAGACGTGGACGATGCCGTTCGCGTCGATGTCGAAGGTGACCTCGATCTGGGGCACCCCGCGGGGGGCGGGAGGTATGCCGACAAGGTCGAAGCGGCCGAGGGTGCGGTTCTGGCCGGCCATCTCGCGCTCGCCCTGGAGGACGTGGATGGAGACGGCGGTCTGCCCGTCCGCGGCCGTGGAGAAGATCTGGCTCTTGCGGCAGGGGATGGTGGTGTTGCGGGTGATGAGGCGGGTGAAGACCCCGCCCAGGGTCTCGATGCCGAGGGAGAGGGGCGTGACGTCGAGGAGGAGGACGTCCTTCACCTCGCCGCCGAGGATGCCGCCCTGGATGGCCGCGCCCACGGCGACTGCCTCGTCGGGGTTGACGCCCTTCGAGGGCTCCTTGCCGAAGAGGTCGCGCACGATCTGCTGCACCTTGGGGATGCGCGTGGAGCCGCCGACGAGGATGACCTCGTCGACCTGGGCCGCCGTGAGGCCGGCGTCCTGGAGGGCCTTGACGCAGGGGGTCTTGGAGCGCTCGAGGAGGTCGTCGATCATGCGCTCGAAGGCCGAGCGGGTGAGGCTCTTCTGGAGGTGCTTCGGGCCGGAGGCGTCGGCGGTGATGAAGGGGAGGTTGATCTCGGTCTGCTGGACGTTCGAAAGCTCGATCTTGGCCTTCTCGGAGGCGTCCTTCAGGCGCTGCAGGGCCATCTTGTCCTTCGACAGGTCGATGCCCGACTCCTTCTTGAACTCGTCGACGAGCCACTGCATGATGCGGCGGTCGAAGTCGTCGCCTCCCAGGTGGGTGTCGCCGTTGGTGGACTTGACCTCGAAGACGCCCTCGCCGAGCTCGAGGATGGAGATATCGAAGGTGCCGCCGCCCAGGTCGTAGACGGCGATGGTCTTCTCCTTCTTCTGGTCCTTGTTGAAGCCGTAGGCGAGGCTGGCGGCCGTGGGCTCGTTGATGATGCGCTTGACCTCGAGGCCGGCGATCTTGCCCGCGTCCTTGGTGGCCTGGCGCTGGGAGTCGTTGAAGTAGGCCGGGACCGTGATGACGGCCTCGGTGACGCTCTCGCCGAGGTAGTCCTCGGCCGTCTTCTTCATCTTCTGGAGGATGAAGGCGGAGATCTCCTGGGGGCTGTACTGCTTGCCGCCCGCCTCGACGCGGACGTCCTGGCCGTTGTCGACGACCTTGTAGGGCACGAGCTTGGTCTCGTCCCCCACCTCGGAGAAGCGCCGTCCCATGAAGCGCTTGATGGAATAGACGGTGTTCTCGGGATTGGTGATCATCTGGTTCTTGGCCGGCTGGCCGACGACGCGCTCTCCCTTGGGCGTGAAGCCGACGATGGAAGCGGTCGTCCGCTGGCCCTCGGAGTTGGCGATGACGATGGGCTCCCCGCCCTCCATCACGGACACGCAGCTGTACGTCGTGCCGAGGTCGATCCCGATTATCCTACCCATATATCCGCTCCTTGTTCCTACGTTTCTCTCGTAAGGCCCGGGCGCCTCAGGCGCCCTCGCCCCCGGCCTTCGGTTCCGCGGCCGGCGCGGGCATCCGCACCCTGACCTTGGCCGTCCTGAGCACGCGGTCGTGGAGGCCGTAGCCCGCGGCGAACTCCTCCGCCACGACGGCCTCGTCGCCCTCGCCAGGCTGGCCCTGGACCACGGCTACCGCCTCGTGGCGCTGGGGGTCGAAGGGCTGCCCGACCGACTCGAAGCGCTTGAGGCCGTACTTGCCCTCGAGGACCTGGCCGAGCTGGCGGCGGATCAGCACGATCCCGTCGTGGAGGACCGCGTACTCCCGCGAGGCCTCGGAGCTGCCGATGGCCCGGTCGAAGTCGTCGAGGACGGGCACGAGGTCTCCGAGGAGGCCCGACAGGGCGTAGCGCTGCCCATCTTCCTTCTCCCGCGCCATGCGCTTGCGGAAATTCACGTCGTCGGCGAGCTTGCGGAGGTACTTGTCGTTGACGGCGGAAAGCTCTTCCCTGACGGCGGCCAGCTCGGCCTCGAGCCGGGCCGCGCGAAGCGCCGCGTCCTCGGGCGCGGCCCCGGCCTTCCCCGCGCTCTGGTCGGGCTTGGGCTCCGCGGGCGGAACCTGGGAAGCCGTGGTCGCGGCGGCTTGTTCAGTAGAAGCGGCTTCGGGGACGGCTCCCTGTCCGTCTTTCCCCTGCTCGCGGTGCTTGCTCGACATCGTTCCACCTGGTAGCGCGGCTCCCGGAAGCGGAAACCGCTTGAAGTATCCATAAAGTAATAAGTTTACCTAAACCGAGTCAACACGATTCCGCCTTTGCGCCTCCCTTCGGCGGCGATATCGTGGTATCATCGACGAGTTGGGCACGGTTTTTGCTGTCGCGACTAGGGGAGCTGTTGCGCTCCCCATGCTTGACTTCAGCGGCACCCGGCTTAAATTTGAGGTACCAGTCTCGTGGAGGTTCGGTTGCAGTTCCAGAAGCCCGCGCTCGTCGCGGAACAACGCCAGAAGCTCAGCCCTCAGATGATCCAATCCATCAAGCTCATGGCCTTGCCGCTTCAGGAGCTCAAGGAGCAGATCCAGGAGGAGATCGAGGCGAACCCCGCCCTCGAGGTGGTATCGGACGACACGACCGTCTCCCTCGAGACCCTCCCCGAGGCCCCGGAGGGCCGGGAGAGCGAGGACGCCGAGGTCTTCGAGAACAGCTCCGATCCGGGCTTCGCCTCCCGCTCGGGCTCGGCCGACGACTCCAAGCGCATGTTCATCGAGGGCTCGATCGCCAGGCCGGAAACCCTCCAGGAGCACCTGCTCTGGCAGCTCAGGCTCCAGCCCATCGACGAGGAGCTGCGCGAGCTGGCCGAGTCCCTCATCCAGAACCTCGACGACGACGGCTTCCACAAGGAAGAGCCCCTGACGCTCCGCTCGGGCAGGCCGGAGCCCCTCGTACGCTCCGCGATGGAGCTGATCCGCGGCTTCGAGCCGGTCGGGACCTGCGTCGCGGACTACCGCGAGAGCCTCCTCGTCCAGGCCATGCTCGACGACGAGGCCCCGGAGGCCGCCCTGGAGATCCTCCGCGACCACGTCGACCTCCTCGAGCGGGGCAAGCACGCGGATATACAGAAGCGCCTGAAGCTCTCCGAGGCCGAGCTCCAGGAGGCCCTGGCCTTCATCAAGCGCCTCGCCCCCTTCCCCGGCCGCGCCTACTCTACCGAGGAGCCCCGCTACGTGGTCCCCGACGTCCTGGTCAAGCTCAAGGACGGGGACTTCGTGATCGTGCTCAACGACGAGGAGATCCCCGTCCTCGGCATCGATCCCTTCTTCGACAGCCTCGCCGCGGGGGGCGCCCGAGGCGCGGCCGAGCGCAAGCGCCCGGGCGGGAGGGCCGAGGGCGAGCGGGCGACGAGCGCCTACGCCCGCGACAGCATCAAGCGGGCGAAGTTCTTCATCCGGAGCATCCACCAGCGGAACCAGACCCTCCTCAAGGTGGCCCGCGCGGTCGTGGAGTTCCAGCGCGCCTTCTTCGCCGAGGGCCCCAAGCGCCTCGCGCCCCTCACCCTCAAGGACGTGGCCGACGAGGTGGGCGTCCACGAGACCACGGTTTCGCGCATCGCGAACCGCAAGTACGTCCAGACCGACTTCGGGCTCTTCGAGCTCCGCTACTTCTTCACGAATTCGATCTCGGGCGCCGGATCGCAGGGCTCGAGCTACTCCAAGGAGGGCGTGAAGCAGGTCATCAAGGAGATCATCCAGTCCGAGGAGGCGGTCCTCTCCGACCGCGACATCGTCGAGGAGCTCGCCCGCAGGGGCATCAAGCTGGCCCGCCGCACGGTGGCCAAGTACCGCGGCGAGCTCGACCTCGACTCCTCCTTCGGGCGCAAGCGGGTCTAGGGGAATAGCCGGGCGCCCCGAGGGCCCGGAGGTTTTCTAAGGAGGTGCGCATGACCGTCGATGTCCGTTCCGTGCATTTCGAGCTGGGTCAGAAGAGCAGGGACTACCTGGACACGAAACTCGAGCGGATCGGGTACGCGAAGGACATGATCGTCGATCTCATCTTCGTCATCACGAAGGAGAAGGATTTCAATTTCGAGGCCACCGCCAACTTCCGCTGGGGCGTGCAGGCCCACGTCGAGGAGCGGGATTTCGACGTCACCGCCGGCATCGACAAGCTCATGGACAAGCTCGAGCTGAAGATCTCCAAGGAGAAGGAGAAGGTCCAGGAGAAGAAGTAAGCCCCGCGGGCCGCCGAATAAATGATGTACGGCCCGCCCGCTTGATCGCCAGAGCGGGATGGGACGCAGAGGGGAACGGGGGTCGACTATCCGCAGCGCATCGGGCCGAGGGGAGCGAGGACTGTCGACCCTCGTTCCCCTCGATGCTGGGACCCATCCCTAGATCTGGCATTAGCGGGCGGGATGCGCATCCATATGTCATTGCCCTATCTCGCCCCGCGTAGTATGCTGAGGCCGTGCGGAACGCCGAGAAGAAGTTCACCGTCCTCGACCTCCTCGACCTCGACCTCAAGGAGCAGAACGCCCTCAACCTCCGCTGCATCGGCGGGCGCAAGGGCCTCGCCCGGGAGGTCACCACCCCCGACCTCAACCGGCCGGGGCTCGCCCTGTCGGGCTTCTACGAGTCCTTCGCCTGGCAGCGGCTCCAGATCTTCGGCCGGGGCGAGAACGCCTACCTCAAGACCCTCGCGGAGGCCGGCCGCGTCGAGGCCCTGGTAAAGATGTTCGAGTACCCGATGCCCTGCTGCATCTTCACCCACAACCTCGCCCCCGCGAAGGCCTTCTTCGACGCGGCCGAGGCCGCCGACTGCCCCATCCTCCAGACCGACCTGGCCTCGAGCGAGTTCTCCAGCCGCGTCATCCGCGTCCTCTCGGACATCTTCGCCCCCCAGACCACGATCCACGGGGTCCTCGTGGAGGTCTACGGCATCGGGATCCTCCTCACCGGCGACTCCGGCGTCGGCAAGAGCGAGACGGCCCTCGAGCTCGTGGAGCGCGGCCACCGCCTCGTGGCGGACGACGTCGTGGACATCCGCTGCGTCAACGGCTCCATCCTCATGGGCCAGGGGGCCAACAAGGTCATCGGCCACCACATGGAGATCCGCGGCCTGGGCATCATCAACGTGACCCACCTCTTCGGCGTGGGCGCCATCCGCGACAAGAAGCAGATCCAGCTCGTCTGCGGCCTGGAGGAGTGGGACGCGAACAAGATATACGACCGCGTCGGCACCGACGAGCTGACGACCGAGATCCTCGGCGTCCGGGTCGCCAAGCTCGAGATCCCGGTCAAGCCGGGGCGGAACATCCCGATCATCATCGAGACGGCGGCGATGAACGAGCGCCTGAAGAAGATGGGCTACCACTCGGCCCAGGAATTCAACCAGAACGTCCTGCGCTGGCTCGAGAGCGAGAACGCGCGCGCCCTGTACTTCAACAGGGACGATTATCTCTGATCCTTAACCAAGGAAGAGCGATGACCGAAGTGATGGTGAGCATCCAGAACCGGGCCGGGATCCACGCCCGCCCCGCGGCGCTGATCGTGCAGACGGCGAGCAAGTTCGCCTCCAAGATCTGGCTCGAGAAGGGCTCGGACCGGATCAACGCCAAGTCCATCATGGGCATCATCACCCTCGGCGCGAGCTACGGCACGCCCATCAGGATCATCGCCGACGGCGCCGACGAGGAGGCAGCCGCCGCGGCCGTCCAGGCCCTCTTCGACTCCCGCTTCGAAGAGGACTAGCCCGGCTTCCCCATGGCGGGACTCGCCGCGCCCCGAGGCAGGATACTCCCCGAGCTCCTCTCCGTCCTCGCCGTCTACGCCCTCCTCGCCGTCGGCGGCTTCGTCCTCGCCTCCCAGGTCCTCGCCGGCGCTCCCGCCTTCCCGGACCTCGAGGAGGGCATGCCCGCCCTCCTCCTGGCCATCCTCCCCCTCAGCCTGGCGGCCATCTTCGCGGCCAGGGCCTGGCGGCTCGTCGCCGACCTCCGGGCCCGGCGCTACGGGGCCCGGCTCCGCGCCCGGCTCTCGGGCCTCTTCCTCCTCGCCATGGCCGCGGCCTCCCTCCCCCAGGGGCTCTTCCTCCTCCGCCTGGCCCGCTACGCCCAGTCCGCGGCCTCCGCGGCCGAGGCCCGCGAGGCCCTCGCCTCGGGCCAGGCCCTCGCCCTCGCCTGGTACGACGAGGAGCTCGGCCGCGTCGGCCTCGCCGCGGCCTCCCTCCCCGGCCTGCCCCCGCGGGCCCGGGTCAACGGACCCTCGGGCGTCCTCGAGGAGCTCAGGCGGCGCGATCCGCGCATGGCCGCCGTGGAGCTCTTCCGCGAGGGCGAGAGCGTCGGCTTCGCCGGAGACGAGGCCTCGCGCCTCGCCTCGCCGCCCGAGCCGCCCGGCCCGGAGTCCCCGGGCCACGCCCTCCCCTCGAGCGCGGGGCCGGGGAGGATCCTCCTCCGCTACGCGGCGCGCTGGGACCCGGCCGGCCTCGGCGGCTTCACCGTCCTCAGCCTAGCCCTGCCCGAGGGCCTCGAGTCCTCGGCCGCCCTCCTGGGCAGGGCCTCGCGCGAGGCCCAGGCCATGGGGCCCTTCTCCGAGCGCTGGTCCGCCCTCCTCGCCGCGGTCTACGGGGCCTTCGTCCTCCCCCTCCTCCTCCTCTCCTCGATCCTCGCCCTCTCGGCCGCGGACCTCGTGGCCGAGCCCCTCTCGAGCCTCGAGGCCGCGACCCACCGCGTCGCGGCGGGGGACTACGGCGTGCGGCTCCTCGTCAAGCCGGGCGACGAGACCGGCAGGCTCGTCGCCTCCTTCAACCGCATGCTCTCGGAGATCGAGCGCTACCGCGCGGGCGAGCTGCGCCAGGAGAAGATCGACGCCTGGCAGGACATCGCGCAGCGCCTCGCCCACGAGCTCAAGAACCCGCTCACGCCCATCCGCCTCGCCGCCGAGCGGGTGCTCAAGCGCTGGAGGGAGGATCCCGCCCAGGCCGGGTCCATCGTCGAGGGCTCGATGCTCGCCATCGTCAAGGAGGTCGAGGGCATGGACGCCCTGCTCACGGACTTCCGCGCCTTCGCCTCCCTGCCCGAGCCCGAGCGCGACTGGGCGGAGCTGCGCGGCCTCGTCGAGGAGGCCGTCGCCCTCTACGCCGCCTCCTACCCGGGGGTCCGCTTCGAGCTGGGCTCCCTCCCGGCCGGCGTGAAGCTCCGCGTCGACCACGCCGCCATGAAGCGGGCCCTCGGCAACCTCCTGTCGAACGCGGTCGACGCGATGGGCGGCGAGGGGAGGGTGGAGATCGGGGCCGACCTTGTTAAGGCGGCCGATTCCCGGTATTGTAGGTTGCGGTTGAGAGATACGGGCAGGGGCATCCCGGCCGAGCTCCGCGACAAGGTCTTCGAGCCCTATTTCACCACGAAGAGCGCGGGGACCGGCCTCGGGCTCTCGATAGTCGAGCGGATCGTTGCGGACCAGGGCGGGTCGGTCCGCTTCGAGTCGGAGGAGGGGATCGGCACGACCTTCTTCCTGGACCTGCCGATGGACCGATAGCGAGGGACGATGCCTAGCATTCTCGTGATCGACGACGAGCCCGGTATCCGCTCGACGGTGCGGGATATCCTCGAGGACGAGGGGCACCGGGTGCTCCTGGCCGAGGACGCCGTCGTGGGCCTCGAGCTCCTCGAGGCCGAGCGCCCGGACCTCGTCGTGCTCGACGTGTGGCTGCCGCGGATGGGCGGGCTCGAGGCCCTGGCCGAGCTCCGCGCGCGCAGGCCCGAGCTCGAGGTCCTCGTCGTCTCCGGCCACGCGACCATCGACATGGCCGTGCGGGCCCTCAAGCTCGGCGCCTTCGACTTCATCGAGAAGCCCCTGTCCATGGACCGCATCCTCACCGCGGTGCGCAACGCCCTCGAGATGGGCTCGCTCAAGCGGGAGAACCGCGACCTGCGCCGCGCGGCGTCCCGCCCCGCGGAGGCCGAGCCCCTCGTCGGCTCCTCCCGCGCCATGGAGGAGCTCCGGGCCCTCGCCGCCCAGGCCGCGGCGAGCGACGCGCGCATCCTCATCAGCGGCGAGAACGGCACGGGCAAGGGCGTCCTCGCCAAGGGCATCCACCTGGCCTCCAAGCGGGCCGGCGGCCCCTTCGTCGAGGTGAACTGCGCCGCGATCCCCGACACGCTCGTCGAGAGCGAGCTCTTCGGCCACGAGAAGGGGGCCTTCACCGACGCGGTGGCCCGGCGCGCCGGCCGCTTCGAGGCGGCCGACGGGGGGACCCTCTTCCTCGACGAGGTCGCCGACCTCTCGCTCGCCGCCCAGGCCAAGGTCCTGCGCGCCCTCCAGGAGATGCGCTTCGAGCGGCTCGGGGGCGAGAGGACGATCTCGGTCGACGTCCGCGTCATAGCGGCCTCGAACAAGGACATGCGCGAGGAGGTGGCCGCCGGCCGCTTCCGCGAGGACCTCTACTTCCGCCTCGCCGTCGTGCCGATCCGCATGCCCTCCCTCCGCGAGCGGGCCGAGGACGTGCCCGAGCTCTGCCGCCACTTCCTCGCCGCGGCGGCCAGGGCGGGCGGCCCGGAGCGGGAGATCTCGCCCGAGGGCCTCGCGCTCCTCGCCTCGCGGCCCTGGCCCGGCAACGTCCGCGAGCTCGCCAACTTCCTCGAGC
>Ga0209310_1002217_pt1 | contig 12717 bp, 16 predicted proteins | sample AD_UKC030_MetaG_FD_184415 | JGI IMG/M metagenome (GOLD analysis project Ga0209310, IMG submission 184415) | Active sludge microbial communities of municipal wastewater-treating anaerobic digesters from USA - AD_UKC030_MetaG (SPAdes) (version 2) | ecosystem: Engineered > Bioreactor > Anaerobic >... | reverse complement strand
CTGTTCTCGGGGGAACCGTGCTCTTCCCCGCTCTCCTCCCGCTCATCCCGACGAAGGACTTCTCCACCAAGGGGCTGATCCTCGGGCTCGTACTTGCCATTCCCTTTGCGGTCTCCTTCGGGACGACCCCCGCGCTGCCGCCCATCGGGAATGCTCTGGGGGCACTTGCGGCGCTTCTCCTCATCCCCGCGGTCGTCGCGTACCTCGCCCTGAACTTCACCGGCTGCACAACGTTTACATCGCGGACCGGCGTGAAAAAGGAGATCTTCCGGTATGTCCCGGTCATGGCGGCAATGGCCGTGATCGGATCGCTTGCTGTGCTGGCGATTGGCGTGAGCCGGCTCCTGGGGATGATGTGATGTTCGACAGCTACCAGGAAACAAGCCTGAAATACTATCCCGAGCGCTGTATCAACTGCAAACGCTGCACCCAGGTTTGCCCGCACGGGGTCTTTGCCGAAGGTAAGGAGCACGCTGAGCTCGCCCGGCCGGCGGCCTGCATGGAGTGCGGTGCGTGTGCCGGTAACTGCCCGGTCCAGGCGATCACCGTCCAGAGCGGGGTGGGGTGCGCGTGGGCGATGATCGGCGCCGCACTCAGAGGAAAAGACATGGACACGGAGTGCAGCTGCGGCGGGGACGACGGTTCCTGCTGCGGCACCCCGAAGAAGGAGTCCCCCTGCGACTGCGGCGGTAAGTGAACGGACCGGTACGTTCATATTGCCTGCCGTAAGATCATCCGCACGGGATCCACGATGAAGGAAATAAAATCCCCCTGTGCGGCCGACGCCCTGTTCGGAACCCGGACGATCACGGTCAACGGAAAGACGGTCGGGATTGCCCGGCTCTGCGATGCAATCGCCGATGTCAGGGCGATGAACCTCTCCGGAGATGCTGCGGTGAAGGCAGCACTTCTCGCCCGGGTTGGCGGGGAAAATTACATCCCTGAAAAATTCATCGGAGAATACGCAGACGCGCTCCTTGCCGAGTTCCGCAGGAATACGGAAAAAGCGACCGGAGCTGACCGGTCATGACCCCCGGGCCGGATACGACCGGAGGGAAAAAGCCAAAGATCCTCTTCATCTGCACCGCGAACGCCGCCCGCTCCCAGATGGCGGAGGGGTACCTCCGGGCGAAGTATGGCGACCGGTACGAGGCATTCAGCGCCGGGACCCGGAAATCGAAAATCTCCGCCAGAGCGATCACCGTCATGAAGGAGATCGGGATCGACATCTCGCGGCAGGAGAGCAAGACGCTGGACTGGCTCGGGCACGAATCCTTCGACCTTGCGGTCACGCTCTGCGACCGGGCGCACGGGTTCTGCCCGATCGTGCCGAACGCGAAGAAGACGATCCACCACGCGTTTGCCGACCCGCACCTGACCCCGGGGAACGACGAACAGGTCCTTGACGGTTACCGGAGGGTTCGGGACGGGATCGTGGCGTGGATCGACCAGGAATTCGGGGGATGAAAAAGTACTGCCGGCAGGATCACCACCTGATGGCGGCCTGGGCTGCTGATTGCGCTGAACGAGTGCTTCCGTTCTTTGAAAAGGCATACCCGGGGGACGACCGGCCGCGAAAAGCTCTCGAAACATGCCGGGCATGGGTGAGCACCGGCGTTTTCAGGATGGCAGAAATTCGGGGGGCTTCTCTTTCGGCCCATGCCGCCGCCCGCGAAGCGAAAGACAACCATCCGGCATTTTTTGCTGCACGTGCGGCAGGACAGGCAGTGGCAACCGCACACGTCCCCCAGCATGCCCCCGGGGCCGCGTACTATGCCCTGAAAGCCGTTGCTGCAGCCGACCCTGCCCTCGCGAAGGCTCATGTTGCCCGGGAATTTGCGTGGCAGTCACGACGTCTTCCGGAACACCTGCAGCAGGAACTTTCCGGCAGGATCCTGGTCCGGGAAAATTCCCGGGGAATCTCTGTCAGAATCCGGAAGGGCAGCGGTTTTTAATCCGCATTTTTCATTCCGCATTACTGGGGGGACGTCCCTTCGTTCTCATGACAGGAACCTGGGCCGGAATCGATGTATCGGCCGCACCAACGGTATCTGCATTATCCCGGACCGGAGGTCCCCCCGCAGGACAAGCCTGACAAATCCTTATTATGCTCCCGGACGATGGAACGGTGGTGGATCCTGTGCTCCTTGGCATTATGTCGGATACCCACGACGATATCGCCCAGACGAAGAGCGCCGTTGCGTGGTTCAACAACCGGGGCGTTGACCAGGTGCTGCACGCGGGTGACTTCATATCCCCGTTCATGATCGACGCGTTAAAAGACCTGTCAGCGCCGCTGACCGGCGTCTTTGGGAACAATGACGGGGACCGGCGCCTCCTCGAACAGAAAGCTTCGGCGCTCCCGCACCTGACGATCGGCGGGGCATTTGCCCGTCTCGATGCCGGAGGGATGCGGATCGCGCTCCTGCACGGCAACGACCGCGACCTTCTTTTGACCCTGACACGCTGCGGCACGCTCGACCTGCTGGTGCACGGGCACACGCACCGGCCGGAGGTACGGCGGGAGGGTTCCCTGCTGGTCGTGAACCCCGGCGCGGTCTACCGGCAGCTGACCGGGCGGAGCACCATCGCTGTCGTGGACACGGTCGCGAGGTCCGCTGAAATCGTGGACCTCTGAGAGGCGGACGGGTGAGGGAATCCGCGCGGGATTATCCCCGAGGCAATGGTTATCCACCCCTGGGGCCCTGGGAAGAATGGAATGCTCTTAGCAGGAGCGCAGCGTACTTTTCATGGAAACTTTGAATAAATATGGACAAGATGCGGTTTTAATCCTAAAATTAAAGAAAGTTTACGAAGTGAAAAAATGCAAAAAATGAATGTCTGCAATGAAATGTAAAAAAGTGAATTCGTGTTGGACCGGGAAACACTGACGCTCCAGGGGCTTCGCCCCGCCGCTATGGCGCCCCATTTGCGATAGTGCTGAATTCCTTGTATCGGGATTTTAGGTAATTCAGAGATATCGTATGCGCCCCCGCCCCCAAGGGGGCAGGGCTGGCGCAAGGGGGACGAATAATTATTAGACGGTGTTAGGGGCTAAACTGGTATTTTACCCTAATTATTTTCAGATCCGGTTCTCTTCCGTCTGCTTTGCCGGGCAGAAGTTGCAGATGGAGTAGACAATCTCCTTCTCCCGGTCCCGGATCAGGCAGTAGTACCCGTCCGCGCGCTTCTCGACCGTGAACCCCCCGGGGAACGGCATGCCCACCGGATGGCCCGGCTCATCCAGCACGAACATCGTGAACGCGGCCATCAGGTAGTAGAAGAGCCGGTTCCGCGGGTTCCGGAAATGGGGGTTGCGCTCCGACTGGTCGTTCCACGAGAAGCATCCCGCCGGAAGCATCCGGCAGAACCCCGCGAAGGTCTCCGGGTCCGCAACCGGCGCCTGCATCCGCCGGAACTCCCCGGCCCGCTGCAGCGCGAGGAGCCGGTGGTAGGCGCCGAAGAGCTGCTCTGAAAAGTAGGGCCGGATCCGCTCCCGGTACGGGGAAGGCAGTTTCTCCACCTCCGCATACATCCTGCCGCCGATCACCTGCAGCTCGAAGAGGGTATACTTCTGTGCCTCTTCTGCAAGGACTTCCCCGAGTTCCCCCTTCGTCCGTGCGGCGCAGAGCCGCTGCGCCATGGCATGGATGTGGGCCGCGTCCTCGGAAAACTCCTCCATGAGCGCTGCGGATGCAGCACGGTCGTCTGCCACGGTATCCCTACAGGTACTTTCCCGTGATCTGCTTTAAGCCCTGATGCCGGGGCAGGAAGACCGCCGTTTTTCCTGAACAATAAGGTTCATGGGATCCCGTTGCATTGGATCAGCGTACAGGAGGCCGGAGGGGGAATGCCACGCAGGACGGGGCGTAAGCAGAAGAGGCCGGACATCTTTGCCGAGTCCCTCGCGCTCCACGAAGAGTACCAGGGAAAGATCGCGGTCCATTCCAAGGTACCGCTCGCGAACCGGCACGACCTCTCGCTCGCCTACACGCCCGGGGTTGCCGCGGTCTCTTCGGCAATTGCGAAGGATGCGGAGCTTGCCTACACCTACACCATCAAGCGCAACACGATCGCGATCGTGACCGACGGCTCCCGGGTGCTCTCGCTCGGGAACGTCGGCGGGCTTGCCGCAATCCCGGTCATGGAGGGAAAGGCGCTCCTTTTCAAGAAACTCGCCGACATCGATGCCTTTCCGCTCTGTTTCGCGAAGTACCACATGCAGCTTGCCGACGACATCCGGAACCTTGCGCCGGTCTTTGGGGCGATCGCGCTCGAGGACATCGCGGCGCCCCGCTGCTTCGAGCTCGAGGAGTCGCTGCAGAACATCGGGATCCCGGTGATGCACGACGACCAGCACGGGACAGCCGTGGTCGTCCTCGCTGCGCTCCTCAACGCGTGCAGGGTGACGGGGAAGCGGTTTTCCGACCTCCGGGTCGTGGTCAGCGGGGCCGGTGCGGCTGGGTACGCGATCATAAGGATGCTGGCCGGGATCGGGTACCGGCCCGGGCTCTTCCCGGAGGTTGCCGACATCATTGTCTGCGACAGGACAGGAATCCTCCACCGGCACCGCGAGGGGCTGTACGCCAACAAGTACAAGTTCATCATGGCGGAGGAGACGAACCGCAGGGGGCGCACCGGGTCGCTTGCCGATGCGCTTAAGGGGGCGGACGTGCTCATCGGGGTCTCCGCGCCGGGGATCGTGACACAGGAGATGGTGCAGTCGATGAACGAAGAGCCGGTCATCTTCGCGCTCGCCAACCCCGAGCCCGAGATCGCCCCCGCCGATGCACTCGCCGCAGGGGCAGCAGTCGTCGGGACCGGCAGGGGCGAGTTCCCCAACCAGATCAACTACGCGCTCGCCTTCCCCGGCCTCTTCCGCGGTGCGCTCGACGCCTGCGCGACCCGGATCTCGGACGAGATGAAGCTTGCCGCCGTCCACGCGATCGCGGATTATGTAAAACATCCGCGGCGCGACCGGATCCTGCCCCCGGTCCTGAGCCGGAGCGTGGTACGGGCAGTCGCCCGGGCGGTGAAAAGGGCTGCGAAAGAGAGCGGGTGCGCCCGGGATCTCCCCTGATTGCGTCCTGCCGTCTTCCTTGAACGGTTCTACCGTTCCCTGATACCGCAGGATATGAGCGCGGCCGCCGCGCCGAGAGCGAGGACCGGCATTACTCCTTCGGTGCCTGCCTCGGTCGGTGCCGTTGTTGGTTCTTCTGCCGGCGTTGTTGTCGTGCGGGCTGTCCGCTTCGTGGTCGTCACGGTAACGGGTGCAGCGACCGGTTCACTGACGGTTATCGGGTTTACTGTCGTCTCAAGGGAGCCGGTGCTGTCCAGTTCCGATATCCGGATGAGAAGGACCTGCTGCCCGGGCGTGTCCGGCACGGTCCCCCGGATGGTGACGATGAAGGAGACGTCCCGGTCGCTCCCGAACGAGAGCAGGTAGCCGTTGATGAAGGCTGACGTGCCGGAGGCCGGCTGCCGCGCCCCCGGGACGCCATCGACATAAATCCGGGTGTCCCAGGTCGCCCCCAGAAGATCGGTCTGCATCTGGAGCCGGTGCCCGTCCCGGAAGGTGGTGGCAGCTAACGGCTCGAGGGTGACGTGTGCGGTGACATTCACAACGGACAACGGAACGAGCGGGTAAGTGTTCGGCTGGACGGCAACATCGGAGAGGACGATAGAAGCGCCCGCCGGCAGGGCGAGAAGACCTGCAGACAGGATTATGGCGAGGATAAAAGAACGGATCAGCGGTTTCATTGCAGCACCTCAATGTTCATGGGAGCACCTCAATTTCCCGGGGCGGGACTGTTCCGGCCGGGCCGGACGGCGACCCGGCATTCCTGTCGGAAATTTTCACGCTCCTTTCGTATCAATGCTCTCCCAGAACCCGGTCAGGACGCTCCAGACCTTGTCGCGCAGTTCCTGTATCTTCGCGGGATCCGGCCGGCCGGTGAGACGACCGTCGCTGCCATTCTTTTCGTAGAGCGACCGGTTCAGCTCGACCTGGATCCACGGGACGCCCTTGCGCCAGTAGTGGGCGTTGATGATGAAGCCGCCGGAGAACGGGTCGTTGACGGCAACCTCCTTTTCGATCCCGAATCCGGCGCGGAACCGTTCCGCGAGCTCCTTTACCGTCTCCTGCGGGCACGTGATCACGCTGTTCTTCTTCGCCTTCCCGCTTTTGTCACCGTTGTTGCCGAGGCAGATGAGCGGGCGCTCCTTCCCCGCATCGTTCTGGCCGCAGGAACCGACCGGGAGCATCGAGTGGCAGTCGAACGCGATGCGGACGTGCCGGGAATCGATCAGCTCGTCGACCTTCTGGTGAAAGGGGAAGTAGTGCTCCATCATCAGCCGCTGGGCAAACGGTATGTCCGGGAACCGGCCGGGCAGGTAGACCTCCTTCCCGTCAATGGTCCTCCGCTTGATCACGCCATCCGGGTCCTTCCCGGGCAGGGGGATAGGGGGCCGGTTGAGGTCGACGACCATCCGGGAAACCTGCGTGCCGATGGATGCGGCGACATTCTTGAACGCAAAGATATCCGGCGTTGCCGGGTCGCAGTAGTAGCGGATCTCCTCCCCGGTCAACGCGATCCTGTCCTGCACAGGGACAGGGACCGTTGTTCCGCCGTGCGGGACGGAGATGAGGAACGGGTATTTCCTTTTCACGAATCGTTCCACCGTATGTACCGTTGTGAAGCCGGTTGTATGTTAATCGTTTGGGTGCCTGCAATGGGGAGATGAGAAACGATGCGGTGCAGACATGGCGCATAATCTCCGGCTCGCCGATTTTTCCGACATGGATGCAACGCCGTTCGCATGGCCCGTGGCTGTGTACAGAGACATGCAGTCCCCTCTTGTTGCCGGGGAGCTTGACGACCTTATCGAGTACCCGTCCATAGGTGAGGGGATCATCTCCGCCATACCGGCTCTCGATCACTATCTCCCGATGATTTACGCCCAGGGGCTCCAGGAGGAAGGAGTCGCACTCGGTTTACGTACGAAGGTTTCCAGAACGGGTCCATCTCGATGCGGGGGTGTCAGATAGGGTAAAGCGAGCCCCCCACCCCCTTCCTGCCAGGGACACCATCAGGATGCCCGGCATCGCCGTAAAAAATATCGTTTAGTGTTCCACGTGACTCCCGTCACAAAACGGCTTGTTGCCCGACTTCCCGCACCGGCAGAGCGTGAGCCGGTTCCTGACCGTATACGTTTTCCCGTCAGCAGAAACGACCGGTATTCCTCCCCGCACCCAGAGCGGGCCATGTTCCCCCTTTGCGGGATTTTCGATGACGGCGATTGATTTCCCGAGCGCCGGTTCGACCTCCTTCCCCGATGCCCTGTCCCTGATGACCAGTCTCCCGGATGGGCAGTTGCAGGCTTCTTCGATTGCGGTCTCCCGTGCTTCCCGGATACCCGATTGTTTCGTGAGGTTCCAGATCCCGCCTGCCCGCATGCAGAACCGGGCATGGACACACAGGTTCTCGTGATCGAGTAATTCAAGTCCGGGACCCATGATGACGGTCGGGTGCCGGAGATAGGTCTCACCGCCGGCAGTCTCTATTCCGTTGAAGGCAATCTTCGCATGCGTCCCGTCACAGAACGGCATGTTCCGCGAACGACCGCACCGGCAGAGGGAATACTGCTCCTGCACCGAGAATGTTTTTATCACCCGCCAGTTCCGGCAATAACCTTCGTCGTCGTTGCAGATCTCTTTTTCAATGGAGAGTGGGACTCCGCCACTCACGAGATAGGGGCCATCCTTCGTGACGGTGATCTTCATGGTTTTTCCTTTCTCTTCCGAAGTGCTTCTAAATCGTTCTGTCATGACGGGACTTCTCCTCATCCGGTTCCAGATCTCTTTTTTAAAAAACGGGACCATGCGGGTTTTTTCCGGTTTCTGTAATGGGCAGTACTGGGTCGTCCCGGATTTCGTCCATCGAGCGGACTGACGAATCCGGATACTCATGCAACATACCTGCGGCAGAGTATATAGTATTGGGTTGAGGATGTCAGTCCTGCCTGACCCCATCCCGCATTGTTCATTGCCTCGTTTCAGGGTATATGAATCTCATTTGGAAAGGTTGAAGACGATCTCCGAAGGAGAACACCATATGCGAAATGTCGCCCTCCTGCTCATTGGCGCACTCCTGCTCATCCTCGGGATCGGAACGCTCTTCATCATCTTCCCCCACCCCGGGCTCATCTCCCTGTTCTCAAAAGAGGCTGCCGGACTGTCTTCCCCGGAGGTGACGATCCAGCATACCGGTGCCATCGATCCCTCGGGCACCTTCGTCGTCAAGGGAACGGCAACAAACGCCGGCACAACCCCGGTCGTCAAGGTCTACATCGTTGTTACGAGCTACGACAACAGTGGCGCCGGCATGGGATCGGCCTACGATGCCGTACTGGACCTTGACCCAGGCGAAACGGCGCCGTTCAGCGTGGAGGCCCGGCCCTTCTATCACGGCGATCGCGTTGCTCGGTACGCGATTGCGCCGGACTATCATACCGTCCCCGGCGTCTGAGACCGGGATTTCCATTTTTCTCGTCCCCGGCCAGGAAGCAAGGCTCCCGAATTCATTGTCCATTAATTATATTTACCTGCAGTGTGATCCCCCTCTCATGCCACTGTTCATCGTGATGGGAAAACTGACCGAGAAGGCCCTCCAGAAGATGCGGGATGCACGGGAGCGGGATGCACGGGCAGGGGAGATCATCCGGAACGCAGGCGGGAAACTCATCAGCCACTACTACACGTTCGGCCGCTACGACTTCATCGCGATCGTGGAGATGCCGTCCGCCGAGATCCTTGCGAAAGTCATCATCGACATCGCCGAAGCAGGGGCGGTCAGCACCGAGACCATGACTGCCATCCTCCCCGAACAGATGTACGGGATGGCAATGCGGATGTAAATTTTGGACCCCTGCCCCCCCTTAAAGATCGGGAGAAGGGAGATCGATCCGCACACTGGCAGGTTCCGCGTCCGTGAGCCACGCGAGGGTTCCGCCGGCCCGTGCGCACTCGTCCTGCAGGAAGCGCTTGCGCAGGTCGTACGGGACCGGCATGCCGAACGGCGATGCAATGGTGATGGAAATACCGCGCCCGCCCGTCGCGACCCGGACTGAGATCTCCCGGCACCCCGCCCCGGCGAGGTCCTCGAGCACCGCCAGGATCACGTCCCCGAGGATTGCGGCGTCGATCTCCGCGGTACAGGTGCACGAATCCTCCGTGCAGGCGCAGGTCACGTCGTCGAACGCCGGCGACCGCGCAATCTTCCGGATCAGCGCACGGGTAAACGCGGCGGGATTGTCGGCCGAGCCGATCAGGTCCTCGTTCCTTTCGCCGGACTGGTTGAGGGAGCCGATGAGCCCTGCCACCATCGTTGCGGGGGCAGTCTTACGGAGCATCCGGGGCTGGCGGAACCCGCGGAGCACGGTCGTGTAGTCGCAGAGGAGCCGGCCGGCACGCCGTACGTATTCCGGGTCAAGGACGAGCGCGAGGTCCTGCTGCGCGAACATCCGGTCGAGCTTGCCGACGATCTGGCCGGCTTTTAACGCGAGCTGGATGTCAGCCTTGCCGCCGGCCCGGTGCTCCGCGGAGAACCGGTGGAAGTCGGTCATCAGCTCGTCGAGCCGGTCCGTATCGATGAGTTTTTTTATGGCATCCGCCTCGCCGGCCTCGTCCAGTTCGTCAAGAACGTGGGAGACGTACAGGAGGCGTGCGGCAATGATGGTGAAGAGCTCCTCTACCTCGTCCATGAGCCCTTCCGCGTAGAGTGCCGTCTCGGTCGCCCGCGAGCTGTTCAGCTCCTCGATGCCGTCGAGGGTCGCCGCATCGCGCTTTACGCTTTCAAGAACCCGGACGGCCTCTTCGCAGGTGAGGACTTTCCCGTGCCCGGGAAAGCAGTGGGTGATCGATCCTTCCTGCAGGAGCGCAAGGATGTGGCCGATGGACCGTACGAGATCGTCCCGGTTCCAGCCCGACATGCCGGCTACCCCCATGCCGGCGGCGAAGAGCAGGTCGCCGATGAAGAGATACGACCCGATCCGGATGCAGATGCTGTCCGGGGAGTGGCCGGGGGCAGGGTAGAGGAAGACATCGCACGAATCTTCTGTATTGAGGACCTGTTCCGGAATGACGGTGCCGTCCCGGAGCGACCGTTCCCCGGTCACAAGCCGGATCCCGGTGCCGCACGGGACCCGGGCGGTCGGTCCGGCAAAGAGCGGGAGCGCGACCTCGACCATCTGCAGCGTCTGGCCGAGGAGCGCTGCCTGCGTGAGGTTCGTATCCGCAGTTGCAACCGCACGCGCACCGGTCTCATGGACGGCGACGCAGAGGCTCGGGTTGTTGCGGAAGTACGGGTAATCGATCAGCGACCGGAAATGGTCGACATGGGCATGGGTGAGGATAACGAGGATGGAGCGCGGGGCGATCTCCGCGGTCGGGGAGAGTGCCGCGGCGATCTCCCGCGCCTGGTCCGGAAGTGCCCCGGGATCGATGACGAGCGTCAGGCTCCCGGACCGCACGAGGTACGTGTTCGAGGAGACGTTGTCGACCTTGCGGAGGAACGGCCAGAACCGGGCCCCTTCCACGCCGGGGATCTCATGCCAGCATCCGTGGGCGATCGGTTCGTCACCACGTGGCAAGGGCTTCCCTCTCAGAGGGGTAGATGGAAAAGATCGTGTTGAAGCCGGCAAGGGTTAGGATCTTGGTGACTTCGGGGTTGAGGCTGCAGAGGGAGAACGAATCGCCGTCTCCGCGGAGCTTCTTTGCGGTCGCGAGGAGGACACGCAGCCCCCCGCTGCTGATATACGGGACGTTTTTGAAATCCAGCGTAATCTTCCGCGTCCCTTCGCCGATGAGCTTCGAAAGTTCCTGCTCGAGCGCCGGTGCTGCTGCCGTATCGATCCTGCCACTCGGCCGCACGACTGCTCCTTTCTCCTTCTTCTCGGTTGCAATCTCCATCCTCTCACCGTCCTGTTGCTGGGTATACTTTTGCATCTGGTTCCTCTTAACTCCAATGCTCCGGCAAGCAGAACGCGTGCCTTATGTACCAAGGGGTGCAATCCGGTAGCGATGGATATCCCGATCGTCGCGACATCGTTAACCCTGCTCGAGATGAGCTGCGTGATCATCGTCGCCGCGTACCTCATCAGCCGCAGCCGGTACTTCGCCGAGGTCCTTAAGGGACACCCGTCCGTAAAGACGCAGGCGGTCCTCGCCGTCGCCTTCGGGCTCGTCTCGATCTACGGGACGATCAGCAATATCGAGGTGCTGGGCGCGATCATCAACGTGCGCGACCTCGGACCGATGGTCGCGGGCCTGACCTGCGGGCCGCTCGTAGGGCTGGGTGCCGGGCTGATCGGGGCGTCACACCGGATGACGCTGGGCGGATTCACGATGGTCTCGTGCTCGTTCGCGACCGTCCTCGCAGGGCTGCTGGGCGGGATCATCTGGTGGTTCAATAACAAGAAGTTTGTCGGGATCAAAATCGCCGTCCTCTTTGCCATCGAGATGGAAGCGCTCCACATGGTGCTGGCCCTCCTCATCTGCCGGCCCCTTGCCGACGCGATCAGGGTTGTTGAGAACGCGACAATCCCGATGATGTTTGCCAATGCCCTTGGCATGCTCATTTTTGCGGTCATCATCGTTAACCTCATCAACGAGCGCAGGGTACAGGCGGAGCGGGACACGCTCGTCCGGGAGATCGAGCGGAAGAACACGGAGCTCGCCATCGCTGCCGAGATCCAGCAGAGCTTCCTTCCCGAGAAGATCCCGCCGGTACCCGGGTTCGACATCGCGGCAAAGAGCGTGATGGCAAAAGAGGTCGGCGGGGACTTCTTCGATGTCATCCCGTTCGAGATCATGCGCCTTAAAAAGGGACGGGTCGGCATCCTGATCGCTGACGTTTCTGGGAAGGGCATCCCCGCCGCGCTCTTCATGGCCCTCTCCCGGATCGTGATCCGGGTCAATGCCCTCTGGCACCCCGAGCCGGCGGATGCGATCAAGGATGCGAACAATATCATCGCCGCCGATTCTAAGGCGGGGATGTTCGTCACCGCATTCTACGGGATCATTGACGAAGAGTCCCGGGTGCTGACCTACGTGAACGCCGGCCACAACCCGCCCATGGTCGTCCACGCCGCCGACAAATCCACGGAGGAGCTCGCGGCGACCGGCATCGTTCTCGGGGCAATGGAGGACGTGCTGTATACCCAGAAGACGCTCAGGATCGCACAAGGCGACGTCGTCGTCCTGTACACGGACGGCGTGACCGAGGCGATCAACGCAGCGCAGGAGATGTTCGGGGAGGACCGGCTCCGGAAAATTATCGTTGAGAACGCGGCCCGGCCCTCATCCGATATCCTCTCCGCCATCCTCGACGCCATCGCAGCCTTTTCCGGCGATCAGCCGCAGGCCGACGACATCACGCTCATGGTCATCCGCGGGGTGTGAGATGGCACGGACATTCTCGTTCACGATCGATGCCGAGATCAAAAACATCCCGGTGATTGCCGAAGGGCTCGAAGGGTTCCTCCTTGACGTCGGTGTCAACCCGGAGATCCTGCCCGACATCCAGCTCGCGGTCGATGAAGCGGTCACCAACATCATCATGCACGGGTATGCAGGGAAGCCGGGGACGATCGTCATCTCGTGTTCGGTTGAGGACGGTACGGTCCGGATCGGGATCCGGGACCATGCTCCCCCGTTCG
>Ga0209310_1002216_pt1 | contig 12722 bp, 24 predicted proteins | sample AD_UKC030_MetaG_FD_184415 | JGI IMG/M metagenome (GOLD analysis project Ga0209310, IMG submission 184415) | Active sludge microbial communities of municipal wastewater-treating anaerobic digesters from USA - AD_UKC030_MetaG (SPAdes) (version 2) | ecosystem: Engineered > Bioreactor > Anaerobic >... | reverse complement strand
ATCCAGGAGGACTTGGACGATGGGCTCGACAAGGTGCGCGACGATCTCCCTGGTGCTGTCGCTGACGCTCTGCGCGACGCCAGGGGCGACGCAGGCGCCGGCCACGCCGGACACTCTGCCGGGTCCTGACGCGGGCCTAGCGGCGGTCCTGGGCGTCCAGGCGGTCGGGGCGTGGCGGTGGCCGGTCGCCCGTGGCGAGCTCCAGGAGATCCTGGCCGACCGGCTCCGGACCCGCGCGGCGCTCCGCGACACCGTCTCCGTGCTACGCCTCGAGGCGGCCATCGCCGCCGCTGCCGCCCGCGCCCGGGTCGACTCCCTCGCCGTCGCGCTTCGTTGGGCGACGCTTGACCTCGACCACGAGCGGGAGACTCGGCCTCGGTGGTACGAGCGGCCGGCGATCGTGGTGCCGACCACGATGCTCCTGACCATCCTGGCGATCGACGTAACTGTCGGAGATTAGCAGACTTACCACACATCCAAAAATAATCATCGTCAGGCGATATTTCCCTATTGACAGGTATATCGCCTGACGATATTATATATGTGTCACCGATAACCGAACGCCGAATGAGGAGGCAGAAATGATGACCCAGAAGAAAGCAGCGGGAATCCTGGATAGTGCGGCGGCGAGGGCGGAAGTCACTGGTCGCGGTTCCCCGGCGACCTCGCGGCAGTGCTGGTTTCTCGCTGGGCTCATCACGAAGATTGGACATGACCACGACCTCGACGAGTTCGTCATCTACCGCAAGCCGCTGTCGAAGAAGACCGCATCGGAGATGATCGAAAGCTACCTGAATGATACCGCCAACTAGGGAGGCAGCCATGACGAACGAAACGACGATTCAGATGCCGCCTCGCTGGCGGAAAGACACCAAGACCGATGAGAACTACGCGGTATTCGGAGAATTCAATTTCATCCACGGCACGGCCTTCGACGACGAAGACAATTCACGGTGCTGCTGGCAGGTTTCGCAAGGCGAAACGCTGATCGCGAGCGGCGATGAGCCGACCACGTGGCTTGCGGCTCACGCAGCCGAGCAAGCAATCGCCGATTGGATTCTCCACGCATCGCCGCAGGAGGTAATCTCCCTGCTGCGCGGGACCCAGGAAACGGTCGCCGCTCGCGGCGGCTGGTCGCAATCGACGGTCTCGGAGTGGCGGTCTGGTACTCGGGGTACCGGCATGGACCGAGCGAGCCGACACTTGATTCTCGCGCTGCTCGGCGGTCAGTGGGAGCCTGGCGAACTCGTCGCCGGTCGCCCTATCGGCTGGCGATTCAGGTAGGCGGCCAGCATGCGGTCTCAATCTCGGCGCTCCTCTCGGGGCGCCGAAATTATTTTCCGCTAAAGCAAACTTTCCTCTTGACGATAATATCCGAGAGGCGTAGCGTGTCTGCCATGAAGACGACGAGATACCAGACGAGAATCCGGGCGGCCCGCAAGGCCGCAGGTCTGACGCTCAATCAACTAGCCGGCCGCGCCAAGGTGTCGATCGGGCATCTGAGCGACGCCGAGCGAGGCAACCGAGGGCTCTCCGTCGATGCGCTCAGGCGCATCGGCGACGCGCTCTCGCTGGACTGGCGCGAGTTGATCGACTGATCGGAGGACAGATCCGCGCGCGTTCAGCGGCACGGATGCCAGCGGGGGCTGCCAGGTATCTCCCCCTCCTCCCCCAACCCCGGCGGCCCCCGCACACAATCTCTCGCCGGCAGGTCGGCCGGCGGGAAGTAGGAGGAAGCAGAAGAGCGGAGCCGCCTGCCGGTGGCACGCGGAGAACAACCGGGGCTCGCCGCCCAACACCACATCGGATACGGCGAGCCCCACGACAACCTCAAGGAGGCCGTCATGTCTACCTTCGACGATTCCACTCGCCAAGTCAATTCCCCCAACCGCGACGTGCCGCTCGGCGCCCCCACGCGGGGGCCGGTGCGTGACGGCCTCTCGGCTCCGGCCGGGGCGCCGGCGGCCGCAGCGGTAGACATACCTGCCGTTCTCGCCAATCACTGCGCGTGGATTTCCGGCGTTGGCGGGTGCCGCGCCAACCTGCGCGGCGCCAACCTGCGCGGCGCCGACCTGCGCGACGCCGACCTGATCTACGCCAACCTGAGCGACGCCGACCTGAGCCGCGCCAACCTGAGCGGCGCCGACCTGCGCGACGCCGACCTGATCTACGCCAACCTGCGCGACGCCGACCTGCGCCGCGCCAACCTGAGCGGCGCCGACCTGAGCGACGCCGACCTGAGCGACGCCGACCTGAGCGACGCCGACCTGAGCGACGCCGACCTGAGCGGCGCCAACCTGAGCGACGCCGACCTGAGCGACGCCGACCTGAGCGACGCCGACCTGAGCGACGCCGACCTGAGCGACGCCGACCTGAGCGACGCCGACCTGAGCGGCGCCAACCTGCGCGACGCCGACCTGCGCGACGCCGACCTGAGCCGCGCCGACCTGCGCGACGCCGACCTGAGCCGCGCCGACCTGCGCGGCGCCAACCTCGATTATTCCTGTTGGTCGCTGTCGTGTTGCACCAAGTTCGTCACCGTCGACGACCGTATAGCCCGCCAACTAGCAGCCCACGTCTGCGCGATCGTCTGCGATTCGCCGGAATACGCTGCCGCGCGCGCGGCGATCCTCCAATATGCACAGGGTTCCCACCGCGCGGCGGATCTCGAACTGATCGACCGCGGGGAGGTCTGACCATGAGCCAGATCCTCACCCATTCGAGGCTGGCTTGCTTCCGCACCTGCCCGCGCAAGCACTACATCCGATTTGAACTTGGCATTCGGCCGGATGTGGACTCCGTCCCGATCCGCGTCGGCGCTGCGTTTCATGCGGCGCTAGAAGCTCGCGACCACGGCCGCGACCCCGCTCCGCTGATGGAAGCCTGCCTCGGTGATCCGTACGACCTGGCGATGGTTGCGGCGATGTTCGACGGGCACTGCCGGCGCTACGCGAACGAGCCGCTCAACCCGGTCGTGAGTGAGCAGGAGTTCACGCGTCAGCTCGTCAACCCGGGCACCGGACGCGCCACGCCGATCTGGCTGCTCGCCGGCAAGATCGACCGCATCGTCCGTCTCGCCGATGGTCGTCTCGCACTCATGGAGTACAAGACGACGTCGCAGGACTTCGCGCCTGGTGCCGACTACTGGACCAGGCTGCACATGGACCAGCAACTCAGCATCTACGTCCTCGCTGCGCGAGAAATCGGCTACGACATCCAGACCATCCTCTACGACGTGACCCGTCGCCCGGCGCTGCGACCGCTCAAAGCAACGCCAGACGAGGCCAGGAAGTACACCAAAGACGGGAAGCTGTACGCGAACCAGCGCGCGGAAGACGAGACGCCGGACGAGTACGCGGCGCGCGTTGCCGCAGACATCGCGGAGCGACCAGACCACTACTTCGCGCGGATCGAGATTGCTCGCCTCGAGCGGGACCTCGACGACTGCCAGGAGGAAGTCTGGCAGCAGCAGCTCGCCATTCGCGCGGCCCAGAACTCCGGGCACTGGTATCGCAACCCGAGCGCGTGCTTCTCGCCCTTCCGCTGCGAGTACCTGTCGATCTGCCAGAACCGCGACCTCGACACGAACACGCCGACCGGCTTCGTCCGGTCCGATGAGATCCACCCCGAACTGACGGGGGATGCCACGCTCGCGGGCTAGCGCGAGTACGCCACGCGCTCGGGCGAGCGAGCGCAGAGAGGAACCGCCATGACAACCACAGGCAAGCCGCTGCCGCCTCCGGTCAACGGCAAGAAGACCCAGGCGCCGCCGGCGCAGGTCGAATCGTCCAACAAGCAGTTCTCCGTCCTGTCCGGCAAGCTCGACACCCCGCAGCGGGTCGTGATCTACGGCCCCGGCGGTATTGGCAAGTCTACGCTCGCCGCTCTCGCCCCGAAGCCGGTCTTCCTCGACATCGAGGGCGGAACGAACGAGCTGGACGTTCTTCGCGTACCCGACATCAACACCTTCTCCGATCTCCGCGGCGTTCTCCAGTCGAACGTCCTCGACGGATTCCAGACCGTCGTGCTCGACACGGCGACGAAGGCAGAGGAGCTGGCGACCGCCCACACGCTCGCCAACACGCCCCACGAGAAGGGGCACTATGTCAAGAGCGTTGAGGGCTACGGCTTCGGCAAGGGCATGCAGCACGTCTTCGACACGTTCATGTTGCTGCTCTCCGACCTCGACCGCCAGGTCCGCCTCGGGCGCAACGTCGTCCTCGTGGCGCACGACTGCGTCACGGACGTTCCGAACCCGGTCGGCGACGACTGGATCCGCTACGAGCCGCACCTGCAAGCGCCGAAGTCCGGCAAGGCCAGCATCCGGAACCGCGTCATCCAGTGGGCCGACCATGTCCTGTTCGTCGGCTACGACGTCGCCGCGAAGGACGGCAAAGGCATCGGCGGCGGCACGCGGACCATCTACACCTTCGAGCTTCCGAGCCACATCGCCAAGAGCAGGAAGATCCGCGAGTCGTTGCCGTTCACGACGCCCGACGACTCGAGGATCTGGGATCTCATCCTGGGGGTGCGCCATGAGTAACCGACTCGACCGCGAGGGGATCTTCATGGCCCGCGCCAAGTCGTGGTTGATCCGGACCTTCGACAACTCCGAGGCCGTGGCCGTCAACATCGAGTTCCAGATTCTCGGTCAGCTCAACGACCAGGGCGGATGGGATGACTGGCGGCAGTACGACGAGCACACCGTGTACGGGATGTTCTTCATCGTCAAGAAGGACGGGACGATCAACACCACGACCATGGAGCAGCTCGCGAAGTCGCTGGGGTGGGATGGCAACCTGCTCGCCGTGATGGACGCGCCGCCGCCCAAGACCGCGGTACAGATCACGGTCAAGGCCGACGAGTACCAGGGGAAGGTCACCTACAAGGCATCGTGGATCAACCCTAAGGACTTCTCTCCGCAGCCGCAGGGCGCGTCGGATGCCAAGGTCTCGCAGCTCCAGGCGCGATTCGGGTCGTTGCTGCGGGCTGCCGCGGCGGCGGCGAAGCAGTCGGCTCCTGTGGCGGCGGCTCCGTCTGCCGCCGCGAATCAGTCGGAACCAGCGCCGTTCGTCAGCGATGACGACCTGCCGTTTTAAGGAGGTGTCGCGATGATCACCCCTCCCGATGTCCACGACTGCGGTTGCCGCGGCACCGTTCACGGCGCCTGCGCTCAGTCGATCGCCAACTACGACGCGGACCGCGTGCTCGCGCAGATCGAAGCCGAGGAAGCGATCCAGACCTGCGCCGGCTTCAACGAGCGTTTCGGCACGAAGCTGTCCGAGAAGGACTGGCTCACCATCGACGGATTCATGGACGAGGAGAAACTGGTCCGCGCGGCGATGTGGCGCGCCGGCTGGTACTAGGCTTTAGCGCCGCCGGTCGGCGTAATCATCCGACTGCTAAGCGCGCGCTGGCCGGCGGCAAACGATACGGAGGCAAAGTAATGTTGACCCTACCCAAGGTCGAATGGTGCGACAAGAGCGACGGCGCTCCCTTGCCGAAGATCAGGATCGTCCCCGGTCGCCGGTACTTCGACTGGTGCGGCCGCGTCATTGAAGTCGACAGCATTCTCGGCGAGGAGGTCCGCTATCACTCGGTCACCGGCGGTCTGCGGTGCCGCTGCTACATCGGATTCGCGCAGACGTCGTGGCACGCCATGGAGGACGAGGACAACGGCCGGGCGCCGAGCGGGATGCCGCTGGTGCTCGGAGCCCTGGCGCTCGTGGTCGTGGTCACGCTCGCCGTGATGGCGGTGTGGTGGTGAGAGATCCGATCACCATCCCCGGCGACTGCCAGCGCACATGGGACGCGCTCAACGGCCGCGTCGACTTCAAGCTGCATATCCAGCGCGGCGGCTGGTACGGCAGCTTCGACTTGCAGCGCTTGGCGAAGCAGTCGTGCGCCGATCGCAAGGCGCGGAAGCTGCGGAAGCTCGGCGTGCTCGACTGGCGCGACGTCGTGGACCACGTCACTGGCGGGAAGTTCGTCGAGTTCAAGGTGGCGTGCGAGCCAGGACATGGCCGCGATCTAACAGCCCGGCGGAATGGTCTAGGCGGATCGGCAGATCAACCGGCCGCCAGCGATCAGACCGCCGGCCTGCTGTTCGAGGTGCCGCCGCGCAAGGCGACGAGAGAGGACTTCGAAACTGCAAGGAGGCCAGGAGGATGAGCAGCGTCGAGCGCGTCAACATGTCGGACATCCGTATCGACGGCGGCACCCAGCCTCGAGTAGAGATCAACCTACAAATTGTCGCCGAGTACGCAGAAGCGATGACCAATGGCGACACGCTCCCGCCAGTTGTGATTTTCCACGACGGTGCTACCTACTGGCTGGCGGACGGGTTCCATCGGTATTTCGCGGCGAAGAAAATCGACGCGAAGCAGCTCGACGCCAAGGTGGTCGAAGGGACCAAGCGGGATGCCACGCTCTACAGTGTCGGGGCGAACGCCGAGCACGGGGCGCGGCGCACGAATGAGGACAAGCGGAAGGCCGTGCTGACGCTGCTCAACGATCCCGAGTGGGCGCAGTGGTCGAACCGGGAGATCGCGAGACGGTGCAGGGTGGATCACGTAACGGTGGGTAATGTTCGATCCTCACTGGTGAAAATCACCAGTGATCCAGAACCGCAGACCCGCCGCACCCGCACCAAGCACGGCACCGAGACCACCATGAATACCAGCCGGATCGGCAAGACCAAGGGAGGGAAAGCGACCAAGAAAACGACGCGGTCCAGACTCAAACCGGCAACTCCGGTCCGCATGGGGTTCCCGCCGGCAGAGAGCACGACGCTATCACTACCGCGCGATCCCTACAACATGGCGCGCGCACTTCTCTCGTCGTTCCCGCACGACGTGCTGTTGAAGATGTCGGAGATCATGATGGAGCTAATCCGCAACGAAAGGATGGAGTAAAAATGCCCAGCAAGTCGCGATGCACGTACCGAAATATTACCCCGGCGTCTGCACAGATTCTCCTCAACACCAGCAATCCGAACAACAGGCATATTAGCAAAGTATGGGTGGAGAGGCTGGCCCGCGACATGAAGGCCGGCCGCTGGGTGTCGGACGTCCCGATCATGCTCGATCACAACGGCGTTCTGGTCGATGGGCAGCACCGACTTGCTGCTGTCATCAAAGCGGGGATCACTGTACGCATGATGGTACTGTCGGGGATCGCCGCCGACGTACGCAGGGTTCTAGATCAGAACAGGAAGCGGACACCGTCGGATGTTCTGCGCTTGGACGGGCGATTCGAACGTGTGCTGAATCACGACGGTTCGGTTGTTATTGCGATGCACCGTGGACTCAATACCAGCTATTTACCCCTGACCACAAGCGAATTGGTTGAACTCTACGCTGAGAACTACGATGCGATCCAGTTTGCCAATTCTTGCCTGACATTCGGTCGCCACTCTATCGTTGTGGTCCGCGCCGTTGTTGCGCGTGCTTGGTATTCGGCTGATCGTGAGGAAATAGGCAACTTCTGCGATCGCCTGAACACCGGGGCAGTACTCGACAAACACACCGAGTCTGGAGCCGCTCTGTTCTATCGGTTCATCATGACAGCCCACGTCACCGGCACCGTAGGCCAATATGAGGTCTACGCCAAGTGCGAGCGTGCGCTGCGGGCCTTCATCGACAAGGAAAAGATAGCGCGCCTGTACGAAACGCAGGTGGAACTGTTCCCTCTACCTGGCGAGACGGAATGACTACCACAACAGCGATGATCCGCACGGCGAGAGGGGGTAGGCAATGATCGGATACCATTTCACAGGTGACACGCTGCGCGACGGGCGGCCCGTTCCTGCAGTCGGCGACTGGCTAGAGCACGACGGCCCTGTCGTGCCGTGCAAGTCCGGGCTGCACATGAGCGAACACCCGTTCGACGCGCTGCAATACGCTACTAGTAAATTTCTGCACCGCGTCGATCTTGACGGTGATCTTACTTCTCACGGCGATCCTGTAGACAAGTGGTGCGGACGGCGGCGGAAGATCGTCGCGACGATCGACGCCACGGATGTCTTGCTAGAGTTCGCTAGGTGGTGCGCACTACAGGTAATCGACCTTTGGGATGCTCCACAAATAGTCCGCGAATATCTGGAAACCGGAGACGAGTCGAAGCGGGCCGCCGCCTGGGACGCCGCCTGGGACGCCGCCAGGGCCGCCGCCAGGGCCGCCGCCAGGGCAGCCGCCAGGGACGCCGCCAGGGCCGCCGCCTGGGGCGCCGCCTGGGACGCCGCCTGGGGCGCCGCCTGGGACGCCGCCGAGGCCGCCGCCTGGGCCGCCGCCAGGGACGCCGCCAGGGCCGCCGCCTGGGACGCCGCCAGGGACGCCGCCAGGGACGCCGCCTGGGACGCCGCCAGGGCCGCCGCCAGGGCCGCCGCCTGGGACGCCGCCTGGGCCGCCGCCTGGGACGCCGCCTGGGACGCCGCCAGGGCCGCCGCCTGGGACGCCGCCTGGGACGCCGCCAGGGCCGCCGCCAGGGCCGCCGCCTGGGACGCCGCCTGGGCCGCCGCCTGGGACGCCGCCTGGGACGCCGCCAGGGCCGCCGCCTGGGACGCCGCCAGGGCCGCCGCCAGGGACGCCGCCAGGGCCGCCGCCTGGGACGCCGCCAGGGACGCCGCCTGGGACGCCGCCAGGGACGCCGCCAGGGACGCCGCCTTGGGCGCCGCCAGGGCCGCACAGCGGCAGAAATTCGCAGAGTTGGTGAATGCTGCGTTCGAGACGGCGAGAGGGAAGCGATGATCTACTCAGAGATACGGTGCGACGGGTGCGCGGCCACTGGCAGGACTTGCTGGCCGGCGGCTCCCGAGCGAGCGCACATGGTCCGGTCGATCCTGCGCGGCTACGGCTGGCGTTGCGGCGAGCCTGGAGGTCGCGACTACTGCCCCGAGTGCTGGGAGAAGATGCAGGCCGAGAAGGAGAAGCCGTGACTCGCGAACTGACACCGCTCGGCCATGCGAAGCAGCTCGGCCTGCCGTTCGTCAAGATCGTGATCGACCGCCGCCATGTGAAAGGCGGCGGCGGCAAGATCGAAGTCGAAGGTCCAGCTACGGAGAAGCAGGCTGACGCGGCGCGCGACGTGATGATGGACATCCTGACCAGCGAGGAGAAGCCGTGATCCGCCTCGTCCTGCCCTGGCCGCCGTCCGAGAACCACTACAGGCGGCACGTCTCGATCAACGGCCTGCGCCGCGTGCTCATCAGCAAGGCGGGCCGCGAGTACCAGCAGCGCGTGCTGGACATCGTGCGCGCCACGCGGCTACCCAAGATCGATGGCAGGCTCGCGGTCGTGATCCACGCCTACCCGCCAGACCGCAGGCGTAGGGACCTCGACAATCTACTCAAGGCCGCCTGTGATTCGATTCAGAAGGCGCGCGTGATCCGCGACGACGGAGACATCGACGACCTACGCATCGTGCGGGAGCTGCCCGTGGACGGCGGCCGCCTGGTCGTTGAGATCGAGGAGGCGTGATGTTACTCGCCATCGGCCTCGTCAAGGAGTCGCCATGACGCTCCCGCCGCCGTACTACCAGGACAGCGCGGTCACGATCTACCACGCGGACTGCCGGGACATCCTACCGCTGCTGCCGAAGGTCGACCTGGTGCTGACCGATCCGCCGTATGGAATCTCGCACCCCACCGACTACGCGACGCGAGGTAGGGATGGGTTGACATCCTGTAATAATTATCCGCCCGTTTACGGAGACTCGGAGAAGTTCGACCCATCACACCTTCTCAGATTCCCGTGTGTCCTGTGGGGAGCAAATTATTTCGCGTCCAAGCTGCCGGAAACGTCTGGATGGCTTGTGTGGGACAAAGAGAGGCCAGACGGGATCGATCAAGCAACCTGTGAGCTTGCTTGGACCAATTTCGTTAAGGGTGTTCGCCGGTTCAGATACCTGTGGAACGGGTGCATGAGGGCCGGATCAGAAGTCCTCTGCCACCCGACGCAAAAGCCGGTCGCACTCATGTCTTGGGTGCTCGGGCTGCAGTGGACCCCACCCGGCGTCGTTCTCGACCCATACATGGGGAGTGGTCCAGTTCTCCGCGCAGCGAAGGATCTAGGCCGCAAGGCCATCGGTATCGAGATCGAGGAACGGTACTGCGAGATCGCAGCCAAGCGCATGGCACAGGAGGTCCTGCTGTGAGCCTCGCCCTCGGCCTGATCCTCGCCGTCCTGCTCTCGCTGGCGGCGCTGTGCGCGAACGAACTCAACGGAGGGGACGAATAATGGAGAACCAATATCCGCCAGACGGGCTCAGTTATCCCGCCATGTGGGAGGACAAGGAACTGGACAAAGAGATCCGATCCTATCGTGCCGAGATAACTGGACTACGCCAACAGGTCGAGCTGGCAAACGGCATCATTTCCCGGCTGAGCATACGTGGGTCCGACTTGGCCAAGATACTCGGCGGGTCAATGGGTCCGATGAGGAAACACTACTTAACGGACTTCTGGGCCGAGTACGACGCGGCCAAAAAGTACCTCAACGAGGAATGCTGACCGCGATGATTAAGAAGTACCGCAAGAAGCCCGTGGTGATCGAGGCCGTACAGTATGACGGGAACAACGGCGGGGAAATACGCGCGTGGAGCGGCTGCGCCTTCATCGACTCCCCGGTGTTAGAGCCGTCCTCGGATTGCCCTCGCGGCGCCTACGGGCAGGTTACTACGCTAGAGGGTCCGATGATCGCCAGTGTCGGAGATTTCATCATCAAGGGCGTCAAGGGCGAGTTCTATCCATGTAGGCCGGACATCTTCGCGGCGACGTATGAAGAAGTCGCCGAGTAACAACCAACGACCGCGGCTGACCGCGCGAAGGGTGGTGTAGAGATGATTCGAGACACGGCGCTACGCATCAAGCTGGACATCTGCCCGCATTGCCAATGCGGGAGCGATCACGTCCAGCTGACCCAGGACGATGCCGGGGACTACTGCGTTTACTGCGGAGATTGCGCTATGTGCGGACCCTATGACTCATCAAAGGTTCAGGCAAAGGCCAAGTGGAACCGATTGCCCCGGCCACAACCCTGGAAGGAAGAGAGAATGCCAGTGAAGAGACTCAACCATGTCGGAGCCAGCTTCCCCGTCAACGCCAACGTCATCGAAGTCTCGGTGTCCGGACCCGAGCTGGACCAAGTCCAGGCCATCTGGGCTGAGCTGACCGCGTCCATCCAGATCATCCAGACCGAGCACCAAATCGGGACTTGACAGCCGTCGAACCGTGTGATACCGTCTGGTTCGGGAATCGACGAAACAACCAAGGAATGATAATGGTAATCCAAAGCGCCGCTCACAGTTTCGTCATTCCTTGGTTGAATGCCGATTCCCAGCTGTGGGCGGCGCTTTCGTTTGCCAAGGCAGCCGCCGAGTAACCGGAAAAAACGGGAGTCCAGGGATGGCAACGACGACAAACGGATCATGGTTCAGGCACTACGTCGACGCTAACCGGAATCTCAAGCTCCGGCGGCTCCCAGAGCCTACCCAGCTATTCTATTGGTGGATCCTAGAGTTACGGAAGGCTGGTCAGTATCCGTGCTCGGTCGAGGACCTAGCCTGGCACCTTCACGTCGACGTTGGGCGGGCCAGGCACGACGTCGACTGCCTAACTGGAGCCAATCTATTGGAAGACGACGGTGAGGTCCACGGTTGGACTGAGCGGCAGTTTGAGAGCGATGGGCAGACATCGAAAGAGCGTGTTCGGCGTTATCGTGCGAAGAAACTCAACACAGCGTCACAGTGTAACAATGGGTCACCGTTACAGTGTAACTGTAATGTAACGCCCTCAGACTCAGACTCAGACTCAGAGACAGACTCAGACTCAGAAACAGACTCAGAGACAGAACCAACCACGGTCGCGTCGCAAGAGCAGCCGCGACCCGCGCCACGTCCGCTTGAGACGAACGCAGACCAGAACCCACCCCAGGAGCCGGACCCGAAGCCGACCGCCGCGCCTGACGCGGCGTGGCGCGCCTGGCTCGCCACAGCGAAGGCCGACCTCGCCACCGGTGGCATCACGGCCGACCAGGTCGACCACATCGCGGGCGAGGCGGTCGACTGCCTCGCCGAGTACTACGCAGCGCGCAACGGCCGCCTCACCCCAACCCGACGCGCCTACATCGGCACCAACCTTGCTCGCTTCGACCCGCAGACCGGGCTCGTCGCCATGGAGATCTTCGCCGACACCGCCGCCGGCAAGGACGAACGCTACCTCGTCGGCATTGCCCGCCGGCTACACCGACTCAGCGACGACGAGTTCGCCGCCGAGCTCAAGCGACACCGCGAGCGCTTCAACGGCCGCGGCGTCTGGTCCGGGAGGCCGCAACGATGAGAACCACCGGCGAGAGCACGCGAGCCACACGCGAGGACCGCGAGCGCGAGCTCGAGGCACTGTGGCAACCGATCGAGCAGGCGCTCAACCGGCGCGACCCGATGGCCGCCCTCGAGGAGATCGGTCGCGTCAAGCAGTCGATGCGCCACGCCATGAGCTGCCGCGTCGAGGACTGGCTCACGATGCGCACCGCGCTGCCGCAGACCGAGGCCGCTCCGTGGCCGGACCGCGACGGGCTCTACAGGCTGATCTTCCTCGTCTGGCCGGAACTCCCGATCCGCTGCTTCAACCTCGCGATGTTGCCGGACCTCTTCGCGGCGCTCGATCGGTACGATCGGAAGTACAGGGGGAGCGGGTCATGGATCGAGAAGTGATTGACGATGCCGAG
>Ga0209310_1002212_pt1 | contig 12744 bp, 10 predicted proteins | sample AD_UKC030_MetaG_FD_184415 | JGI IMG/M metagenome (GOLD analysis project Ga0209310, IMG submission 184415) | Active sludge microbial communities of municipal wastewater-treating anaerobic digesters from USA - AD_UKC030_MetaG (SPAdes) (version 2) | ecosystem: Engineered > Bioreactor > Anaerobic >... | reverse complement strand
TGGCAAAGTTATTGTCTGTGCAATTATGCGAAAGTTGGTTCACGTTATCTTTGGAGTCCTAAAATCTGGCAAAAAATACGATCCAGATTATAAACCAGCTTTCACTTGACAAGAACGGTATCTACAAATACAAAATCATCTGGTTTCGTTGAAATTCCTTTCCGAGATTTCAAATATTCAATCACTTCTTTGGAAGAACCTATCAATGGAACAGATGTCGTAATTGTCCCACTCTTACTTTTTCTATCTCTAATAATGACACAGGATTCTCCAAGATTTATATCTTTATATTTTATTTTATTTAATTCACCGGGATATCTAATTCCAGTGTCATAGAGAAAAGATATAATGTAACCATAATAAGGTTTTTTCTTCATCCAGTAATCTTTAATTTTTAAATATTCGTATCTCGTTAAAATTTCTTCCCGTCTCTTTTCGGGTAAACTTTTGTAACTTGGAATATCAATCCCTTTAAATAAATTCTTATACTCTTTCCCAAATTTTAATATTGATACTAATAATCGTAATTCTCGGTTAACGACAACATTCCCCACATTGTTAAGTTTTCTTCCAATAATTTTTTTCCCATCTTTATAGTTTACTTGTCTTCGTTTTGATTTATGTGTCTCATAGTAACTTCTTCTATATTCTTGGTAATTCAAATATTCACTTCGGTTACAAAGAGACTGAATTTCTCTATTTTTAAATCTGTCTATCAAATATTTTGAAGATTTTTTATAATCATCAATGGTTCTTGGAGAAACTTCACTCTCTTTGAATTTTAAAAATTGTTTTACTAATTTTTCAAATTTAATGTTCTTCTTAACTCCTTTTTCTCGTATACCTTTTGTTACTTCATAATAAATTTCACCTGATTTTTTTATAGATTCGTCAATGTCATTTGTTCCGGTAGAACCTCTATACGAATTTTTTTTCCAGGAAAAATAATAATAGATATTCGAATTACCACCGTTCTTGTAAAGTGTTATTTTACAAGGAGTATCAATCTTTAAAGGAAGTGTTCTGTCATTCATAGTTTATAAATAACTGGTAATTTGTGAAAGATTTGTGAAAGATTATTTAATTGTCTGTTTTGTAACATGTTGATATTATTATGTCAATATGAAATTAAGACATGAGACAAGTAAAACAACAAAAAATAATATAAAGGTATGTAATTATTGAATAATAATGACGACCAAAAGAATTAGGAATCCGTTGCTCTATCCTACTGAGCTACAGGGGCAACCTTAATTTCAAGTTCCCACAAGATGCGGCGATTTAACATTCTTTGCACAGGCTGTCAATCTCCGGCGCTTCGCTTGCCTGCAAAATCCTTCAGGTGCGTTTCCAGCAAACGATTTTTATCAAAGTTCACCAGTTTCAGGTGTTGTGGCTTCGTGCCAACAAAAGCGCATTTGGGCGCCAGCCCGATCAATTCCGACTCCAGAATCTCAATACCACGCTCAGCCGCAAGCTTTTCAACCTGTTCATAGATCACTTTAAACGGTGTTTCTTTACAATTTGTTAGATTCATGGACACCTGTGCCAGATGCCTACTTTTTAAAATGACACCTATGGCGCGCAAGTGTTTCAGGCCACCGCTTTTTTCACGGATGAGAGATGCGATTTTTTGCGCCAACCTCAGATCATCGCAATTCAAATTGATATTATAGGCCACCAACAGTTCGCGCGCGCCTACAGCTGTTGCGCCTGCGCGCGGATTAAATACCGGCATGCCGGCATCCGGGGCGTCGTCAGGATTGGACATCTTTTCCGCCAAAGCTTCGTATCCACCACGTCTGACATTCGCCAGTTCACTGCGTTCGGGGACCAACGCCGCATGGCCATAAAAATAAACAGGCACTCCGAATCGTTCAAATAATTGATGACCGAAGAGATGCGCCAGATCCACAGCGTCTTTCATTTTTGTTGTTCCCAGTGGAACGAAGGGCACCACGTCAACAGCTCCCAGTCGCGGATGAACACCGGTCTGCCCGCGCATGTCAATGAGTTTCAGGGCCTGACCCGATGCGGCCAATGCCGCTTCCAGCACGTCTTCCGGTTTTCCCAGAAACGTAAAAACACTCCGGTTATGATCACTGTCCCCGCTGTAATCAATCAGGCGAATATTGGAACACGCCTTTAAGACGCGGGCAATCGATTCGATTTTATTCAAATCGCATCCTTCGCTGAAATTCGGCACACATTCGATGATTTTCATGGCTACACCTGATAAAATTTTAGAGACGGCAACTCAACACCGGTGAGTCTGCCGCCGTAAACTGCGCCGGTGTCAATACCGATTTTATTCGCGGTAATGAGAGGCGCGCTGAAGTGAGTATGCCCGAAAATAACCCGCTTTCCAAAATCATAATCGGAATCAATAAACGCCTGCCGGACCCATTGCAGGTCACGGAAATCCTGCCCGTGAAGCGGTATCCCGGGAAGCAAACCGGCATGCACAAATATGTATTGATCCGTTTCATAATACGGCAAAAGCGATTCAAAAAAACGCAGATGATTCTTGGGAATTTTTGCCTTTCTTTCGCGTGGGGCATCCGATCGCAAGATCCCGTAGGCACTGAGCGTCATCATGCCGCCGTTGGCCAGATACATATCCTCATCTACGCCTTCCAGGTAACGAAGCAGCATGGATTCGTGATTACCGCAAAGACAAACCATTTTCTGATATTTCTTTTTGAGCCTCAACACGTAATCGACTACGTCCCTGCCGCCACCTGCGCGGTCAATATAATCACCGATAAAGACCAACGTATCATTTGCCGGATCGGCTGCCATGTTCTTTATAAGACGCTGGAGCTTATCCAGACAGCCATGAATGTCTCCTATGGTAAATATTTTATTCATCATCGATTGCCGTCATAAGTTAACATCTTAATCTAACAGGGCGGCCGTAAAATCTTTACTATCGAAGGTTCGCAAATCATCCAGTCCCTCGCCGACGCCGATAAAACGCACCGGAAGCCCCAGTTCACCGGCAATGCGAACCACGACACCGCCTTTTGACGTTCCATCGAGTTTCGTTAGCACTATACCGGTTACGCCGATATCCTCTTTAAACATTTTGGCCTGCATCAAGGCATTCTGTCCTGTTGTAGCATCCAAGACAAGTAGTATCTCATGCGGCGCGCCAGGCAACTCCTTGCTGATGACCCTTTTGACCTTTTTGAGCTCTTCCATCAGGTTGGTTCGGGTGTGCAGACGGCCTGCGGTATCCACGATGACAACACCGTTAAAACCGGCTTTAATCTTGCTGACCGCATCAAAAACAACGGCGGCGGGATCGGCGTTCATCTTTTGCTTGATTACAGGAGCGCCGACGCGGGTTCCCCACACTTCCAGTTGTTCGATGGCTGCCGCCCTGAAGGTGTCGGCAGCCACGAGTAATATCTTATGGCCGTCGTTACGCAGTGAATTGGCCAATTTCCCGATGGTGGTTGTCTTACCGCTACCGTTGACACCAATCGCCATGATGACAAAAGGCTGATGCTTGGGAATGACCAGTGGTTTTTCCATCTGCTGTAAAATGGTGATCATGCGCTCTTGTAAGACCTTTTTGATCTGCCCGGCATTCTGCAATTCATTCCGCTTGACCCTCTGCTTGACATCATCAATTAAATCATAAGTAAATTGCGGCCCCATATCGGCTGTAATCAGCAGCTCTTCGAGTTCGTCAAAAAGGGTCTGATCCAAAACCCTTTTGCCAAAAATAAGATGATCCAGATTTTTTGTCAGGGCTTCCCGCGTCTTGGTCAGCCCCGCTTTTAATTTGTCGAATAAACCCAATTTATTACAAATCCCTTTCTTCAAGAATAATATTCTGTGAATGGCCTGCAAAACGACCCCGGGCAAGACATGCACAGAAAAACAGCCAAGACCGTTACATATTCATAACGATTTTCCCTGCCAAAGTAAAGGAATGGATTAGTTCAGATTGACGGAGACCAGAGACGAAATACCCTGTTTTTGCATGGTCACGCCGAAAAGCGTGTCGGCAACTTCCATCGTGCTCTTGTTATGCGTAATCATGATGACTTGAGATTGCTCGGCAACATCCTTAACCAGGCGGTTAAAGAGGTTGGTGTTTGCATCGTCGAGCGCCGCATCAACTTCGTCCAAAATCAGGAAAGGCGTCGGACGATACATCAGGATGGAGAAGATCAGCGCAATCGCCGCCAGGGATTTTTCACCGCCGGACAGCAGGCTGACACTTTGCGCTTTTTTACCGGGAATCTGAATATCAATATCCACGCCGGTTTCCAGCAGATCATCTTGATCGGTCAACAGAAGTTCACCGCGGCCTCCGGGGAATATATGTGCGAAAACATTTTTGAAACAAGCATTGACGGCGGCGAAGGTTTCGGCGAATCTTTCACGCGATATTTTATTAATCCGGGTAATCGTTCTTTGCAGCGAAGACAGCGACTCGTTGAGATCGCCTAATTGCGCCGTCAAAAACTGATTACGTTGATCCAGTTCTGCATATTCATTGAGCGCCAGCAGATTCACCTCTCCGAAATTGTCGATCGTCTGCTTGTCTTTTTCCAGCAGACCGCCCAGTTCGGCAATTCTGTCATCGTCCACCATTGTGAAGTCCGCCATCAGGGCCGCCAGATCAACACTGTGCTTCTCAGCAACTGCGTTTTGCAGATTCTCAATGTTTAAAGCCACCTCGCGGCACTGCATTTCCAGTTCATTCACCTGCCGGTGCAAATCATCAAGCTTCTTTTTGATGTCTCGAATCTCGTTTTCCTGAACTTTCAGGCTTTCGTCTTCGAGCGCCCGCTTTTCTTTCATTTCAGCCAATACCGCTTCACAGGAGGCCAGGTTCTGATAGAGCAACTGAAGCGCCGTCTGCTCCGCTTCGACGGCGGAAGCCAACTCAGCCATTTGGTTTTCATAGGCAACAATCTCTTCGCTTTTGCGCGCAATCTCACTTTCATTGACGCCGATATCATGCTGCAATCGCGCGACGGTTCTAAGATCCGCTTCCTTCTTCTCCAACAAAGAGGCCAGCAAAACTTTTTTCTCCGTTATAAGCCTTTCCTGAGCGTCAATAGCCGCCCGCGATTGCTGCCGACGTTTATTAAACAGGGAAATGATTTCGTTGAGATCTTTTTCCGCCGCTTCTTGCCGGAGAACATCCGCTTTGATCTGACACAATTTTTGTTCGGCCTGGGCTTCTTCTGTTTTAATATTCTGACGGTTGTATTCAAGGACGGCGATTCTTTGTTTTAATCGTTCCATTTCATCTTCAAAGCGTTCCATATCCTTTTTCCGGCCGTTAATATCTATTTCCAACCGGTGCGCCCTGTTTTCCAATCCGGAGAGTTCTTCATCCCAGTGGGTAATTGATGAAACAAGACTTTTCTTTTGACGCGTTTGATCTTCAAGCTCATCGGAAAGTCTGGAAACTTCCTTTTTCAGTTCCGCTATTTCTCTTTTCGTCGCCAGAAGGCTTTTCTCCACCGCCGATCCGCTGCCGCCGGTCAACACACCGTGCGGACTGATGGTATCGCCTTCCGGTGTCACAAAGGTGCCTCGAAAACCGTTTTTCTTCCAGAGATTAATGCCGGTGGCAATCGACGGCGTTAATAAGACATCGCCCAGCAGACAATCGGCAATCTGCTTGAATTCTTCCTGTACAACCACTTTATGAAGCAAAGGTTCCGCTTCCTGAAGGTGCTCGGCGCCATAGGTCTCAGCTTTTTGACCGCGCAATTCCACCGGCACGAAACTGCCCCGGCCCAACTGATAACTTTTTAAATAGTCAATGGCACGCACACCTTCTTCCTGGTTCTTCACGACAACATATTGAAGCTTGTCACCCAGCACTGCTTCCACCGCCGATTCAAATTCGCGTGGAACGTTAATGTGGTCAGCCACCACACCGTAAAATGTGTCCCGACTTTCCTGCGTTTCAATGACCTTCTTCACGCCGTCATTGGACCATTTAAAAGCGGCTTGAAATTCCTCAAGCGATTGCTGACGGGATGATTTACCGCCTGCCTTTTCTTTGATTTGCGTGATTTGTTCTTCGATCAGCTGTAAATCCGATTTGGCTCTTTCCAATTCACCGGCGGTTGTTTTTCTCTGATCCGCAAGCCGCGCGCTTTCTTCTTCTTCAGCCGCCAGACCCGTCGTAAGCGATTGCAATTTTTCGGTCAGTTCGGCAAGCCTGTTTTTGTCCTGTTCAATTTCACGGATTTCCCTCTCCTCGCGCTTCCGGAAATCCTCCATGTTTTTGTTGAGGCTCGCTATGATGTTGTTGAACTTGGCCAGATCCTGCATCACATCAATGTATCGGATTTTATGTTCTTCCAGCCGGGAGTTAATTTCCTGATCGCTTTCCAGAAGCCCTTGAACCTCTTTCTGCCCTTCATCCAATTCATTTTGAAGCTGGGTCATCTGATTAAAGGCGTCCTCAGCTTTCTTTTGCAGATTTTCAATCTCGACGGTCAGACTCGACTTCTTCTGCTCCATGGACTCGATCTCGAACTGATTTTTTTGTTTGAGTTCCGAGGCTTCCGTCATCCGGCGACGCGAAAATTCAATATTCTTTTCCTTGATGTTAATTGAATTCTTAATTTCATAGAGTTCGGCTTGATGGCGACTGATCCGTTCATCTTCTTCCAGCAACTTCGCCTTCATTTCTTCCAACGCGGATTCCCTCGACTCCATTTGAGCCTTGATGCTTTCAGTCTGATCAGAGAGCTTCACACGCGCTTCCTGTAGCACGGTGTTTTTATCAGTCAGTTTGGCAAAGCCCTGTCGGGACAAAACAAGCTCCGTCTCTTTAATGCGCAGCTTTACTTCTTTATATTGTTCAGCTTTTTTAGCCTGCCTGGCGATGGCGTTAAGCTGGGATTTGACTTCCTTATGGATATCATTGAGACGCAAAATGTTCTGTTTGGTTGCCTCCATTTTCCGAACAGCGGCTTCTTTACGGCTTTTGTATTTGGACACACCAGCCGCATCTTCGATAAACAAGCGGCGGTCTTCCGGTTTGGCTTCAACCAGAGAAGATACGGAACCTTGCTCAACCAACGAATAAGTTCGCGCACCAACGCCTGTGCCCATAAAGAACTCTTTGACATCGAGCAGACGACAGGGTACGCGATTGATGCAGTATTCGCTTTCACCATCCAGGACGACTTTGCGTGAAATGGATACTTCAGCTAACTCGCCATAAACACCCGGGAAGGTTGATCCGTTGCTCGCCAACGTCATGACGACTTCCGCCATGCTCACAGGGGCAGCGTCTTCACTACCGTTAAAGACCACGTCGTCCATTTTCTTTCCACGCAACGCTTTTACCCGCTGCTCGCCCATCACCCAGCGGATCGCATCGACTACATTTGATTTTCCACAACCATTGGGACCGACAACGGCATTGACACCCTTGGAAAAATCAATGACGACCTTATCGCGGAAAGATTTGAAACCTGTTATTTCTAAACGTTTTAGCTTCATAACGTATCTTTTATGGAAGTGTTAAATTTTTGTAAAGCCTAACAAAAGATATTTCCTTTGTAAAGTGAAAATACAACAAAATGTAGTCATGAAAAATTTATACCACAATATATAGTGTTTTGATCCATGGGACAAGATATATTTGCTTCGAGGAAAAGGTGGCCTTGAAAAAAAAATAGTTGATGCAAAATAGAAATTCATCAAGAATGCTTGGCGGGTCCCAATTTCAACTGTTCCGTCTAAAAAAGGCCCTCCAGTTTTTTCCCGCAATGGGGACATGCATCTTCCGATAGAAGATTATCAATAATGCTATAACCATTGCGATTAATTAAGATTTTTTCGCAATTTGAGCAATAGGTGTTTTCACCTTCGTCACCCGGCACATTACCGCTATACACATACTTTAAGCCGGCTTCTTTACCAATACGGCGGGCTAAATGCAGCGACGCAATAGGGGTTGACGGAACCTGGAGCATTCTAAATTGCGGATGAAATCTACTGATATGCCAGGGTGTTTCCGAACCCAGGCTGGAGATAAAAGCGGCAATATCTTTTAATTCTTCGGGAGAATCATTCAATCCGGGAATAAGCAGTGTAGTGATTTCAATCCATATTCCCAACTTTTTCATTTTTATCAAACTGTCCAGAACTGGTTGGAGTGCCGCTCCACATTTTTTCTTATAAAATTCATTGCGAAAGGACTTTAAATCCACATTGGCGGCGGCAAGATAAGGCGCCATAATTTCAATGGTCTCCGCCGTCATAAAACCATTTGTAACAAATAAATTTTTCAAACCTTTCAGGCAGGCGATTTTTGCGGTTTCCAAGGCGGTTTCCAAATAAACTGTCGGTTCTGTATAGGTATAAGATATTGTTTTACATGAACTTTTTTGAGAACGCTCCACAATAACCGCCGGTGCCGTATCTTCGCCCATAATCATGAGGGTGGAGCGAGGCATTTGAGATATTTCATGATTTTGACAAAAGTCACAGTTGAAATTGCAGCCAACCGTGGCAATGGAATAGGATCGCGAAGCGGGATAAACGTGAAAAAACGGCTTCTTTTCAATAGGATCAACATGCTCGGCTATCAGTGTCCCAAAAACCAGGGAATATAAAACGCCATCCTTATTTTCTCGAACACCACACAAACCGCGCCGGCCGGAATTGATTTTACACCGGTGAGCGCATAAAGCGCACTGCACGCGGGAATCAGTGAGCTTCTCATAAAGCAGGGCTTCGCGTATCATCGATTTCTCTCTTGAAACATCCCCCGAATGGCTTCCGGAGCTGCCGCCTGCGTTTTCGTTTTCAGATCAAATGAATTCCGGATGGGATTTTGTACGGTTCGATAGGTATATTTGACTGGAAATACCATGCCGATAAAAGCTCCCAGTGGGTTATTTTTCATGGGAAAAAGTTCTTCCAACTCTGAAAAAAATGTGTAAACCGGACTCGGGAGATAAATTACAGACCCCCATGTGATAGAAGGTTGCAACATTGTTTTGTTGATAATAGATTTCATTTCGTTGACGGTAAAGAAACGCATGGCGGAGGCGACAGGAAAACAAAAAAGCTTCCGCACAGACTGCTTTGTTCCTACAAAAGAATGCTTATTGAAAAAACCAACGAAAACACGACTGCGACTAACCCGGACGGCCTCCGCCATGACTTTTCCAGGATCACCCAATATCTGCGGGCCATGAACTAAACTGACGACATCAAATTCATTATCGGAAAAAGGAAGATTTGCGGGATTTCCCTGAACCAAGTCGCATCGATGACCAAGTTTATTCCGGGCTGATGTCAGAGCTGCGTCCGACGAATCAATTCCTGTTAGGGCACAATTTTTATTCTGGAACATCCGCAAATAGTTTCCAGTTTCACACCCCACAGCTAAAAGGGATTCACCGGCAATAGGTGACACCAAGTCCAAGATTAACTTTTCCTGACGTGAAAATATATATTGGCTCAGCTCTGTTTCCAACTATCACCCCCTGCTGCGGCTTTAAGCGGATTCTTCGTTTATTATACGCAATATCCAGATTATTGCATCAACATAATATTTAACCGCCAATGTCCGACATATCGCGGTGACATTTTTTCAGACGCCTGTCCGTGCAGTCCATGTCGTGCTTCGCGGGTTTCAACAAAATTGCCCGGCGAATCAGATCCGCTAATTCACCATCACTGCAATTGCGGTTCAGCGCCTCCTTCAAATCAACTTCAACTTCTTTGAGCAAACAGACCCTCAGCTTGCCGTCGGCGGTCAGCCGCATACGATTACATGTGGCGCAAAAATGATTGCTGACAGAATTAATAAAACCTATCTCTCCCCGTCCTCCCTTAACTTTGAATATTCTTGCCGGACCATCGGTTTTGTGTTTCTTGCCGTTGATTGGCTCAAGCTTAAAATGTTTGCCGATTATGTTCAGCATCTGATCTGCAGCCAGAAACTCCTGCGGTTGAGTAATATTCACTTCAGAGATCGGCATGATTTCGATAAAACGAATCTGAAAAGGTTTACTCATGGCCAGATTAACAAAATTCAGGACTTCATCGTCATTAAATCCCTTCAAGACCACTGTATTGATTTTAATGGGATCAAAACCTGCCTTTTCCGCGGCAGCAATACCCCGGAATACGTCGTGAATATTTCCCCCACCGGTTATTTGAAAATATTTCTGTTCATCCAATGAATCCAGGCTGATATTGATCCTGGAAATTCCCGCGTTGAATATGCCTTGAGCATATTTGTCGAGCAAGATGCCGTTTGTTGTCAGGCTGATATCCTGAAGGCCCTGAATTTTTTTCAGGGCGGCAGCAAACTCGACAAACCCGCGCCGGACAAGCGGTTCGCCGCCTGTCAGACGAACCTTGATAAATCCCATTTTCACGGCCTGAGAAACAACGCGAAGAATTTCCTCATAGCGGAGAATATCATCATGTCCCTTCAGTGAAAAACCTTCTTTGGGCCGGCAATACGCACAACGCAAATTGCATCGATCCGTGATAGAAACTCGCAGATAATTTATGTCCCTGTCGTATTTATCCAGCATGGTTTGAAATTAAAATCTCCTTCAATTATCTGACTGACGTTCAATAACATAAACAATCACACAAAACAACTTTAGCCTGTCGTGTCCGGCAAAATCGTGCGGCAATTCGGATGAACGCATATATACTCGAAACAAAAAGTGAAATGTTTCTTGACATGATACTCTTTCTCGTTTAAACAAAAATTAAGTGAGTTTCCTGCCTGTTGTTGAACAACAAGATCACGTCAGAGCAAGGCAAAATAATCTGGAGTGTTTATGGACAAACTGCCTATTACTAAACAGGGCTTTGAGAAATTGAAAAAAGATTTGGAAACGTTGAGAAATGTTTCCATTCCCGAAAATATACGAGATATTGAAGTAGCCAGAGCGCATGGTGATCTCTCTGAAAATGCCGAGTATGCAGCCGCAAAAGAACGTCAGTCCTACCTGCATGGCAAACTTCAGGAACTGGAAAACAACCTGGCTTCCTGCAACATCATCCCTTTGAAAGGAATAAACAGCGACAAAGTCGTATTCGGATGTTATGTAATTATCGTTGATAGTGAAGGCGGTGAAGAAATTAAGTATCAATTGGTTGGACCCTTGGAATCGGACATCAATCAAAACAAAATTTCCGTTACGTCTCCGATCGGAAAAGCCCTGATCGGAAAGAAAATTGATAATGAAATTATTGTAAAAACGCCAGGTGGAACACGCAATTTTCAAATTATCGATATATCCGTTGAATGAGCAATCGAAATACCCAACAATAAATGGTCAAGAACTGTATCCACAAAAAAGGCAGCTCATATTTTATATGAGCTGCCTTTTTTGATCTATATGGCGACAGGTTAGTATTGCTATAACTTTTCAGCAACACTAATCCGGTTAATCGCCCGGGCAAGCGCTAAACGTAATCTTTCATAATCGTCATGTTCTTTTGTGAGCTGCGATAAGCCAGCGGTTGCTTTTTCTTTCGCTTTATTTGCCCTGTCCTTATCGATTGCATCGGCTCTTTCCGCTGTTTCAATTAACACGGTTATTTTACTCCCCGTTATTTCGGCATAACCGGTATTGACGGCATAATGAGTTTTTTTGCCACCGGCAACAAAATAAAACTCTCCAATATCCACAGAAGTTAAGAGAGGCTCATGGCCTAGTAAAACACCAAATTCGCCTTCGGTTCCGGGAATTAAAACTTCCTCAACTTTTCCGGAAAAAACCATTTTTTCCGGTGTTACCACTTCAAGAGTCATTTCTTCCGACATTGAAATCCTCGCTTATGCGGAAAGCTTCTGAGCTTTTTCTATGGCTTCTTCTATGCCACCAACCATGTAGAAAGCCTGTTCCGGTAAATCATCATGCTTGCCTTCCAGAATTTCTTTAAATCCTCTAACCGTATCGGGGACGGAAACAAATTTTCCTTCCGTTCCTGTAAACTGAGCGGCGACAAAGAATGGCTGAGACAGGAATCTTTGAATCTTTCGAGCACGGCTCACGGTTAGCTTATCAGCTTCGGAAAGTTCGTCCATACCCAGAATGGCAATGATGTCCTGCAAATCTTTATACTTCTGCAACGTCACCTGTACCTGTCGGGCAACCTGATAATGATCCAGACCGATAACATTCGGGTCAAGAATACGCGATGTTGAATCCAGAGGATCCACCGCCGGATAAATACCCAGTTCTGCGATCGGACGGGACAAAACGACGGTTCCGTCAAGATGCGCAAATGTGGTTGCCGGCGCCGGGTCAGTCAAGTCGTCCGCGGGAACGTAAACACACTGAACGGCTGTAATCGATCCTTTGTTGGTCGAAGTAATGCGTTCCTGCAATTCTCCAAGGTCGCACGCCAGTGTCGGCTGATAACCGACGGCCGAAGGCATACGTCCCAGCAGAGCGGAAACTTCAGAGCCGGCCTGTGTGAAACGGAAAATGTTATCGACAAACAAAAGCACGTCCTGACCTTCCACATCGCGGAAATATTCTGCGTTGGCCAAAGCGGTCAGAGAAATTCTTGCGCGGGCTCCGGGCGGCTCGGTCATCTGCCCGTAAATCAGGGCGGCCTGCTTGATAACGCCTGATTCCAGCATTTCACGATAAAGGTCGTTTCCTTCGCGGGTTCTTTCACCCACGCCTGCGAACACGGAAATACCACCGTGGTGCATAGCAATATTATGAATCATTTCCATCATAACGACTGTCTTGC
>Ga0209310_1002210_pt1 | contig 12746 bp, 12 predicted proteins | sample AD_UKC030_MetaG_FD_184415 | JGI IMG/M metagenome (GOLD analysis project Ga0209310, IMG submission 184415) | Active sludge microbial communities of municipal wastewater-treating anaerobic digesters from USA - AD_UKC030_MetaG (SPAdes) (version 2) | ecosystem: Engineered > Bioreactor > Anaerobic >... | reverse complement strand
GGACAGGGTGTCGCCGGCAAGACTCAGAATATCGATGGCATGAATGGTGACGGCACGCGGCTCGCGCTCGACCTCGATACCCTTGCGCGCCAGTTCATACAACGGCCGGCCGTTGCGCTTGAGCGCCGAGTGCATCGGCGGAATCTGCCGGATGTCACCCGTAAATTGCGGCAGCACCCTGAAAATGTCGCTTTTTTCGACGTCGACCGCAGCAGTCGCGATGATTTCGCCCTCGGCATCGCCGGAATCTGTCGTCACACCCAGCTTGATTTCTGCCTCGTAGGTCTTGTCGGCATCGAGCAGATCGGCGGAAAACTTGGTCGCCTCGCCGAAACACAGGGGCAGCAGGCCGGTCGCCAGCGGGTCCAGCGTCCCGGTGTGGCCGCCCTTGGCGGCCGAAAAAAGCCGGCGTGCCTTCTGCAGGGCATCGTTGGAGGTCAGGCCGATGGGTTTGTCGAGCAACAGCACGCCATCGACCTGCTTCCAGGCCCGCTTGAACTGCATCGAAGCTCAGTCTTCCGGCGTCTGATCGCTCAGCGCCGAAGCCTTGTCGATCAACTGCGACAGGCTGGAACCGCGCTCAAGCGAATTGTCGTAGATGAAATGCAATTCCGGCAGCGTGTGAATGTGAATCCGGCGCCCCAGTTCGCGGCGCAGGAAACCGGCCGCGCGCTTGAGGCCGCGCTCGACTTCTTCCAGATGCTCGGCGTCGAGCGTCGTGAAGAAGACCTTGGCATGCGCGTAATCCGGCGTCAACTCGACCGCCGTCAGGCTGATCATGCCGACGCGCGGATCCTTCAACTCGCTTTGAATCAGGTCGGCGAGGTCGCGGCGCACCTGCTCCGCGACCCGGTCACTACGCTGAAAACCTTTTTTCTTCATTACAGCGAGCGCGCGACTTCCTGGATTTCGTACACTTCGAGGTGATCGCCTTCCTGAATATCGTTGTTATTCTTGAGCGACAGACCGCATTCGAAGTTGCTGCGAACTTCCTTGACGTCGTCCTTGAAGCGCTTGAGCGACTCCAGTTCGCCATCCCACTGCACGACGTTGTTGCGCAGCAGGCGGATACGGGAATTGCGCTTGACGACGCCTTCCAGCACGTAACAGCCGGCAATCGCACCGACCTTGGAGACGTGGAAGACCTGGCGGATTTCGACCATGCCGGTGATCTGTTCGCGCCGTTCCGGCGATAGCATGCCGGAAAGTGCCGACTTGACCTCGTCGACCGCGTCATAGATCACGTTGTAGTAACGGATATCGACGCCGAAGGTCTCTGCCAGCTTGCGCGCACCGGCATCGGCACGCGTGTTGAAGCCGATGATGACGGCCCCGGAAGCCTGCGCCAGATTGACGTCGGATTCGCTGATGGCGCCGACCGCGCCGTGAATGATCTGGACCCGCACTTCTTCGTTGGAGAGCTTGGCCAGCGTCTGCACCAGCGCTTCCTGGGAACCCTGCACGTCGGCCTTGACGATCAACGGCAGGGTCTTGACCTCGCCCTCTTCCATCTGCTGGAACATGTTTTCCAGCTTGGCGGCCTGCTGCTTGGCCAACTTGACGTCGCGGAACTTGCCCTGACGGAACAGGGCGATTTCACGGGCCTTCTTCTCGTCGCCGAGCACGATGGCTTCTTCGCCAGCAGCCGGGACGTCCGATAGACCGAGGATTTCGACTGGAATGGACGGACCGGCTTCGGTAATCGGCTTGCCGTTTTCATCCAGCATGGCACGGACCCTCCCGGAGACCTGGCCAGCCAGCACGACGTCGCCACGCTTCAAGGTGCCGGACAGGACCAGCATGGTTGCCACCGCACCGCGGCCCTTGTCAAGGCGGGCTTCGATGATCAGACCCTTGGCTGGCGCATCCTTCTGCGCAGTCAGTTCGAGAACTTCGGCCTGCAACAACACCTGTTCAAGCAACTCGTCGATGCCGGTGCCCTTCTTCGCCGAAACCGGCACGAAGGGCGAATCGCCGCCGTACTCTTCGGGAATCACGCCCTCGGCCACCAGCTCCTGCTTGACGCGGTCCGGGTTGGCATCGGGCTTGTCCATCTTGTTGATCGCCACGACCAGCGGCACACCCGCCGCCTTGGCGTGGTGAATCGCTTCCTTGGTCTGCGGCATGACGCCGTCGTCAGCCGCCACCACCAGGATGACGATGTCGGTCGCCTTGGCGCCACGCGCGCGCATGGCGGTAAACGCCTCGTGACCCGGGGTGTCGAGGAAGGTGACCATGCCACGGTCGGTTTCGACGTGGTAGGCACCGATGTGCTGGGTAATGCCGCCGGCTTCGCCGGCCGCAACCTTGGCGCGGCGGATGTAGTCGAGCAACGAGGTCTTGCCGTGGTCGACGTGGCCCATGACGGTAACCACAGGGGCACGCGGCTCGAGCGGTACATCCTTGTGTTCTGTGGAGTCTTCAACGAGGAAGGCATCGGGATCGTCCAGCTTGGCGGCAAACGCCTTGTGGCCCATTTCCTCGACAACGATCATTGCCGTTTCCTGATCCAGCACCTGATTGATGGTGACCATGGAACCCATCTTCATCATCACCTTGATGATTTCGATCGCCTTCACAGCCATCTTGTGGGCCAAGTCGGTTACCGAGATGGTTTCTGGAACATGGATTTCCCGGACGATGACTTCGGTCGGCGCCTGGAAGCTGCCCTGACCGTCATCGGTCGCGTGACCATGTTTCTTGTGCCCGCCGCGCCCGCTCTTCCACGAGCTGCCAGGATCGGAGGAGCGTGTCTTGATGCCAGGCTTCTTCCTGTTGTCATCGGCACGCGCATTGCCACCCTTTTTGGCATCCTTGCCCGGCGCATCGGGTTTCTTGTGCAGGGTGCCCTTTTCCGCCGGTGCCGGCTGCGCCTTGGCCTGAGCGGCTGCCTGCTGCCGAGCCTGTTCGGCAACCTTGGCTGCTTCCGCCGCCACCTCGGCCTGCTGGCGCATGCGGACCAGCTCGGCTTCGCGTGCCTGTTTCTGTTTCAGTTCCTGTTCCTGAATCTCGCGCAACTGGCTGTAGCGACGATCCTGCTCCTGGCGTGCCTTGAGCTCATCCTCGCCGATCACCGAAGCACGCGTAGGTGCTGGTGCTGGCGGCGGTGTGAATTCCGGCTGGGCCTCGACGACCGGCGGCAACTCGACGACCGGTTCAAAAACCGGCGGCGGCTCGACGACCACCGGCTCGACCACCGGCTCGATGACCGAAACCTCGACCACCGGCATCTCCTCGATCTCCTCGGCGACCGGTTCAGGAAGGTGCTCCCCCATCTCGCGTTTGACCAGGACACGCTTCTTGCGCACCTCGACCTGCACGGTACGGGCGCGGCCATGCGCATCGGTCGCCTTGATTTCGGACGTCTGCTTGCGCGTCAGCGTGATCTTGGTTTTCGACTCATCGCCATGAGCGCGACGCAGATACTCAAGCAGCCGGGACTTGTCCTGATCGGTCAGCGCATCGGCGCTGCCCTGCTTGCCGACACCGGCCTTATCCAGTTGCTCGAGCAGCGACGCCACCGGCATCTTGAGTTCTACGGCAAATTGCGAAACAGTTGTTGCGGTCATACTTGCTACCCTCCCGCTCACTCAAACCAGTGAGCACGCGCCTTCAGAATGATTTCCTTGGCACGCTCGTCATCAATGCCGGTCATTTCCACGAGTTCATCGACTGCCAGTTCGGCGAGATCGTCGCGGTTCTTGACACCCTTGCCGGCCAGTTTTGCCGCCAGCTCCCTCGTCATGCCTTCCAGATTCAGCAGATCGTCGGCGACACCGTCGAGCTGCTCCTCGGTAACTATGGCCTCGGTCAGCAACACGTTGCGTGCGCGGTTACGCAGTTCATTGACGATCTCTTCATCGAGACCGTCGATCTCCAGCATTTCCGCCAGCGGCACGTAAGCCACTTCTTCCAGCGTCGAGAAGCCTTCCTCGATCAGCAGGTCGGCGAGCTCTTCGTCGATATCGAGCTTTTCCATGAAGGTGACGCGAGTCACCGCATATTCGGCTTCCGAACGCTTGGCCGATTCGTCCTGGGTCATCAGGTTGATGGTCCAGCCAGTCAGCTCGGATGCCAGGCGGACGTTCTGCCCGCTACGGCCGATGGCGATGGCGAGATTGTCTTCATCGACCACGACATCCATCGCATGCTTTTCTTCATCGACGACGATGGAGGACACTTCGGCCGGAGCCAGCGCACCGATCACGAACTGCGCCGGATCGGCCGACCACAGCACGATGTCGATGTTCTCGCCGCCGATCTCGTTACGGACGGCGGTGACGCGCGAACCGCGCAGGCCGACGCAAGTACCGATCGGATCGACGCGCGGGTCGTTGGACTTGACGGCGATTTTGGCGCGCAGACCGGGGTCGCGGGCACAGGCCTTCAATTCCATCAGGCCATCGGAAATCTCAGGCACTTCCATCTCGAACAGGCGAATGACGAATTCCGGCGCAGTGCGCGACAGGATGATCTGCGGACCGCGCGCATTGCGATCGATGCGCAGCAGATAAGCCCGGACGCGGTCGCCGACCCGCAGGTTTTCCTTGGGGATCATCTGGTCGCGCGGCAGCAGCGCTTCGATCTTGCCGGCTTCGACAATCGCGTTGCCGCGTTCCATGCGCTTGATGGTGCCGTAAACGACGTGTTCCTTGCGCTCCAGGAAGTCGGCCAGAATCTGCTCGCGCTCGGCATCACGGATTTTCTGCAGGATGACCTGCTTGGCCGCCTGGGCGCCGATGCGGCCGAAGTCGATCGGCTCCAGCGGCTCCTCCAGGGAGTCACCCGCTTCGATCTCGGGATCGTCCTTCTGTGCCTCGGACAGCGGCACTTCGAGGAATTCATTGACGTATTCGTTGTCCGGCACGACCTGCCAGCGACGGAAGGATTCGAAGTTACCGGTATCGTGGTCGATCGAGACGCGCACATCGGCCTCGTCATGGATACGCTTCTTGGTCGCGGAAGCGAGCGCCAGTTCAAGGGCACCGAAAACGATTTCCTTGTTGACGTTCTTTTCGCGGGCCAGCGCATCGACCAGCAACAAAATTTCACGGCTCATGGGCTAAAACCTCCAGGTCCTTCAGTCGAATCGCGGCACCAGACGTGCCTTTTCGATATTATTGAATTCGAGTTCCACAGCATCCTTTTCGAGGCGCAGACCGACCTTGCCATCCTTGCAGCCGAGCAGCTCGCCCTGGAAATTGCGGCGACCGCCCTGCGGGATGCGCAGCTTGATCTGGATGTCCTGGCCGGCGAAGCGCTCGAAGTCTTCCGCCTTCTTGACGACGCGATCGAGGCCCGGCGAGGAGATTTCGAGACGGTCGTAATCGACATTCTCGACTTCAAAAACACGCGATAGCTGATTGGAAACCTTGGCGCAGTCCTCGACATCGACGCCGTTTTCCTTGCCCGGTGTATCGATGAAGACGCGAATGGTCCGGCCGCGCGGCGACATCTCGACATCGACGAGTTCATAACCCAGACCGACCACGGTCGTTTCAAGCAGCGTGTTTAAATCCATAGCCACAAATAAAAAATGGGCGAAACGCCCACCTCACAATAAAAGATGCCTCGCCGGAAATGACGAGAGGAACAAACCCGTGAATTATAACGAGTTTATCCCCCCCGGTAAATGAATCCGACCGACTTTATGCGCTTTCCGTGGGCATCTCGGGCGGCTTGATCATTTTCTCCAGTTCGCGCACCAAGGCCTTGACCTCGGCCTCGTCCAGCTCATGCACGCGACCCCGCTTCAATTGCGGCGGCAGGTTGAACGGGCCGTAACGGACGCGAATCAGACGGCTGACCGTGCAGCCAACCGCCTCGAACATCCGCCGCACTTCGCGGTTGCGGCCTTCGAACAGCGTGACGCGATACCAGTGATTGGCGCCTTCGCCGCCGGCGTCCTGCAGACTGGCGAAACTGGCCGGACCATCTTCGAGCTCGATACCGTTCAGCAACTGCTGCTGCGCTTCCAGCGTCAGTTCGCCGAGGACGCGCACGGCGTAATCGCGCACCAGCTCCGAACTTGGGTGGGTCAGCTTGTTGGCCAGTTCGCCGGAGGTGGTGAACAGCAGCAGGCCCGAGGTATTGAAATCGAGACGACCAACGGCGATCCAGCGGCCGCCGCGGATGCGCGGCAGGGCGTTGAAGACCGAGGGACGCCCTTCCGGATCGTCGCGCGAAACGATTTCGCCTTCCGGCTTGTGGTACATGACCACGCGCGGTGTCTTGGTCGTCGTGAATCGCACGTTCACCAGCCGGCCGCCGATCTTGATCTTGTCGGTCGGCACCACGCTCTGGCCGAGCTCGGCGGTCACCCCGTTGACACTGATGCGGCCGGCGGCGATCCATTCCTCCATCTCACGCCGCGAGCCGATGCCGGCCTGGGCCAGCACCTTTTGCAGGCGTTCCGGCTTGGCTTCGGCGAGTGGCCGACCATCACGGGCGATGCTGCCGCGATTGGCCCGGCCGCCGGTATTGGGGGCCGGCTTGCGGCGCGGCGCGGCCGCCGCTGGCGCGCCGCGCCCTTCCTGCGCTACGCTGCGCGATCCGCGACCGCGCGGCGCCTCGTTGTTGCGGTCGACGCCTTTTTCAGGCCGATTTTCAAAGCCGCCCTCAGCCTTTTTCGGCGATTGACGGAGCGGAGTACGTTTAGTTTTCATTGTTCAGTTCCAGTGTCTGGCTGATCTGTTCGAGCGGCGGCAGTTCGCTGACGCTGCGCAGGCCCAGATCATCGAGAAATTGTTTCGTCGTGGCAAACAGCGCCGGCCGGCCCGGCGTGTCGCGATGGCCGACGACATCGATCCAGCCGCGTTCTTCTAGCGTTTTTATTACATTGGCGTTGACCGCCACGCCGCGTATTTCCTCAATATCGCCGCGCGTCACCGGCTGCCGGTAAGCGATGATGGCCAGCGTTTCAAGCATGGCGCGCGAGTATTTCGGCGGTTTCTCCGGGTTCAGACGCTCAAGATAGGGCAGAAATTCGGCGCGCGTCCGGAAGCGCCAGCCGGAGGCTAGCTGGATCAGTTCGACCGGCCGCTCGGCCCATTCCTCGCGCAATTCATCGAGGAGCTTGCGCAGGATGTCGCTCGACAATTCATCGTCAAACATCTTGCGCAGTTCGAGCGGCGTCATCGGCTCGCGGGCGGCGAGCAAGGCCGCTTCAAGCACTTTCTTGACCAGGCTCGGTTCCACCTTGATGCACTCTCACGTAAATGGGCTGAAACGCCTCGGTTTGGGTAAATTCGACCAGTTTTTCGCGGGCCAGCTCGAGCATCGCCAGGAAATGCACGACCAGTCCGGGCGCGCCCATTGCCGGGTCGAACATCGTCTCGAACTGGACGAAACCGCCGCGTTCCTGCAAAAGACGCAGGATGATGCCCATATGTTCGCGTACCGACAACTCTTCGCGGCCGATCCGATGGTGCTTTTTCAAGCTGGCCTGGCGGAAGATCGCCATCCAAGCATCCTTGAGATCATCGACCGATACATCCGGATGGCGCACGTAGAGCGATTTCTCGACCAGCGTCTCGACCCAGAAGAACTCGCGCTCGGCCTGCGGCAGCTCGTTGAGCTTCTGGCCGGCGAGTTTCATCTGCTCGTATTCCATCAGCCGGCGTACCAGTTCGGCCCGCGGATCCTCGGCCTCGTCGCCCTCGCCAATCTTGTGGAGCGGCAACAGCATGCGCGACTTGATCTCGATCAGCATAGCCGCCATCACCAGGTAATCGGCGGCCAACTCCAGATTGGTGGAGCGCATGCTCTCGATGTAGGTGAGGTACTGGCGGGTCAGCGGCGCCATCGGGATATCCAGAATATCGACGTTGGCCTTGCGGATCAGGTAGAGCAGCAGATCGAGCGGCCCTTCGAAGGCGTCGAGCATGATTGCCAGCGCATCGGGCGGAATGTAGAGATCCTGCGGCAGGGTCTCGAGCGGCTCGCCGTAGATGCGGGCAACCGGCTCGAAAAGTGCCGCCGTTTTTGCCACTTCCGGCGCGTCGACCGCAGCATTCATCTCAGGAAGCGGCCGCGCGGCCCTTGCCCTTGTAATGCAGGTGCAGGTTGCGGAAATAGATGATCAGGCCGAGGCCCTGCCCGAAGATGAAGACCGGATCGTTGCGATGGACGGCATAGACGGTCAGCACCACGCCGCCGAGAATGCTGAAATACCAGAAGGCGACCGGCACCACCACCTGCCTGGCTTTCTCGCTCGACCACCACTGGACGACGAAACGCATCATGAACAGGCCCTGCCCGCCAAAACCGATGGCGATCCAGATCAGCGTTTCCCAGTCATAACCGAACATCAGTGGTATTCCAGCCCCATCGCCTCGCGCACGTCGCGCATGGTTTCACGCGCCAGTTCGCGGGCTTTCTCGCAGCCGTCGGCAATGATGTTCTTGACCAGCGTCGGGTCGTCCAGATAGACCTGCGCCCGCTCGCGCATCGGCGCCTGTTCGCGCAGGATGCCGTCGATCACCGGCTGCTTGCACTCGATGCAGCCGATGCCGGCGCTGCGGCAGCCCGCCTGCACCCACTCCTTGCAGGCATCGTTGGAATAAACCAGATGCAGCTGCCAGACCGGGCACTTGGTCGGCTCGCCCGGGTCGTGGCGGCGCACGCGCGCCGGGTCGGTCGGCATGCTGCGCACCTTCTTGGTCACCGATTCCTCGGATTCGCGCATCGTGATCGTGTTGTGGTACGACTTGGACATCTTCTGCCCGTCCAGACCCGGCATCTTCGATTCCTCGGTCAGCAGGTAGCCCGGCTCGACCAGGATCATCTTGCCGGTGCCTTCCAGGAAACCGAACAGCCTTTCGCGGTCGACCGCCGAAAGATGCTGGATTTCATTGAGCATGGCCTTGGCCTGTTCGACCGCCTCCTTGTCGCCGTTCTGCTGGAAACGCGTGCGCAGCTCTTCGTACAAACGCGCCTTCTTGCTGCCCAGCTTCTTGACGGCTTCGCGCGCCTTGTCCTCGAAACCGGGTTCGCGGCCGTACATGTGGTTGAAGCGGCGAGCCAGTTCGCGGGTGAATTCGACGTGCGGAATCTGGTCCTCGCCGACCGGCACCTTGTCGGCGCGGTAGATCAGGATGTCGGCGCTCATCAGCAGCGGATAGCCGAGGAAGCCGTAGGTCGTCAGGTCCTTGCCGGCCAGTTTTTCCTGCTGGTCCTTGTAGGTCGGCACGCGCTCCAGCCAGCCGAGCGGCGTCATCATCGACATCAGCAGATGCAGTTCGGCGTGCTCGGGCACCCGGGACTGGATGAACAGCGTCGCCTGATTGGGATCGACACCGGCCGCCAGCCAGTCGATGACCATGTCCCAGGTCGCCTGCTCGATGCCCAGCGGGTTTTCGTAGTGCGTCGTCAGGGCATGCCAGTCGGCGACGAAGAACAGGCAGGGATGTTCATGCTGGAGTCTCACCCAGTTCTTGAGGACGCCGTGGTAATGGCCGAGGTGCAGCGCGCCGGTGGGGCGCATGCCGGAAAGAACACGTTCTGCGTACATAGTCGATCAATAAAGCCCAAAAATGGTTTCGATGGTCCGCGCCGCGAAGATGACCAGCGGGTTCATGACGGCGCCGAGAATACCGGTGAATAGCAGGAGCAGCAAAATCGGGAAACCCCAGCGCTCGATCTGCGCGAATTTCCACGCCAGCTTGTGCGGCAGCAGGCTGACGGTGATGCGCCCGCCGTCGAGTGGCGGCAACGGCAACAGGTTGAGCACCATCAGGACGCAATTGACCATGATGCCGATCTTGCTCATTTCGGAGAGCGGCAGCGTGAACATGTTACTAGGCAAAGTCCACGCCAGCTTGAGCATGAACGCCCAGCAGCAGGCCATGAACAGATTGGCCCCCGGGCCGGCAGCGGCGACCCAGAACATGTCTTTTTTCGGATTGCGCAGGCGGCTGAAATCCACCGGCACCGGCTTGGCATAGCCAAAAAGGAAAGAGCCGCCGGAAAACAGCAGGATCGCCGCCGGGATCAGGATGGTACCGACCGGATCGACATGGCGCAGCGGGTTGAGGCTGATGCGCCCGAGTTGCCAGGCAGTCGGGTCGCCGAAATGGCGGGCTACGTAGCCATGCGCCGCTTCGTGCAGGGTGATGGCGAAGATCACCGGCAGCGCGGCGATAGCGATAGTCTGGATCAGCGCGTTGATATCCATGTCAGTCCAGTCCGAACGGCGCCAGCGAACCACGGCCGGCGCGGATCAACTCGGGCGTGGAACCGGTCAGGTCGATGACGGTGGTCGGCTCGGTGCCGCAATGCCCGGCATCCAGGATCAGTTCGATCTGATCCTCCAGGCGATCCTGGATCTCCCACCCCTCGGTCAGCGGCGCCTCATCGCCTGGCAACTGCAGGGTCGTCGTCAGCAGCGGCTCGTTGAGTTCTTCGAGTAGCGCCAGCGCCACCCGATGATCAGGCACGCGCAGGCCGATGGTCTTGCGCTTCGGGTGCAAAACCCGGCGCGGCAGTTCCTTGGTGCCTTCGAGAATGAAGGTGTAGCTGCCCGGTGTCGTCGCCTTGAGCAGCCGGTACTGGGCATTGTCGACGCGAGCGAAATGGGCGATTTCCGACAGGTCGCGGACCATCAGCGTCAGGTGATGGCGCTCGTCCATCTGGCGAATCAGGCGAATGCGGTCCAGCGCTTCCTTGTCGCCGAGATGACAGCCCAAGGCATAACAGGAATCGGTCGGCAGCGCGACGACACCGCCATCGCGGATGAATTCTGCAGCCTGAACCAACAGGCGCTGTTGCGGCGAATCGGGATGAATGTTTACAACACGGGCCATAAATTAACGAATCAGACGCCAGACCGGCTTCAGGTCTTCAGGCAGTTGCGGCAGCTTGCCGAGGTCGACGTAGCTCTCTGCCGGCCCGTGAAAATCGGAACCGCGCGAGGCGTGGAAGGCATAGTGCCGGGCGAGACGGGCGAAATGCATGACGTGATCGGGTGAATGGCTGCCGCAGGTGACCTCGATCCCCTGCCCGCCGATATCCTTGAAATCGTCGAGAAAATGCCGCATCTGGGCACCCGACATCTTGTAACGCCCGGGATGCGCCACCACCGGCACGCCACCCGCAGTGGTGATCCAGCCGATGGCATCTTCCAGCGTTACCCAGCGATGATCGACATAACCGGGCTTGCCTGGCGTCAGATAATGCTGAAAGACGCCCGACACGTCGCGGGCGATGCCGATCGACACCAGGTAACGGGCGAAATGGGCGCGCGAAATCACACTCGGATTGGTCGCGAAACACAGCGCGCCTTCATAGACGCCGGGAATGCCGATGGCGGCCAGCGCATCGCCCATCCGCTTTGCCCGCTCGATGCGCCCAACACGCAGCTCGTCCAGACCGCCGGACAGGACCGGATGCGCCGCATCGAAGCCGAGGCCGACGATATGAATCGGCACGCCTTTCCATTCGATGGAGATTTCGACGCCGTTGACGAAATCCATGCCGGCCTCTTCGGCCGTCGCCCTGGCGACATCGAGACCGCCCAGATCGTCGTGATCGGTCAGCGCCCAGAGGTCTACACCATTGGCCGCCGCCCTCTTCGCCACCTCTTGCGGCGGCAGCAGACCGTCGGAAACGACAGAGTGGCAATGAAAATCGAAATTGGCTGGAGTCACGGGTTACGGATGACGGGCAAATGGCGAGTTTAACATGAAGGCCGCTGCCGCCCCGCCTCGCTTGTGCGCTGCAGCAGGTTGATTAGATGCTGCCATCCCGATATAGTGCCTTCGTTCTGTGGGAGAGCGCAGCGCGAGCTGCCGCCGAAGGCGCAAATCCACCCGAAAACGCTCAGGCAAAAGGACCGCAGAATCAGGAGCTTGGCTCCTGAAACTCTGGAGAGTGGTGAAGACTGTTGCGGTCGACACCCACCGATGGGGCAAATCTCTCAGGTATCGAGGACAGAGGGGTGAAACGCAAGATGTGTATCTTTCGTTTCACCCCTTTTCCGTTTCTAGAACTGACGTTAATAAACGTTTGCAAAGGATTGATATGCTGAAGAAAACGGTTTTGAATTCTGCTCACCGCGCGCTCGGCGCCCGGATGGTCGATTTCGGCGGCTGGGAGATGCCGGTCAACTACGGTTCGCAGATCGAGGAGCACCACGCGGTGCGTAACGACTGCGGCATGTTCGACGTTTCGCACATGTGCCCGGTCGATGTCGTCGGCCCCGATTGCCGCCCCTTCCTCTCCCGCCTCGTCGCCAATGACGTCGCCAAATTGACGGTTTCCGGCAAGGCACTGTACTCGGCCATGCTCAACGAGGCCGGTGGCGTCATCGACGACCTGATCATCTACTTCCTGACCGACACTCGCTTCCGCCTCGTCGTCAATGCCGGCACCGCCGAGAAGGATCTGGCGTGGATGCAGGCCAGGGTGGCCGAATGGAATCTCGACGTGACCATCACCCAGCGTCGCGATGGCGAGAACAATCTCGGCATCATCGCCGTGCAAGGCCCGAACGCCCGCGCCAAGGTATGGCAGGTGCTGCCGCAGGCCAAGGCCGCCACCGAAGGCCTGAAAGCCTTCTTCGCCGCCGAAGTCGACCAGTATTTCATCGCCAGCACCGGTTACACCGGTGAGGACGGCTACGAAATCATGCTGCCGGCCAGTGAGGCCAAAAACATCTGGAACGAGCTGCTCAAGGCCGGCGTCGCCCCCTGCGGCCTCGGCGCCCGCGACACGCTGCGCCTCGAAGCCGGCATGAATCTCTACGGACA
>Ga0209310_1002202_pt1 | contig 12793 bp, 11 predicted proteins | sample AD_UKC030_MetaG_FD_184415 | JGI IMG/M metagenome (GOLD analysis project Ga0209310, IMG submission 184415) | Active sludge microbial communities of municipal wastewater-treating anaerobic digesters from USA - AD_UKC030_MetaG (SPAdes) (version 2) | ecosystem: Engineered > Bioreactor > Anaerobic >... | reverse complement strand
AGGCGCCGATGCACCGGGCGGCCTCGACGAATTCCTGGTCCTTCACCGTGATGATCGAGGCGCGGACGATCCGGATGTAGCCCGGCACCATGGAGGCGCTGATCGCGATGAGGAGGTTGAAGAAGCTGTTGCCCAGGGCCGCGACGATCGCGATGGACAGGAGGATCGTCGGGATCGAGAGCAGGATGTCCGTGGCCCGCATGATGATCGTGTCGAAGGCCTTGCCCTTGTACCCTGCCAGGGCCCCGAGGGCGCCGCCCGAGACGAGCGCCATGGCGACCGTGACGAAGCCGATGACCATGGACACCCGCGCCCCGTGGACTATGCGCCCGAGGATGTCGCGGCCGTAGTTGTCGGCCCCCAGCAGGTAGCGGTGCTCGAGCTCCGCCTCGCCCTCGTAGACCGTGCCCGACTCCAGGGGCTTGAGGAAGGCGTTGTCGAGCTGGTTCGAGGTGACGAAGCCGTAGTCGAAGAACGCGTCCGCCAGGGCCGCGACGGAGGCGAACACGAGGACCACGGCGAGGCTCGCGGTGGCGAGCTTGTTCCGGGAGAAGCGCCTCCAGAACTGGCCGAGGTTCCTGCCCGCCCTGGCCAGCGCGCGGAGGGGCTTACTTCCTGAAGAGGCGCTTGAGCGCATCGGCGAGCTCCTTTCCGGGGGCCTTCTTCCTCCCGCTCTGAACGGCCGTCTTGATGCGCGGATCGATGAGGCCGTACATGATGTCGACGAAGAGGTTCACGAGGGTGAAGATGATCGCGACGAAGCAGACCGACCCGAGTATCTGCGGGGTGTCCTTCTGGTAGATGGCGTCGACCATGATGGAGCCGATGCCGGGGTAGGAGAAGATCTTCTCGGTGAGGACGGCTCCTCCGAGCAGGTGCCCGAACTGCAGGCCGGCCACGGTGATCACCGGTATGAGCGCGTTGCGCAGCGCGTGCTTGCGCACGACGAGCCGCTCGCCCAGGCCCTTCACGCGGGCGGTGCGGATGTAGTCCTGGCGCATGACCTCGAGCATGGAGGAGCGGGTCATCCTCATGATGATGGCCATCGAGTTCATGCTGAGCGTGACTATCGGCAGCGCGAGCGACAGGGCGTTGGAGGGGTTCGCCATGGCCGGCAGCATCCCCAGCCTGTTCGCGAAGAAGTAGATGAGGACCATCGCGAACCAGAAGACCGGCATGGACGCGCCCAGGAGGGCGAGGACGGTGAAGGCCATGTCGACGGTCGAGTAGGGCCTCGTGGCGGAGATCACGCCCACGGGCACGCCGACCGCGAGGGCCAGCGCGAGGGCGCCGATCGCGAGGATGACCGTGTTCGGGAAGGACGAGAGTATGAGCTCGAACACGATGCGGTTCGTGACGTAAGAGCGGCCGAGGTCGCCGAAGGCGAGGCCGCGGTAGCCGAATTCGGGATGCTTGTAGCCGAAGAGGAAGTGCAGGTACTGGGCGAGGAAGGGGCGGTCGAGGCCCATGTCGGCGCGCATCTGGGCGTAGGCGGCTGGAGTCGCGTTGGAGCCGAGCACGATCTGCGCCGGATCGCTCGGCGTCAGGTACATGAGCGAGAACACGATGAAGGTCACGCCGAGCAGGACCGGGACCAGCATGAGGACGCGACGTGCAGCGTACTTGAGCATCGCTTTATCCTGGGGAAGGGATGCCCCCCGCCGCGGGCGGCGGGGGGCGGCGCCGGGGAGGCCGGGGCGCGGGGCCCCGGCTCCCGAGGGCGCCTTCGGGCTAGAACTTCCTGGTCAGCTTGTGCACGTCGACGAGCTTGGTCTTGAACAGGGCCGCCTCGAGGTTGCCCAGGCGGGGGTGGGTCCCGAAGATGGCCTTCTCGTTGACCATGGGGAAGTAGGGCTTGTCGGCCATGAGCTGGTTCTGGGCGGCGACGTAGGCGGCGGCCCTGGCCTTCTGGTCGATCGAGTAGCGGCCCTTCTGGATGCTCTCGTTGACGAGGTCGTTGTTGTACAAGGCGGAGTTCATGCCCGTGCCGATGGACTCCCCGTTGAAGATGATGCAGGTGTAGTCGGGGTCCATCGTCGGCGTGTACCAGCCGGTGACGATCATGTCGTAGCCCTCGCCCTTCTTGCCCATCTGGGTCACCTGGGAGCCGACCATGGGGACGACCTTGACGAGGTCCACGCCGAGGGTCGTCTTGACCTGGTCCTTGATGTTGTTCGCTATCTTCACCCGGTCGGTGATGTTGCCCGTGGCGAGGACGACGCACTCGGGCGCGAGCTTGGCCTTGAAGGCGGGGGAGAGCTTGTCGAAGTAGGCCCGGGCCTTGGCCCGGTCGAAGTACCAGCTCTTCTCCTTGAACTGGGCGATGGGGCTGTCCGCGGCGGGAGCGTCCACGTAGCCGACGAAGCCGGGCTGCATCATCTGGTTGGCGGGGACGCCGGCGCCGTTGAACAGGTCGACCTGGCGGATGAAGGGCACGGGGTTGATGGAGTGGAAGATGGCGTTGCGCAGGTTGGTCGAGTCGAGCGTCTCGTACTTCCCGGTGAGGTCGAGCTTGCCGTCGCGGAGCTGGCCCACGAGGGGCGAGTTCATGTTGAAGGAGCCGTACCAGATCATGACGCCGGGCATGCTCGTGATGACGACGCCGCTCCTCTCCATCTGCGAGAAGTCGAGCTTGGAGAGGTTGAAGGCGATGTCGACCTCTCCGGTCATGAGGACGTTGTTGACCTGGGGCTGCTCGGAGATGGTCTTGAACTGGACCTTCTTGAAGCCGATCGTGGAGGCGCCGCCCCACCAGGCCTCGTTGCGCTCGACGTTGATCTCCTGGGGATTCGGCCAGGAGACGAACTTGTAGGGGCCGGTCCCGACGACGATCTTGGTGCCGTAGTCGGCGCCCGCGGCCTCGACGGTCTGGCTGTCCTCCATGCCGGAGCAGAAGTGGGCGAGGATGTTGAGGGCCGGGCCGTAGGGGGCGGGCGTCATGTTCTTGGCCCGGTCGGCCCAGGAGGTCATGGCGACGGTCGCGAGCTCGGCGCTCTTGAGCTTGCCGAAATGGATCCTGATCGTGTGCTCGTCGACCTTGTCCACGGCCATGATCGCGGAGAACATGCTCTTGGCGGAGGACTTCGGGTGGTGGAGGATGCGGTTGAAGGAGAAGATGGCGTCGTCCGCCGTGAAGTCGTTCCCGTTGTGGAACTTGATGCCCTTCTTCAGCGCGATCGTGTAGACGGTGCCGTCCTTGGATACGCCGCCGTTCTCGACCGTGGGGATCCGCTCGGCGAGGACGGGGAAGAACTTGTCGTCGATGCCCATGCCGAAGAGGGGCTCGTTTATCTCCCGCATCACCTGCGCCTCGTTGAGCGTGGTGTAGATGCTGGGATCGAGGGGCTGGCAGGGCCCGCCGAGGACGAACATCAGGGTGTCCGGGTCCCTGCCCTTCAGGGCGGGGCCCTTGGCCCCCGCGGCCAGGGCCGACTGGGCGCCGAGGGCCGCCAGTGCCGCGATGAGCGCGATGCTTCGTTTCATGCTAGTACCTCCTAGATACTGGGGACCGTGGGATGGGGCCGCGCTCCGTCACTCGCCGTCGGGCTCGCCCGAGAGGCGGGCGTAGCCCCTGCCCTCGAGGGCGAGCACCTCGCCGAGGCGCGAGACAGCCAGGGCCTTGTCGGAGAGGAAGAGCAGGTTGACGAAGATCTGCACGACGGCGATGAGGCCGACGAAGGAATTGGTCAGGAGGAGGGAGTTGTTCTCGCAGCGGACCGCCGCGTCCGCGAGGCGGTAGGCCGGGCAGCGCGGCGAGTCGGTGAAGAGGAAGAGCCGCGCGCCCCGCTCCTTGGCCTCGGCCGCGACGTGGAGGGCCTCGCGGGAGTAGGGCGGGAAGGTCAGGAGGAAGAGGGCGTCGCCCTCCTCGAGGGCGCGAAGCTTGGGGGAGAAGTCCGAGACGGCTCCCGTCAGGGCCGTCACGCCCTTGCTTTGGGTGCAGGACAGGGCGTGCTCGAGGATGCCGATGACGTGCCTGGTCACGCCGAAGCCGCAGAGGAAGATCCTGCCGGCGGCGGCGACGCCCTCGACCATGGCCTGCAGGTCGGCCAGGGAGAGGGCTTCGAGGGTCTTCTTGAGATTCCCGATCTCGTTCTCGCAGAGCTGCTCGAGCTGGGCCCCGCTCGGCAGGGCGTCGAGCCCGCTGAGCGCCACCTTCTCGATGGGGCTCAGGCGCTGCTTGATCTCCTCCTGGATAGTCCGCTTGAGCTCGGCCCAGCCGCCGAAGCCGAGGCTCCTCGCGAAGCGCACGAGGGTGGCGTTGGAGACGCCGATCGCCGCGCTCTGCTCGTAGATCGAGGAGAAGGCCACGCCCTGCGCGTTCTCGAGTATGTACGAGGCGATCTTCCGGTTGATCGGCTGCATGTCCGGAAGCGCGGTCTCGAGCCGTTCCACGATCTGCATCCCTGGGTCCCTCGCTCCTGATCTTATGATATGGAACAAAAGTTTCAGAATGGTCACATGGAAAAATAAATATGTCAAGAAAAAAGAAGCGGAAGGCTTTGTGATACAGAGGGGGGCGAGAGGCCGAGGCCGCAGCTTGCTTTGATTCGGATCTAGGGAAGGAGGAGTCGGGATTCAAGCGCGGAGGGAGGGGATCAGGAAGCGTCCAGGGCGCTTACTACCTACACTATAAACTACACCGTTTTTCGCCTAATACATTGAACTTATAGTAATTCCTTATGGCATATAAGCGTCGGAGGGGAGTCGAACCCCCATCTCAAGCTTGGAAGGCTTGGGTAATAGCCGCTATACGACCGACGCGAGACCTAGTACCAGTACCATGGCCGGGAGCGGAGGGTCAAGTCTGAGGGCTAGCCGTGCAGGCCTCGACGGCCTCGATCAGATCCTCCCGCCGCCATGGTTTATTGATGATCCGCTCCGTTCCCGCTTCTTTTTTGACCCGCTCGATGGCCCGGAGGTCGGCCTGGCCCGTGACGAGTATGGTGCGGACGGAGGGGAAGCGCCGCTTGGCCGCGATGAGGAGCTCGTCGCCCTTCATCCCCGGCATGAGCCAGTCCGAGAGGATGAGCTTGAGGTCGATGGACTGGGCCGCGAGCTGATCCATGGCCTTGAAGGCGTCCTCGGCGTTGGAGGCGGTCTCATAGATGAAGCGCTGCTTGAAATGGTTCTTGAGCTCCTGGCGGATCGAAAGGAGGATGATGGCCTCGTCGTCGACGCAGAGGATGGCTTGTTGCGGCATGGCGGCCCTCTACCCCCACGATAGTCGAGATCGGGGGGCCGATCAATAGCGGGACCGGCGGGGGGCCTTGCCCGATCCGCTCCTCGAAGCCGTGCAAGCCGGGAGGAAATGCCTATACTTGGTGGCAGGGTTACGGGGCGCAGGAGGTAGGCATGGCAGAGGCTCGCGCGAAGTTCCTCAAGATTCTGAAAGCCGAGCTCGAGGACCTCCTCGAGGACATCGACCTCGTCGAGCGAAAAGCGGCGGACAGGCTTGCGCGGTCGGAAATCACCGACTATGTTTACTTGGAAAACGACGGCCTTTTCAAGCTCGAGGCGCAGGCGGTGCGCGATCTCATCGCGGTAATTGACGGAATCGACCTCGTACGTTATACAACTACGGACGATCTTGCCCGCGGGCTCGACGCCCGCGCCAGGGAAAGGCTCCGCGCGAACGAGGATCCCGAAGCCGTGTACCGGCTCTTCGCCCGAAAGATGAAAAAGGTCCGCGACTATATCGAAAGCGGGGAGCGCGCCGATGCAGGCGAGCTCCCATGAGAGGGGAGCATGGACATCCAGCTTCAGGAACTGCTCGATAAGATCCGCAGCGAGGGGCTCGACGCGGCCCAGAAAGAGTCGTCGCGCATCGTGGGAGAGGCCGAGTCGAAGCGGGCCGCCATCCTGGCCGAGGCCGAGAAGGAGGCCAAGGCCCTGCGCGCGAAGGCGGAGGCGGACGCGGCGAGGGCCGAGGAATCGGGCAAGGCAGCCCTCAGCCAGGCGGCCCGCGACCTGATCATCGCCTTCCGCGACGGCATCGCCGGCTGCCTCGCGGCCATCGTCAAGGCCGAGGTTGCCGCCGCCTACGGCCCCGAGGTCGTGGCCGAGGCCCTTCCCCATGTCCTCAAGGCCATGGCGGCTGGCGGCGACCTCGAGCTCCTCCTTCCGCCCGAGCAGGCCAAGAAGCTCGACGCGCGCCTGCTCGAGCGCCTCTCCGCCGAGCTCAAGCGCGGCCTCAGCATCCGCCCCTTCCCCGGCCTCGACGCGGGCTTCCGGATCGCGGAGAAGGGCGGGGCGGCCTACTACGATTTCTCCGCGGCCGAGCTCTCCGAGCTCCTCGCTCGCCGCCTCAATCCTCGGCTCGCCGAGGCCGTCCGGAGCGCCGCCAAGGGGATCTGAGGCGTGAGCCACTACTACTACTTTGCGGCGACCCTGCCGACCCTCCAGTTCGGCGCCGCTCCGCCCCTCTCGAGCGAGGGCTTCCTCGAGCGCTGCTCGCGCTTCGCCTCCGGGCCGGAGCTCGAGGCCCTGCGCGCCGCGGTCCTGGCCTCGCCCTTCGCGGGGCCGCCCCCGGCCTGCCTCGGGCTCTCGCCCCTCCTCGAGGGCTACTACGCCTGGGAGCGGGCTTTCCGGGCCGCCTTGGCCCGGCTCAGGGCCGCCCGGCTCGGCCGGGCGGCCCCGCCACCGCCTCCCCTCGGCGCCGGGGGCTCGGTCCTCGACTCGGTCGAGGCCCAGGCCAGGGCCGCGGCCCAGGCCGCGAGCCCCCTCGAGGGGGAGCTCGCCGTCGAGCGCGAGCGCTGGGCGGCCATCCAATCCTTCCTCGGCTACGATCCATTCGGCTTCGAGGCGGTGGCGGCCTACCGCCTCCGCCTCCAGTCCCTCGAGCGCCTCGCCTCCTTCGACGCGGAGCGGGGCGACGCGGGCTATCGCGGCGTCTACGCCGCCATACTCGGCGCGGCGAGCGCAATCGACCTGAGCGGAGATCCACAATGACGAAGACAATCGGGGCGGTGACGGGCGTCAACGGCAACATGGTCACCGCGAGAGCGCAGGGCACCGTCTCCATGAACGAGGTGGCGTACATCGCCGCCGGCTCCGGCGCGGGCGCCAAGAGGCTCAAGAGCGAGGTCATCCGCATCCGCGGCGACGTCGTCCAGGTCCAGGTCTTCGAGATGACCAAGGGGATCAAGATCGGGGACGCCGTCGAATTCACGGATGAGATGCTATCCGTCGAGCTCGGGCCCGGCCTCCTCGGCCAGGTATTCGACGGCCTGCAGAACCCCCTGCCCAAGGTCGCCGAGGCCACCGGCAACTTCCTCGAGCCCGGCGTCTACCTCGAGGCCCTGCCCCGCGAGCGGAAATGGGCCTTCACGCCCGCGGCCAAGGCCGGCGACCGACTCGAGCGGGCCGACCTCGTCGGCACGGTGCCGGAAGGCTCCTTCACCCACCGGGTCATGGTGCCCTTCCAGCTCCTCGGGACCTACTCGCTGAAGTGGGTCGCCCCCGCCGGGGAGTACGGGGTCGACGAGGTGGTGGCCCGCCTCGACGACGGCAAGGGCAAGGAGATCCCCCTCACCATGTCCTTCCGCTGGCCGGTCAAGCGCGGCGTCGACTGCTTCGCCGAGCGCCTGCGGCCCACGGAGCCCATGGTCACCAAGACCCGCATCATCGACACCTTCTTCCCGGTCGGGAGGGGAGGGACCTACTGCATCCCCGGCCCCTTCGGCGCGGGCAAGACCGTGCTCCAGCAGGTGACCAGCCGCAACGCCGACGTCGACATCGTCATCATCGCGGCCTGCGGCGAGCGCGCCGGCGAGGTCGTCGAGACCCTGAAGGAGTTCCCCGAGCTCCTCGACCCCCGCACCGGCCGCTCCCTCATGGAGCGCACCGTCATCATCTGCAACACGAGCTCCATGCCGGTCGCCGCCCGCGAGGCCTCGGTCTACACCGCGGTGACCATAGCCGAGTACTACCGGCAGATGGGCCTCCACGTCCTCTTGCTCGCCGATTCGACGAGCCGCTGGGCCCAGGCCATGCGCGAGATGTCCGGCCGCCTCGAGGAGATCCCCGGCGAGGAGGCCTTCCCCGCCTACCTCGAGTCGGTCATCGCCGGCTTCTACGAGCGGGCGGGCATCGTCCGCCTCAAGGACGGGAGCACGGGCTCGGTCACCATCGGCGGCACGGTATCCCCCGCCGGCGGCAACTTCGAGGAGCCGGTCACCCAGGCCACCCTCAAGGTCGTCGGCTCCTTCCACGGCCTCTCGCGCGAGCGCTCCGACGCCCGCAAGTACCCGGCCATCCACCCCCTGGACTCCTGGTCGAAGTACGAGGGCATCATGAACCGCGAGGCGGTGGACTACGCCCACCGGTTCCTCTCCCGCGGCGCCGAGGTCGGCCAGATGATGAAGGTCGTCGGCGAGGAGGGCACCTCCCTCGAGGACTACCTCGTCTACCTCAAGGGCGAGTTCCTCGACGCGGCCTACCTCCAGCAGAACTCCTTCGACCCGGTGGACTGCGCCATGTCCCCGGAGCGCCAGCGCCACGTCTTCAAGCTCGTCCTCGAGATCCTCGCGGCCCAGATCGGCGCCTCCGACAAGGAGGACGCCCGCTCCTGGTTCTACCGCCTCAGGCAGGGCTTCCTGGATTACAACGGGGCGGAGTGGAGGAGCGAGCGCTTCTCGGCCTTGGAGAAGGACATCCGCTCCCTCCTCGCCCAGCGGGTCAAGGGCGCGGATCCGCGCGGCTCCCGCCTCATCGAACGCTTGGAGTAGCACAATGAAGAAGGTCTATTCGCGCATCGAGTCGATAACGGGCAACGTGATCTCCGTCCGGGCGGACGACGTCGCCTACGGCGAGCTCGCCGAGGTCTCCACCCGATTCGGCCCCTCCCTCGCCGAGGTCATCAGGCTGGACTCCGGCCTCGTCTCCCTCCAGGTCTTCGCCGGCGGCCGCGGCATCTCCACCGGCGACGAGGTGGTCTTCCTCGGCCACCCCATGCGGGTCAGCTTCTCCGAGGACCTCTTGGGCCGCATCTTCGACGGCGCCGGCGAGCCCCGCGACGGCGGGCCCCGCCTGGCCGAGAACCTCGTCGCCGTCGGCGGCCCCTCGGTCAACCCCTCCAAGCGCATCATCCCCCGCGAGATGATCCGCACGGGCATCCCGATGATCGACCTCTTCAACTCACTGGTGAAGAGCCAGAAGCTGCCCATCTTCTCGGTCTCGGGGGAGCCCTACAACCAGCTGCTCGCGCGCATCGCGATGCAGGCCGAGGTCGACCTCATCGTCCTCGGGGGCATGGGCCTCAAGCACGACGACTACCTCTACTTCCGCGAGACCCTCGAGTCCGGCGGCGCCATCTCCAAGACCATCATGTTCGTGCACACTGCCGCCGACCCGGTGGTCGAGTGCCTCATGGTCCCCGACGTCTCCCTCGCGGTCGCCGAGCGCTTCGCCTTGAAAGGCAAGAACGTCCTCGTCCTCCTCACCGACATGACAAACTTCTCCGACGCCCTCAAGGAGATCGCCATCACCCAGGAGCAGGTCCCCTCGAACCGGGGCTACCCCGGCGACCTCTACTCCCAGCTGGCCGCCCGCTACGAGAAGGCGGTCGACTTCTCGGACGCGGGCTCCATCACCATCCTCGCGGTCACCACCATGCCTGGCGACGACGTGACCCACCCCGTGCCCGACAACACGGGCTACATCACCGAGGGCCAGTACTACCTGAAGGGCGGCCGCATCGAGCCCTTCGGCTCCCTCTCGCGCCTGAAGCAGCAGGTCAACGGCAAGACCAGGCCCGACCACCGCGGCATCATGGACGGCATGATCAAGCTCTACGCCGCCTACAAGGACACCCTCGAGAAGAAGTCCATGGGCTTCCAGATGACGGCCTGGGACCAGAAGCTCCTCCGCTACGGCGAGGCCTTCGAGCGGGAGATGATGGACCTCTCCGTCAAGATCGAGCTCGAGGCGGCCCTGGACAAGGGCTGGGCCATCCTGGCCGACTGCTTCGAGCCCCAGGAGACCGGCCTCCGCACCGACCTCATCGACAAGTACTGGCCCAAGAAAACGGCCTAGGGTAATCCTGGAAGAGAAAGATGCAGATGCAAGAGAGACACAGAGGCACAGAGGGAGAGATGAGAATCGCCATTTCGCCTCGCGGTCTGCGATTGCGCGGCAATCTCCTCATCGCTCCTCTCCTTCTTCTCTGTGCCTCTGTGCCTCACTTCCTTTCTTCTTTCAACGAGGTATGTGGCCGTGGCTAAGATAAAGCTGACCAAGAACGAGCTGAAGAAGCAGAAGGACGCGCTCAAGATGTACCAGCGCTACCTTCCCACCCTCCTTCTGAAGAAGCAGCAGCTCCAGGTCGAGATCCGCTCGGTCGAGGCCCGCCGCCGCGAGCTCGAGGCCGCCCGCGAGGAGCTCGAGCGCGAGTTCCGCGCCTGGATCGGGGTCTTCGGGGAGGGCGGCGCCGCTCCCGCGTACGGGGCCGACGGCAGGCCCCTCCTCTCCGTCTCCTCGATCCGGACGGTGTCGGGCAACGTGGCCGGCGTCGAGATCCCGGTCTTCCAGGGAGCGGACTTCGAGCTCGCCGAGTACGACCTCTTCGCCTCGCCCCTGTGGATCGACCCGGCCCTCGACCGCCTCAAGAAGGCCCTCCTCATGGACCTCGAGCGGAAGGTCCTCGCCGAGCAGGTCAGGCGCCTCGAGCACGAGCTCCGCGTGACCGCCCAGCGCGTCAACCTCTTCGAGAAGGTGAAGATCCCGGAGACCCAGGAGTCGATCCGGCGCATCCGCATCTACCTGGGGGACCAGCAGACCGCCCAGGTCGTCCGCGGCAAGATCGCCAAGCGCAAGGTCGTCGCCGCGGCGGCCGCCAAGGCGGGGGGGGGAGAGCCGTGATCGCGCCCATGAAGAAGGCCTACCTCGTCCTCCTCGAGCGCGACAAGGCTCAGGCCCTCGACGAGCTCCGCGCCCTCGGTCTGGTCCACATCGAGGCCGCGGCCCCCTCCGGCGAGTCCTGGGACCGGGCCTCCCGCGATTACGAGGCCGTCTCGGCGGCGATGAACATCCTCCCCCAGGCCAAGGGGGCCGCGGAGGCCAGGCTCGGCCGCGACGCCGCCCTCGAACTCGCCCGTAAGGTCCTCGGGATCGAGGAGCGCAAGGCCGAGGTCTACGCCGAGCGCGGCGAGCTCGCGAGCGAGCTGGAGCGCTGCGCTCCCTGGGGCGACTTCGACCCCGCCGCGGTCGGGGCCCTCGCCGAGCGCGGCCTCTCGCTGCGCCTCTACGCCTGCGAGGCAGCGGCCGAGGCGCGGATGCCCGAGGGCGTCGACTACCTCGTCCTCTCCCGCGGCAAGAAGGCGCTCCGCCTCGCCGCCGTCGCCCGCGGGGCCCCGGCCCCCGAGCTACCCCCCGACTTCCAGCTCTTCGCCCTCCCGGCCGAATCGACCGGGGCCATGCGCGAGCGGCTCCGCGCCCTCGGCTCCGAGCTCGAGGCGCTCAAGGCCGAGCTCGAGCGGGCCGCGGCCGACCTGCCCTCCCTGCGGGCCGCCCGCGACCGGCTCTCCGAGGAGCTGGCCTACGAGGCGGCGCGCTGCTCCTTCCAGGCCGAGGACAGGCTCTGCGCCCTCAAGGGCTTCGTGCCCGCCGCCGCCGCGCCGAGGCTCTCCGAGCTCGCCAAGGCCCAGGGCTGGGCCCTCCTCCTCGACGATCCCGCGGCCGACGACGTCACGCCCACGAAGGTCGAGAACGGCGGCTTCGTGTCGGCGATCAAGCCCGTCTTCGACTTCCTCGGCATCGTCCCGGCCTACACCGAGTACGAGATCTCCCCCTATTTCCTCGGCTTCTTCACCCTCTTCACCGCGATGATCTTCGGCGACGGGGGCTACGGCGTCTTGATGCTCCTCGGCTGGGCCCTCCTCTACGCCAAATCGCGGAAAGCCGGGAAGGGGCTCTCCGATCCCCTGAAGCTCTTCCTGATGATCGCGCTCTGCACGATGGGCTGGGGAGCCGCCACGGGGACCTGGTTCAGCATCCCCGCCGGGACGCTCCCGGCCTTCATGCGGGGGATCGAGCCTCTCTCGAGCGCCAATCCCGCGGCCTCGAAGAACATCCAGATACTCTGCTTCCTCCTCGGCCTCCTCCAGCTCTCCATCGCGAGGATCAAGAACATCATCCGGGACTTCCCCGATCCAAAGTTCATCGCCCAGGCCGGCTCCCTTGCCCTCCTGGTAGGGATGCTCTTCTTCGTGCTCAACCTCGTCGTCGACTCGAAGCGCTTCCCCGTGCCGCCCTTCGCCCTCTGGCTGGTCGTCCTGGGCTTCTCGGCCACCATGGTCTTCGGCGCCTACGACGGCAACATTCTCAAGAGCGCCCTCGAGGGGCTCAAGAACATCATCCCGAACTTCCTCGGCGCGGTGGGCGTCTTCGCGGACATCGTCTCCTACATCCGCCTCTGGGCCCTGGGCCTCGCCGGCTCGGCCCTGGCCGGCATCATCAACGGCATGGGCGGCGGCATGGTCAAGCCCGCCCTCATCGGGATCGTGGGCGTCGCGATCCTCCTGTTCGGGCACGGCTTGAACCTGGTCCTGAACGTCCTCTCGGTGGTCGTCCACGCGGTACGGCTCAACGTACTCGAGTTCTCCTGCAATCACCTGGGCATGCAGTGGTCGGGCATCGCCTACGAACCGTTCAAGGCCAAATTCGAGGATACGGCGAACAAGGGAAAGGAGTCTGGCGTATGAATATGATCGAGTTCATCGGGATCGCGGCCGTCTTCGGCCTCTCCGCGCTCGGCAGCGGCATCGGGGCGGGGATCGCGGGGCAGTCGGCCATCGGG
>Ga0209310_1002199_pt1 | contig 12813 bp, 16 predicted proteins | sample AD_UKC030_MetaG_FD_184415 | JGI IMG/M metagenome (GOLD analysis project Ga0209310, IMG submission 184415) | Active sludge microbial communities of municipal wastewater-treating anaerobic digesters from USA - AD_UKC030_MetaG (SPAdes) (version 2) | ecosystem: Engineered > Bioreactor > Anaerobic >... | reverse complement strand
CTTGATCGAATTGGTAGATAAGCTCAATTAATATGTCTTTTTTGGATAAGCTGAAAGATTTTGTCAGCGCAAAATTCAATATCAATATCCATCACCTGATTAACGTCAATGTTCATGTGACACGGAACGATTCTTCGCGTCAGATTGAGTACCATGAAGCGGGAAGAACACTCACAATTAATGTGGAAAAATTCACTCCTGCCCAGTTAGATGAGTTCAGACCTCTCCTGAGAGGCGCGGTCGATGAAGATGATAAAATCATTTTGGAGAAAGAGTCTGAAGCTCTTTTAGAAGATATTGCATCGAAAGAGAGTGCCGGAGACACTACTGCACTTCTACATTTTTTCAAGGATAAAATCCCCAAAGAGGATTACTCTGCTCTGCGGGCCGCGTTATATGTCAGGAAGAGTTTCCAGGAGGGATCGAATAGCGATGTTGTCCACAAGTTACGGAATGATATCATCCGAAAATACTCCCGAAGGGGACGGAATATCAGCAACCTATGCAGCTCCGGGTATTTTGAGAAGATGATTAAACCGATTTATGAGGAGATGAAACGCTCCCCCGATTTCTCCCAGGAGGAGTTTCTGGAATACTATAATACCATAATTGAAGAAGAGGCGTTTGCTGTTTTTGTCTCCGGGGGTATGTCAACCGATGAAGTCCGACAGGAAGTTGAGAATAAGATTAAACGGAATTTGCGGTACGGGATCAGTCATGTGTCAATCCATGGGATAGGGAGAAATAACGTTGACACAATAAAGACGGTGATCTATGAATTGAAAGGACGCCATCCGATGATGAAAGTAACTATTTCTGAAAGCGATAATATCATTGCTGCAAAATTACGGTTTTAAAAATTAGATTATCTCATTCTCAACATTCTCTATCTTTTTTGGCTCAATGTAGGTAAAATCACACGTCAGTTGTTTTTCGAGGTTATCGAGTTTATCTTGATTCACATTCTCAGTTGCGATAAGAATATATTTGTCAATGGTTTCATTAATGCACCTTACGTTTTTAAAAATATCATCAATCTGGCTTGTATCCTTACATTCGATAGCAATTATTCGATTTTCTCTCAATAAACACACATCGACATCAAATTTACTCTTACCCTTGGCTAACAATAGACTGTGTTCCGGATTGAATTTTTCTAATTTCCTCCAGATATACCATTCAAACCAATAGCCATGCTTATTGACAATCAATTTGTTAATTTCGTCCTCTAAAAAGTAGATTGGAATTACATATCTAGTATTACCACAAGTCGGACATTTCAGATCTACATTGGAAATATCCTCAATGGAATTAAATGTGTTTTCACAGTGAATGCACGATAGTGCAATGTTTGATAAGAATAAACCAGATTTTTCGGATATTGCATTCAGATATCGAATCAAATCGCTTTTGGAAATCTCATAAACGGGATGAAATTGTATTGATTTATTATAAATTGTTCTTCGACAAGATGCACAATGTAAAGTGTCATTCACACTGATTCTAAAATTTTTCTCTGCCACATTCAAGGAGTAAATGTCCTTTTTACATGTGTTGCATCCAACGGAATAAATTATTGATGTATCGAGTTTCCCAAATTGGTCAATCATTTTAGAATATATCAGATCAGGATCAACGGCTTGTTCTCCCGTTTTGATTATCGCCCGGAATAATACTCTGAATGAAGGGTGAATCTGTAAAAAGTCAAAGAGATTTTTTGAAATTTTCGTTTTATGGAATGCTTCAATTGTTTCATACGTATTACTCTTTTTTGTGGTATAGCCTTTGGATTTAAAGAAGGCAACAAAATCCTGGTGCATTATAATCAACCAAGTGTTCTATAACCACACCGAGTGCAAATGTAAACCTGGACCATTCGAGAACGACCCGTGAGCGGATTCGTCATCTTCAATTTGCCAGATCTTCTCATCGATGACCTGCATATTGGACATTGTTTAGGCATTTTACTATCAGACAACTCTCACTCTTAGTCGCTATTATTAATTTCGTTATTTCGTATTCTGTTGCATCCCAAATCCTTTAACGTCCCTTAATTTCGTAGAGGGATACTATCAATCGTATCCATCCGCTTGATAGTGTCAGGATTCAGTGAGAGAATATAATCCAGGCTGACCGGCCGGTAGTTTGTCAGTTCCGCGCTGACATTGATTGTCTTCCTCTCGCCGTTGATGAAGGGGTACTCTTTCATATCGTTGTCATGCTTATGGCCATGGATTACCCAGCCGTCCCACGGTATGGGTAATTGTTTCCGGTCCGGATTATGGATAAGAAGAAATTGAAATCCCCGATGAGTTATGACGGCATAGTCCTGTGAATTCCTGACGTTTCCTTCGTGGTTTCCCCGGATATAATGGATCGTTCCGTTCAGCTTCGGGAGCCAGTACTCAGCTGGTCTTGCTCTGCGTCCGAATGTGAGATCTCCTAAAAAATAAACCGTATTCGAATCGTGGACTACATTGTTCCAGTTTTCAACAAGAACTGAATTCATCTCATCGACGTTTGAAGACAGAAATGGTCGAGCGCAATACCGGATGATATTTGCGTGATCGAGATGAAGGTCGCTGGTGAGGTAGACTGAATCGGTCTGTTCGTGATAGCCTTCCATTCCTTTCTGTATCCGGAAAAATCTGGAGGTCCGCTGCCATTCGGTTTTGTTTAAAGCATTGAGTCTCGGGAGGAGTCTGTGCTGGAGAAGATCATACTCACAGATAATCCGGGATTGATTGTTGAGGAACGTGATCCGCAGCGCAGCCATCGGCAGATAAAAATACGGCATGATGAAACCGTCAGAACCCGAATCTCCTGAATTCAGAAATTTGGAGATCCGATTGAAATCTGAATCGGATAATTTGTAGGCTAACGTTGAATGGAAAAGAAAATTTTTGTCATAATCAAATGGTTTGGTATCGGGAACGATGGAAAATAAATTTGCAGCCAATTCATCCCTGAACTGTTTGAGTGCGTCCGAAGGGATGATGTTGAAATAAATGACAAATCCTTTCTCACCCTTAATGGATTGCAGATCATCGATCGTGAAAGGCAGATACGAATATTTTCTGCAGATAGTTGTTAGCAAGGATTTCACTCTTTCAACCTGACCGCGGTCAGCGGAAAAAGTTCCATACAATGATATGTGCGGGACCCGGTGAACTTTTGAATCGGGAATTCGGCATTTGTCGCAAAAATTCGAAATCCAATTGGTGATCTTCCTTTTACCAGGACCGATCCGGATTTCGATAAGCATTTGATACTTTTTATCCAGTTTGGATCGATAAGAGTTTTGGAGATAGTCCAATTCGATCTCTCTATGGCGTGTTCTCGAAGAACGCGTTTCGCCTTCTTCTCACGAATCCGATCAGTTCTGCACCATCTACTCATCGTCTTGGAATATCGACACGATCGGTCAGTCCAGCCGAAAATAGCGTCGTTCATCTTGACTACGCTGTTTTCATTTTGATAAATCCATTATACTTTTTAGAAATTATTATAAAAACAATGGACTATGTATTTTTTATGGATGATATAGAACATGAAATCCAACAGAAACACCTGCAACATAAGGAAACTAGGTTGGGTGAGGGATGGACTCACATTCGTAGACCTGTGGAAAAAATATTACCCCCAATGCAAGCAAAGAATTCAAGTGACGTTTCAATTTATCTTGGTTCCACTTTGTTTAAAAATACTAATGGCGAGTTTTTCTTCCAGACAATAAAAGGTTATAAAGAATTATTATTCAAAATTGAAAAAATCGGATTAGATATCCTACCAACTTTTGATATCAATGACAATAATGGAAAATTAATGGCGAAATATCAAAGGAAATCATTCTATTATATAAAAAAAGGGATTGACGGACAAAAGAAATTTGAAATTAAGCGTAGCCCGAATTTGTTTAATTTACATGATAAAGATAGGAATATCGATCTTTTCACTGTCGTTATGGATAAAAAAGGACATCTCGTAGTAAAAGGAATTTTTTATTTCGGCTCTAATAAAATTGAAATTTCTGAAGACAAATTATCAATCAATGGAACTTCAATTATACATGCACAGAATAACACAGTGGATTGTCTTTACCAGGAAATTCTGATAACTCATGCAGGAATAAAAATTGGTTCAAAAGTATTCTGAAAACTAATTTTTATCACCATTGCCAGCGTATCCCTCTCAAAATACTCCAGCAACACTCTCCACTTCCTCTCAACTTCAGCCGGCTCCATCTTCCCCTGCGCCATCATCGCGAACGTAACCAAAGCATCGTCGCCATTCCCGCTCACAGCACCCTCTTCACGCCGGGCACAGCCCGGATCAGGTGTGTGAGCGTGAACGAGCAGGCGATCGCGAGCGGGAGGACGATGGCAAATTTTGCGAGCGACGGGATGACCGCGCCCGCCATGGCGAGCGCAAGGAGGATGACAACGACCGGGTGGATGACATAGACGGTATAGGAATCGCCGGCTATGGCATGGGTGACCGGCCCCTGCCCATTGAACCGCGCCGGCTGTACCGGCGGGACGAGGAACGGATTTCAAAAAAGTTTGAAAACCGGCTCCGGGATTATATCAGGCCCGGCCAGACCATTGGAGCATATCCTTGTGGCAGGCCATCCGGATCCAATGGTTCTGCCCGGGGATTCCAGGAGAAGAACAATGAACACTGTAAAACGTTCAGAGACACATACCTGTGCACCCCCCGTGGGGCTGCCCCCGATGAAAATCCATGCGGTCTACGATAAGAGATCCGATACGGCAATCGCAACAACCTCCTCCGGGGCCAGGATCCATCTGGCAATGACGGACGAACTGATCGCTGCCGGTAAGATTGCAGGAGCAATGGACACCTTCGTTTCAGCGCTCGCCGGCTGTGCGGTGCACGAGATCCTTGAGGTCATGGTCCAGAAAGACAAGATGCCGGTCAAGAACATTGAAGTGGACGTCAGCGGAATCCGAAGGCCGACCCCCCCGACCCTCTTTGACACCCTGCATGTCACCTTCACGCTGACCGGGGAAATTGATGATGACTATGCCGGTGAGGTGATCCATGACATTATGCGCAGGCGATGCCCTGTTGCAGCGACCTTTGGCAGGGCCTCGTACCTGACCTGGGAACACCGCATCATCTCCCCGCCGGCCGGAAGATGAAACCCGCATTTTTTTGGGTGCGGTAAGGTGCCGGTCGATGGCCGATCCGGTTATCGGTCCATTGCCGGTTTTTTTGCCGGTCACACCACACCTCTTTCCCCCCAAAGAATCTATCGTACCAAATGACATACCGTTCATGAAAGGCCACACCTATGGCGGGCAGTTCCTGGATCTTTGTCAAGGCAACCTGGAGAGGCGGGACGAAATTTGTCGTTGAGAACCGGGCAGGATATAAAAGCACGATCACCGCCCGCGTGCCGGAAGGCGAGACATCCCGCCATTTCTCACCGGTCGATGCATTCATCGCATCCCTTGCAGCCTGTGCAGGGACCAATGTTGTCCTGCTGCTGGAAGATGGCGGCATTCCCGTTCGTTCGTTCACGGTAAAAGCCGAATGTATTCTCGGATCGGGAGAACCCCGGTCGTTTGAAAAGATCCACCTCATCTTCCTTGTTAACGGGAATATGACGGACGCAACAGCACGGGATGCCATCACGCGTTCGATGACCCTCATTTGTCCCATTGCCGTCACGGTGGGCAGGGCTGCTGAAGTGACCTGGGAGCTGCAGGTCACGAAGGGGACAAAATCCTCAGGACGAAAGTGTCCGGATTAACAACCGGATATTCCCGGCAGCCTGGTTCCCGGCGAGCCGGTACGTTTTATGGCGCGACCGGTAATAGGACTCGAGGAGTCCCGCTTTTTTTAACACTCCCAGATTGTAGGAGAGGAGATTCTGCGGCTCCTTGAGGATATACATCAGCTCGAATACCGAATGATCTCTCTTTTCCAGGAGGAACAGGATCCTGATCCGCAGGGGATTTGCGATGATCTTCATCGTGTCAGCCAGATCATCAAATGCTGCCCGTGAAATGTCGCGGGTTTCGCGCTCAAGTTCATCCCGCCATTGTGATTCAAGGTCCCCGTCGGCAGGACAGCAGCCGGTGAAACTCATACCTGATAGTTCTCCCCGTTGCCAAGAAGTATTTTGCTTAACGGGTGTCTGCGGAGTACTCCGGCCTGTTCGATCGGTGTGTTCCCGGGTCTCATCCCATCTTCCCCTTCGGGCAAACTACCCTCGCCCCAAAAAGTGGGATTCCCTCCATTCCCAGCAACCGGAGTCCGATCTAAAAAACGATCGCCCGTCCAAAAGCGAATAAAAGCGATCATTTTAAAGGCAGAATTGCAGGAATCCCGCCAAAAGGGAACTGTATCGGACTCATCTGAAATCAGTGCACCGGAATTCCCCATTTTGCACGACCTTTTTTCTGAAAACCGGCTATCGGGCTGTCCGGTGGACAGGTTCCCCCGTCGGAGAATTGTGAAAGGGAGGGGCTCTGGCGCTCAGACAGGTACGGGTCTCGCCGGGGATTTGTCAGCCCCCCGTCCGACGCAATTTCACGTCGGAGCCCGTCGGAGAATTCCCCAATTTTCGGACAATAGCGGGCCAGCAGCCGTTTTCGGCATCCATGGTATGATCCCGGAAGCGATCGTGGCCCCAATTGAGGATACTTACGTCCCATTTTCTCCGTCGGAAAACTGCGAAAAAATGGTGAATTGGTGCCGCTTTTTCGGGAATTAGTGCCTCGGATCATGTCAGATACCCGGCCATCGCCGATCCCTTTCCGGAAGTCTCCGTCGGAGAGCGGCGCCCACCAGCATCCCCAAAAGATACACCTGAGCTGAGGCTCATGATGGTTCCATGGGAAGTTATGGTTTGGGATAATTCTGCCAAAGGAACCTGCGTCGGGGTGGTGATTGTTAACGAATCATACCTGGTAAAAAATGAATCAGGCGCGATCTCGTGCGAAAAACGATCTGCACAAAAAAGCGATTATATCATCAGGCAAATACCAATGGTGATCAGGAATTCCAATGAGTGCTGTCGAGCAGTACGTTGTTGACGAGAACGGCAATAAGGTCGCCGTCATTCTTCCGCTCACGGAGTACCAGCACCTGAAAGAAGATCTCCACGATCTTGCCATGGTTGCTGAGCGCCGGGACGAAGGTACCATAAGTCTTGATGAGCTGAAAAAGCGTGTGATGTGAATCCGGATCATGGGATCGTATTCGCTCAATATCAAAAAGAGCGTTGAAAAAGATCTCCGGAAAATTCCCAAAGACTTTCTTCCCGCCATTTTTGAGCAAATTGAACAACTCGCTGTTGATCCTCTGCCCCATGGATCCCACAAACTTGCGAGTGCCGAGAATCTTTACCGGATTCGTGTCGGTGATTATCGGGTAATCTATCAGGTACTTCAGGATCCCCGCGAAGTCACCGTCATTTTTATCCGGCACCGGAGCAGCGCCTACAGGGGATTGTAGATCAGGCCGTACACTCCTTTGCCACCGTCCCTTTCGCCACCTCATGCAACCGTACCACAGCTAAAGTATCCGTGATCTGCTGGAATTGACCATATCCGGAAAAATTTTTTATCGGGGTTATCCTGCCGCACATTTTTCTCCCTCTCACCGTATATCCCGATGAATTTTTTTCAGAACGTAAAATAAAAAACGAAATCTCTTTCGCAGATTATGGCGACCAGTTTTTATGAAATTCCGTCTGGAATCTGGCACAAGACCGGATCGTTCCCCAAAGCCCTGCCCCGATCCCCGGGAGGCCCGTTCATGACCGGGCCGGGAGCCGGCCGGGACGGGATGCGAACGGCGTTCACCCTCTCCGTCCTCACCGCGGTCGCTGCAGCCGTGCAGTCGTCAGGCGGCATCCTCTTCCCCGGCATCTACCGGGATAACGCCTGGGTCACGGCCACCTGGCACGGGACCGATGTCGTCACCCTTTTCATCGCGGTCCCGCTCCTGCTCATCGCGGTATATTACGCACAGCGGGGATCCTGCCGGGGCGAACTCCTCCGGATCGGGATGCTCTTCTATGTCCTGTACAACAACATGTACTACCTTTTCGGAACGGCCTACAACGGGTTCTTCCTCCTGTACCCGTTCATCTTCGTCCTTTCGGCCGGTGCGCTTGTGTCTGCCCTGCTCACGATCGATGCCGAGCGTATCGCGGCGCATTTCCGGCCCGGGGCACGGATGAAAGGGATCGCCGCGTGGATGTTCCTCCTCACCGCAATCCTCCTCGCCAACGCGCTCGGCGAATATATCCCATTCGTCCTCTCCGGGAAGGTACCGCAGGTCATTGCCGATACCGGACTGAATACCAGCCTGGTCGCGATCTGCGATCTCACCCTGTGGGTCCCCCTCCTTGTCCTTGGCTGTGCCTGGCTCCTCCGGTCACGCCCGTGGGGATACATCATCGCGGCACTGATCCTCATTTCGACCGGCATCTATTGCATCGGCCTTGCTGCAGCGACCTGGTACCAGGATCTTGCCGGAATCCCGGGCGTGATGGCTTCCATGCCCCTCTGGATCGCACTCGCGGCCGGAAGCCTCGTATCTTCCGCGGCCCTCCTCGCAGCCGTAAAAGAACCCGCGACCTGATGTGGGAATACCTCCCGGATCCGGCAGGAAATACACGAAAAAGCGATTCTATCATTGAGAGGAAACCTGCACAACCACGCTGAGGAGATCCCGGGCGGGACAAAAGCGGGAATCGGGCGGCAGCCACGCCCGGACAATTCTCCAATCCCGCCACTCATGCACCTCATCACCGGAAGACCGGATGAAAATACTTATTTCCCGCATCCATCCACACTTCGTGCATGCACATCATCCTCGGGGCAGCCGGGCAGGTCGGCTCGCAGGTTGTCCGAAATCTTCATCGGAATGGCGAACCCGTTACCGCCGTGATCCGAAACAAAGCATCGGCTGTGCCCTGTGACGGTATCGAAACCCGGGTTGCGGACCTGTCCGATGGGCCTGCCCTGAAAGAGATCTTCCGGGAGGGGCGGACGGTGTTCCTGCTGACGCCGGAAAATCCTTCGTCCGGCGATGTCATCGGGGGCACAAAAAAAATCCTCGCGAATTACCACGACGCGATCCGTGATTCCGGCATCAGGAAGATCGTGGGGCTCTCCTCGATGGGGGCACAGCACCCGGCAGGAACCGGAAACCTCGTCATGTCATACCTCCTGGAGCATGCATTTCCGGATATCCCCGTGCAACAGGTCTTCATCCGCCCCGCGTATTATTACAGCAACTGGCTGGGATTTGCCGCGATCGCACAGGAGACCGGTGTCCTGCCATCGTTCCTGCCGGTGAACCTGAAGATCCCGATGACGGCTCCGCCGGATGTTGCCGGGTTTATTGCATCGGTCCTGACGGATACCCGGAATACCGGGAACGGGACATTTGAGATTGCCGGGCCCACGCTGTACAGTCCTTCAGATGTTGCCATTGTCTTTGGCGAACTTTTCAAAAAACAGGTCACTGCACACCAGATCCCCCCTGAACAATGGAAGGAGTCGCTGCTTCGTGTGGGCTTTTCCGACAATGCGTCCGATAACCTGATCCTGATGACGCAGGCAGTGATCGATGGAAGAGCACGACCGGAATTTTCGGAAGAAAAAGTTATCCGGCTCCGGACATCCCTGAAGGAATTTTTGTCCGTAAAACTATAGGATCTCCTCGGACGGCGCCCTGTTGAAAAATTCCTGCCACCGTCGCTATCCTGCGTGAAAACCTGGTCCGAATCTTCCGGATCCCGATGGAAAATTGTTCCGTCCGCGATCGTTTTCGCGCAGATTTTTTTGGAGATCACCAGGAATTCCTTGTGAGTGTTGCCGGGCAGCAGCCGGCCCCGTGCGGAAGACGGATCATCCCACAAAAATGACATCGGGGAACTGGCGGAAATGCGGATCCCCGGTGACGACCTTTGCGTGGTTCACGCGGGCCGTCGCGTAGATGATCGCGTCCGCGATTCCCCCCTCTTTCATTCCCCTGCGAACCGCTCCGCCTGCCCGTGCAATCGCCAGATCGACCGGGACGAGACGGCTCCGGAGCCGGATCTTCTGGACGAAGAGATCCATCCGTTTCGCATCGTTCCCGAAGAACCGTTCCAGCTCCGCAACTGTCATCATGGACGTGATCTTCTGCTCGGGGCCTTCCATGAGATCGCGGACCGCGGCATTTCCCCGCCAGTACTCGACCCATGCCCAGGTATCGGGGACGAGGGTGATGCTAATCCTCTCCGCTGCACACGTACTCCTGCAGGTCGGAGAACACCCCGAGGTCCGAAGGGAGGTGCCGCTGCCGTTCCGTAACCAGGAACATGATCGCCTCGTCGTACGTCCGGAAGTTCTTCTCCTCGATGATCTGGTCGAGCCACTGCTTGGTCGATCGGAGGATCTGCACCGGTGCACGCGGCTCCCGCACGGGAATCTCCTGCGATGCCCGTCTCTTCTTTCCCCGCACAGGATCCGGGATCCCCTGCCCGCTTACTCCCCCAAAAAATGCTTTTGCCTTTGCCATACCTGATGTTTAATGTATACATTATACAATATAAACGCTTCCCGCCCGCTCTGATGACGTACCGCAGGCCGATTGTCTGCCCGGCGGGGAGACCGGGACCGTGAAGGACTGGTCCGAAAGGAGCGTTATGACCTGCGGGTAGAGGATATGGACGTGGAGGATTATCGCCACACACATCTGGGGAATTGTGGGGGGGTATAACCTGACATATTCCCGGAAAAATTATCCCGGAATAGGACAGACCGGAAAAGAGTTACCGGATCCCAAGGGGTTCCTCATCGGTGCCGAGGAAGTAGATCGCGTTTTTGGCGTACTCGACCGGCGTGTAATGGGAGCCGCAGTGCGAAAGCCCTTTGAACCGGACCAGCCACGACCCGTTGATCTGCCTGGCCATCCGGACCGAGACCGCGTCGGGAGTCAGCGGGTCGGCCGTGCCGACAACGAGCATGACATCCTTGCGAATGCCACGGAGATCGTCCCATGTCCCGTTCCAGACAAGGTTCGCCTGTGCTTCTGCCCGGAGACCGTACGTCTGGTTCGGATCGTTCGCGTCCTGCTCGAGGATCCCGTGCAGGAGCTGGCATTCGGGGACCCGCGCATCATAGGTGCTGGAGTCCAGGATCAGTTTCCTCACGCGTTCGGGATGATCGATGGCCAACTGCTGGGCGGTCGAAGACCCCATGGATTCCCCGTACACGTGCATGCTGTCGTACCCGAGCGCTTCAATGAGCCCTGCGGCATCGTCAGCGTACAGGTGAAGCGTGGGCGTCGCATTATCGGTGCTGCTGTACCCCATCCCCCGGTGGTCGTAGGCATAGACATGGTACTTCGAGGAGAGGATGCCAAGGAACGTCTCGTTCCACGAAGCCTGCAGGGGCGTCGCATTGGCAACCGTTCCGCCGAATCCCTCGATGAGCAGGATGGGCTGCCCGGATCCCCATTCCCAGTACGCCAGCCGGACGCCATTGACATCCTTGTACCGGACGGGTGTGGTGCTGATGGATACGGGCACCGGGTACGGGACTGCCGTACCCGGTGCCGGCGAAACGCCGGTAATCCTGTCGTTTTATGAAAGGTGTGGATTTGAAACGTCACACCGGGTAAAGATTTTTTTACCGATAATTACGACCACCCTATCTTCGAGGGCGATATACAATTTGTTGATATGATGTATCTTAAAAAGGATGTACAGGAAGAGCAGGAATGGAGTACGTCCCTTACACAAACGTCACAATCCCGATGAGGAGCAGGCCGGCAACACCGTAGATGAACGGCGTGTCCCAGGTATGCGGGGAATACGCCTCGGCAAGAGTCGTGGCAAGGGGGACCGTCAGGATTGCAGCCATGAACTGGGGGAACGTGAAGAGGTGACTGAAGGCAACGATACTCAGGATCCCGGCGAGCAGGACACACATGCTCCCCTCGAGCGACCGCTGGTAGATGGTATCGGAGAAGAGGGCCCGGACATTGTATTTATGGCGGCCGAACCTCACCCCGACGGGTTCGGCAAGCCCGTCCCCCAGCCCGTTGATCAGGAGCGGGATCATCGCAAGCGCCTCCAGGTGAACCGACGATAAGTACATCACCAGGGGAACGATGACAACGGCAGCTGCAATATACTGTGACGAGAGCCAGCGCAGGGTGTGGGGCCGGTCCTCGGGCCGGTCAAAACCGAGGAACATGGTCCGGATGATTCCGCTCCGCTCCCGGAACGGCTGGATAAAGATCACCAGCGTGCTGATGGCGATAATGAGCCCGAGCACTTTAGTTGCCGGCGATTTCTCGTACACAAACATGATGTCCAGGAAGATGGGCAGGAAGAAGATGGCGAAATGGTTGATCTTCCGGGTGTAATTCACTTTCACCCCCTGATTGAGAACCAGTTCGCCGGTGACGTAATAGAGGCCAAAACAGATCACCAGGAGAACGAACTGGTGGAGGAAAAATACCCGGTCAATTTCCATTGTGACACTGTATCCGGATGAAGACTATTTAATAAAAACGGGAAAAATCCCGGGGCTCCCAACCCCCCGCGGCCCCTTACCCGGGACCTGAGATCCTCAAACCACAGGGGTTTGAAGGGGCAGGTTCCGGAACAGGAATCGCGCTGGAAACACACGGAAGCGGCAAACCAATAAGAAGATCCCCCGCTGATTGTGCATACGGGAAATCGCATGGTAACCCTGACAAATGAAATCAAGGAATCGCTCGCAGCCACAAAGCTCGCGTTTTTTGCAACGTCGGCACACGACCGGACGCCGA